>SMVB01387223.1_pt1 | contig 17242 bp, 13 predicted proteins | sample 2456461 | NCBI WGS metagenome assembly SMVB01 (sample SAMN11095934, study PRJNA526329) | marine sediment metagenome | biome: Marine sediment; feature: Surficial sediment; material: Deep marine sediment; isolation source: Hadal surficial sediment | place: Pacific Ocean | collected 2014-05 | depth...
AATTCATGCTCAGCGTATAGAATCAGGGACACGTCCATCACCCGGGCGGACAGTTCATCGGGGGCAGCGTCGTGCAACATGTGCAGGAAGTGCCCGCCAATGGTGTCATCATCCGTTTGGGTTTCAATCCGCACACCATCATGGCTATAGCGGTACCAGTAAACGATCATGGAAGGAAATACAGCCAGCAAACGGTCTGCCACATCTTGCTGCTCAGAAAAATCTTTCTCCGGTTCAATGTTACCCAGAAAAGAGCAACCGGTGCGCATCACATCCATCGGATGGGCCTCAGCGGGAATTCTTTCCAGCACCTCGCGCAAGGCCTGTGGCAATCCGCGCAAACCTTTCAGCTTTGTTGACCATACGTCAAGTTCGTCCTGTGTCGGCAAATGGCCTTTCAGAATCAGGTAAGCAGTTTCGTGAAATGTCGACTGCCCAGCCAGTTCGACAACATCAAACCCGCGGTAACGCAGGCTGTTCCCCTCGGCACCGACGGTGCAAATGGCTGTTTGGCCGGCTGATTGCCCACGCAAACCAGCACCGGTATTTGTCGTTGCCATCAATCTATTCCTTTTCGCTTGTTTCGCTGTTAAACAATTCGTCCAGTTTTCTTTCGTAATCAAGATATCCCAGGTGGTGATAAAGCTCATCCCGGGTCTGCATGCGGTTTAATACATCTTTCTGGTGGCCTTGCTGAATGATGGATTCATAGACATCAAAGGCCGCCTTGTTCATCGCCCGGTAAGCCGAACAACAATACAACACGATATTCACGCCCACCTCGCCCAGCTCAGCCGTCGTAAACAGCGGCGTGTGCCCGAACTCGGTGATATTGGCCAATACCGGTACTCCGACCGCACGCTTGAACGCGCTGTACTGCTCGAGTGTCTGGATGGCTTCCGGAAATATCATGTCCGCGCCTGCTTCAACGCACGCGATGGCGCGTTCAATGGCACTTTCCATGCCTTCCACGGCCAATGCGTCGGTGCGTGCCATGATCACAAAATTATCGTCAGTGCGGGCGTCTACCGCCGCCTTGATGCGATCTGACATCTCGGTCTTGCTGACGATGGACTTGCCAGGCCGATGACCACATCGTTTTGCTGCAACCTGGTCTTCGATGTGCATCGCCGCCACGCCGGCTTTGATCATTGAGCGGACCGTTCTTGCGATATTGAAAGCGCCTCCAAAACCCGTATCCACATCCACCAGCAGCGGCAGATCACAAACGTCGGTAATGCGCCGGGCATCAATGAGCACGTCTTCAAGGGCGCTGATACCTAGATCCGGCATGCCAAGCGAATTTGCTGCCACACCACCGCCGGAAAGATAGATTGCCTTGTGGCCGGCATTTTTTGCCATCCGTGCGGTAAAGGCGTTGATCGTGCCAACAACCTGTAGCGGCTGATTGTCGGTCACCGCCTTGCGAAAGTTAATTCCTGCAGATGAGATCAATGTTCAACTCCCAATAGCCATCCGGCCGGTTCGGTTTCAGGCCAGCAGATCCTCTACGGCCGCTCTTTCCTCGCGCAATTCGGCATCCGAGGCATCCATACGACCGCGGCTGAATTCATCGATTTCCAGGCCTTGCACGATTTGGTATTCACCCCCGCTACACACACAGGGGAAAGAATAGATGACGCCGGGTGCAATTCCATAACTTCCATCGGACGGAACAGCCATGGAAACCCAGTCATTTTCTTGCGTACCCATTGCCCAGCTACGCATGTGATCGATCGCCGCCGATGCTGCAGACGCCGCGCTGGAGGCACCACGCGCCTTGATGATCGCAGCACCACGTTGCTGAACGGTCGGAATAAATATCTCTCGATACCAATCCTGGGCGGTCAAATCGGTGGCCGGTGTTCCGTCCAGTTCCACATGACTGATATCAGGGTACTGGGTGGAGGAATGGTTTCCCCAGATCAGCATCTTGCGTATCAACCGGTGGTGAACGCCTGTTTTCCCGGCCAACTGTGCCATCGCCCGATTGTGATCCAGGCGGGTCATTGCAGTGAAGTTCCTCGGGTTCAGATCGGGTGCAGCGGATTGTGCAATCAATGCATTGGTATTGGCCGGGTTCCCCACCACCAAAACTTTGATGTTCCGATTTGCGTGCGCGTTCATTGCCTGGCCCTGCGGGCCGAAGATTTTGCCGTTTGCGGTCAGCAGATCGGCACGTTCCATGCCTGGTCCGCGTGGTCTGGCGCCGACCAGCAGTGCATAATCTGCGTCCTTGAAAGCGATATTTGCGTCATCGGTAAAAACAACATCATTCAACAATGGAAAAGCGGCGTCCTTTAATTCCATCACAACCCCTTCCAGGGCTCCGAGCGCGGGTGTGATTTCCAGTAACTTCAGGATGACAGGCTGATCTTTTCCAAGCATGTCGCCTGCTGCAATTCTGAAACATAGTTGATAGCCAATCTGACCTGCTGCACCGGTGATGGTGATATGCACGGGCTGTCTCATCAAAAACTCCTTAATTATGTAATCTGTTGACCTTGCTGAAACCGTCAGGAGAAGCCTTGATAAGCACCCTGAATTATCTGTGCTATTGTAACCGAAAACCCGCTTTGAAAGCCTGACCGAGATCACTGAAACGGGGATGTTTCACTGGCTCTTCAGCAAACCATAAACAGACCGCCATATGAAAATCGTTGCCGACAGGAATATTCCGCTGCTGGATGAATTATTCGGGCAGCACGGTGAAATTCATCGCCTGAATGGCCGGGATATTAGTCGCTCTGACCTGATGGGTGCGGATGCACTACTGATCAGATCCGTGACCCACGTCAACCAACAGTTGATACAAAAAACCGGGGTCCGCTTCGTGGGCAGCGCAACCATTGGCACAGACCATCTGGACATCGTATGGCTCGAAGCCGGCAATATACCGTGGGCCTATGCACCGGGATGCAATGCGGACGCCGTCGCGCAATACGCACTGGCGATGATGTGGCTTTCATGTGAGCGACTGGACCAGGATTTTTTTGCCCAGACCGTCGGTATCATCGGCCGGGGAAATGTCGGCGGACGTCTTCAGCGATTGCTGGCCATTCTTAATATCCCGGTGGAGTCCTGCGACCCGCCCTTGCACGATGCAGGCGAGCAACACCTGGTCTCCATGCAGCAGGCCTGCGCCAATCGCATTGTCAGCCTGCACGTGCCGCTTACTCGTTCCGGAAAATACCCAACGGCAGAGCTATTTGATCACAGGCAGTTATCGAGGCTTGATCCGGGCACCTTGCTGGTGAATACCGCGCGTGGCGGAATTATTGAGAAATCCGGCCTGCAGGATCAGCTACAAACGAAGCGTATACACGCGGCGCTCGACGTGTGGCCGGATGAACCATTTATCGATTCAGCGTTTGTTGAGGCGGTTTCGGTTGCCACACCCCATGTCGCAGGCTACAGCATCGAAGGCAAACGTGCCGGCACAGAGATGATCTACCGGGAATTCTGTAAAGCCTTTTCCTTGCAAGCCGCCAGCACGCCACAATTTGAACGGGGCAATATTTCCACAGACCTGACAAACATCGGCCAAATAACCAAGGCCATAAAGATCGCCGTCCAGGCAAGCTGTCTTATTGCCAGGGACGATGCGACCCTGCGGAACACAACTCACTCAACGCCAGGCGACGATCGTATTCAGATCGACAGCCTGAGGGCAAACTACACCCCGCGACAGGAATTCAGCTCTCATTCACTTCGCGTCAACAAACAACTGGATACCACTGCGCTCCGGCAGCTTGGATTCAACTGCATCTGAAGCAGGCATCGGTATCACTTTCCGGCAAACAACATTAAAATATCTTGCTGTTTTTACAATAAAAACATTGCGCAAAGGAGCCAAACCGTGTACCTTGCGCGCGCTGTTAACCAATGGAATCCGCCGTGATTAAAAACCTTAGAAATATCGCAATAATCGCCCATGTAGATCACGGCAAAACGACGTTGGTAGACCAGTTATTGCAACAATCCGGGACCCTGGGTGAGCGGTCAGCAACGCCTGACCGCATCATGGATTCCAATGAGCTGGAAAAAGAGCGCGGCATCACCATTCTGTCCAAGAACACCGCGCTTAAATGGCAAAGTGGAGACAAGCAGTACACGATCAACATCGTTGATACACCGGGCCACGCGGATTTCGGCGGAGAAGTTGAACGCATTCTGAGCATGGTGGATTCCGTGCTGTTGCTGGTCGATGCGGTCGATGGCCCGATGCCACAAACCCGGTTTGTAACCCAGAAAGCATTTGATATGGGCTTTCGTCCCATCGTCGTGATTAATAAAGTCGACCGTGACGGTGCGCGCCCGCATTGGGTGCTGGATCAGACCTTCGAGTTATTCGACCAACTCGGCGCCAGTGACGAACAGTTGGACTTTCCCGTTGTTTACGCCTCGGCATTGCGCGGTTATGCCGGTCTGGAAGACACGGTGAACAGCGGCGATATGACGCCGTTATTTGAAACCATCATCAAGGAAGTCAATCCCCCGGATGTGGACTCGGAAGGGCCGTTTCAAATGCGTGTTACAACGCTGGATTACAACACCTATGTGGGCGTGATTGGCATCGGCCGCATCCAGAGGGGAAGCGTATCACCCAATAAACGCATCACCGTCATCGACCGTTACGGAGACCAACACAACGCCCGGATTCTGCAAGTAATGGGTTTTCATGGTCTTGAGCGCCTTGAAGTCCCTGAGGCAGTGGCCGGTGACATTATTGCTGTTTCGGGTGTTGAAAACCTGCGTATATCAGACACCTTGTGTGACCGGGACACGGTCGAGGCTTTACCAGCATTGGTGGTGGATGAACCGACCATCAGCATGACATTTCGTGTCAATACCTCACCCTTTGCAGGGCTTGAAGGTAAATTCCTGACCTCCCGGCAATTACGCGAGCGCCTGTTGCGCGAAGCCAGCCATAACGTTGCACTGCGGATAGAAGAAACGGCCGACGCCGAGAAATTTCGCGTCTCAGGCCGCGGTGAATTGCATTTGTCCATTTTGATTGAAACGATGCGGCGTGAAGGTTTCGAAATGGCGATTTCCAGACCTGAAGTCATACTAAAAACCGAAGATGGGGTCACCCTGGAACCCTATGAATCCCTGGTGGTTGATCTCGGTGCTGATTATCAGGGCGCGGTGATGGAACGGCTCGGACAGCGCCGGGGGTTGCTGCAAAACATGCAACCGGATGGTAAAGGCCGCATCCGGATGGATTACATCATCCCGGCGCGGGGACTGATTGGATTTCAGTCAGAATTCAGAACCGTTACAGCCGGTACCGGCTTGCTATCTCATACTTTTGAAAACTATGGCCCCTATAACCCGGAGCCGATATCAACCCGCAACAATGGCGTGTTGATCTCAAACAGCACAGGTAAAGCGGTTGCCTATGCGTTGTTCAATCTTCAGGACCGTGGCCGAATGATCATCAATGCAAACGTTGATGTTTACGAAGGACAGTTGATCGGACTGCATAACCGCAGTAATGACTTGACCGTTAACCCGTTAAAGGCCAAGCAATTAACCAATATTCGCACCGTGATCAAGGACGATAATGTGCTGCTCTCGACACCCCAGATCATGACCCTGGAACAAGCGCTTGAGTTTATTCAGGATGATGAACTGGTTGAAGTGACCCCGAATTCGATAAGAATCCGCAAGCTGCATCTGAAAGAACACGAAAGAAAAGCGGCGGGTCGCAAACCAAAAGATAAGTCACCCAAAAAGTAAACCCGACCCGCCTGGTGAAATATGTGGGTTAGCGTTGCGCCCGGACATTTTGCCCAAGCAGGCTTTGCAGTCGTTTCTCATGCCGACTGCCAAAATTGGTTTGCAATACGACATCGAATCGTTCCGGCAGCGCCGCCTCCATTGTAAGCTCCAGAGAAATGACCTTGCCCCGGCGAGCAAGCAATAATGTTGTCTTGTCACCTGCGCTGAAACTGGTCATCAAATCTTCCAATGTATCCGGCAGCACCCTTTCGCCGCCGATCGCCAAAACCTCATCCTCCGGCATGATCCCTGCAATCGCGCCACTGCTTCCGGTCAGTACCGATTTAACGATGAGGCCCAGCTTATCCTGATGCCAGATCACGCCGAATCCACTTTCAAGCGGGCTTCCATTCAGGCCGGCCAATTGCGCTTCAGGGTCGCGTACCAGTCTGAGCCCATACCAGTCGAGCGCGGTATCAACATCAGGGTCGGTGGTGGAATTCAGCAGCGTATCAAGAAGTTCCAGCGCATCCACCCCGCCGATTTCAGCGATGACTTTGCCGAATGCGTCGGCTTCGTAGGGCTTGCTGGAATACAGGCGGAACATTTCCAGCATGACCTCATCCAGGCTGCGGCGCCCCTTGCTGTGTTTTCTGAGAAACGCATCCAGAACAAAACCAATTACGGCACCCTTGGTGTAATAACTGATGGTGGCGTTGATCGTATTCGCATTGGGCTGATAGTGATGCGTCCAGGCGTCGCGGGATGCATCTGTTACCGGCTGCAACTTTCTGCCCGGCGTGATCTCGAGTCGATGAATGTCCTTGGCAAGCAACTTCATATACTCAGCCGGCGTGATCAAACGCGCACGCGACAACAGCAAACTATCATAGTAACTGGTCAGACCTTCGGCCAGCCACAGCGAGCTCGTGTACTGTTCGTGCTGGTAATCAATCTCGGACAGTTCCGTTGGTCTCATGTGACGCACATTCCATACATGGAAGAATTCATGCGCCACTACATTCAACCAACGGATATACTCCTCACGATCGCGCATTTGCCGGCGACCGGCCATAATCACTGTGCTTTGATCGTGCTCCAGCCCACCTTTCCGCTCGACTGCAAAATTCAGAAACCAATAGGCCCCATTCAACGGGTTGATACCCCAGAACGACTGGGTTTCATCGACGATGCTGTGTATGTCCTGACTGGCTTTATCACCGTCCCAAAATTCATTCTCCCCCACATTTACGAACACATATTCCTGCGCCCCCGTTTCAAAACGATACGACGGGGCCTTGGCCACCACCACCGGGTTATCGACCAGTTCATCATAAGATGCAGCCACATATTGCTGATTTTGCAATCCTGGCCTCAGGGCAGTAAATATTTCACCCCGGTCTGCATCTGCAGACACTTCGAGTGCTTGAGGGAGACTGCGGCTATGCTCTGTATAAAGAAAAATAGAAGCACCGTTGATCAACGAAAACTCTTTACTCGCCCAACTGGACCTGACGCCGAGGTCCGGGGTGAATACCTGATAATCCACGATCAAAGTGCCCGCCCGGTCCGTATCAACCAGCCAGCGGTCTTTACCGGCTTTTTGGACCGATAACACCACGCCGTCGCCGTTGGTCGCTGAAAGCCGCATCACATTGGCGGCGTATTCACGGATCATGTAAGAACCGGGCGTCCAGTTCGGCATGATCAACTCTGTGACCAGACCGCTGACAGGAAACGTTGAGCTTACCAGCACGACCTGCTGTTGGTCGGTCGGGAAACTCAGCCTGTGCTTGACGCCTTCTGCCGCTACAACCGCATACGAGTGGAATAGCAATAAACCGGCGGCAACGATTTGCGCAAGCCCCAGGCGGTGTTCACGGTGACGTGGTACAGGCGGATTGGAGGTAAACAAATGCAAATTAACCCAACTGTTCAAACTTGCGGACAATCAACATTGCGAGTTCCAGCGACTGTTCATAGTTCAGGCGTGGATCGACCATGGATTTATAAGCCCGTTTCAAATCTGCTTCATCCAGATTTCGTGCACCGCCGGTACACTCGGTGACGTTTTCACCGGTCAATTCCAAATGCACACCACCGAGGTGTGAATCATGCTGGTTGTGGAGTTCGATTGAGGCTTCTGTCTCTTTCATTATGTTACGGAAACGGCGGGTCTTGATCCCTGAATCGGTGGTTTCAGTATTACCATGCATGGGATCGCACACCCACAATACCGGTGAACCGGAATCTTGAACCGCCCTGATCAGCGGCGGCAACATGGCCTCCAGTTTAGTGGCACCCATTCTGTGTATAAGCACGATCCGGCCCTGCTCCTTGCCAGGGTTCAGCACATCCAGCAATTGCTGTAGCAGCTTTCCACTTGCGCCCGGCCCGACCTTTATACCAATGGGGTTCCGAATGCCTTTGAAATATTCAACGTGCGCGCCATCAATATCCGTAGTCCGCATACCGATCCACGGGAAATGGGTGGAAAGATTAAACCAGCCCTGCTGGCGCGGCACCCTGCGCGTCAGTGCCTGCTCATAATGCAGATGCAGTGCTTCGTGTGAGGTGTAGAAATCAACGCGCTTCAGGCTTCCTGCGTTTCGACCCGATATTGTTTCTACAAAATTTACCGCGCGACCGATGCTCTCAGCAATGCGATTGAACTCCTGGGACAGCGGCGAATGTTGCACCCAGCTAAGGTTCCAGTACTCGGGGTGGTGCAGATCCGCAAACCCGCCATCAACCAAAGCCCGTACAAAATTCATTGTCAGCGCTGAACTCGTATGGCCCTGGATCAAACGCTGCGGATCCGGTTGACGGCCTTCGGCAGTGAATTCAACTGAATTGACCAGGTCGCCGCGGTAGGTCGGTAAAGTCACTCCGTCACGGGTTTCAACATCTGATGAACGGGGCTTTGCATACTGCCCGGCAAAGCGACCCACCCTGACAACCGGCTTTTGCAGCCCATGGGTAAGCACCAAGCTCATTTGCAACAGTACCTTTAACCGGTTGGTAATAACATCCGAATTACACTCGGCAAAATTCTCGGCGCAATCACCACCCTGTAACAAAAATCGTTTTCCATCCTGCGCCAGTGCTATCTGCTCTTTTAACGCCAAAATCTCCCAGGACGTCACCAGTGGTGGCAACCCCGAAAGCCGATCCAGGGTAGATTGCAACGCGGCCTGGTCCGGATAGGTTGCCTGTTGGATTGCTTCATGGTTCTGCCATGAACACGGGCTCCAGTCCTCAGGAACTACAGCAGCATCTGCACCAGCACCAGCACTGGATTGATTTGAATCTTGCTTCATAAACATTTTCTCATTGGGTGCTTTTTCACTGCTTTTCTGAGCGAAAGGTCATCCATACGGTCATTAAACCAAGCCCGATGAACCAGACAAGGGCCCACTCCGGAATGCTCATACCGAGGAACGACCAGTTCACCTCTGCACAACTGCCTGAACCTCTGAACACCGATGATAAAGCTTCGGTCAGCGGGAAATTCTCCAGCATGTAGTTCAGCCCAGGACCGCATTCCGGCACCTGCTCTGCAGGCAAATGTTGCAACCAAATATGACGGCCTGCAACTGCAGCACCAAAAACTGCGCCCAGGGTCATCAACAGTGCATATATTACCTGACCCGTGCGCCGTGGATTGTGAATTGTTGCGAGTAATGCAAACGCACCCATCCAGATAAATGCAGCCCGTTGAAAAACACACAGTGGACAGGGATCAAGATATTCGACGTATTGTGTATACAGTGCATAACTCATTAATGAAGTGCAAATCAAAAAGACCAGCAGATTCCACATTCGCGGCGTGATTCTTCTCAGCATACCAACCCCATATAATTGTCATAAACCCCGCAGCAAATGTCATATTCACTGCTATAATTCGGTCAATTCGTACTAGCATAAAGACTGTACAGTAATGAACGCAACAAATGCACAATTCAAGTCACCAACCGGAACTAAAATAAGCTGCAAGGGCTGGCACCAGGAAGCCGCCCTGCGCATGCTGTTGAACAACCTGGACCCGGATGTGGCGGAAAAGCCGGAGCAACTGATCGTTTATGGCGGTACCGGCAAAGCTGCGCGAAACCTGGAGTGCCTGGAAAAAATTATTGCGACGTTGCAACGGCTGGAAAATGACGAAACGCTGTTGGTTCAAAGCGGTAAGCCCGTGGGTGTGTTCCGCACCCACGAAGAAGCGCCGAGGGTACTGATCGCAAATTCGAACCTGGTCCCGCGATGGGGTACCTGGGAGGTATTTCGGGAACTCGAAAGAAAGGGGCTGACCATGTACGGTCAAATGACCGCTGGTTCATGGATTTATATTGGTTCCCAGGGCATTGTCCAGGGCACCTATGAGACCTTTGCCGAATGCGCCCGTCAGCATTTTGATGGTAACCTCCGCGGCAGGTTGACGGTCACCGCCGGCCTCGGCGGCATGGGTGGTGCTCAGCCACTTGCGATCACAATGAACGACGGAAACTGCCTGGCGGTGGAGGTGGACCCCTCGCGGATACAACGACGTGTCGAAACCGGTTACTGCGACAAAATGACTGACAGCCTCGACCAGGCGCTGGCAATGATTGAAGACGCTGACGGACCCATATCGGTCGGCCTGGTCGGCAATATTGCAGAAATAATGCCTGAACTTGTGCGGCGTAATTTCGTGCCGGATATCATCACCGACCAAACCTCTGCCCATGACTTACGTGAAGGCTATATCCCCGCAGGCTACACGTTGGAAGAAGCCGCACAACTAAGGGCCGCAGAACCCGAAGTTTACGATGCAAAGGTTTTGGATTCCATGGTGCAGCATGTACGGGCAATCCTCGATTTACAATCCCGTGGTGCAATTTGCTTTGACTATGGCAACAACCTCAGAGGCCAGGTTGCGGACTTTCGCGATATGCCCGAAGCGTTTGATTTCCCCGGTTTTGTCCCCGCCTACATCCGCCCGCTGTTTTGTCGTGGGGCAGGACCCTTCCGTTGGGCTGCGTTATCCGGCGACCCGGAAGATATCCGTGTAACAGATGAGGCCATTCTGGAACTGTTCCCTGAAAAACATGCGCTGCGTCGCTGGATAGAAAAAGCGCAGAAATTGATTAAATTCCAGGGCCTGCCGGCACGGATTTGCTGGTTGGAATACGGTGAACGTGCTGTTGCTGCGTTAAAGTTCAATCAACTGGTGCGTGAAGGAAAGGTGAAGGCGCCGCTTGTTATCGGCCGCGATCACCTCGACACGGGCTCTGTGGCGTCTCCAAACCGGGAGACCGAAGCCATGAAAGACGGCTCTGACGCTATTTCCGACTGGCCCCTGCTGAATGCCATGTTAAATACGGCCAGCGGCGCCAGTTGGGTGTCCATCCATCACGGCGGTGGTGTCGGTATCGGTTACTCGCAGCACGCGGGTATGGTCTGTGTCGCCGATGGAACCGCAATGGCAGACAGGCGACTTGAACGCGTGCTGACCGCCGACCCCGGCACCGGCGTGATGCGGCATGCCGATGCCGGTTATCAGGATGCCATTGATATCGCAAATGAACGCGGTGTGGATTTACCCATGATTAATGACCATTGACTGCCATGAGTTCACCAACCATTCGACTGGAGCACCTTTACACCGACCTCGATGCCAGCATGGCCAAGCTGCGGCAAGACCATAGTGCGGTCAATCAATCACGCAAAATTGTAGACATGGCCTTGCTGGACGGCAAGGCGCATTACGGCATTAATACCGGTCTTGGCGTATTGGCAAACATACGGATTTCTAAGCAGAAACTGGCCACGCTGCAGAAGAATATCCTGCTAAGCCACGCGTGCGGTATCGGGGTTCCGGTTCCGCCGGAAATTACCCGACTGATGCTGCAATTGAAAATTCATTCGCTTGGTCTTGGCTACTCAGGTGTATCCGAGCAAACATTTTTGCAACTTCTTACAATGGTTGAGAACGACATATTGCCGCATGTGCCAAGCCGTGGCAGTGTGGGTGCTTCTGGTGACCTGGCGCCGCTGGCACATCTATGTCTGCCACTCATTGGTCGTGGTGATGTATGGGACGCCAAATTAAGGGACAGGTTACCGGCAGGGCCTGTGCTCAAGGAAAAGGGAGTCAAACCAATCAACCTGCAGCCAAAAGATGGACTGGCATTGATCAACGGAACACAGCTAATGTCGGCCTATGGAGCCTTTGTGCTTGAGCGGACGCTGATACTGCAACGTGGAGCCGATCTGCTTGCTGCAATGAGCCTGGAAGCCCTGCAGGGGAGCGCTGTACCGTTTGATGCAAGAATCCATGATATCCGACCGCATAACGGTCAACAACTGGTCGCCTCGAACATACGCAAACTTCTGCTGGGAAGCGAAATACTTGCTTCTCACCGCGATTGCGGGAAAGTGCAGGATCCTTACAGTTTGCGCTGCGTACCACAGGTTCACGGTGCCAGCAGGGATGCGCTGACCTATGCCGGAAACTGTATTGAAACAGAGCTGAATTCAGTGACAGACAATCCACTGGTATTCCCCCAGGGCGATATCCTGTCGGGTGGAAACTTTCATGGCCAACCGCTCGCGCTGGCGATGGATTTTGCCGCGATCGCACTGGCAGAACTTGGCAGCATTTCAGAGCGCCGGACGTATTTATTACTGGAAGGCCACGATGGTCTGCCCAAACTCCTGATGAAGGACACGGGTGTTAACTCCGGGTTCATGATCCCACAATACACGGCAGCCGCTTTGGTTTCAGAAAATAAAATACTTTGCCACCCGGCCAGCGTCGACTCCATCCCGACCAGTTTGGGACAGGAAGACCATGTCAGCATGGGTGCAATTTCAGCGTTCAAATTGCTCAGTGTTTTGCTCAACGTGGAGCGAGTACTGGCGGTGGAATTACTGACCTCGGCGCAGGCCCTTGATTTCCGCAAACCACACGCACCCGGTCGCGGCGTGGCACTTGCTCACGACGCCTTGCGTTCAACGATCAAACACGCGGTCAAAGATTATGAGCTAAGGAACGATCTGGACCGCTGTGCGGCCATGTTACGGGATGGAAGCCTTCTGCACGCAGTGGAAAGTGAACTGGGCCCTCTGCAGTAGTGTACCCTTGCAAAGGACAAGCCATTCCCTGCGGACTGCGCCTTGTCTTGGAACATCAGGGTAGCTCTGAACCCTGCAATATACGTGTGACAGTACACTAGTGCCGGTATTACGAAATATAGGCCAGCTCGCCACCTGTCCTGCCGACAATGCGCAACAAGATGCCGGATTGATTGACGGTGCTGCGCTGGTCTGGGAACAGGATAAGGTTTTGTGGTCAGGCCGCGAGCAACACCTGCCGATAGAATTTGCCGACCAGCCTTCCTTTGACTGCCAGCAGAAACTGGTGATTCCCGGCCTGATCGATTGTCACACACACCTGTGCTTCGGCGGTTGGCGAGGGAATGAGTTTGAAATGCGTTTGCAGGGTCGCAGTTACCAGGAAATTGGGGCTGCGGGGGGCGGCATTCGCAGCACGGTGGCTGCCACCCGATCGGCCTCGGCCGGGGAACTACTGGAAAAGGCGGGCAGCGCACTCAAAGCCATGCTTGAGCTTGGCGTGACAACGGTTGAGTGTAAATCCGGCTATGGCCTGGAAGCGGCCACGGAAATCAAACAGCTCGAAGTGTATGCGCAATTAGACAATCAACAAGCCATTGATCTGATTCCGACATTTCTGGGTGCACACATGGTGCCGGATGAATACAACGAACGACGCGGGGAATACATTCGCTTACTTTGTGATGTCATGATTCCTGAAGTAAGCACGCGAAAGCTGGCAAGATTTTGCGATGTGTTTGCAGAAGAATCTGCTTTCAATATTGACGAAGCGCGGGAAATACTGCAAACCGCACAACGCGCAGGCCTGGGTCTGAAAGTACACGCGGACCAACTCAGCGATGGCGGTGGCGCCGAATTGGCTGCAGAATTGGGGGCGGTTTCGGCTGAACACCTTGAGTACATCAGTAAAAATGGCATTGATGCCCTCGCAAAATCGGGCACGGTCGCCGTCAGCCTGCCACTCGCGTCATTGTATTTACGCGAAGCCTACCTGCCCGCACGGGCAATGCTGGACAAGGGCATCAAAGTTGCCGTTGCAACGGATTTCAACCCCGGTTCCGCTCCCAGCTACCACCTGCCCCTGGCCATGACGCTGGCGTGTATAAATCAGCAAATGACGCCACAGGAAGTGCTGGTTGGGGCTACCACCGTTGCGGCCCGGGCGGTTTCAATAGAGAACCATGCCGGTTCGTTGCTGCCGGGCTACACAGCCGACATCGCCATCATGGATGCGCCATCACTCAATCACTGGCTTTATCACTTTCGCGGCAATGCCTGCAACGCTGTGATCAAATCCGGGCAGTGGCAAAAACCACTTTCCTGATCGCTGTCGCCCCGGCTGGATTTTGTTGACACTTCACCTGCTCTCGCATCTACGCCAATGCACATTTAGTTGATCTGGGTTATGTATATCGGCAACCAAAATACATTACAATGCATACATAGTTAATGCGAATAACTCTCATTTGCATTTTAAAGGATGGCCATGACACTAGCAGATTTGGTTCCAGGCGACGTTGCGACGCTGGATAAAATAGATCCCAGCGACCCGGGTGTGATTCGACTGATGATACTGGGTATGGTCGAGGACATTACCGTTCGCTTGAAAAACATTGCAATCGGCGGTGATCCGCTGGAAATCGAGTTCTTTGGTAGTTCAGTATCCCTGCGCAAGGAACAGGCGCGGTATTTCAAGGTTACACGGATATCATCAGATGACTGAAGCAACTGAAGTTAACATACCATTCAGTGGTATTGGCATCAGGCGCAAAGCAACGACTACCATCGCTGTCATCGGTAACCCGAATGCGGGCAAAAGCACCCTTTTCAACCGCTTGACTGGTCTTCGTCAAACCACCGCCAACTTTCCTGGGGTGACTGTAGAGAAACACCAGGGAACTGTTCACCTGGCTGGCAGTGCGGTTAACCTGATCGACCTCCCCGGAATTTATAGCCTGGATGGAGATTCAGCAGACGAACGCATTGCTGTTGACGTCGCGCTCGGACGTATATCCGGGACCCAACGTCCATCCGGTTTACTGGTCGTCATTGACGCCACACACATCTACCAGGGATTGTATCTGCTTGAACAATTACTTGAACTGCAATTACCCACCATCGTTGCTCTGACGATGATCGATGCAGCAACGGCCAGCGGAATCAGTATCGATCATGAAGCCCTGCAACAAAGGCTGGGTGGTGTCCCGGTATTTCCCGTCAGCAGTATTAGCGGGCATGGCCTGGATGTTCTGAAAAAGGGGCTTTCGGGGATCACCGATGTGAGGGTGCCTGAAATCACGGACTCCTGGCCGGCATTGAGTAAAACAGCACAACAGCTAGCACAACAATTGGGCGGGGACTGGCAACGAATTGAGATTATCCAGGCCTTGCTACGGACGCAGGCAAATACCGCGGAAAGACTGGAACAACAACTTGGCAAAGAATTCGTGTCCAGCCTGCGTACCAAGCTTTTCGGCGATATGCCGCCACTGGCGGCTGAGGCTCGCAACCGCTATCGCTGGGTCAGGCAGGTGATAAATGACGTCCAGGAACAGGCCCCTTTATATTTGAAAATGGGTGCCAGGCTGGTACGGTGGACAAATCGACCCTGGCCGGCAACGCTGCTGTTTTTTGTTGTTCTTCTACTGGTATTCCAGGCTGTTTTTTCCTGGGCAACACCGATGATGGAAGTAATTGACGGGGCCAGTTCACAACTCGGTCAGTGGGTGATGACACAGTTTGGAGGCAGCGCCCTCGGCAGTTTCCTCGCCGACGGGGTGATTGCCGGTGTTGGCAGCGTTATCATATTTTTGCCGCAAATTTTGATCCTGTTTTTATTCATTATCATTTTGGAAGACACAGGATATCTGGCACGTACGTCTTTTCTGATGGACAGGGTGATGCGCTCAGTCGGCTTGTCCGGTCAATCGGTCATTCCCATGTTGTCCAGCTTTGCCTGCGCAATACCGTCCATTATGGCAACACGCGTAATCCCCGACCGCAGGGATCGTATCGCGACCATACTGGCGGCACCCTTTATGACCTGCTCGGCCAGACTGCCCATATACGCTTTGCTGATTGCTGCATTTGTTCCGAATCAGTCAATTGGCGTAATGAACCTGCAGGGTCTTGTATTGTTCGGGCTTTATTTTCTGGGTATCGCAGGCGGTTTGGGTACCGCACGACTCCTCAAGTCGACTGCATTAAAGGGACCAAAACCCCGATTCATGCTCGCACTTCCTGATTTTCGCAGACCAAACCTGCAAACTGTCGCGATCAAATTGTTTGACCGTGCCAGGATATTCCTGCGCCGGGCGGGCACGGTCATTTTTGCGGTCGCAATCCTGGTTTGGACACTGGCGTACTTCCCTCGCATGGACGTCACTGACTACCAGGCAAACGCTGCCCTAGCGGGAATCACCGATCAGCTTGAAATGGATAAGGCACAATCGGCAGCACAAATGTCGCAAAGCTGGCTGGGTACAATCGGCAAAAGCATTGAACCGGTTTTCAAACCCCTGGGCTGGGACTGGAGGGTATCATCGGCGGTGATTGCAGGCTTTCCTGCGCGTGAGGTCGTTGTCGCGGTAATGGGCACCATGTACGCCGTAGGTTCTGATGCCGACAACCAAAGCCTGGCCAACAAATTACGTTCAGCCAAATGGCCAGATGGCCGCCTGGTCTTCACGCTGCCAATGGTATTGGGTTTGCTGGTGTTCTACGCCTGGTGCCTGCAGTGTGCAGCAACGGTGGCCACCATTCGCAGGGAGACAAATAGCTGGCGATGGCCGATTTTTGCGTGGACATATATGACGGCGATTGCCTATATCGGAGCCCTGCTAACCTTTCAAATTGGCAGCCTGTTTTAATCCAGATAAAAGGCAGGGCAAAAAAAGCCCGGCTTAGCCGGGCTTTTTAATACTACACTCAGTCTACTTATCAGCTTAAACCTGTTCTTCTTCCTGTCGAGGACGTCCAACAAGCTCAACATAGGCCATAGGTGCTTTGTCGCCGGTTCGGTACCCGCATTTCATGATGCGCAGATAACCACCCGGGCGTTCAACATAACGCGGGCCCAGTTCCTTGAACAATTTACCCACTGTTTCTTTATCACGCAGACGGTCAAATGCCTGGCGACGGTGGGCAACACTATCACTCTTTGCTAAGGTAATCAGCGGCTCAGCAACACGGCGAAGCTCTTTTGCCTTCGCCAATGTCGTCTTGATGATTTCATGGAGAAACAGCGAATTTGCCATGTTACGAAACATGGCTTTCCTATGACTGCTGTTTCGATTTAATTTACGTCCTGATTTTAAATGACGCATAATTCTTTCCTGTGTCCGTTATAGCCTGAAAAATCAGACTTCAACCAATGAGGCCGGTGGCCAATTTTCAAGTTTGG
>SMVB01164240.1_pt1 | contig 17239 bp, 12 predicted proteins | sample 2456461 | NCBI WGS metagenome assembly SMVB01 (sample SAMN11095934, study PRJNA526329) | marine sediment metagenome | biome: Marine sediment; feature: Surficial sediment; material: Deep marine sediment; isolation source: Hadal surficial sediment | place: Pacific Ocean | collected 2014-05 | depth...
CCTTCTGGAAAAGTCCCTCCCTTCTAATTAGAAGGGAGGGACTTTTCCAGAAGGTTTATCACCACCTGGAGCGCCTTTTTGATTGGCCTTACTTTGAAAAGTAATCGTATTGGTTTCCTGGTTAAACTGACCTTCAAAATCACCTCCGGAAGGAAATCCTCCATATTGATTGCCGGCATCAAGATCACAGAATTTCGTATATTTACCAATAAATTTTAGCCTGGCTGTATCCAGGGAACCATTCCTGTGTTTGGCAATTATCACTTCTCCAATACCTTGCAAATTGTTACCATCCTCGTCAGCATTTATTCCATAATACTCCGGGCGATATAAGAACAGCACCATATCTGCATCTTGCTCAATAGAACCAGATTCCCTAAGGTCAGATAACTGTGGCCTCTTGTCTCCTCCTCTTACTTCAACAGCCCTGCTTAATTGGGAAAGCGCGATAATTGGAATATTTAATTCTTTGGCAATATTTTTTAATGATCTGGAAATAGATGCAATCTCTTGTTCTCGGTTGCCTGGCCCACTTCCACCTTTGGAGCTGTCAGCTGACATCAGTTGCAAATAGTCAATAATTATCAGCTCAACACCATGTTGGGCAACAAGTTTCCGGGACTTAGCCCTTAATTCCAAGATCGTCAAAGCCGGTGTATCGTCGATGTATATTGGCGCTTCTGAAAGTTTGGCAGTTTTATCAATTAGTTGTTGCCATTCATATTCCTGCAGGTTTCCTTTTTTAATCTTATCACCTTCGAGTTCAGCTTCAGCAGATATTAGTCTGTTTACCAGCTGAATACTTGACATCTCTAAAGAGAAAATCGCGACAGCTTTATTAAAATCTACCGCGGCATTTCTCATGGCAGATACCACAAATGCTGTTTTCCCCATGCCTGGTCGAGCAGCAATAATCACCATATCGGACTTTTGCCAACCAGAAGTAATTCGATCCAGCGCTGTAAAACCGGTAGGGATACCGGTAAGACCATCTGCTTGTAGTTTCTTTTTTTCAAGCTCAATTATTGCCTCATGCATTAAGGAGCGCATATCGGTATAGTTTCTTCGGATATTAATTTCAGAAATTTCGAAAAGAGATTGCTCGGTTTTATCCAATAAAGAGAATACATCCACCGAATCTTCGTAAGCATCGCGATGCACCTCGGAAGCGATACGTATCAACTCGCGTTTTATTGCTTTTTCGATGATGATCCTCGAGTGAGCTTCAATATGAGCGGCCGAATTGACTTTGGAGGTGAGTTCTGTAATATAATAAGCGCCACCTACCAGTTCGAGTTTTCCTTTATTGCGCAAATGGTTAGTGACGGTCAGCAGATCAACAGGTTCAGAATTATTGAATAAATCAACTATGGAAGCGTAAATTTCTTTGTGACTATCCTTATAAAATGTCTCGGATTTTAGGATATCAATAACATTGGTCAGGGCTTCTTTCTCAAGCAATAATGCCCCAAGAACCGCTTCTTCCAAATCCAAAGCTTGCGGAGGGACCTTTCCCAGACTTTGTCCTAAATCCTGAGTAACCAGGGTTCTTGTTTTGGATCCTAATCTTAAAGAGTGCGATTTTCCCGATTCCATATATATAAGTTATTAATTATGCGGTGAAAATTAAAAAATATTGCACAAACTTATGGCAAATGTAAAGGTTCTGAAAAGAATTAATCATATAGTTTTAATTCAACTTTTCCACTGATAATCTTAATTATCCACAGGAGTAATCCACACTTTTCAGAAGATCTCTATTTATTAACATCCTTATAAACATATGAGTAATTCATTATATTTGCCGCCGTTTCAAAATGTTCTATCTTTGAATAGATAATACCTAACAGATGACTTCAAAAAAGAAAGAAAAAGTACACTTTATTGCCATTGGAGGAAGTGTAATGCACAGTTTAGCCATTGCATTAAAAATGAACGGACTAGAAGTTACCGGTTCGGATGATAACATTTATAACCCATCAAAAAAACGACTGGAAGCAAATGGTCTTTTGCCAAAAGATTATGGATGGGATGAAGCTCATATTACAGAAGATCTCGATGCCGTAATTCTCGGGATGCATGCAAAAGGTGAAAATCCGGAACTTATCAAAGCAAAAAAAATTGGTTTGCCAATTTATTCTTTTCCTGAATTCATAAGGAAGCAATCAGATGATAAACAAAGGATCGTTGTAGCAGGGAGCCATGGTAAAACCACCATCACAGCGATGATTATGCATGTACTCAAATATGCAAATCGAAATTTCGACTATGTAGTTGGCGCTCATTTAGACGGCTTTAATAATATTGTAAAATTATCAGACGCCCCAATTATCATTATTGAAGGAGATGAATATTTTTCATCTGCGCTGGATAAAACACCTAAGTTTCTCAATTATGAACACCACATCGGCCTGATAAGCGGTATCGCATGGGACCATATCAATGCTTTTAAAACTGTGGATGAATACGTGAAGCAATTTGAAATATTTGCTGACGCCACACCGAAAAGCGGAACGCTCATTTTTTGCGAAGATGATGATATGGCCATGGTCATTGCCAGTAACCAACGGGTGGACGTTGGTCAGTTGCATTATCCGGTACATTCTTACGTGGTAAAAAATGAAGTCACATATTTAAAAACAGAAACCGGTCTTGTGCCGATCAAAATTTTTGGGAAACACAATATGCTCAATTTGAATGGCGCACGTCGTCTTTTGAGCAGAATTGGAATTACTGATGAGATATTCTACGAAGCAATAAGCTCTTTTGAAGGCGCTTCAAAAAGGTTGCAATTATTAAAGGAAAATAAAAGCACATCTGTATTTCTGGATTTTGCTCATGCTCCTTCAAAAGTGGAAGCGACAACCTCTGCTTTTAAAGAGAGATATTCCAGAAGAAATCTTGTCGCATGCCTGGAGTTGCACACATTCAGTAGTTTAAATAAAAATTTTATTGACAATTACCAGGACACTCTACGTGCCGCTGACGAAGCTTGTATTTATTTTAACCCTAAAAACAATAAGCAAAAATCAGAATCTAAAATCAACATCCATGATGTTGAAAATGCCTTTAATTTCCATGGCTTGAAAATATTTACGGAAGTGGACGATCTGGAAAATTATCTGCTTGAAAAAAAATGGAAAGACACAAATTTACTTCTCATGAGTTCCGGACATTTTGGTAATATGGATCTGAAATCAATGGCGGATAAAATCGTAGACTCTTCAAACTAATATCTCATGAATTTAAAACTTAAGAATCCTCTTGCATTTTTTGATCTTGAGACAACCGGCATCAATATCGCCAATGACCGGGTGGTGGAAATATCCATATTGAAAGTTTTGCCAAATGGCGAGCAGGAAAAACTTACCAACCTTATAAATCCGGGCATACCAATTCCAAATGAGACAAGCCTCATTCATGGAATTTATGATAGTGACGTAAAAGATGCGCCGCTATTTAAGGCTATTGCAAAAAAACTTGCCAGATTTTTAGAGGGCTGTGATCTGGCCGGATTTAACATCCTGAGATTTGATGTGCCCATGATAGTAGAAGAGTTTTTGAGAGCAGGAGTCAATTTTGATGTTTCGAAGAGAAAGCTAATTGACGCACAAAAAATATTCCATTTAATGGAAAAAAGAAACCTTTCTGCGGCCTATAAATTTTATTGTAATAAGACATTGGAAAATGCACATAGCGCTGAAGCTGATACGCTTGCAACATATGAAATTTTATTAAAACAAATTGAACGATACGACGGTCAGCAGGTTGAGGATATGAAAGGTAATAAGCTGGGTGTTATTAAAAATGATATGGACGCTGTACATAAAATCACCTTACAAAAAATGGTGGATCTGGCAGGTCGAATGATATATAACGATAATGGTGAAGAGATTTTTAATTTTGGTAAGCATAAGGGTAAAAAAGTAATTGATGTTTTGGACAAAGAACCGATGTATTATAATTGGATTCAGAAAAATGACTTTTCACTTGATACGAAAAAAAAGCTTACAGAAATTAAACTAAAGCAATTCAATAAAAAATAAATGCATGAACAAGATTAATTTTATTTTCTAAAAGCGAATAGTTTGTTTTTATCATATTATCTGCTATTTGAAACAAAAATATAAGAATTCATCCAATGGAAGTTTTTGTCAGTTTCAGACAATAAAAGTTAATAATAGGAAACAAATAGCATCATTTTCTCAAATTTTAAATCAACAAAGGGATGTTGTTAATATTAATCCCAATAATGATTTTTTGAGACTGATCAGTTTTGAAGATCCTCACAAATAATAATTTAATCCATTAATCCATGGGCAAAACCATAATCGTATCCAACAGACTTCCAGTCAAAATCATTAAGGAAGATAAATCGTTTTATTATGTGCCCAGTGAAGGTGGTCTTGCAACCGGTTTAAGTTCTATTTATAAAACAGGGAATAATCTGTGGATTGGTTGGCCTGGGCAAATCATTAAAAAAGCGGAAGAAAAGGAGCAAATAACCAAAGACCTGAAAGAGGAGAATATGATCCCGGTGTTTCTTTCCAAAAAACTTATTGAGAATTTTTATGAGGGCTTTAGTAATGATACCATTTGGCCTATTTTCCATTATTTTCTTCAATTTGCCAATTTTGACCCTCACTTTTTCGATGCTTATGTTCAGGCGAATAAAATATTTTGCTCTGCGGTGTTGGATGTTGCCAAAGATGGGGATACTATCTGGATCCATGATTATCAATTACTATTGTTGCCACAAATGGTACGTAAAAAATTACCTAAAGCAGAGATAGGTTTTTTTCAGCATATTCCTTTCCCATCCTATGAGGTATTTCGCATGATTCCATGGAGAAAAAAGATATTGCGCGGGATGCTAGGGGCAGATTTAATCGGGTTTCATACCTATGATGATATGAGACACTTTTTATCCTCTGTCAGCAGGTTGGTCGGAATTCCAAATTCTCGGGGTAGAATTGAAGCAGGAAATAGGATAATAGAGGTGGATTCATTTCCTATGGGAATTGATTATAATAAATATGCAATTACCGCGGCATCTCCAAAAACTATCGATCAGGAAATAAAATACAGGACGTCACTTGGCAACCAAAAGCTTATCATTTCCATTGACAGGCTCGATTATTCAAAAGGAATACCGAAGCGCCTGGAAGCTTTCGAAAATTTCCTGCAAAAATATCCGGAATATGAGGAGAAGGTTTCGATCATCATGATTGTAGTGCCATCCAGAGATAATGTAGGCAAGTATAAAGATCTGAAAGAAGAGGTCGATCTTTTGGTAGGAAGAATTAATGGGAATTTTGGTAAATTGAACTGGACGCCAATCCATTATTTCTATAGATCATTCGCTCCGGAATCACTATCTGCATTTTACAGAATGGCCCATGTTGCTCTCGTAACCCCCATGAGAGATGGAATGAACCTGGTCTGTAAAGAATTTATCGCTAGCAAATTAGATAAAACGGGAGTGCTCATTCTCAGTGAAATGGCAGGAGCATCCAAAGAGCTCTCCGATGCAATATTGGTTAATCCCAACGATAATGACCAGATGGTTGATGCAATATACCAGGCATTGACCATGCCGGAAGAAGAGCAGATAATGCACATAAGCATCATGCAGGAAACCCTGAAAAGATATAATATCAATCATTGGGTAAAAATGTTTATGGACAGGTTGGGACACATTATCGAGATTCAAAAATCGATGGCAACGAAAAATCTCGATGAACAGTCAAGCAAGAATATTAGGGAAGAATTTGGCAAGGCTAAAAATAGAATGCTGTTTCTGGATTATGACGGTACGTTAACGGGCTTTCAACCCGATCCTAAAATGGCAAAGCCAGATAATGTCTTGCTAAATCTACTGAAGAAGCTATCTCTTAATCCAAAAAACCGAGTGGTGATTATCAGTGGTCGAGACAGACAGACGCTGGATGCCTGGTTGGGCCATTTGCCATTGGATATTATTGCCGAGCATGGTGTTTGGCTTAAAGAAAAAAACAGCGCCTGGAATCCGATCACTGAACTAAAAAGTGAATGGATGGAGGAATTCCGACCGATTATAGAAGCGTATGTTAACAGGACTCCCGGTTCATTTATCGAGAAAAAAGATCATTCCCTTGTTTGGCATTTCAGAAAGGTAGAGACAGGCCTGGGCGAGTTGAGATCCAGGGAATTAACAAGTCATTTGAAATACCTGTCCACCGGTAAAAATCTACAGGTATTAGAAGGTGATATGGTTGTGGAGGTGAAAAATGCGGATGTAAACAAAGGCAGGGCTGCTCAGAAATGGCTGAAAACTTTTAAGCCGGACTTTGCTCTTGCTCTTGGCGACGACTGGACTGACGAAGATACGTTTAAAGCTATGCCTGAAAATGCAATAACCATCAAAGTTGGAAATACGTCATCGGCAGCCAAATACAATGTTTCAACATTTAAAGAGGTTCGTGGATTTTTAAAAAGTTTGGCTGAAAAATAGTGGTTTAACGTTTCTTCATAGGAAAATTGATTGTGCCAATATATATTTTTTGACAAACATTCAGGATAATCGCATTTCCATGCCGGTTAAATTCCGAGTTCACAATAAACCCATTGCATCATATTTATTTTGTTAAGTCAAACCTGAACTATTCATAAACATTTTGAAAATCATCTAAAAAGTTAAAAACGATTAATAATTCAGGCTAATGACAATTGAGTATAAATTACTTTATTGATTATTTTCGTGGAAATGATCCAAGCTATGAAAAAAATGCATTATTCGTTTTTTATCTATTTACTATTGACTCCTTTTGTTGGTATTACACAATCCATCAGTAATTCTGAAACCATGCTTATTAATGCTATAGAAAAAATTAACCCCAAACCAACCTCCATTTCTTTTCACAATTCTCTTGATATAAATAACCATGGTGGCCATTTACAAGGCATTCAATATATTAATCACAAACAAAATGATTTTTATGTAATGTCTGGAAGTTCAGATACCTACTCATATTATTCCATAGTAAAAATAGGGAATAAGAATCTGGTTATTTCTACAAAAATATTACTTGAAAAACCTTTTAAACACGCCGGCGGATTTCAAATTTACAGAAATCTTATGGCCATTGGCGTAGAAGATAATGAACTAAAAAACAAATCAAAAGTACTGATTTTCAATATTGAAGATCCTGAAAAGCCTCCTGCGGAGCCAATCGCTGTTATCGATCGATTGGGAACCACAAAAAGAGCAACAGCAGGATGTGTTGGCATAACGGTAATTCGGGGCAAAGTTTTAGTGGTGGTTGGAGATTGGGATACCGAGCACCTTGATTTTTATAGAATCGACCATGAAAAATTGGGACTTGATGGTGAGGCTCTGGAACTGGAATATTCTCTGGATACCAGGAAAATTGACAAATCAGGATGGAGTGACAATGAGTGGCTTAGCTATCAAAATATCAATTTCATCACGGATGCATCCGGAGATCTTTACCTTACCGGAATGACTTCTAATTCAAATAAGAAAAATACCCTGGATCTGTTTAAAGTTAATTCAGAAGAGCTTTCCATTTTTAAATTGAAGAAAGTCTATTCTAAAAATTTTGAGTCTAACCCACAAACAACATTCCGCTGGGGGGCAGGAATCCATGTAACCAACGACATGAAATTGAAGGTATTTTCATGTGGAGAAAATATTCTGGAAACTTCCACGATTCATATTTATCAGTAATATTTATCAGGTTTGAGGTATTGGCTTATTCTATTCAATTAATTGGTTTGACTTTAATTCAATACCAAAATGATAAAAAGATAGAATTCATCTTAAGGGCACCTCTAATAACTCCATTTTGTTTCCCAACTTGGGCTTTTTTTCAGCTACTTCGTTCCCAAAATACTCATTTAGCGATGCTAAACTCCGTTTCTGGCGCCTTGTATCTGCAATAAATACCTGCGTTGGTATTCCAAAAGGAATTAATAGAGGCGCCCTTAAAAGATTATCGTAACGGGAATTCATATTCAAACATTTTGGCATTCGATCATTTTCGCAAAAGAAACTCTCCGGTGTCTGGACTTTTTCCTCATCGAATGTTTAATTTAGTATGATTGGGAAATTCTCAATGACTTTTATTTTTTAGGAAAACCTTATATCCCATGAAAAGTGAAAAACATTCCGGTACTAGTTTAAACAGAAGAAAATTTATAAGAAATGCTTCAGCCTCAGCGGTAGCATTTTCCATTGTTCCAAGATTTGTATTAGGAGGATCGGGCTATGTGGCTCCGAGTGACACGCTTTATATCGCAGGCATTGGCGTAGGTGGCAAAGGCGAATCGGACCTTACCTCCATTGCTGAAAGCACAAATGCAAAAATTGTGTATCTCTGTGATGTCGATGACCGTATGGCAGTAAAATCAAAGAAAAATTTTCCAAAGGCAAAATATTATAAAGATTTCAGGGTGATGCTGGAAAAGGAACATAAAAATATTGATGCGGTTACCGTCTCCACGCCTGATCATGTCCATGCAATTGCCACATTAACTGCCATGCAAATGGGCAAACATGTATATGTGCAAAAACCATTGACCCATAGCATCAAGGAGGCAAGAATGCTAGCTGAAGCTGCTAAAAAGCATAAGGTGGTAACGCAGATGGGAAACCAGTGGGCATCAGCTGATCATGTAAGGCGGTACAAAGAGATTGTTGATGCAGGCCTTATTGGTGAAGTAAACAAGGTGTATGCCTGGACAAACAGACCTGTCTGGCCACAAGGAATCCCAGTTCCGACCGGCAAACACGATATCCCAAAAGAATTGGATTGGGACTTGTGGCTGGGACCGGCGGCTAAGATGGATTTCAATCCTGCTTACCTGCCATTTAACTGGCGGGGCTGGTGGGAATTTGGAACGGGAGCGCTTGGCGATATGGGCTGTCATATTATGGATCCGGTGTTCAGAATTTTGCCAATTGACTATCCTACTGAGGTGGAATGCAGTACCTCAACTGCATGGTCAGGTTTTTTCAAGGTGGCAAATTATTCAGAAAGTTGCCCCGCTTCCTCCATCATTCATCTTAAGTTTCCTAAAAAAGATGGGACTGGAGACTTGAAATTGACCTGGATGGATGGTGGGTTATTACCCGAAACTCCGGAAGAGGTGTTGCCGACAGATGCCCTTGGAGGTATGAGTAATGGTTTTATTTTTGAGGGAACAAAAGGAAAAATGATTGGCAACTATTCCCAGCCACCAAAATTACTACCTACAAGTCGAATGCCGGAATTGGAGGCATTGCCAAAAACAATTAAACGCGTTCCTGAGGGCCATTATGTAGATTGGGTAAACGCTTGCATGAAAGGCTATGGAAACCATGACGTCAGCTCGCCATTTGAATATGCCGGCCCATTTACAGAGGCAGTCTTAATGGGGAATTTGGCCATCAGAAGCTATCAATACCAAACGAAAGACAATAGAGGAAGAGCTAGTTTTCCTGGCAGAAAGAAACTCTATTGGGATGCGGAAAACATGAAAATCACTAACTTTGATGAGGCCAATGCCTTCGTGATGAGGGAATACAGAAAAGGTTGGGAGATATAAATATATCGCTCTGAAATTCGAATTGCCGAATTTAATGCTGTTGAGGTGTACGACAAAAGTCCCTAATTCCAAAAATTCTTTTTTTATTTTACCCCATACCCTAAAGGGAGCTAAAAAAAGAAGTTTTTGGAAGTCCCCTTCAGGGGAAATAGGGGTAAAAAGTGAATTTTGTCGTACACCCTGCTGTTGCCCTTGTTGGTCGTTTGACCAACAAGCGGCTATGAATGCTCATTTTATTTGTTGGTGAAAACACCAACAAAGGCACAAAATCACCAACTTTGACGAGGCCAATGCCTTTGTGATGAGGGAATACCTACAAGAGCACGACAATCCCGATCCGGTTCCGGGCTTTTTTATTACCTAAATTGAGCCATGGAAAAATGAATGTATTCACCTTATTTTATATACAGTCCCGCTTAGAAAATATTAAAATGTTAAGCAAGGATACCTAGACCGGTGAGGTGTAAAAGTTGCTTGATCCAATCCCCCTTCAAAGTCACCGTAAGCCCGCCTGGGTGAGGCAATGGGTTCTGAGGAAAATTGGAGGCTAAATGTATCAAATAATCGATGAAGATATTTGAATATATACCGTATCATTGACAACCCAGCTGCAAGGCCTGAATTGACGATGTTTGTCCGGCAGAAAAGCCTTCAGTAGATTTATGAGTAAAAAGGAAATTTACAGTACCCTGATGGAATGGAATTGATGAACCCTGTTTTGGAGTACTTGAAAATTCCAATTAAAAAGAATTAAAACTATTTTTGAAAACGTTAAAAAAAGAAAACGGAAACAATGATTATTGCTTTAATAATTGGTTTTATATATGGATATATATCTGTTAAAGGACAATTCTGTATGAATTCTGGCTTTTCTAATGTAACGCGCCAAAAAGATTCTACAAAACTGAAAAGCTTTGTAGCAGCCATCCTTATTCAAATGCTGGTTTTGCCATTGCTTTTTACCATCTTTTATTTATATGAGCCAACCAATTATCTTGTAGCGAATATTGGTCTTCCGCCACTATTCCTGGTAGGTACAGCCATTGGTGGTTTTTTGTTCGGTATATTCATGTATTATACTGCAGGTTGTGGAGCAGGAATATTTTATAAGATTGGCGAAAAGAATTCTGAAGCTGTTTTGGCAGCCATCGGATTTATTGCCGGTGTTTATATTGCTGAAAGAGGGATTTTGAATATTATCAGGGAAAGTAGTCAAAATTTAGTATTGATTGACCAACAACCTGTTTGGCTGTGGAAGTCACCATTGCTTGTTGCATCCGTTGCTTCGGTAGTGGCTGGGGTTTCATTAATCTTGCTTTACAAAAAAAGCGATAGCAAGCCAGATGGCGCTTTATGGGGATGGAAGAAAACAGGAATTGCCGTTGGCGTCTTAGGAATTATAGGTTGGATGTCAGCCTTACTTTCCAACACTCCTTACGGTATGGCGATCATTCCGGGAACTATAGACATGGTGAATATGACCTTTTCCTGGGGACTTATGTTTGTTGTTGGCATACCGATGGGAGCTTATTGGAGCGCCCGAAATAATAAGGAAAAACGATTTACTATTCCAAAAATCAGTATTATCGGCAAACGGCTATTTGGCGGTTTAGGTTTGGGAATATCAGGAAGTATTGCAGCAGGATGCACTGTTGGTCACGGATTAACTTTCGCCCCTTTGCTTGGAGTAGGCAGTTTGGTAGCTATCCTATTTATTTTTTTGGGAAGTGGATTGGTTGGTTATTTAACAAGGAAATAAATGGAAAAACTTATTATTGTTCTGTTGGCAGCCGGAATACTAGCGCTCATATATTTGACAGGTTGCAGTAAATCTACACAAAATGGAGCTGTCCAAAACAATGATACAATTCCATTGACAAAACACTGGGAAAAAGCAATACCACATCAGGAAATTCCTGAAGGTTTGGTAGCCATTAACGCGAAAAGCTGTGGCGCTTGCCATCAGGATATTTATAATGAGTGGAAGCAATCTACCCATGCTGTTGCATTTCAGGATGTACAGTACCAGGCAGAAATGAAGAAAGACAATATCCTCACTTGCCTCAATTGTCACACTCCGTTGCAGAACCAACAGGAATTTATAATAAAAGGCCTTATCAACAGAGATTATAAGACGCCATGGAAAATACCTAATCCAAATTTTGACAAGGAACTGCAACTTGAAAGTATTACATGTGCGACCTGTCACGTTCGCGATGGGAAAGTGATTGGCGCCATCGGAAATACGAATTCAACACATAAAACTGTCAAAGACGTTGAATTTTTGTCAGAAAAATTATGTTATAGGTTGTCATAATGTGGTGGATGAACTAAACCCTGTTTTGGCATGCACTTTTGAAACAGGAGATGAATGGAAAAGAGAAAATCACATTTTCATAATTTCCCCGGTTCCGGGATTCCTAAGTTTTATGGAATGGAGACTCAGGAATTAACTGGATTGGAGATTGAAGCTGATAGTTTAAAAAAAGCATATACAGCAGGTGAGGAAATTACGTATTCGTTGACCGTAAAAAACAGCTTCGCGGGACATAAAGTACCAACGGGCGATCCTGAGAGGTTTTTTTTGATAACGTTTAAGGTTCTGGACGCCAATGACACGATAATGGATAAAAAGCAATTCCGTATTGGTGAGGAATGGGAATGGTACCCTACGGCTAAAAAACTTTCAGACAACAACCTGAATCCGCTGGAAGAAAGAGAATATAACTTTGTGTATAAAGTTCCTGATAAAGACAACCTGACCTTGGTTGTTGAAATAAGCAAACACCGGATGACGAAAGAAAATGCAAAATATATGTGAATTTTGGAAGAATACCCACTTTCGATTTCGGTTTTCAGACAATCCTATCCGATTAATTTGAAAGAAATTTGAGTACTGGAAAATTGGCATTGGTGAAATAATTGAGATTCCTTTAAATAATCCAAGCCTTAAATCGAAGCCCTATAAATTTCATAATTGTAATCGCCTAATTCTAATTGTTCAAATAATTGTTACATCCTACTCACCTAATTTCAATTGACCATAAATGAAAAGTGAGGAATATTGATAGTTATATGAAACAATCAGTGATACCGAATTGGTCTTATAATTCAATTTATTTCCATGTTTTTAAATACAAAAAAATACCTTCAGAATATTTACCTCAGAGGTTGTAGGAATGATCCAAAGAAAGCAGTTATTTTAAAAACTGTTGCAGATGAATCTTCCATTTTAAAAATATCATGAAAAAAAGTGAAATTCCAATAATAGTGCAAGATGATCCATGGTTAAGTCCTTATCAAGATGAGATAAGCAATCGTATAGCACGGTTTAATCAACATTCAAGTGATATTAAAAAAAATTATCGAAGTCTGAAAAGCTTTGCGAAGGCCTATGAGTATCTGGGAATAAATTATAATCGAAAAAGGAAAGGGTGGTATTATCGTGAGTGGGCTCCACAAGCCCACAGTATCTCGATTATTGGAGATTTCAATGATTGGAATAGGAAATCACATCCGCTCGCCAAAAATGAGGATGGAATATGGGAAATATTTATTCCAATTAATGAATTGAAAGAAGGTGACCTCATCAAAATTTATATAGAAGCTAAAAACGGTGCTCATGACAGAATTCCAGCTTATATCTTTAGGATAATTCAAGACACATTTACGCATGGGTTCAGTGGACAGGTATGGGATTTAAATAAAAAATTTCCATGGACGGATCAGCATTTTGAACTCAAAAATATTAGTACGAGTCCGATAATTTACGAAGCTCATGTGGGTATGGCCCAAGAGAAAGAAGAAGTTGGAACATTCAATGAGTTTACTGAAACTATTCTGCCAAGAATTAAAGAACTTGGCTACAATACAATTCAATTGATGGCTATTCAGGAGCATCCTTATTATGGATCTTTTGGATATCATGTTTCCAATTTTTTTAGTGTTTCCAGCCGTTTTGGAACTCCTGAAGATTTCAAAAATCTTGTAAACACTGCTCACAATATGGGTTTGGCGATAATTATTGATCTCGTCCATTCTCATTCAGTCAAAAATTATGCAGAAGGCTTAAACGATTTTGACGGATCCGGAAGCCAATATTTTCATGAAGGAGATAAAGGATACCATAAGCAATGGGATTCTAAACTTTTTGACTATGGAAAAAAGGAAGTGCAACAGTTTTTGCTTTCAAATGTCAGATTCTGGATAGATCAATACCATGTTGACGGGTACAGATTTGATGGGATAACATCGATGTTGTATCATCATCATGGTGATTTTGTAGATTTTGATCATTATGATAAATATTTTATAGAGGGAGTAGACTGGGATGCGTTGAAATATCTTCAACTGGCCAATGACCTTATTCACCAGATAAAACCGGGAGCAATAACAATTGCTGAAGATATGAGTGGCATGCCGGGTCTATGCCGAAAAATAAATGAAGGGGGTGTTGGTTTTGATTTCAGACTTGGAATGGGTATTCCTGATTTTTGGATAAAATACCTTAAAGAAAGGAAAGACGAGGATTGGAATATCCATGAGCTTTGGAGTGTAATGACCAACCGAAGACATAAAGAAAAAACTGTGGCGTATGCAGAATCACATGACCAGGCGATTGTAGGCGACAAGACTCTGGCTTTTTGGCTGATGGATAAGGAAATGTATTTCCACATGCAAGTTGGGGATGAAAATCATGTGATTGACAGGGGGCTTGCTTTGCATAAAATGATCCGATTTTTTACTGCGACTCTTGGCGGCGATGCATATTTAAATTTTATTGGAAATGAGTTTGGCCACCCGGAATGGATTGATTTTCCAAGAAAAGGCAACGATTGGAGTTATAAATACGCCAGAAGACAATGGTCTCTTGCTGATAATAAGGACTTGAAATACAAGTACCTGTACAAGTTTGATCAAAATATGATATCCCTATTAAAGGAGAATAACTTATTGTCCTCCATGCCTGCAAGACAGTTGAATATGGATGAGGAAAATAAGGTAATAGTGTTCGAGAGAAACAACCTCATTTTTGCATTTAATTTCCATTATGATCGATCTATAGCAGATTACCGATTTAATATCGGTGAAGATGGTATTTATAGAATCGTTCTATCCTCGGATGAGGAAGAAGTTGGTGGTTTTTCCAGAATAGATACAACTATTGACTATCCTACATCGGAGGGTAATCAATTGAGCATTTACCTTCCCAGCAGAACTGTATTAGTTTTAAAGAAAAAGTAAATTCAACAATTGGTCAAATATGTAACTAGATTTTATCATCCAATTTGATTGAATAAATGTCTAATTTCTGTCTTGCAGAGGTTTTTTGATATTTATTTTTTAACATTAAAAATAAATTGTTTCACACAAAGTGAATCATCACAGGTGTATTAAATAATTGATGGATTTCTTTAAAAAAATCATCGTACATGTAGGGTTTATTTTTAGTTTAGTAAACTATTCTTATTCTCAACCAATTGAAATCAGGACCTTCCATGATGAGAATAATGTATTAATTAAGGAAATTTTTTTTATTGATGACTCTACCTCTGCCCAACTGACCGGGCCATATAAATCTTACTTTATAAATGGAACCCTTGAAAATGAGGGGTTTTATAAAAACAACATTCCGGATAGCCTATGGACATATTACTATGAAAGTGGGCTGACCAAAATGAAAGGAATGCTAAATAATGGTTCAAATCACGGACTATGGGAATACTATTTTGAAAATGGTAAAATTAATATGGCCGGAATGATTATCGATTCTAAAAGAGAAGATACCTGGAAGTATTATTATGAAAATGGGGATTTAAAATCTCAAGGTGACTATAAGGAAAACAAAAAGGATGGTATATGGAATTATTTTTATGAAGAAGGTGAATTAAAAGCGCAGACATATTATAGCGGGGATAAGGGGAGTTACAAAGAGTTTTTTAACAGTGGAAAGATTAAATCAGAAGGATTGATTTTTAATGGAAAAAGCGATAGCACTTGGATTTATTATCATGAAAATGGAAAAATTAGAGCCATAGGCAATTATCATCTTGGCAAACGCGCCGGTCCATGGATTTACTATCATGAAAATGAGGGTATATCCGGTGAAGGAAAATACGTCGATGGAAAAAAAGAGGGAAAATGGATTTACTATCATGATAATGGCGAAGTAAGTTCAGAAGGCGCTGTTCGTGAAGGCAAGAGAGAAGGATACTGGAAGATTTTTAATGAAAACGGAGCTTTAAATGCAGATGGTATATTTAATCAAAATAGTGGAAAATATACGAAGTACTATGAAAGTGGTAAAATAAAAGCTGAAGGGAATATCGTAGAAGGTAAAAGCCACGGTCTGTGGATATTTTATTATGAAGATGGTACCAAGGAAGCTGAGTGTAATTATACTAACGGCGCTGGTGAGTACATAGCCTACTATAAGAATGGTGGTATTAAAATGAAAGGGAATGTGAAGGACGGCTTAAATGTTGGGTTATGGGAGCTTTATAATGGAGATGGAAGCCTGGCAGGATATTACCGGCCATACTATGAGGATAATAAACCAATGTATAAAATCATTGAAAATAAGAAGCCACAAAGAGGCAGCTATATTAAACCGGCCTATAAATACAAAAATTATAAATCACAATATTTTGATCCTGTGATAAATGAGTATAAAGGAAATATTATTGCTACAAATCCATTAGCGCCAATTTTTGGACAGTTACCTGTTTCTTACGAGTATTATTTTGAAGAAAGGCTCGGATATGAAATTCTTGCGACGATTCTTAGAGATCCATTTTTTACTGCCTCTGAAAATATAGAATTAAATAAAGTGTACGACAGAGGATTTAATATTGCCGTGAAACAAAAATTTTATCATCCGGAAGGTAGCCTGGGGATGTTTTATTTTGGCCATGAAGTTCGTTTGACCTCATTGAATCACTATGCAAATGTGATTGATTCAGTTTCATTTTTTCCTGAACGGATTACCATTAATTCCCACGAAACAAAATTTGAATATGCCTTATTTGTTGGCGACAGGTGGATGCGGCTGTATGGAGAAAGGTACAATAGCAACTCTCTTGGTATTACAATTGATGCCTATATCGGATTTGGTTTTGGATATAGACTGTATCAGAAAAAATATCCTAATAACCCGGACTACGATCAAGTCTTCAGCGATATCAATGATGAAAAATTTGTTATCTCACCAAGGATTGGAATCAACATAGGATTCATATTCTAGTGTTAAGTTAAGCATACTTTAGCCAAACCAAGTCTTGTTCTTTTTGCCCTGGACTGCTTTAAAAAATACTCGTTAGCTATGGCTATGCTCATATTTTTTGCATTGTCCAGAACAAAAATTACTGCAACTTATCCGACACAGTACACTTAACTTAACACTAGCATTATATTCCAATGCATCAATATAAGGATGTTTTTTATTCCCGTACGGTTCAGTTTTAGTAAGATTTATTTTAAATAACAGTTATTTCAATAAAAGCTGATTTAAATCATGTTTACGATTGGCATCATCACTTATCTTTGAATTACTTTTTAACCGATACAACAATTATTATTTTTTAGGCTATACCAAGTCACAAGGTGAGTGACGTCTTAAAAGAGGTCGTTCACTTTGTGGCTATTTTTTTTA
>SMVB01326547.1_pt1 | contig 17239 bp, 11 predicted proteins | sample 2456461 | NCBI WGS metagenome assembly SMVB01 (sample SAMN11095934, study PRJNA526329) | marine sediment metagenome | biome: Marine sediment; feature: Surficial sediment; material: Deep marine sediment; isolation source: Hadal surficial sediment | place: Pacific Ocean | collected 2014-05 | depth...
CCCGAGTTTATCGTCTCCGTCATAGCCAAATCGGCATACGCCCGCGATCGTGGAGATTATTCCGGTCTTCATATTCACTTTTCGAATCCGATTGCTGGCCTTATCCGTGAGATAAAGGTCACCCTGATCATCGACATCAATCGCCACGATGTCCCAAAGTTTCGCTTCCAGGGCAGGGCGTCCATCATCAAGATAGGGGGTCAAGTCCAAATTGTCTGAACATTGGGGCCGAAGCCACCCTTGATCATCACTAAAATCAATCCCGATGGCATCCCCAGATAACACCACGAGATTCTGAGCAGTCAATGGGCTAATCCAGTCTTCGTCTACCCCGGTCCAGGTACCCGCTACTGTAGTCACCATCTCTGTTTTGGGGTCGTACTTGCGAATTCGGTGGGCTTGCGTATCGGCAATGTACAAATTGTCATCCCGATCAAAGGCAATGAATCCTGGATAGGTCAAATTCACCTCTAAGGCTGGGCCATCACCATTAAACCCTGAGGGACCTGCCCCGACTACCGTCGTGATGATATCCGTTTTGTGATCCACTTTTCGAATACGATTGCTTCCTGAATCACAGATAAACAGATCATTGTGTGAGTCCACCGCGATACTCAGAGGAAGGTAGAGTCCGGCTTCACCACATGGTCCATAGTCGCCGCAGTACAAGGTTTCGCCAATGCCGGCATAGTTGTGAATCCGACCGGTTTCCAAATCCACACGGCGGATTCGATCCGATCCGTTTTCCGCGATATACATCCAGCGTGCCTCTTTATCCAAACAAATATGATTCGGCAGAGGGATCCCCGCTTTGACGGCTCGCTTGCCATCCCCGGTGCTTCGAGATTTCCCATTTCCGGCAAACGTTTCAATTTTGCCAAGAGTTGATTCGACTGATTCTACACTGGATTCCATTTCATGCTCCTCTTGAGAGATTGTTCAAAGGTCTGCCCTACTATCCCGTAGGCTGGAATTGCGCCCGCCATGCCTCTCTCCTTCGTCGAAATGGTGACGAAGCCAGAACAGAACATTGGTTTGGACCGAAAACCTTTACGCACCTCCTACCAACTTTGATAGTACGCCACGCTCATACCGCTAACCGATATGAGTACTTTACACCTTGGAGGTTTGGACCGGTTCAGGCTGAGCCACTTGCGCTGGGGGAACCGAGGCCATCTGATCCGACTGTGGTGCGGGGGCCACTTGTAAAGAAATCTGACTCGGGTCCGGTGCCGGCTGCTGTGTCGCCATGGCTGGTTGAGCCTGATTTTTTTCCTCAGCAAGCGCCTGGGCTTCCGCTTCAATCTCATTGGCTTCATGAACCGATTTCTTAAAACCTCTGATCGCTTTTCCCACGCCCTCACCCAATTGGGGCAACTTGCCTGCTCCAAATATGATCAGGACAATAACCAGAATCAACACCAGTTCTGTAATTCCTAAACTCCCAAACATGATAGACGTCTCCTTTTGAGGCTAAAAATTAACTCGGACTTTTCTCTTTTGACCGTTTCGCAAACCGCTGCTTCAATCGCTGACGAGCCTCCTCCGCCTGGTCAAACATTTTACACTTTTCATATGTATTGATGAGATTGTAATACGCTAAGGGTTCATCCGGGCTATGATTCACAGCGTCTTCCATAACCTTCACAGCCATATCGCTCTTTTTCAGCGTAAAGGAAATGTCCATTAATTTGAAACTGGACTCTAAATGCGCGGGATCGAATTCCAACACCTTCATGTAGGCTTGGACAGCCATATCCAGCGTATTAAAGTCGGAGACCTGCGGATTATCTATTTGTTCATACACCCCTGCCAGATTATACCAGGTAATCGGATCCTCTGGAGTAATTTCAATTAATCGCTCAAAGTAATCCTTGGCCTGCATATACTCTTTTTTCTCACTTTGCAGTCTTCCCAAATTGAACAACGACAACACATCATATTTATTCAACTCTAAGGCTCGTTCAAACTGAGGACGTGCATCATCCATCATGCCCTTCGTCCCGTAAATGGTACCAAGGTTGGAGTAATACATGGCGAGTGACCGATCCATTTCGACCCTCAATCCCTCGGCCATTTCAATGGCTTTTTTGACCTCGGTCAGCGCTTCATCCATCCGACCTTTGCCAAAATATAATTCTCCGAGCCGACATCGAGCCTGAAAGTCATCCGGCTCTTCACTTAACAGCTTCTCCAGCTCTGTGATTTCCTGATCTGGTGTCAGTTGTTCCTCTTGTGCGGGAGGACTTTCTGACACAGTGCTTTCCGTTTCGGTTGCGACATCTTGTTGTTGTTCCATTGTTTCCACGCGTCCTCTCAACGTATTCCGCCCAACACAGGGGTAACCGGGGAATACACCACAGGTTCTCCGATTTTGTTTCTCAACTTCCCTAACGTTCCACGCTTATCAATCGTCATGAGGATCAGCCCCACGACCACCATCATTGTTAAATGTGATAATTGAAGAGCATACCCAGCCATAAACATTAACCCAAGACCATACCCTGCCAGCCGTCCAATCAGCACTAATTTTATCACGGTGTAGGCCCAACAGATAAAGCCCGCTAGATATAACGCAAATGGCAAATAAAAGGTGTAGCCCATTCCCATTTGGAATATCCAACCAAGTCCCTGTCCTGCTTTTCTCGCATCCTCGGCAAGTGCCGGGTTATACAGCGACAAGAAAAAGTCAATATACAGCATCGTAAAAAAGGTGATGCCTCCACTGGCGAGAAGAGTCAGGGCCCACTTCCGTTGGGTTTTATTCTTCGTAAAGAGTGAGGTACTCCCATATGACCAGAAGACGAGAATACTGGCCAACACCAAAAACGCTTCCCCTCCTCGACTGATTTCATGGACGAGCGGTGGGACATCAAGTATTCCGAGGAGTCCATACGAAGTCGTGACCGTTTGATAATAGATCCACCCAAAAATCCCAAGTACAAAGCACCCAACCGTGATGCGTTGGCTCCACAAACGATGGGACACAAAAAATTCGGCCATGAGGATTAAAAAAATCGCCAACGAGACGATGTTATAAATAACAGATCCCAACATGGCTGGGGGAAACACCAAAAAGACGATGGTGATGACAATGAGGAGGGACACGGATGGCACTAACAGGCGATCAAAGCTCCCAGTCCAAATTGATGGTTTGAACTTTTCAATCAGCAAAATAAATAACACTAAAAAGAGCAAAATTGAGGTGACATTGAGCAGGACGAAACCTAGGGAAGAGAGGGTTTTAAACGTCAGGCGAATGGCTTCAGACTTTTCAGCCAGCTTAGCCATATGCATACCCATCCGTGACGCTAACCGGTAGAGCACTAACTCTAAAAATGCGGAGATCAGAAGAAACTTTAAGGCATACTCAAAGAGCAAACTCGGATTTCCCGACCGACCAGAATCTTTTGCTGATGTCGCCACTCCCATGACATCCATGAAACGATCACACTCTCTTTCGGTTTAACACTCTAACGGGGTATCCCATCCTTCCATTCACACGCAGCATTATGAAACAGTGGAAAACTCCGCAGCATGTTGCTTTTTATGGCGCGCAATATAGAGAAGCCCATCGGCCATCGAATAATTAAACGGCAACTCAACCACCACTTCACTAATTTTTCCATAGATATATTGGTACAACTTTTCTGCCTCTTCAGGAGTCATTCCTTCTTTCACTTCATAGAAAAACCCAAGACTTAAATCTTCTGAAGCAGGACGCATGATTCGCTGAACCCCATAGCCTCCGGGGTCGCTCATAATTGGGGCTTCCTTTTCGAGGTCGAACAAACAGGGCTGACAAGAAAAGCCATAGGAGGAATTCAACTTGGTCGTATCCACAATAAAATTCATGGTCTCCAACGCTTCTTCCTCGGTTTCAGTTGGGAAACCGACGATGACATAACAATGCACGGCGATGCCCAGATCAACACAATCGGAACAAATCCGGTCTACGCTCTCCCGTTTTATGCCCTTCTGCATAAAGTCCATCATGCGCTTGTTATAGGTTTCTAACCCAAAGACGATCTTATGACACCCGGCGTCTCGCAATTGGGTGAGTAAATCGTGTGAAAGATTTTTCTCAAATCGAAATTCCGCTGTCCATTGGATATCAAACTCACGATTGATGATTTCTTTACACAGCCGACGAGCAGGGGATAAGGCTAGGCATTCGTCCGTAAAAAAGAAAAATGGCGTATCATATTTTTTTGAAAGGTATTGTAATTCATCAACGACTTTCGCCGGATCTTTTTGCCGAAAATTTTGATGATCAAGCGTCAGCGCACAGAACGCGCAATCTTTGTAATAACAGCCTCGAGAAAATTGAACCGGCAGGACCGTTTTGGGCGCAAGATAGCAATCCAGAGGAAATCCATCGTAATTAGGGGCAGGATGCTGGGATAAATTTTCAGAATAAAATGGTTGATTGACCATAACTTTTCCATCTTGTCGATAAATCAAATTAGGCACTTTGGCAAAATTCTTGTGTCCATCTAATTGATTCACGAGTTCAAGAAGTGCGGTTTCCCCTTCAAAGACAATGAAGTCATCCATGAGCTGAAACAACCGTTCACATTTGCGTAAATTGTCTACAAGACGGGTAAAAATGCTGCCCCCGATGGTTATATGAATATCAGGATTTGCTTCCTTAATGAGCCGGCTCAGGGTGAGACCTGGAATGATTTGGGATGTGGCGGTAATGGAAATACCAATAAGGTCAGGTTGCTCCTCGAGAATAGACTGCAAAAAATATTGTCGATAGAGTTCGATATATGGATTCTGTTCTTCGTCCTTTACCGCTTTTAAAATATCTCTGGAGGAATAAATGGAGTAGCTGAGTTGATTGTCGACAACAGTCAATCTGGTCGGGAAGTAAATTGCTGACACCACCTCCAACCAACGATCAATCAGAAAGAGACATTCACGATATCGATCAATATCGTAAAATTCTTCACTTCTGAGAGAAGCTTTGGCGGGTTCAATGGCATCGATCAAATGGGGAAAGCGGTCTAGGGCTTCAACAATTCTCCCATAATGCTCATCGCTCCCATGCCCGAATTCACCGTCTCGTGACTGTTCGAGTTGCTTCAGTTTTTCCACTAAACGTTCATACACATCCAACCCATACGTTCGGGAAAGAATGGTATCGAGCATTTCAATGTTTAAATCACGTTGACTATTATCCTTCACCCCAGCTTGATCAAGGAAAGCAGTCAAACAGGGAAGGCTTAAATACGGTTGGGAGGGATGCCAACTTGGTGGAAATAACAGAGACACTTTCACAGGCGTCACCTTTAAATTATGTTGAGTGGTCCTTAAAATTTTTCCCGGTCATTTTCGACTATTACACTTTGCCAAATGCGAAAAAATCTTTCCAAATCAAAGAAAAAGATTAGCCTTAACCTTCTTAATCTTTATACACGGCCACAGGTTTCCCACGCAACTTTCAACCCAAAAACAAGTGCCATGGCAACTTGCCCGGTAATCCTTCGGGAGGTTCAGGACGGACGTGGTGCCGTGTCACCAGGTTGGGGAAAGTCAGTTTGTCCTTCGGCAGGCCTGCCTGAGCGAAGCCACCGGAATCAGGAAAAGCCCACGAGAGCCGCGATCACAACGGCAGCCGAAAGGATCAGATATTGCGAGCTGGCGTTTTTGGGCTCAAGAAACCTACAGTTATTGATATTCTTCAACCGATCCCCTCCCAAACAAACAATTTTTCAGTTTTTCATCCAATACTAATTCATATTATTGGGAAAACCTTAATTTCAACCTTAAAACAAAAAAATGCAAGTTGGATCATAAAAATGGATCATACGCAATATATGGTTGTACGGATCATACAGAATTTATGGTTCTTTCACCACAATTCGTAGCGGCAGCATCTCTCCTGAGTAGCTATGTCGAAGGATGCCTCTTTCTGGCGTCATGGGCCATTGCTGCGTGAGAAGAGGGCACGATGAGATCCCAGGCTACACAAGAAAGAATGTCCACAGGAAGAAGAAGCAGGGACAAGAAGTTTCATGTATCCAGAATGGGATGGGAGTAGGGGGAGAACCATATATTGCGTATGATCCATAAAAATTCGTTCAACCTCTTGGTGCGCCTGACATAATAAAAAAATGTCTTATGACAATCAAGGTCATCCAGATTTTTTTTATTTCACCATGCCCAGCAATATCTTACACAGCTGGTTTTCACCCAACTACCGTTTCTAGGTTAAAACCGACAAGCAATCGATATATGGTAATTGAGCAAAAAAAACCCTGGCAGCCCATTTTTAATTGGCCACCAGGGTTTTTACCTGCTTTATGATCTTACCAAAAAGACTTATGAAAATTCAACTGTCTTTACGGCATTTTGGCTGTGAACCAGGTGGAGATACCCTTCTGGCCATTCCGTTCGACATTCTGGCCATCCCACACTGCAAATGCTATTGGAAAACTTTGTCCCGAACGGAACTGCACATCGTTCGGATCATTTGTCGTCAATGAGCGCTTCATCACGACCCGCCAGGTTGGTCCGCTGCAGCAACCGCCCTTTAAGGCACCATATGATTCCCACAACCCATTACCGATCACATCTTGCGATGCTTGCGTCGTCAACGTGCTGAAACCAGTGGCATTCAAATCTTCCACGGAACTATTCCGCATGTCGGGATCAGACATAATATTCCCTGACCAAATCCCAGGATTGAATGGCCCAAGGCTCCGGCCAATACGGTCTGGATAGGTCACACCACCCGCTGGTTCTTCATAATAGAAGTCCCATGCGATGGAAGGATATTGATCATCCACGTCCCACATCCCAGCGACGCCACGACCCATGTCTTTTTGCCATTCCGCATTCCAACGCCAGATGTTGACGGTTCCACCGGATTGCCCCATACATTGAAATGGTGGCGCACCAGAGGTTTGAACCGGGAATTGCACCGCAATTTGGTCACGAAAATCTTGTGGCCCAATAGTGGTGTTATTAAGGGTTTGATCACCCCAGTTAGCCCACACCGCAATCTCCTTACCATTGGTGGCTATTTTAACCATCACGGTTTTAACGGAGATATTTGGATGCATAGGTGTGGTAATGGTTTGGCCACTCAACGGCACCACAATACCAGGCACGGTTTCCCAAACGGGATTGGCCGCGTCCATTGGGATGGAGCCGCTAATCTTGCCCACCGGAATGGTTACCGGTTGGCTGACTGCGAGAGGCACCTGCCCGAGCGTCAACATGACACCAACCGCAAGGGCAGAGAGTAAAATGCCGAACACCAGTCCTTTGTTACGCGTCTGCACCACTCTCATAATGACGCATCCTCCTTTAATGAAAGATTAAAGCTAAATGACAACGGACTAAAAAAAACTCTTCCAATGAAAGAACACTCACTACTGTTGGACAACAATTAAGCCGTCCCTGACTTACCTTGATCTTCTTTATCAAGATACTTTTGTGCGCCGACTTCATTCATCAAGAGACTTAACTCATTCCCTTTGTCCTGTGCACCACATTCAAACGACTGGCCTTCAGGATTGATATGGATAGCAGGACGATAATCCGTTTCTGAATACTTCTGAGGACTCACGGAAAGAAAATGTATTTCAAAATCTACCCAGGCAGTCGTCAAGTCAGCAATACATTTATATAACCCATAATCGGCTTTATTCTTGAGCATTTCAGAAAAGAGTGGAACCCATCGTCCTATATGTTCCTTCACAAATTTCTTTTCTGCGTCAACAACGGTTTGAACTTTTTCAGGTCCGTCATGACACAATGCGTAGGATTCTTTATAGGCCAGGTAATGTAAAAACTCCAGTTCTACGGCTAAATGATCAAGGCGTTCATGAATGTCTTGTGATAACTGCAGTCCAAACGCCGTATAGAAGCCGGAAATGTCACCCATGACATACGATTGCCCAAACACATGGTCATTTCCAAACAAGGTTTCGTAAGGGGGGCAATCTAACGCAATGACATTACTAAACACCCGACGATGTTCATCTCGCAGGTCCTGGACACTCCAGTTTACGCCTTCAGATGAAGTCCAATTTTCAACCTCATCAAAGTGCACCGCAATTGCATCCAAGCTCTCTTGTGCTTCCTCTCCGCCGTGGCCCTCTAAGACGGACCGCAGGCTTTCAAGAGCAGCCTTTCCATCTTCGACAAATTCGCCGCTTTGGATGTATTCCAAAAACTCATCGTCTTCGGGATAGAGGTAACTCCATGATAACAACAGATATATTTTGCTTCTGGAAAGAGCGCGTTCAACAGCAGGGGAATCTTTTAAAGGTGAGACCGCAGAGGTGGCAGTATTTGGATGGCTTGCCGTGCCATTTACTTCATTTTGATCTTCTTTTAATTTTGTCGCCATAGACTACCTCTCAAATTCCTCATCCGGAATAGTCTTAGCTTCTCCAGCCAACATCAGAGCTCACAACACTATCTACCCTGGCTAAAAGGAGGCCAGATCATAGGTGAACTCTATGGCGAAGTCAAGATCTAATTCCGGCATATCGGACCAAAAATGTAGAATTTCGTCTTGTTTTTGATGAATTTTCAGACAGGAACCCAACGTTAAAACACCACTCCTTCCTTTTTCCTTATTATCGTCATGATCATAGACCTACAAGTCCTCGGTTTGGTTAAACGATCGCATGGGCGCAACCTTAATGGCAAGATGATCATTCACACTTCTACAGACATATTCACAAATACCACACCCCACGCATCGTGCTTCATCAACGGTGATGGTAAATGATGAAAAATCCATTTGAATCGCCTCCGTTGGGCACTTGGACACACAGGCATTACACCCCGCTGGGGCAGTGCACAGTCGATGGTTAACCCTGGCTATTCCCATATTGACATCAGTAATTGGGCCATTGATGGGTAGCAGCGCCTCTGTTTCACACGCCGCGATGCATGGAAGATCCTCACAGACATAACAGGGAGTGTGATCGGGAAAAATTTCAGGCCGTTCATCTTGCTTAGAGACCTGAATGCTGTCATGAGGGCACACATCAACACAGTCCCCGCACGCGGTGCACCGTTCAAGAAATAGCGACTCGTTCACAGCACCCGGAGGTCGCAACCAATCGGTCCGAACTGGATCAGTCTGTTCTTCTTGAGGAGGTTTAGCATCACGATGTTTGATAAACTCGTGAACCGTCATTCCCAAAGAGACGGCCGACTGCTTTAAAAAATTGCGCCGTCCGTAGACTGGTTCAGTATCCGTTGATTTTCGGCCAGAAAATCGGCTCATAAATGACATTTACCTGACACTCCCGCCATTCAACCCTGCACCACAACAAAATAAAACCAGGCCAAGCGACCGACCAAATATATTCAGCTCCCTAGACCACCCCAGCAGCCCGAAGCTTGTACACTTCGACGCAACGATCACAGGCTCCATACACTGTATCCCAGCCTGGATGATTTTCTCGAATAAAATCGAGGACGTACGGTTCGAGATTTTCATCTAAATCCTCCACCCAGGAATAGGTGGGAAAGCGACAAAGCGGGCAAGGAAAGCCCGGCGTGAGTATGGGCTTTGTGGGTACATCAGGAACCTCGCTGTCGTCAACCTCAACAGCACGCTCGATGACTCGACCAGTATCTTGAGCCATTTCAACGAGGTCAGCATGGGTGAAGTAATCGGTTCCCCACAGTCCTTCGAACACGGATTCCACTTGAGTCGCAGGTATTTTTCGATACCACGACCGAAATTCTCGCAACCGATATTCACGAGTGAACATAGGTTCTTTGCCCGATTGCGCAATCCGACTATCGATGTGCAGACTCCACAAAACTCGATATCGATTAAGAATAAGATGCTCTTCCCCTGGATTCAACCCGACTTTCGTGTCAGGGTCATAGCCATACTTTGGGTCCAACATATCGGAAATGTGGGTGAGTTCATGGCGAAGGTATCGATTAATCGCTGGATCATAGAACCGACGGGGAACCAATTTAATACCTACCCCCCTGAGCCCTTTTTCCTCAAACTTCCGCGCAAGCTTCGCTTCGACAATGCCCCATTTTCGAAGGATGTCCACCCCTTCCTGGTCCTCCTTGAGCACGCCACGCACCAAGACAATCCCAATTTTCTCTTCCAAATCTGGAAATTCTTTAAACCCATCACGGAGAATATCGGCAAACCCCCATTTGGCAAACAAAATTTGATACAACGTTTTAAATTCCGGTTCGCGATCATCAAGACCAAACTTTTCATAAATGGGGTCAGCCATTTCATGAAACTCATTAAAATAGGTCGGGTCCCCTTCCCGTTCGGTTTTTTCAGCGAACGAGTCAATGACTTCTTGAAGAAGGGCTGGTTGAAAGCGTGTTTCCATAAATCAACTCCTTGTACTCGACAACGAACGAAATTTTTGGCCCATCAACTTAGGACCTGAGAGAAAATAACTTGGGCCATATCGCGCCAAGATTGGGGTCGGATTTGGACGAAACGATTGAGAAACACCCGAGGCATAGCACAGCTATGTTGAGGATGTTTCGATTGAGGCCCGTTCAAAGGATGACCCGAAGATTGGATGCGAGATGTCCAAGTTATTTTCTCTCAGGTCCTTACCAATTTCACGACCCAAAAACCAGTCGTCATTCTGCGTATAACGCCTTGACATACTTAACCTTGACGCCACGTTTCGTAGCTAGCTAGTATCTCTTCGGGGCCAGTTGAAGCCATTATAGTCGTCCCCACTTTTCATTCGCAAGGACCTTACAGGCATACTCAAGCAGCGAAAGGACTACACTCATATGGATCACATGAACCTATCTTCTGTCGGCACTGAACCGACCCATCAGCCCATTCAGCCCATGGAACAACCATCACCCCTCCCACCACCTATTGATGCCCTGAGCTATTGGAAGGCCGGCACGCATGAGGTCAAAACATTCCGTGGACATTCTCAAGGAGTCTGGAGTGTGGGGTATTCCCCGGATGGTCAAACCTTAGCCAGTGGCGGCAGCGATCGATATCTCCGGCTCTGGGAGATAGAGACGGGACGGCTGATTCGATCCCTTCGAGGACATACACATGATATCCGGCAAGTCGCCTTCAGCCCGGATGGACAAATTCTCGCAACGGCCAGTGAAGATCGCACGATTCGCCTATGGAATCCCCAGACAGGCGAAACCACCAGGCTTCTCTTTACACGCTATGATCATGCGGTGTGCAGCATCTCGTTTTCCCCCGATGGACTCATGTTAGCTCGTGCCGGACAAAATAAGGATATTAAAATTTGGGAGGTGACTACGGGGACAGAACTCATGTCCCTCCTCGGAAAAGATCAATATGACCACAATTGGACCGTGTGTACCGCATTCTCTCCTGATGGGATTCATCTTGTTGGGGGAAGCGATATAGGAAAGTTGAAGCTATACGAAGTCCTGCCCAGTGGTGAAGAAATATCTGTATGTCTTGGGCATTGGCTAGACGAAGCTGATGATGAAGAAACCGAACAACGCGGATTTTTTGTTGACGATCATGGTGGGTTCCAAAAGCCCATGGAATTTTGGATCGGAGCCATTATCTTTTCGCAGGACGGAAAGCAGATTATCACAGGAGGACGGGACGCCATGCTTAAATATTGGGACGTGCCGGACATGAAAGAAATCCGAACGGTGAAGGGGCATACGGAATGGATTCGATGCCTGATCCTCTCCCCGGACGGAAAGATGCTCGTGAGCGCCAGTGAGGACCACACCATCAAAATGTGGAATATAGAAACAGGCCGGCAGGTTCAAACGATAAAGGGCCACACCGGAGGCGTTCGGGGCATTTCATTTTCTGCGGACGGACGATATTTAGCCAGCGCATCGAAGGATCGAACGGTTCGGCTATGGAAAGGTGGCGAGACATTTGACGATTAGGGCCTGGGGCCTCATCGGTCTTGGTTTCGACCAACGAACGAATTTGAATAAGACGCGTCAAGTCTCGCATTTCGAAGCGGAGTTATTCGTCCTGGCCTCTGATTCCTCAGGATCAGAAATTCCGTAGCGCTTACACTTCTCCCAGAGGGCTTTGCGAGACAAGCCAAGGGCTTTCGCTGTACCGGTTCGGCTCCAATCCCCACGATTGAGCATTTCCAGGATATATTCACGTTCGAATTTCTCTCGGGCTTCCGCAAGTGTTCCACCCGTTGACACCGTCAAAGACAGAGTGGATCGTGTCTGGCCTCCACACAACCCTTCCTGACAGAATCCACACCCCTCCTGAACGGATCCACCTAAAAACGGACACCCTTGATGCCCGCAAAGATCCCACACCTCAATTTCTTTCCGGTCCTGGGACAGGGCCACAGCCCGCTCGATGGTGTTTTCTAATTCCCGAACATTGCCCGGAAAAGAATACCGCAACAAGACTCCCTTCGATTGAGGCGAAAACCCTTTGGCCGCACAGTTGTTCCGGGCAAGGCAGCCCTTTAATAAATGATCCCCCAACACCAAAATATCTTCTTTTCGTTCCCGCAAGGGAGGCAACCGCACTTCCAAAACATGAAGCCGATAATACAGATCCTCCCGAAACCGTCCTGCTTCGACTTCTTTTTTCAAATCTTTTTGCGTCGCACATACAAGCCGAACATCGCTTTCAATCGTTTCCATCCCCCCGACTCGTTCAAATTGCCGTTCCTGAATCACCCGCAAGAGCTTCACCTGCACCAGGGAGGAAATTTCTCCGATTTCATCTAAAAACAGCGTGCCTTTATGCGCCAACTCAAACCGTCCACGCCGCTGTTTGATCGCTCCGGTAAATGCACCTTTTTCGTGGCCAAATAATTCCGCTTCAAGAAGAGTTTCCGGCAACGCCGCGCAACTGACTTTGATCAACGCGTGTTCCCGACGGGGACTGTTGCGATGAATCGCATTCGCAAACACTTCCTTGCCGGTTCCACTTTCTCCCATGATCAGGACCGTCGCATCAGTTGTCGACATGAGTTTCACTTTTTCGATCACCTGCCGCATCTGTTCATTTTTGCCCACAATGCCCTCAAAACTAAACTTTCCCTCAAGCTCCTGACGTAACGCGGCATTTTCCTGACGTAGCGCCACGACTTTGGTGGCACGATCCACCGTCAATAACATTTCATCCATGGAAAAAGGCTTGGTAATATAATCATAGGCGCCCAGCTTCATGGCTTGGACAGCCGTTTCCACCGAACCGTGCGCAGTAATTACAATCACTTCTGTGTCGGGAGAACTCTCCTTGCAAGCTTGGACCACCTGCAGGCCATCGCTTCCAGGCATTCGCAAATCCGTGATGACGAGGTCGTATCGCCTCGCCCGTGACTGCTTGATGCCTTCGTCGCCCGTCGAAGCGGCCTGAACGTCATAACCCACCGCCTTGAGCGCATCCGCCATGGACAGGCGCATGAGCGGTTCGTCATCAATGATCAACACCGAGCGGTCGCTCATGAGACCCTCACCGTCGACACACGCGTGGCACTACACGGCAGCTTGACCGTAAAGACAGTCCCATGGCCTTCTTCGCTTTCAACCGACAATTGTCCGCCATGCCGCTCCACAATCCCCAGGCTCACGGACAAACCCAACCCTGTGCCTTCACCTGTGCGTTTCGTCGTAAAAAATGGATCGAAGATATGTGGGCGAACATCCGCGGCAATGCCCGAACCTGTATCGGCAACCTCGATCTCGCACATCTTTCCCACGACGTGTGTGCGTAACGTAATCATCCCCCCTTGTTTCGTGGCCTGAATGGCATTGAGCAGCAGATTGGTAATCACTTGTTCAATCATATGCGGGTCAACAAACAACGAGGGTAAGTCCGTGGCCAAATCTTTTTCGAGCTGCAACCCTTTCTCAATAATCGCATGATTGGTGAGCACCAGAACCCGATCAATGAGCACATTGATTTCACTCATTGTAAATTCCGGTTCACGCTGCTGCGAAAAATCGAGCAATTGCCGAACGATCTTCTGCGCCCTCCGAAGACCATCCTCCATAGACATGAGATATTCCTCTTGTCGTTCTGGCGCCAAGGTGCCTTTTCGAATGTTATACAGACAGTTCAGAATTCCCCCCAACGGATTATTAATTTCATGGGCAACCCCAGCCGCCAATTTCCCCACTGACGCAAGCCGTTCAGTATTGCGAATGTGTTGTTCCATGCTTTTCCGATCCGTGATATCCCGAGCAATCCCCAGGACACCCACCACTTCCTCCTGGTCATTGTGAAGCGGAGACACACTCACCATCACCGATCGAGTTTCCCCCGTTCTGCTCATCACTTCAATTTCATATTCCTGTTTGACCGGCATGTTTAATATTTCTTTCAGACGTCGCCCACGATATCGCTTGGACAGCAGGCTCAGAAAGGGCCGCCCGAGCAAGTCCTCTTTCTGATACCCCCAGATTTCGACCTTGCTATTGACGTAGGTAAAACACTGATCATGATCTAACGTATAAATCACATCGTTGGCATTTTCCAAGAGACTTTCCAAATATAACTTCGTGCGTTGAATTTCCAAGGTCCGTTCCTGAACTTTTTCCTCTAATTCTTCACTGTAACGTTGAAGCCGGGCCTCTAATTGTTTTCGCTCCGTAATATCCCGGAGTTGGACCATCACAACGATGGTCGTTTCCTGTTCCACTCGAATGAGATCCATTTCTACGGACAATACCCGGTGCTCCGCATCATAGACCTCGATCTCCGTGGTCGAAACTTTTTCTTCACCCGACACAACGGTACGTAATAGCCCAATCGTTAGCTGGCGAAACGATTCAGACACCACATCAGTCAACGGGTGATGAATCAGTGCCGATTCCGAATAGCCCAAGACTTCCTGTTCTCGCTCATTCACCGCAACGATGATCCCCTCGGAATCGACCATCAAAATCGAATCCGCTGAACGATTGAATAACACCCGATATCGCTTCTCCGACTGCGACAATTGCTGCGTTTGGACAGCCACTTCTTCTTCCAATTTGGTCGTATATTGTTCGATCTGATATTGCAGCGCCTTGCGTTCCGTCACATCGCGCACAAAGGCTCGCGTATACACGAGTTCGCCAGAATCAGTGTCAACCAGAGCCGTGGAGTGAATCTCCACATCAATAAATGCACCTTCACGTGTCACAAACACTGTTTCAAGTGTTCCTTCCCGTTGATGGGATAAACGTTGAAAATACTCCAATATTTCCGGTCGCTTGTCAGGCGGTGTAATATCCCACAAATACTTATCCAACATGTCTTCCAGCGAATAGCCAAGTTTCTCGAGCTCGGTCTCATTGACATGAACGAATCGACCGGTTTTGTCGATCTGATGAATCATTTCCGGCGAGTTTTCGATTAAGTCCCGATACCGTTCCTCTAACTGACGAATCTCACCCATCTGGTCGTTGAGCTGCGTAAATGACTGTTTCAAATTCGTCGCCATTTTATTAAAGGCATTGGCCAAATCTTCAATCTCATCACCCGTCGGAAGAATGAGATGGTGATCCAAGTTACCGCTTCCGATTCGCTGCACACCATCCCGCAACGTTTGGATCGGACTCACGATTCGCCGTGCCACGAAAATACCCGCCAGCCATAAAATGCCGAACACGATAATCCCGTATGTCGCCACTTTGATGAGCATTTGATTCAATGGGGCGTAGGTCTCACGAGGATCCTGCCGAACATAGATCACCCAATGGCGACCGCCAAAACTCTCGGGCGCTAACGGGTCAGCCATGCGCAACCGCGCAAAGCCCACAATCGAATCCTGGGCCCCATGCGAATCTCGTTCGGCTTGCACCCAGCCAACGGACATTTCCTCAACGGCCGCAACGAGTGACGGTTGAATCGCATGCCGTTCAAGCGAAAGAACCGGACAAATCAGCGGAGTCCCATCGCTGGACATGAGCATCGCATGCCCGGTCGAACCAGCCGTGACTTCGGAAATGGATCGGTATAATGAATCGCGTCGCAACAAAATACTCACAGTGCCAACCGCACGAGCCCGCTGTTCATCAAGGATTGGGATCGCGACATTGAGGATATGCGTTCCAAATGAGGGGTCAAAGGACAGATCACTCACATACAGTTGCCCAACCCCCTTGTGAAACGCTGCCTTCCACCATTCACTTTCGCCATGGAAAAACTGAACTTGGGGTAGCGAACTCAAGACAATGGCACCTTGATTATCCGTCACCAAGATTCCAAGGTAATCGGACTTCCGCACCGCATGCCAATCCATCAAATAATTGGTCGCGATCTGATTGACAAACACCGGAAATTCATCAGGGTCCTGACGTTGCCGCCACCGCTGCCGCCATTCCTCGATAATCGCCTTGATCTGTTCTGGCTCGCGGCCTTCATAACTGCGATTCGCCTCCGTCACCGCGGTCCGGATAAATGGAATAGTGGCCAATTGCTGCGCTTCATTGATCCCGCGCATAATCTGGGTCTCAATTTTCCTGGCGACTTCAACGGCAATGCCTTTGAAATTTGAACCGCTCGTCTCGCGTAGAGCACGACGCTCTTCAACATAGGTGATGACCAAAGAAAGGAGGAGCGGGAGAAGACCCACCAGCACCATCCCAAGGATAGTTTTCCGTTGAATGCTCTGTGACCACTTCCACCGTTTCATTTTGGGGCCTGTTGAAAAAGTCCGCGAGCGGCCTGTTTGAACAGGCCCCCTGCTTGTGATGAATCAGGGAATTGGTCAAATGGAATTTGGCGCTCAGACATTTCTTAGTTACTCAACGATACCTTTTGGTAACATGTATCCCAAGTGGAAAGTATAAGTTATTAATTTTTCAATGAATTTTTTCAGGATTGCCCGATCCCTGTCAAGAATCGGTAACGAAGAGAAGAGAAACCGAAATTCTCATTTCATTCTGTCACGAGCGATGAACCAAAACGACGATTCTTTACCGGCCCCAGGCCCGTTTCGACGAGTTCTTGCAGGCCGCCTAACCCCACACTGACTTCCTGTTCAATTCCCGAATCACCCCTCCCCTTTGCCCCGTCCCTTCCCACCCGCCCAAAGAGAACGAAATTTTTTGTACCCACCTTAGCAAAAGGGCAGGTCAGGCTCTTCTCGCAGGGTGATCTCCCTTACTGGGACTGTTGAATAAATCACATCAATAGCTAATTTACGCTCCAGATGAGCCCCACATCGTCAGTGGGAGGGGGAATGTTCAAAAAAGCACGCCCTGAGTCTTTCCGAAGGGTCTATCCAGCAAGGCCGCAGCCATTTTGACGCGTGGAGCGTACTCATAG
>SMVB01306558.1_pt1 | contig 17234 bp, 17 predicted proteins | sample 2456461 | NCBI WGS metagenome assembly SMVB01 (sample SAMN11095934, study PRJNA526329) | marine sediment metagenome | biome: Marine sediment; feature: Surficial sediment; material: Deep marine sediment; isolation source: Hadal surficial sediment | place: Pacific Ocean | collected 2014-05 | depth...
CGGCCATCGCCTCGAGCCGGTCGAGCGCGAGGGGCGGACGCGCGACGTAACGACACAGCCGCTCGAGTCGTCTCCGATCTCGGGCGGGCACGGCCACATCGGCATGCAAGCTCATTCCGCCCTGTCGAACGCAGCGCGGAGGGATCGAGGCGCCGGGCTCGACGCCGTCGTCGTCCTCTCCGACCGGCTCCACCCGGTCTCCGAGACGACGCCACGGATCTCCCGCCTCGGGACCCGTCGCGATCCGCGATCGGATGGAGGCGGCACCGAGCATCGCCATCAGCGGATCGTCACCGGCGAGAGGATCGTCGTCAAAGGCGATTTCCTTCCGGTCGAGCCGCCGCAGGATGCGCCGAGCCGTCCCGGCCAGTACCCGGGCCACGTCCTCGGTCTCGGGCGGCGGCAGTGGGGCGAAGGCGCCGGGCTCAGACGACGTGTCCGTGTAGACGCCGTCGAGCACGAGCGTGTGGAAGTGGGGCGTGAGGTTCAGCGCCGAGCCGAAGCGTTGGAGGAACGTGACAGATCCGCACGATCCCTTCCGAATCCCCAAGAGCTTGCGAGAACGGCGGCGCTGGTCGGTAAACACCGCTCGCAGAAAGGACTGCAGAACCTCGCTGGTGAGCCGCGCGTTCCACGCGCAGCGATAGCGGAGGGGATAGGGCAGGGTGAGCACCCATTGCCGGATCGGGACCTCGGGCAACACCCGGTCGACGAGGTGGGTGGCGGTATCCGCCATTCGCCGACCCCCACACGAAGGACAGAACCCACGTCCCTTGCAAGAGAAGGCGACAAGGCGATCGTGGCCGCACCCGTCGCAATGAACTCGCAAGAAACCGTGGGCGAGCACGCCGCAGTTCAGATAGGCACGGATCTCGCGCTCGACGAAGCGGGCGACGGGCACGTCCGCCGTTCTTGCTCGGGCGAGGAAGGGCTCGAGCTCGTTGCGAACGACTTCGTGAAGGAGCGTCTTCTCGGGCTCGTGACGTTCGTACCGGTCGATGGCGAAGGATCTGCCGGGACCGCAGTCGCACGGGGAGGTGAACTTTGACGAAGCTGACTGCTCGGCCGCGTTCGGTCGAATGGTGTATGGCCGTGCACGGCGCGGCGAACCCGCAAGCGAGGGACCACGTCGTCTTCGGAGTAGCACCCAACGAGGATTTTAGGGCTTCAAGATGACTTGGGCCGTTTTGTCGCGACGCCTCGAAAAGGCGCCTCGCCAATTCCCCAATCAATCCAAGGACATAAATGGAGCCGACGATCCGACTCGAACGGACGACCTGCTCATTACGAGAGGGCGGGGAGGGTGAGGAAAGTCAGTCGACCCGTCCTTGGCCCGGCAGATCGCAGCGGGAGACGGCACGGCTTGGCGAGGAGAGCGGCACCTGGCTGCGAGACGGCACCCTGTCGGGCAGTCGAATCTCGCCGGTAGGCGTTGCAGAGCGTATGTTTGGGATCGAACAGCTGACGATCGGAAGAGTACATGAGCCAGGCCCTCGAGAGCGACGCATGGTCTGCCCTGCCGCCCCGACCCTCGACCCCGCAGGTTCGTGGCGAGACACCGAAGCCAACGGGACAGGTCGATGCCGATCCGGAGACCTTTCCACTCGAGCGGGTCGACCCGTCCGACGGTGAGCTCTTCGCCGCGGATCAGCATCACGGGTACTTCGCCCGGCTGCGTCGCGAGGATCCTGTTCACTTCACGCGCGACAGCCACTTCGGGGCCTACTGGTCCGTCACGAAATACGACGACATCGTGAACGTCGAGAAGGATCCCGACACCTTCTCCTCCGCGCGCGCGATCACGATCTCCGATCCCGTGCCGGGCGCGCCGACGGACTCGAGCTTCATCTCGATGGACGGGCCGACCCAGGTGGCGCATCGCAAGACGGTCGCGCCCGCACTCGGGCCGCGAAACCTGAAGCGACTCGAGCCGATGATCCGCGAGCGCGTCGTCCACATCCTGGACGGACTTCCGGTCAATGAGAAGTTCGACTGGGTCGACCGGGTCTCGGTCGAGCTCACGACCTCGATGCTCGCCACGCTCTTCGACTTCCCCTACGAGGAACGGCGACGCCTCGCCTACTGGTCGGACATCATCACGACGACCCCCAACCTGGTCGGGCCCGACTCCATCACGATCGAGCAACGACACGAAGCGCTGCTCGAGTGTCTCGCAGTCTTCGAAGGACTCTGGAAGGAACGTCAGGGGAAGGGGCGCATCGGCGACTTCGTGAGCCTGCTCGCCGACGGGGCGGCGACCCGCGACATGGGCCCGCGCACGTATCTCGCGACGCTCGTGTTGCTGATCGTGGGCGGCAACGACACGACGCGGAACTCCATCAGCGGCGGCGTGCTCGCCCTCAATCAGCACCCGGCCGAATACGACAAGCTGCGCGCCGACCCGAGCCTGATCCCGAACATGGTCAGTGAGATGATCCGCTGGCAGACGCCGCTCTCCCACATGCGACGGACGGCGACACGGGACACCGAGCTCTGCGGGCGACCGATCAAGGCCGGCGACAAGGTCGTGATGTGGTACGCCTCGGGCAACCGCGACGAGGACGCGATCGACCGCCCGGACGCGTTCTTGATCGACCGCCCCGAAGCGCGCAAGCATCTCTCGTTCGGCTGGGGTCGACACTTCTGCGTTGGGAGTCGCGTGGCGGAGATGCAGGTCGCGGTGCTCTGGGAAGAGATCTTACGGCGATATCGCCGGGTCGAGGTGGTCGGGGAGCCCGTGCGGGTTCGGTCGAGCTTCGTGAACGGGTTTCAGGAGATGCCGGTCCGACTGCACGCGCTGTAGCGCGTGCCGGGCGGTGAGCGGAGGGCCGCGGGCGCACACATCGGTGTGGTCGCTACCCTCGCCGTTCATTTCTTGTCGACAGTGATTCAAGGGAGAGATCTATGTTCAGTCATGTGATGCTCGGTGTGAGCGACATCGAAGCCTCGAGGAAGTTCTACGACGCGGTGCTCGGCACGCTCGGCATCGGCCCCGGGGTCGACAACAAGGGCCGCTATTTCTACATCAGCCCGAAGGGCATCTTCGCGATCACGATCCCGATCGACGGCGAGCCCGCGACGCATGGAAACGGCAGCACCATCGGATTCGCCGTCGAATCGGACGAGCAGGGTGACGCCTTCCACGCGGCCGGTCTCGAGAACGGCGGTACGGGCATCGAGGACTCGCCGGGCCGCCGCGAGAACGGGATGTATCTCGCCTACCTGCGCGACCCCGACGGCAACAAGATCTGCGCGCTGTCTCCGCCCAAGTAGGACGAACGCGTCAGGCGGACGCCGAGATCGCGCACCAAGAGAAAATGGAGCCGACGATCCGACTCGAACGCACGACCTGCTCATTACGAGATCCCGGGGACGATGAGGAAAATCAATAGGTTGCGCTCTCGGCCCGGCATATCGCGGCAGGGGGCGGCGCACAGCGGCGCCTAGGACGGCACTGATGTGCGAGACGGCACCTCGGCGGCACCAAGATCGTCGGCCATTGCTTTGCGCCATGGCCTCGGGCCGACAGCTCACTCTCACCAACAACGCCGTCGAGCCTCCCGTTCCGCTCTGCGCTCCTCCCGAAGCTCCGCATCGAGTTGGGCATGCCACATGGGTACGATGTCGCGGTAGAGAATTCGGCGCTCGATCCGTTTCCACCGGGCTTGCTAGAGTCGACGCACCTGGCGCGTCGACAAACCCAATATCGTCGCCGCCTCGCGCTGGCTCAGGCGCTTCTCGATCGCCCGCTCAATCACGCGCACGCGATCCAGCTCCTCGTAGCTCATGCTCACTGTCTCCATGTACACCGGGATACCCCGGGAGGATGGAAAAAGCGGACATTTCTACTTGGGAGAAAGCGGACATCTCTATCTGGCTACTACATCCGCACCACCGATAGTAGGCGTTCTGACAACTACGCCCCGACAGGGCAACCCGGCCCCTTCCGGGACATGTTCGGCCGGAACGGCGTGTTGCTCCATGCCCAGTGGGGCGACGAGCCCTCCGCGTATCTGGGCATCACCGCGCCCAACTTCCCGAACCTGTTCCTCTGCTACGGGTTAGGCACCAATCTTACCCAAAGTGCCGCGCTGTTCTTCCACGCCGAATACCAGACGATGCACGCCATGCAGGCAATCCACCGAGTGCTCACGGCTCGCGCGCGAACGATCGAGGTCCGGCAGGACGTCCATGACCGATACGCCGATGAGCTGCTCGAGCAGATCTCGTCGCTGGTATGGCGCACCCGACGATCCAGCACAGCCACTACAAGAACCCGAACGGCAAGGTGTATACGTTGTCGCCGTGGCCCATGGACGAGTTCTGGGAGATGACCCGGGAAGTCGATCCCAACGACTATCTGATCGAGTGAGCTGACCGTCGCGGACGCGTACCGGGGGGAGTCGAGAGCGTCCGCTCAGCCTTCGCTGGGGACCCCGAAATACTCCATGTAGCGGTGGAGCGCCTTTCGCTCGTTCGCCGCCACATCGCCGCCGCCGCCGCTCGTCTTGTAGTCGTGCTTCCCGAAAACGCCCTTGGGCTTGTTGACGAGATACGTCTCGATCTTCTCGGCTTCGCCGTCCTCCATGGTCAGGCCGATCTCTTGGTAGGCCGCCCGGATCGCGGCCATCGGGTCCCGACTGAAGTCCTGATAGATGACGTTCGTGTACTGGCCTTTGGGGATCGTGCCGTCTTCCATCCAGCCGATGATCCTGTCCCAGAGATTGACGCGGCCCTCCACCATCATCACGTCGTCGAGCATGCTCCCGCTCCAGGGATCGTCCGTGCGCCACCAGTAGATGGTGCCCTGGACGCTCACGACGGAATCGGTCGTCGTGACCTGATCGCGGTGCATGAAGATGAGCTTTGCATCCGGGTAGGTCTCGAGCAGCTGCGGGAGCACCGGCATGTGCGTCGGCCCCTTCAGCAGCCAATGGGGCAACTTGTACTTCCACTGCAGCAGCTTGAGGATCCGCTTGTGCCAATCGAAGGTCTCGCGAATGTCCTGTTTGCGAAAATACTCGACGTAGGACGGGATCTGGAACGAGCAGTAATAGACCTCGGAGAGGAAGGTGAGGTAGAGGAACTCGATGCACTCGACGGGCAGGTCGCCCGCCTGGGCATGCATCGTCTTCCACTCGGGAGCGATCCGCTCGGGCAGCGTGATCAGCTTGTGCGCCTTCTCGATGCGCGGATCGGTCAGATAGATCTCTTCGGTCGGGGGAGGGCAGGGAAACATCGCCTCCCATCGCCTGACGACCCGGAATTGGTCGTCCTGGGAGAGCGCTTCGTGGAAGATGGTCGTCCCCGAACGCCCGGAGCCCACGATGAAGACGGGCTCGGTAATGACCTCGTCCTCGATCTCGGGGTTCTGCTTGTAGCATTCGGTGATCGCGAGGCGCGCTTCGAGATAGATGAGGAGGTCCGACCGCGTGAGGATGCGGCCGGTCAAGTTCAGCTTGGCTTCGTTCTCGATCGCATGGATCAACACGCGGAAGTGCGCGCGCCATCGGTCGTCGCCGAAATCGCTGAGCCCGCTATTTCTCATCGCCTCGTTCAGCAGCGACGCCTCATCGAGCGGCACGATGCTCTTGATGTTGAGGCTCTCGCCTTCTTCGTTGAGGCGCGCAACCCACTCGGGTCGTGGGGCGGGCTTCCAGGCGGTGCGGCGATCGTAGGGCTCGTTGGGCTCGTTGGGCATAGATTGACTCCGGGGCGGCCCGCGAGAGCGGGGGGGGGAAGGGGGGGCGGCGACATCTCGTCAGGGGTAGCGACCTTGACATATCGAGGGATCATAGAGGAGTCAACCTCGGAAATTCGATCGATTCCTAACGCTGGAGAAATCGTGAGCTATCGCATCATCGTTTGGGGAACTGGATTCGTTGGTCAATCCGTCCTCAGAGACCTCCTCGACCACCCCAACTACGAGATCGCTGCCGTCATTGTGAATGCGGCCGAGAAGGATGGGAAAGATCTCGGTGAGATTCTCGGCGGGGAAGAGACCGGGATTCGCGCCACCCGGGATTCGGCGGCGGCGCTCGCCCTCGAAGCGGACGCGGTCGCCTATTTCGGACCCAATGCGATGCACGCGGCAGTCAACATGGAGAACCTGACCGCGGCCCTACGGGCGGGCAAGAACGTGGTCGATACGAGCATGGGTGTCTTCCACAATCCAAAACTCACGCCCAAGGAGCTACTGGATCCCGTCGAAGCGGCCTGCCGAGAAGGCGGTACGACTTTCTTTAGCGGTGGAATCGATCCGGGCTTTGCCAACGATCTCTTTCCCATGACCCTGCTAGGCCTCTGCGGTCGTGTCGACCGCGTAAGAACAACGGAGTACATCGACGCGGGTAGCTATCCGGACCAAGAGAGCCTGAAGATGATGGGGTTGATGCAGCCGACCGATCAGCCGGCGCTGCTCGAGCAAATGCCAGGCATGATGACGGGAATCTGGGGTGGCCCGCTCTACATGATCGCGGAGGCCCTGGGCGTCGAGATCGAGGAGACGCGAGAGATCTATCGCCGCTGGGCGGCACCGGAAGCCATCGATTTTCCCCTCGGACGTCTCGAGGCGGGCGATTGTGCGGCCCACCGAATCGAGCTTCAGGGCATCATCGACGGTGAGCCGCGCATCTTCATCGACCATCTTCATCGCATGTACCCGGACGCCGCGCCGGATTGGCCCCGGCCCCGGCTCGATCCGGTGCATGCGAATCGAATCGAAATCGAAGGCAGCCCGAACGTCGTCCAGGAGACGGTGCTCGTGGATGAACGCAGCGGCGACGGCAATGGAGGCGGTTGCCTATCAACGGGGATGCGAGCGATCAATGCCATCCCCGCGGTTTGCGCGGCGGCACCCGGCGTCATCTCGACCCTCGATCTCCCGCTCATCGCCGGGCGCGGTGGGATGCGCGCTGGTTTTCAATCAACCGAAACGAAATGATCTTGGTTATTGCCTTAGTTGATCGGGTCGTTTCTTTGGCGGGAATCGAACCGGCGGGCAAACGAACGAAAGCGACGACAAATCAGACACCTAGTGTTCAGCAAGGAGGTACGGGGGAGGCGCTTTCGCAAGTGTCGCCGATGCCATAGATTGTGTCAGCAACGAAACAGCCGCTCGCTCTGCGAAGCCACTCAGCGAGGTTGACCATCACTTGAGGTATTGAGGCCAGGGTACCAGCTCATGCATCGAAGAGTGGGAGAGCGACGAAGCACACCAGGAGCATCTTTCCCAGGAGTGGCTCAGAGAGGTGGGGGCGGCATTACAACCCTTCGCGATCGGACCCTTCGAGATGCAACGCCTTCGCAAGGCGCGCCTAAGCGCCGACCTGATCAAAGAGTAGCTTGAGTTCAGCAGCATCCGACGACGTTGTCAGCGGGATCGAGAACATCCAGGAGAAGACTCATGATCCTCGAAGGCAAGACTATTATCATCTGCGGCGTCGGTAGCGGGCTCGGCAGTGAGATCGGCCGGGCCGCCTACCGTGACGGCGCAAACGTCGTGCTCGCGGCACGCACTCCGGCGATCCTCGAGGCCGCTGCGAAGGAGATCGATCCAACTGGAGAGCGCGTCGAGATCGTCCCGACCGACATCACAGACGAGGCCCAATGCCAGGCCCTCGCCGCGGCCGCGAGCCAACGTTTCGGGCGCGTCGATGCCATGGCCCAGGTAGCTGCGGTGGACACGCTCTTTAGCAGCTTCGCCGAGGTGACCGCGGAAGACATCGAGCGCTGCATGAGCACCAATCTGATCGGCAGCGTGCTGATGTCCCGCGCAGCCGCCGCCAAGATGAAGGAATCCGGCGGCGGCAGCATCGTGCTGATCGGGTCCCAGGCGAGCTGGGTTCCGGGTATGCCACAGATCGCCTAGGGCGCATCGAAGGGTGCTCTCCGCAGCGCTATGTATTTCATGGCCAAAGAGCTCGGCCCCGATCGCATCCGAGTCAACACCGTGGTGCCCACCTGGATGTGGGGTCCCGCAGCGGAGAGTTTCATCAAAGCCGAGGCCGAGCGTCGCGGCATTTCCGAAACCTTGATGATCCAGGAGATCACCGCCAACTTTTGCATCCCGGAGATCCCGAAGGACGACGATGTCGCCGAGGCCGTTGTCTTCCTCGCCTCGGATCGTGCGCGGCTGATTACTGGCCAGTACCTCATGATCAACAGCGGCCAGCTCATGACCTGAGGTTCGGAAGGACAAGACCCCGATGGGAACGAAAACCGCAGCGTTGCTTTTCGTGCTCTGCTCAATCCATTCGGCATCGATTCTTGTAGCCGAGCCGAAATGGTCCGAGATCAGCGGAGAACGAGAGATCACGATCACGGTCAACCAAGAAGACGGGACCACCCGCGAGCTGATCATCTGGTTCGCGGTCGTGGGAGGCGAGGGATATATCCGGACTCGGAATACGAGCTGGCGAGCCGAGATCGAGCGCGACCCGAGTGTCTTGCTTCGCATCGGTGGCGACGACCATCCGATCCGGGTTAAGGCCGTCGCTAAGGGCGCGCTCTACGACCAGGTCAATGCAGCGTTCACCGAGAAGTACGGAATTCTGAGCGACGTATTTCTTGCGGCGATGCGTCCCTTTCTCGGCGCTTGGAACGTCTATCGGGTGGGTAGCCGTTAGCTGGCCTCTTCCGGGGGCCCCCGCCCCGCCGCACGGCCTGGGCCGACCTCCTAGTTAACAGATTGCTTGTTAGCGGCGGTGCTGAAAACGGCGCATATTTTGCCAACCCGCCGTGGCATATCTCCGTTTGCGCCGTCCTGGGTGGAGTCATGGCGAGCGGCGTCCACCTATTTGGCCATTGCGCCGGGACCAGGCCACGGCCAGACTGCCTAGCACCACGCCAAGACCCAGCGCAGCGGGTAGCCCCAACGCCGGGACCGCTTGAGCCATGGGGCAGGCGGCCGTGCACTCGTCCTCCGACGCGAAGAGCGCGAAGGGACCGGCATCACATCCGCTTACCTCGACACAGGCGCCTCCGATGACCCCCCAGCCCAGCACCGCGTCGCAGGGTCCGAGGTCGTAGCCGAGCAGGTCCACGCACATCGGGTTCGTGCACTCCCATCCGCACGCACTCTCGCCTGCACCGCTCGTTACGCAGATTCCGTGGCCCACACATTCGATGTGCGGGTAATCATTGCCGGGTAGGCTGCAGTCCACCTCCAGGCCGCAAGTCCCGTCGGAGCGACAGAGACCATCGCTTGCGCAGTAGTGGGTGGCATCGCAGTCGGCGTGGCTCGAGCAGGCGGCGTCCTCGCAGTAGCCGCTGCAGACGGTCGGGCAGGGCTCGCCGGGCTCGCATCCAGGAGGTGGCAGGCAGACTTCGCCGGCGTTGCAGCGATTGCCGGCCGGACACTCGGTGTCGGAGAAACAACGGACCTTGGCGGGCACGGGCAGCCAGAACTGAGACGCGATCAGCGCGAGGCCCTCGCCCACCGTTCCCGAATACGGGGCGGTCGTTCCGGCGACGATCAGATCGCCCCGCCGCATGGCAGCCCACGCGGCCTCGAGCTGCGCGGGGGTGGCGTCGACCGCGCTGAGATCGAGCGTCGAGATCGCGAGGATTCCGGTCTGGTTCAGAATCTGCGCGCTCATCGTGAAACAGGGCGCCGCCACGCAGACGAAGCCGAGATCGCGAAGCCTGTAGAAGGTCCCCATTGCGGTCTGAGCCGTCGCCGCGTTCCAGGCCGACTCGGCGACGAGCTTCCCCAGGTTTCCGAAGCCTGGAAACTCGTGGGCTTCGATCCAGCCACGAACGACGAGTTGCCCCGGCGCGAAGGCCGGAGGCATCTCGAGCGCCCCGAAGTCGGCGCTCGCCACGTAGCAGACCGTCTGTTGTGAGCCGTCCGCACAGGTCATGGTCAGCTGGTTGACGGCCTTGAGGTGGAAGCCGCCGCAGGTCGGCGAGGGACAAAGGCGCGGATCGGGTGTGACGGTGAAATAGCCGTCGCTCCCCAGTTGGGCGTTTGCGGGGCTCGGCGCGCCGACGAGCCCCACGAGCGCGAAAAGCACAGCCAGGCGGAGAAGACTCCGGGCCAGCGATCGTTCCCTGGCGGGCTTGCATTCGGAGCCGAGGTGGGACGACATCGCGAGCTTCCTCCCACAGCGTCGTTGCAAGGTCTCAAGATAGCGGATTCCGACCTTCTTCTTCGGGCTGCACGCCCGGACGCGTTTCGGGACAACTGGGGCCTGCTGAGGGCCAATCCTCCGATGAGTGGATCTCGAGCGCCGCCGAGAGAGCCTTCCCGCAGCAGCCATCGCCGCCCGCCAATCAGGAAGCCGCCCACTCCGCGACTTCGAGCCCCGCAGAAGTTCCAAAAAAGCAGTGGCCGACACAGGCCCAGATGGAAGGATGGTTCCCACGCGAAGGTGGAGAACACAGACGCCGAACAATCGCGATGCGATGGATTCGTCCTCGAACTCAACACTCACAACGAGCCGCTCGAAAAAGTTCAGTCACTGCTCGAACTGAACGACGAACTCGACGTCTCGACTCGAGACCGTCCGGCCAAGACGGGAGCAGACGCCCGGATCGAAGAATCTGAGACGAATGGGAAAGTACGCCTTGCGCTCCGACCCTATGGAAGGAAAAAGAAGGCCCCTTTTCGGTACCGCCGCTAAGTATGGATATGACAAACCGGTTCCGATCGAGGCATACTCACCCCGTTCCGGGGCTCTTGCGGGCGCTTCGCCCTGCGGGTCGCGAGTCTCCGACCGCCGGGTTCCACGGCGCACTAGAAAACGGATTTCTGTCTGCATATGCTGACGGCCTCATGAACGCCCTTGCCGCCGAGCTCGTCGGAACCGCGCTGCTGCTGGTGCTGGGCGATGGCGTGGTCGCCAACGTCGTGCTGCGAAAGACTAAGGGCGAAGCCTCGGGCTGGATCGTGATCAGCCTGGGCTGGGGTGTCGCCGTCTTCGTCGCCGTACTCGTGACGGCGCGCTATAGCGGCGCGCACATCAACCCCGCCGTCACGATCGGCCTGGCAACCGCCGGCCGTTTCGCGTGGGAGCTCGTCCCGGGCTACCTGGTCGCGCAGCTGCTCGGTGCGGCACTTGGCGCGACGGTGGTCTGGCTGCAGTACGGCGACCACTTCGAGGCCACCGACGACGCCGACGCGAAGCTCGCGGTGTTCTGCACCGGCCCCGCCATCCGCCACACACTCCCGAACCTCTTCTCCGAGATCATCGGGACCTTCGTGCTGGTGCTGGCGGTCCTCGGCATGGCGGCCCCCGACGTGGGCCTCGGTGCCCTCGACGCCCTGCCCGTGGCACTCGTGGTGCTCGCCATCGGCTTGTGTCTCGGCGGCACGACGGGCTACGCCATCAACCCGGCGCGCGATCTGGGGCCGCGCCTCGTGCACGCCGTGCTGCCGATCTCGGGCAAGCGCGACAGCGACTGGGGCTACGCCTGGATCCCCGTGGTCGGGCCGATCCTCGGCGGCTTCCTCGCCGCCTCCGTGTTCGGCGCACTCACTCGCTAGCAGCGGGCTCCGAGACGACGGCCTGCAGGCGCGCGGCAACTTCCTGCGCGTAGGCGGGACCCCCACCGAGATGCTTATCCGCCCACCGCTCCTGGCCATGGCACGGCGCTCGTTGGAACCCCCGAGCAGATCGTCGATTCAATCCTGTACTACTACGACGTCGGGATGACGACGCTGCTGATCCGCGGTTTCGATGCGTATCGGGATTTGCTCGAGTATGGGAAGGAACTGCTCCCGCTGCTTCGCTCTGCGGTCGCCAGGCGTGAGGCTGAGCGAGAATCCGCGGGCGTCCTCTAGAGTTCGACGACGACGCGTCCAGTCGTTTCGCGTCTGGCCATCGACTCGAGGGCTGCGGGGAGTTGCTCGAAGGGTACATGCAGGCCGACGACAGGGTGGATTCTGTCTGCCAGGATCAGTTCGATCAACTCCGTATGGATCTGGTCGCCAAGAGCACGCGACGCGCGATTCATTCCAGGCATCGTTCTCTTCAGAGCGCGATTTGCCTGCTCCTCCCCGTAGCCTAGAGAAAAGATGATGAGAGAAAAGTTCGCCCAGCCGATCGTGCGAGGGACGATGGAGGGCTGATCACCCACCGTCTTGTCCGAGACGAAGCCCAGCATGACATAGCGTCCGGCCCAGGCCATACATTCCATGGACTCCTTCTGAACGGAGATGCCGACACCATCGAAGACGACATCGACGCCCTTGCCATTCGTCATGTCGAGTACGCGGTCGAGAAATGTCTCTTCCCGGTAGTTGATCGCGATCTCGGCACCGAGTTCGCGACACAGAGCCAGCTTCTCCCTGGAACCAGCCGTCGCGATCACCCGGGCCCCCCGGTCTGCGGCGAGCTGGATGGCGGCTGAGCCCGCTCCACCCGCTCCCGCGTGAATCAGCACGGTTTCTCCGGCCCTGAGCTTTGCGCGCTCGATGAGCCCGAGCCACGCGAGATGAAAGGGCATCAAGATGGCGGCGGCCTGGGGTATGGGGATGGTTTCGGGGATCTCGAAGGTCGTATCGGGGCTCGCGATCACGGCCTCGGCGTAGGCTCCGATTGCGGTCGGCAGGATTGCGGCGACCCGCTTGCCGAGCCAATGCCCGGTGCCCGCACCACAGGCGTCGACCACACCCAGTACCTCCATTCCAGGGCTGTACGGCATCTCCGGGTTCATGAACATGACTCCGCCCGTGATGCGCTCGATGTCGTGGATATTGAGCGGAACGGCTGCGACGCGAATGCGAAGTTCACCTTCCCCGGGTGTGGGCACTTCCACGTCTGTTTCGAGGCGCATCACCTCGGAGATGGGTCCGTACTCGTGGATTCGCCATGCCTTCATCGTTTCGATCGGCTCGTCATTCACGGCTCGGGCTCGATTCCGAATCGATCCGTATAGCGCCGAAAGCGCTCCCGCTCCGTCGCTACGTCGATGCCGTATTGTTCGGGGGTGTAGAGGTGCGCGCCGTGTTTCCCCTGTTTATTTGCTTCCATGAATTCACCCATCGCCTCGATCGCATCTTCGCGTAGCACGAGGCCGAACTGGTCGTAGATGCTCTCCACGACGCCCCTCCAATTCGTCACGAGATCCCGGAAATGCATGTCGTAGAACCGGTCGGCGGAGAAGCGGCCAGAGTCCCTTACCTTCATGGCCTGATCGAACATGAACGAGAGGCGAGGACACCACTCCGCTGACACTTCGGAGGCGGAGACGTGATCGCTCGTCATGCTGCGCAGGAGCATCGACAGGCTCGAGAAGGAAGTCGCGATCTTCACGGGATCGCGATGAGTGACGATGATGCCCGCGTTGGGGTAGGTCTCGAGGAGTGCGTCGAGTGCCAGGTTGTGCTGACCCGATTTGAGTACCCAGTGTTCGCCGGGTGTCCGCCACTGCAGGTGTTGGAGCTGTTGTCTGTGAAAGTCGAGTACGCCCTTCCAATCGCATCCTCGTTCGAGGTAGTCGTAATAACTCGGGGTGGAGTACTGAGCGTGATAGTTGCCGCTGACCATCGAATTGGCGGTCAGTACGAGACATTCCTGGGCATTTTCCGGATCGAGGGGGTGCATTTTCCGGAATCCAGGGATCATCTTGTCGATGCTGCTGAACTGGGCCTCACATCGAGCGATGCGAGGGTCTGTCTTGTGTGTGGCCGCTTCTGGCGGTGGGGAAGGCTCTCTTGCTTCCCAGCCGAGTGGACACCGGCTGCGGGGGTCACACGAAAGGAGATCCTGCAGGATCGTCGAGCCAGTTCTCGGCCCGCCGACGATGACGAGGGGTTTGCTCACCTCCACGTCCGCGATCTCGGGATGCCGCTTGCGATCCGCGATCAGGCAAAGTCGATTTCGCGTCGCGTCGACCAGGGTGCCCCGGGCGATCGTGCGTCCGAGAAAGCTCAGTTGGGCTTCGTTCTCGAGGGAATTGATCAAACGCCGAAGGGGTTCGAAGAAGGGGCCCTCTCCGAAGTCGTCTAGCCCGCCGGCCTGTCGAATTCCCTCTTTTAGAATCGACTGCTCGTCGAGGCGTGCCAGGGGGAGCCCAAGTGCGCGGCCGGCGCCGCCGACCGCATTCATCACCCTGAACGGCAATGGAAGTCTGGCGGGCTGGGCGATCATGATTGGCGATTCAGACGGTTGGCGGCTGGCGGTCAAGACGTCCCCTTGTCGATTTCCTGCTTCGTGTGTATCGCAGACCTAATCCAGATGTGTCGCGAAGAACGCGAGTGCCTTCTGCCAGGCGTCGGGCGCGGCCGAGGCGTGATATTCCGGCGAGCCGTCTCGCATGAATCCGTGCTGGGCATCCGGATAGAGCACGATGTCATCGGCGTGCCGCGCCTGAACTTTTTCGATCGAACTCATGGGCACGTATTCGTCGTTGCCGCCGAAGAAGGCAAGCAGCGGACAATGCAACTCACCCAGAATTCCATCAATTCCACCTCCGTAAAAGGGAACGGAGGCCTGGAGATCGACGTCATGGGTCGCCGCGAGGTAACTGAGACGTCCCCCCATGCAGAACCCGGTGATCCCGACTTTCTGGGCACCGTGTTCTCTCGCGATCGCTGCTGCCGCACGAATATCCTCGAGGGCTTCTTCGTGTTCCAGGGTTCCGAAAGCGCTTTGCCAATCGCCCTCACCTGCGTGAAGACGATGGTAGACATCTGGGGCGACCGCCACGTAGCCCTCGCTTGCCAGCCGTTCGCAGACGCGAAGCAACTGCCAGCCCATGCCGTTGCCCTCCATCATGACGATGATCCCGGCGCGAGGTGCGCTCTTCGGGCGAGCCACGAAGCAGGGAGTCGGTAGGTCGGTGGACGTCAAGGGTCGTAGCCTCCTGGCCGGCAGCATAGTGCGCGGCGCGCCGGTTGGATGAAGATCATTTAATTCGATCCGTCGTGCTCGGAAAGGAAGCGTGGTTTTGGGTGCTGAAATATCCGACCGCCTCCTTGCGCGAAATCGAGAACAGTCCGCGTGCCGCTTCGGCAACCTCAGGCATCGAGTATTGGGTGGGCCCCTGGTCGAGGACGTCGAATAGGTTCTCGGCCACGAGATTGGGCGCGACGGCTTCTTTTAGATGAGCTTCGGGCGCGCCTGAGCGTTCGAGGTTCGGCGTTCGGGTCGATCCCACAACGAAACTCAAGGCATCGACACCGTGGGGCGAAAGCTCGTCCCAGAGACACTCTCCCAGGTTCCATTCAAACGCCTTGCTGGCGCCATAGCTCGAAAAGACCGGTAGGCCGCAGAGGCCACCCAGCGAGGTGACGAGGACGATTGAACCGCGTTTGCGGGCCACCATGGATCGACCGAAATGATGAGCGAGTGCGAGTGGCGCTCGACAGTTGACATCGATCGCGAACAAATGTCTTTCCAGAGGCAAATCCAGAAACGCACCCTGTGGTTCACTGGCCGCGTTGGAGATGAGCATGCCGATCTCCAGGGTCGGCCACTGCGCCGGCGATTCGCGCGGGGGCATCGCCTTCGGACAGGTCCGCAACGATTTGTCGCGTAGAAATCTTGTGTTCCGCCTGGAGTTCTGCGGCAACCGTTTCGAGAACGTCGAAACGGCGTGCCACCAACACGACGTTCAGGCCTCGTGCTGCAGCGGAATGCGCGAAGGCCGCGCCGAGTCCCTCTGAAGCGCCCGCGACCAATGCCCAGGGGCCGTATTTCTGGATGATCTCTTCGTTTCGCATGGAATCGTCTTCCTGAAGGGTCGTTGGCTGGGGTTCGATGGAATCACAACCCAAGCGGATTGTCAGAACTCGAATTCACATCAGAAGCGGGAAGAGCACGGATTGATCGAGCCGGATGGACGGGCCGCGTCCGGACATTGCGGCCCTTCGGGTGAAGCTTGTACGGTTCCCGGAAGGGGTCGGGTTGTCCTGTCGGGGCGTAGTTGTCAGAACGCCTACTATCGGCGGTGCTGAAAACGGGGCTTATTCTTCCTTTCTGTCTGTTCTTCTTTTTCATCCGGTGGACCCAAAGTGGTCTCTACGGCGTGAGGATCGGACAGATCATGCTGCTTGTCGCCACTCGTAGCGATGATGCAGGCCGCCGACTCGGGGTCATCCGATAATCTGGGCCTGTGGCGACGGTCGATGCTCACTGGGTCGGCCCATCGGGGAATCCGGCAGTTTGGTGTGGACTCGGTCGGCGTTGTAGTCGTCGACGTATGCACGGAGTAGATGGCGTAAGTGCTTCTCGTTCAGGACGATCACGTGATCGAGCCACTCCCGGCGAGCACTCCCAACCCATCGTTCCGCGATCCCATTCTGCCACGGGTTTCGGAATGCCGTTCGCATAGGCTCGACTCCAATATTCCTGATCGACTCAGTGACCCGTTCTGAGAATATGGAATCGTTGTCGTAGATGAGAAATCGTGGAGAGGTTTCATTCGGGAACGCGTCGCGGAGCTGCTGCGCGACCCAGGACGATGTTGGATGTGCGGTGACCCCGAAGTGGATGATCTCCCTTCGCCCGTGACCGATCACAAACCAGGCATACAACAGTCGGAACCGAATGGTCGGGACGACCAGAGAGTCCATCGCAGCGACGCCGTGCCTGTGATTGCGAAGAAACGTCCTCCACTGTTGGCGCTGATCGTGGTCAGGACTTCGCTTCGGGAGGTCTCGAGAGACGGTGGCGAGGCCGATCGAGATCCCAAGCTTTTCGAGTTCGGCCCGGATTTTCCGGGCGCGCCAGCCGTTCTCATTCGCGAATCGACGAATGAGGGCCTGCACCTCCGCCGAAATCGGGGGTCGTCCGGGTCCTGGCTTCGAGCTCGATCGCCCGTGGAGCCTGAAACCCTTGCGATGCCAGCGGACAACGGTGTCTGGCTGGACGATGACCAGGACCTCTCTCCAGCCCGACCCGAGTTGAGACAGAAAGACCCAGAAGACCCGATCGACCGAAGTGATTCGGGGTTGGGGTCCCTTCTGGGCGAAGGTGGCAAGCTGCTGACGGAGAGCGAGTTCGACGATCGCCTGCTCGCTTCGGCTTCGAAAGAAAGCTGGAAAACAGCGAAGGAAGATCGTCACGAGTTTGAGCAGGTGACACAAAGCGAGGCGTATTCTGTACGTGTTCGATGCTCAATACGAGACTCAATTTCCATCGGCGAACGGACTATCATCGGGCGTTGATCAATTGAGTGCCGGAAGGGGAGAGCTCAATGATTCCGGGGCGGACTGATTCTGAGAACCCACAGCGAGTGAGAGTGAGCGACCGATGATCCTGAAGCAATATCTGGGAGGGTGGGCC
>SMVB01273358.1_pt1 | contig 17229 bp, 16 predicted proteins | sample 2456461 | NCBI WGS metagenome assembly SMVB01 (sample SAMN11095934, study PRJNA526329) | marine sediment metagenome | biome: Marine sediment; feature: Surficial sediment; material: Deep marine sediment; isolation source: Hadal surficial sediment | place: Pacific Ocean | collected 2014-05 | depth...
ACGTCGATGGTTTCACCGTTGCCGGTCTCCAGGTCGTCGTAGCGGGCAACGTAGGTGCCGGTGTCCCCGATGTAGCGGAACCAGGACCCGAACGGGCCCTCGTTGTTGAACGACAGCGCCAGCGTGCACAGCGCACCGCTGGGAGCCCCCAAACCGATGGTCATGTCCATGGCGATGCCGAGATCGGGATGGATCGGGCCCTGTTGTGCCCACACCCGGTTCGCGATCTCGCCGGTCTGGTACTGGAAGAGGTCAACGGTATGGCCAGCGTGGTGCCACAGCAGATGATCGGTCCAGCTGCGCGGCTTGCCGAGCGCGTTCTTGTTCTCCCTGCGGAAGAAGAAGGTCTGCACCACAAAATGCTGGATGGCGAACTCGCCCGCTTCGATGCGGGCCCTGACCCACTGGTGGCTGGGATTGAAGCGACGAGTGTGACCGACCATGGCGACCAGGCCGCTGCGTTCCTGGGCTTCGACCAGCGCCTCCGAATCGGCAAGATTGTCAGCCATCGGGATCTCCACCAGCGTGTGCTTGCCCGCCTCGAGCGCGGCGATCGCCTGCGAAGCGTGCAGCGGGGTGGGCGTCGCCAGGATCACCGCGTCGACACCGGGGCGGTCGAGGCTGTCGGCGAGATCGAGTGACCAGTGCGGGATGTCGAACTCGGCGGCGAATTCCCTGGTGTCGGCCTCGAACCCGCCGGCGACGCTGACGATCTTCACGCCGTCGATCCGAGAGAGCGCGGCGACGTGTTTGCGGGCGATGGCCCCCTCGCCGGCAATCACGATGTTCATCGTCTTGTGCCTCCCAAGTCGCGTCGACACTAATGATCAGGCCCAGACGTGATCCGAACCGGCACCTATCTTCGAGTGGACCAATAGCTCAGTCGATCAGTACGTGGCTCTTTGTCACTGATCTCTTTCGGTACTTCTCAAAGCGGCAGCCCCGCGTATTGCTCCGCCACCGCCGCCTGGAAGGCATCGGACGAGGCCAGATAGTCCAGCTCAGATTCCTGGATCCGCTGACCGAAGTCACCCATGTCGGGAAAGCGGTGCAACAGGGTGGTCAACCACCAGGAGAAGCGAACCGCGCTCCACACCCGGTGCAGTGCGGTGTCGGAGTAGGTGTCGAGCAGCTCCGACGACCCGTTGTCGTAATAGTCGACCAGAGCCCGCGACAGGTAGTAGACGTCGCTCACCGCAAGGTTGAGGCCCTTGGCCCCGGTGGGCGGAACGATATGGGCGGAGTCTCCGGCGAGGAACAGGCGCCCATACCGCATCGGCTCGGCGACGAAGCTACGCAGTGGGGCGATCGACTTCTCGATGGAGGGACCGGTGACGATCTGCTCGGCGATCTCGTTTGGGTACCTCGCCTTCAACTCCTCCCAGAAGCGGTCGTCCGGCCACGCTTCGATGTCGGTATCGAGGGGGACCTGGATGTAGTAGCGGCTGAGCATCGGGGTCCGCATCGACGACAGGGCGAAGCCGCGCGGGCTGTTGCAGTAGGTGAGCTCGGGGAGCGGAGGGGTTTCGGAAAGGATGCCGAGCCAGCCGAACGGATACTCGCGCTGGTACTCACGCAGTACGTCGTCCGGGATCACCGTGCGGCTGACCCCGTGGAAACCGTCGCATCCGGCGATGAAGTCGCAGTCGATACGGTGCTCCTCGCCGTCCTTGACGAAGGTGACCCAGGGCGAGTCGGTGTCGAAACCGTGGGGCATCACGTCGACTGCCTCCTCGAAGATCGCGCCGTCCCGCGCCTGAAGCGCGTTGTCGAGGTCCTCCTGGATCTTGGTTTGCCCGTAGGCCATGAACTGGGAGTCAACGTGCTTTTTGATGTCGAGGAACAACCGTCTGTCGCCGCCCCAGGTGATGGCGGTGCCGTCGTGGATGTGCCCCTCGCGGTCCATGCGGTCTCCGAGACCGGCGTCGCGGAGGATCTCCACCGTTCCCCACTCCAACACACCGGCCCGGATCCGAGAGAGCACGTACTGGCGGGTCTGGCGTTCCATCACGATGCTCTCGATACCATTGAGGTAGAGGATCTCAGACAGCAGCAGTCCGGCGGGGCCGCCGCCGATGATGGCTATTTGAGTGCGCACAGCTTCACCTTCTTGCCGTCTTCACGCTACCGATTCGTCGCCCGCTCCGAGGAGCCCGTCTTGTTGAAGCTTGCGCAGGCTCTCCACCGTCGACCTGGTCATGATGGGGTCGACGTCGAGGATCTCGAGGACTTGGGCGGCGGCTTCCATCTCTCGTCTCCGGCGCACCGCATGCTTCTCGGTGCCGGACAACATACGCAACAGCAACTCCTCGTCGGCGCCGGAGACGAGGTCGACGACGTGGTCCCAGAACCACTCCGCTTCGCCGGCGGCCTCCGCGGTCCGGGTGGCCTCGATGAGCACCGCGGTCAGACCCTTCATGAACACGCTTCGGATCAGCTTGCGCATGGCGGCAGTGCCGGGCCCCTCCCCTACCACCTCTACTCGAGCTCCCAGCGGATTGACCATCTCTGCGTAGGCCGTGGCGCCGGGACCCGAGGCGTAGGCAGGGGTGGTCAGCCCCCGCCCCGGCACGGGGGCCATGAGCGCTACGTCGGCGAACGGCAGCCCGCGCAGAGTGGCGGTTTCGTTGAGATCCTCTTTCAACGACGGGGGCGCCGTGGACAGGTCGGCATAAACGGTGCCGCGCCCGATCGCATCCCACGCCTGGGCAATGGCCGCCTGGGCATCGGCCGCGGCCGTGATTGCCATCACCAAGCCGCTGCCGTGTGCCGCCGTCTTCGGATCGTCGTGCCGCTCCACTCCTCGGGGCGTTGGCACATCGGCGGGATCGTATCCGTGGACGGTCGCGCCGGCGGCGGCCAGATCTGCGGCGATCAGCGATCCCGCCTCGCCCAGCCCGAAGACGGTGACGGTGTGGTTCACGTCACCCATCGTCGGGGTCGTCGAGGTATACGACTCCGAGATCGGCGAGCGTGTCCCGCAGCCCGTAGAAGTCGACCCCGAGCTCACCGAGCTCGAGGCGGGCGCGGGTGTCTTCCTCATTGGCGACACGCTGGTCGGCGGCCTCCAAAACGGCGGCCGCCTCTTCCCGCATGACCACAACCACTCCGTCATCGTCGGCGACGATGACATCTCCCGGATCGATGGCTGTGCCCGAGATGTCAACCGGCACGTTCACCGAACCCGCCGTGGCCTTGGCCGTTCCCGCCGAATGGACGGCACGGCTCCACACCGGAAACCCCATCTCGTTGAGCTCGGCGCGGTCGCGCACCGCCGAGTCGATGACGAGACCGACGCAACCGTGAGCCCTGAGCGACGTTGCGAGCAGGTCGCCGACCATGCCGTAGACGGCGGGTTCGGTGAGCGCCACCACGAGGAGGTCCCCCTCCTCGACTACTTCCACCGCGGCGTGCACCATCAGGTTGTCACCGGGTGCCGACTCGACGGTCACCGCAGAGCCGGCGATTCGCGACCCCTGCTGGATCGGCATGATGCCGGGGTCGAGGAGGCCGCGGCGTCCCTGCGCTTCGTAGACGGTGGCAACGCCGGCCTCGGCCAGTCCGGCAATAACGTCCGGTGTCGCCCGATCGATCTTCCGGACGACGACCTTGTCGCTCACCTCAGCCCAACTCGTTCGCCACTTGTGGGTAGACCCGCTGGTAGGCCTCACCCATCGTGTCCGTGGTCAACCCCAGGTTGGGCCCCGAGTTGCGGCGTGCCTGCACGCCGCGGCGCACGGCTACGTCGGTGTAGTACTCCCAGAGATGTTGCTGGCCCTCCATGCACTGCATGGCCGCGAGCTTCTTCTCCCACACCGCGGTGATGTTCAGCAGCACGTTGGGCATGAACCCGCAGTACTCACTCTGGTGGGGCTCGAACATGAAGACCGGCGGAGCGCCGATCGCCTCTCCTTCCGGCTGGTATCCCGGGGCCTGGGCCAGGATGCGGGCCTCCTTGGCCAGGCGCGACGCGGTGGCGTGGTCGAAGTTCCACGGATCTTCGGTGGTGTGGGTGAGCACGATCGTCGGTCGCACTTCGCGGTAGACCTGCGCCAGGCGGTCGCGTAGCTCGGGAGTCTCCACCAATGGGTAGTCACCGACGTCGAACGTGACCAGCTCGGCGCCGAGCACGGCACAGGCCTTGGCCGCCTCCTCGTGGCGGGTCGCCTTGATCTCCTCCACGTCCATGCCGGCCCGCCAGTACCGGGCGGATTCGCCGCGTTCCCCGTAGGAGAGGCACACCACCGTCACCGGGTGGCCGCGATCGGCGTACAGGGCCATGGCGCCACCGGCGCGCCACACGAAGTCGGCAGCGTGGGCGCTCACGACGAGGACGGAATCGGTCACCAGGTCAAGCTACACGGCGCGAAATCCGTTGACAATCGGCCAAAGCCGCAGAGAGGCCGGCGGCTACACTTCGCCGCCAACCGTCGCCGGCGAGAGGCATGACGAGTGGAACGAGCACACCGTGACTACGACGACATACCGGGAACCTACGTGTTCGACTCGGTGCACCATCGCAAGGGGTATCACCTGAACATGTTCGGCATGTCGCTGAACGACCCGAAGAACCGGGCCAAGTTCGCCGAGGACGAAGGGGCGTATCTCGACGAGTGGGACATGACACCGGAGCAACGGGAGGCGGTGCTCAACCGGGAGTGGCTCGAGATGCTGCGTCTCGGTGGGAACATCTACTACACCTTCAAAATCGCCGCCTTTGATGGGCTGAATATGCAGGATGTTGGGGCAGCCATGTCCGGAGTCACTTCGGATGAGTTCACCCAGATGATGATCGACGGAGGAAGGAACGCCAATGGCTGAGGTTGTGTACGGTGTCGCCACCTCCCATGTGCCGGCCATCGGCGCTGCCATCGACAACGGCAAGGAGAACACGCCGTACTGGCGCCCGCTGTTCGAGGGGTATGAAGGGGCCCGCAAATGGATGGCAGACGCCGACCCCGATGTCATCATCCTCGCTTACAACGACCACGCCTCTGCCTTCGACCTCGACCTGATCCCCACCTTCGCCATCGGCGTCGCCGACGAGTTCCCGATTGCCGATGAGGGATACGGACCGCGCGACATCCCGAAGGTCGTCGGTTACCCCGAGCTGGCCTGGCACCTTGCCGAGTCACTGATCCTCAACGGGTTCGACATGACGATTGTCAACGACCTGCCGGTCGATCACGGCCTGACGGTGCCGCTGTCGATCATGTATGGGAAGCCGGACAAGTGGCCGGCCAAGGTCATCCCGCTGGCGGTCAACGTGATCCAGTACCCACCACCGACCGGACAACGATGCTTTGCCCTAGGACGGGCGATCCGCAACGCGGTCCAGACCTTTCCCGACGGTGACAACCTCAAGGTGGCCGTATTCGGCACCGGCGGGATGTCGCACCAGCTTCAGGGAGCACGCGCGGGGTGGATCAACACGCCCTTTGACTCAGCGTTTCTCGACCGTCTCGCCGATGACCCGGAAGGGCTCACCGAGATCTCCCACACCGAGCTGCTCCGCGACGCCGGCTCGGAGGGCATCGAGTTGGTGATGTGGTTGATCATGCGTGGAGCCTTGAGTAGGCAGGTGCGCGAGGTGCATCGCCACTATCACGTGCCGGCATCGAACACGGCAGCCGGGCTCATCATCTTCGAGGGGAGCGAAGCCCTGGTCTCGATGTAAGCCGTCGTGCCTGAGGGCGAGGTGGCTGCCCCGCCGTACGGAGTGAGGTTGGAAGCATGTGCTCTGCTCCAACGAAAGACCAGGCCCGGTAGGTTGCGATGACTTCCCCCGTACCGCGACCGGCGAGATCCAGCGTTTCACGTTCCGCGATTCGTGTGCACTGCTCCGCCGGCCAACCTGGTGGCGCCACGGGCTGCACAAGCCTGCCAGGATTCCCCTGACCACCCGGTCAATGGGTGACTATGCTCGCCGTGTCCCGCTCACGCGGGCGATCACTTGGACCGCCGTGCGCGGCGGCCGAAGCCAAATCTGGAGGCGACGAATGTTCAGACGTTCACGAGTCGGTTTACTCCCGATGCTGCTGGCGCTGGCCCTGGTGGTAGCCGCATGCAGCAGTTCAGACGATACGACGACCACGACACCCACGACCAGCCCGGAAGCGGCAGCCACGACCACTACCGCCGCCGCGGCAACCACGACAACAGAGGCGGTCTCGACCGAACCGATCAAGATCGCCGCCCTGACACCGCTCAGTAGCGCAGGAGGACCCAACTTCACCCCTTGGGGCGTGCAGGTGAACGCTGGGATGCAGATGGCGGTCGACGATATCAACGCCGCCGGAGGCGTCGACGGTCGCATGCTCGAGCTGATCGTGGCCGACACCCAGTCCAACGGCGTCGATGGCGCCGCTGCCTTCGAGAGAGTCATCGAAGAGGGGATCGTCGCCGCCGGCGGGGTCATCTCCAGCGACACCGGCCTGGCAACGTCTCGGATCGCCGAGGAGAACTCTGTCCCGCTGTTCCTGGTGAAGGCGGGGTCGGATGCGATCCTGACACAGGACAGCCGGTACACGTTCCGTACCTGTCTGCCCGCGGCTCCGATGGTAGCTGGCCCGATCCTCCAGTACGCCCAGTCTCAGGGGTTCACCAAGGTCGGGGCAATCATCGCCGACTATGCCTGGGGACAGGCCATGAAGTCGGCCATGGAGACCGCGTTCGCCACTGACGACAGCATCGAGCTCCAGATCGAGGTAGCGCCGGTCACCGAGAGCGACTTCACCACCTATCTGCGGTCCCTGGAGGGCTTCGCTCCCGAGATGATCGTGGCCACCGGGCACCCCCCGGGCGCGGGCCCGATCACGGTACAGTCGGCCGATCTCGGCTTCGACATCCCGATCACCGGCGCCTACACCCCGCGCGCCCTGATACTCGGAGGTGTCGCAGAGGCCGGTATCGATCGCTACGCCGACTTCGGCTGCTCCGACGTGACCAGTACCGAGTACCAGGATCTGGCGCGCCGGTTCGTCTCGTCCACGGACAACGTGTTCATGGAAGATGACGCGGTGGCCGGGTACGGGATCGTGACCATGATTGCCGAGGCGGTCGGGGCGGTGGGCGACGATGGTGCCGCCATCTCCGAGTACCTGCACGCCAACACCTTCGACCTCATCGGATACACCTTCACCATGGAATGGACCGCGTGGGGCGAGTTGGCCCAGGCGCAAATAGCCTTCGACATCATGGGCCCCGGGCCGGCACCCGAAGGGGTGAACCAGGCCGGCGACTGGTATCCGGAGCGGCTGATCCTGTCGGAGCCGCTCGAGCCCTACGTGCCGTAGTAGCTCCGTGTGTCGCTATTGCTGGAGGTTGACGGCGCCGAGAAGCGCTTCGGCGGCCTCCCAGCTCTCGATGGCGTGACGTTTGGGGTCGACGAGGGCGAGATCCTCGCCGTCGTCGGCCCCAACGGAGCAGGGAAGAGCACACTGCTCAAGACGATCGGAGGACTGGAGCGGCTCACCGCGGGCTCGATCAGCTTGTCGGGCTCGAAACTCGACGGGTTGCCGCCGTACCGGATCCGACATCGCGGTGTAGCGATGGTGATGCAAACACCACAGGCGTTCGCATCGATGACCGCTCGCGAGAACGCGGTGCTCGGGGCCATGTTCGGCAGCGCAACCGGTTTGCTGTCCGAGCGAGAGGCCAGGGTACGCGCCGAAGAAGCATTGGGGTTCGTCGGGCTGAGTGACCGCGCAGAGGACCCGGTGGCAACGTTCAACCTCCATCAGCTGCGCTTCTTGGAGCTGGCCCGTGCCCTGGCCGGCCACCCCAGGCTCCTGCTGCTCGATGAGGTGATGGCGGGTCTCAACGACGCTGAGCTCCAGGCCTCGATCGATATCGTGCGGACGGTGCGGAACCAGCTCGGTGTCACCGTGATTTGGGTCGAGCATGTGATGAAGGCGGTCATGAACCTCGCCGAGCGGATCCTGGTTCTCGACTTCGGGACGATGCTGGCAGAAGGAGCGCCGGCCGACGTGATGCGAGACCCAAGCGTCATCGAGGCCTACCTGGGGAGTAGCTCCAGTGCTTGAGGTCGAGGAGCTATCGGTAGGGTATCTGGGCGACGACGTGGTGCACGGCGTGACCCTGACCGTCGCACCCGGAGAAGCGGTGGCGGTGATCGGATCGAACGGAGCCGGTAAGACGACGCTGTTCCGTGGCATCTGCGGGTTGCTCACGGCGTCGCACGGCCGGGTCACCTTCGACGGAGAAGACGTGTCGGGTCAGCCCGCCCACAAGATCTCTCGCAGGGGCCTGGCATTTGTCCCCGCAGAGCGGCACCTGTTCCCCGGGATGACCGTCAAGGAGAATTTGGCGTTGGGCGCCTACCCCGGCCGCCCCGACCCGGCCACCATGGATTTCGTCCTCAGTCTCTTCCCACAGCTGGCGGATCGTCTCTCGCAGCATGCCGGCACGATGAGTGGCGGTGAGCAGCAGATGGTGGCCGTGGGACGGGCGCTCGTCTCCCGTCCCCGCCTACTCCTTCTCGACGAGCCGACCACCGGCCTGGCGCCCAAGCTGGCCAAGGCGGCCTACGAGGCCCTCGCCACGTTGAGGAGCGAAGGCCTGACGTTGCTGCTCGCCGAACAGCAGGTGCCGCTGGCCCTCGATCTCACCGACCGTGGGTACGTGCTGGAGAATGGGCGGGTGCAGCTGGAGAGTTCCTCCGAGGAGCTGCGCCGTAACCCTGAAGTCCGTCGTGCCTATCTCGGCATCACATGACGGCGGTCGTGCTGGATGGAATCGTGCTCGGCCTTCAGTTCGGGCTCCTGGGGGTGGGACTCACGCTCGTCTACGGCCTGGGCGGTGTGCTGAACCTCGCCCACGGCCAGCTGGCGGTGCTGGGCGCGATCGCGGTGTGGCTGGCCATCGGGACGGGGCTGCCGGTCTTGCCGGCGGTGGTCGTCGGCCTGGCGGCTATCGGACTGCTCGGATTCCTGCTCGATACCACACTGATGCGTCCCGTGTACGCAAGACGCGGCGATGAACGAGTCCTCCTCGGCCTTCTGCTCACCCTGGGAGTTGCCTTTATCATCGATGGCCTCCTCAACTGGCGCTACCCCATCGCCTCTTTGAACATCAGCATCGGCGGTGACCCCATCTCGATTCTCGGGGTGCGGATGCGCACCGGAAGCCTGCTGGCGTCGGCGATCGCCATCGCTGCTGCCGGGTTGTTGCTGCTGTTCTTCCGGGGAACCACGCTGGGGAGAGGCGTGCGATCCGTGATCCAGGACGAGGAGGGTGCCCGGCTGGTCGGCATCAACCCGGCCTCGGTCCGCAACCTCATCTTCGCATTGAGTGCGGTACTCGCCGGGCTCGTTGCCGTTACCCGGTCGATGACTTCCCCGGTATCAGCGAGCGCCGGCATCGATTTCACGATTCTGGCCCTGATCGTGGCCGTGGTGGGCGGGCTCGGCAGCATATTGGGCGCCTTCGTCGCCGGGATCCTGCTCGGGATCGTCAACACCGTCAGCTCGTTCTACATCGGCCAGTACATCACAACCATCGTGCTCCTGGCCGCCGCCGCGCTGACCATCCTCCTTCGTCCCTCCGGCCTCTTGGGAAGACGGAAGTAGCTGTGGCTGTAGAAACCCGTACCGCACCGGTCGCACCCACGAGGGCCTCGTTGGTGCGAAGCCTCGTGCCCATCGCCCTCACCGCTGCTGCCCTCGCCCTCGTTCCACTGTGGCTCAGCGATTCCGACTTCAGGATGGGTCTGGCCCTCGAAGGACTCTTGTTCACCGCCTACGCGATCGCCTTCAACCTGATCTTCGGAAGCACCAAACAGCTCTTCCTCTGCGTCGGTGCGCTCGCCGGCGTCGGCGGCTACACCGCGGCCATCCTCGCCGACAGGGTGGGGCTTCCGATGCTGTTGGCGTTGGTCCTGGCGGCGGGTGCGGCCGCGGTGACGGGCGGCTTGTTCAGCTGGGTGGCGGTGCGCCGCTCACTCGACGTGATCTTCACCGGCATCATCACCCTGACCTTCTCTCTTGCCTTCCAGAACCTGATACTCGGTCAACGCAACCTGACGGGTGGTGAGACCGGGCTACTGGTCGATACCGGTGCCGGCACCATCTTGCGTGAACCGGTGCCTGCCTACTACGTCTTCCTTGGGATCGTGGTCACCTACCTGGTGGTGTTCCGGCTCCTGCAGCGTTCTCACGTCGGGTGGGCGTTCCGTGCTCTTCGCGACGACGAAGTGGCAGCCGAGCTGGCCGGCGTGAACGTGCCCCGCTACCGGATCTACGCCGGGCTGGTCGGCTCGGGGATGCTGGGTCTGGCCGGTGCCTTCTTCGCCTTCACCGAAGGTTTCATCAGCGCGTCCACGTTCTCCTTCGGCCACGTCGACATACGGGTCCTCGTAATGGTGGTCTTCGGTGGGCTCGGTACCCTCCTCGGACCGGTTCTCGGGGCAACGGTGTTCTCTGTGATCGACGAGGTCCTGATCGGCGTCGGCCAGCTGCGACAGGTGGTGTACGGCCTGGTAGTCATTGCCTTCTTCGTGGGCTTCAAACACGGACTGGTCCCGGCGATCGAAACGCTCGTCCGCACGATCGCCGGCCGGATGGGGGCTCGGATCGGCACCAAAGGGGATTGAGGGCCGGGCTGAGTCCCGGTATTCCTGCGGGGCCATCACCGAGTCAGCGAGCATCCGGTTCGTCGTCAACCCCCACCGTGCGAGGGCGTGCTGATCGAGACGCCCCTACTTGCTCGACTGCTGGTCGGTCGTTACCGGGCCTCAGTTCGTTTTGAATCCTGGCCAGAGTCGCTCCCCAACGCGGGTTACCTAGGGCGCGAGAGCTCGACGGATCTGCTCGGGCCAGGGCCTTTTCCTCCCGCTCTCGCGGTCGATGAACACAGCAACCATCCGCCCGGACGCGGCCACGGTCTCACCCTTTCGCACCTCGATGAGGTAGGTGATCGAGGACCGGCCCAGTTTGGCAACGGTAATGGTCACGTCGACGACATCCTCAAAACGCAAGGGTGATCGAAACTCGAACTCGACGACTACCCGAGGAGTAGCACCAAAGGTCTGATCGATGATCCCGAGTTGCCGATGCAGCTCGGCCTCGGCCTCCTCGGCCCACCGCGCCACGGTCGAGTGGTGCCATATCCCGGCGGCATCAGTGTCGATCCACTGCACCCGACGTCGTATCGATACCGAGCTGGTCATGAGGGCATGATCAGCCCAGACCGGCAATGAAGCGGGAGGACGCCGCGATGACGAGGTCGGGGTGCGATAGATGGGGCGAATGTTGTGCACCCGCCACCATCAACCGTTGCACTGAAGTGGGCACTGCGGTCTCGACGGCATCGAGTTGCCTGGTGGTCCCATACTCGTCATCGTCTCCCTGAATGAGGAGAATGGGACAGCGGACACCGGGGAGGTACTTCTCGATACTCCAAGACCGAAACGCACGACTCAGCCATACGTCAGCCCAGCCCCGGAACGTTGCCTCAGGGTGTACGTGGTACCTGCCCATCTTCGCCGGCATGTCAGAGGTAGCAAAGCCGTCACGAACCGCTGCGATCTGCTGGGTCGTCCGCCGCTCGACGAACACATGAGGAGCGAGAAGAACGAGGCCCTCGACGGGATGACCAGATCCGGCGTAAATGAGGGCGATCGAAGCTCCGTCCGAGTGGCCTACCAGCACAGGTGGCCGGCTCACCATGGTGTCGATGATTTCGGGCAAGGTTCGGAGTGCCTCGTCGTGCATATAGTCAGGTGGCCGTGGTCCCGTCAACGGATCGGACCATCCGTTTCCATACCGCGAATAGGCAAGACCCGGGTGGCGAGAGGCCTCGACCAAGCCCTGGGGAAACTCCCGCCACAGGTCGACACTGCCCAGACCATCGTGGAGGAATAGGACCGGTGCCCCGACGACGTCTGGGCTCAGCCAGCGATAATGCAGTCGGTGACCGGCTATCTCCATGAACACCGCCTCGTCGCCCGCCGAAGGTGACAGCATGGCGGATCAGCCTAACGGGCGCCGCATACGAGGGCGCGTCCTCGAGCCCACTCCCCTTGCGACAGGAAGTCGCGGCCCCTGATAATGTCGGCGGCGGCAGCACCGCTCGACCGCGAGGAGCGTCAAATCGTACAAAACGGTGTCAACATCAGCACGCTCGTCGACGGGTGGCTCGAGGAAGGTCGCTCCGACGACACGGCCATCATCACAGCCGACGATGTGTCGTGGTCGGCAGGCGAGCTGTATACCGCGATGTGTCGCGTTGCCGGCCGGCTCAGCGAAATGGGTGTCGGTCGAGAGGACCGCGTGCTGCTCGTTCTCGATGACACACCCTCCTTCCCGGCGGCCTTCCTCGGGGCCATGCGATGCGGCGCGATTCCGATTCCCAGCAATTTCGCGCTTCGCCCCGAGGACTTCGGCTACTTCATGGATGATTCGGGTGCAGTGGCGGCGGTGGTCGACGCCGCCTTCCTCGACGCGGTGGGTCCCCAGATTGCGGCACGGCCCGGTACGTCGCTGATCGTTGCCAACGGCAGTGCCCCTGCCGGGTCAGAGTCGTTGGACGAGTGGATGTCCGATGGCGCCGATGAGTTCTCGCCGGTGCCAACGCAATCCGATGACATCGCCTTCTGGCTCTACAGCTCGGGCTCGACGGGAAGGCCGAAGGGTGTCCCGCATCGTCACCGCGACGTGGCTGCGACCTGCCAGTCGTACGCGGAGCCGGTGCTCGGGATCGGACCGGAGGACGTGGTGTTCTCGAGCACCAAGATGTTCCACGCCTACGGCCTTGGGAACAACCTTTCCTTCCCCCTCTGGGCCGGAGCCACTTCCATATATCTCACCGGTCGTCCGACACCGGACCGTCTGCTCGAGCGGGTGCGAACCCACAGCCCGACGTTGTTCTTCTCGGTGCCGGCGCTCTACAACGCGCTACTCGCCCATCCCGATTTCGACGATACGAATTGGCAGTCTGTTCGGCTCGGCATCTCGGCGGCCGAGGCGCTGCCACCTGAAATATGGCGTCGCTTCCATGACAGGACCGGGATCGAGATCCTGGATGGAGTCGGCTCGACCGAGATGCTCCACATCTACTGCTCCAACCGGGCGGGTACCGTGAAGCCGGGGACCTCGGGCACACCCTGCGGCGATTACGACGCCGAGATCCGGGACCGGGACGGGCTTCCGTGCCAGCCGGGGGAAGCCGGCGAGATGTGGGTCCGCGGCCCCAGCGCGCCGACATCGTACTGGAATCAGCCCGAGCGGACCCAAGACAAGATCCGGGGCGAATGGTTCCTTACCGGCGACCGGTACCACGAGGACGAGGATGGGTACCTCACCTACGAGGGACGCGTCGACGACATGATGAAGATCGGAGGTTCCTGGGTCAGCCCGATCGAGATCGAGAATCGGCTCATGGAGCATCCGGAGGTGAGCGAAGCCGCGGTGGTGTCGGTCGAAATCGACTATCGATCCCGGATCAAGGCTTTCGTGATTCTGGAAGACAGCACCTCGGTCGGCGATGATCGGCTCATCGAAGAGCTTCAGGAATGGTGCAAGGCGGAGCTGCAGCGGTATGAGTTCCCCTACGTGGTCGATTTCGTCGACGACTTTCCCCGGACCGCAACGGGCAAGGTGCAGCGCTTCAAGCTGCGCGACAGTTGATCGTCGAAATGAACAGATCGGCGCAAACGCCGTCGTTGAGGTCGGCACCGATAACGCTGAAACACATTCGATGCCCCGGGGGCAGGAGGGTCGTGTCGACTGACCAGTCAGTCTAGATTGGAACGGGTGATGATCGATTTCCAGACCCATCCCGATCGATACCGGCACTGGAAGCTGACGTTCGACGAAAGGGTCGCGTATCTCGACATGGACGTCGACCCCAAAGGCGGCCTCCAGGGCGGCTACGAGCTGAAGCTGAACACGTACGATCTCGGCGTCGACATCGAGTTGTACGACGCAGTGCAGCGACTCAGGTTCGAGCACCCGGAGGTCGGTGCCGTCGTCATCGAATCGCGGAAAGATCGGGTGTTCTGTGCTGGAGCAAACATTGGGATGCTCGCCTCCGCCGACCATCCGCTGAAGGTCAACTTCTGTAAATTCACCAACGAAACGCGCAGCGCGATCGAAGATGCCTCGGCCAACTCGGGCCAGCGATATGTCGCTGCCATCAACGGCACCGCGGCCGGCGGTGGATACGAGCTGGCGCTCACCACAGACCGCATCATGCTCATAGACGACGGGAACGCGTCGGTCGCACTTCCGGAAGTCCCCTTGCTCGGGGTGCTCCCTGGCACCGGCGGTCTCACCCGGTTGATCGACAAGCGCCACGTCCGACGCGATCGAGCCGACGTGTTCAGTACCGTGGAGGAGGGAGTGAAAGGGAAGAAGGCCCTCGACTGGGGCCTGGTCGACGAGCTCGTCCCGCGGTCTGAATTTCGCGACACGGTATCGGCGCGAGCGGATCAGATGGCCGGCGAAACCGATCGCCCCACCGATGTTGAGGGTGTCGAGCTGACCGAGCTCACCCGGACGTTCAGCGACGACGGCGTCGAGTACAGCAGCCTTCGGGTCGAAATCGACCGGCCGAAGAGGATCGCCACGATAACCATCACAGGACCGCATGATCCCCCACCGTCCGAGCCCGCCGGGATCACCGCCGAATTCTGGCCGTTACGCCTGGGGCGGGAGCTCGATGATGCGATTCTGCACATGCGTGTCAACGAGCTGGACGCGGGAATCTTCGTGTTCCGGAGTGAGGGCGACGCCGATCTGGTGGCGAGCTATGACTCGTTCCTGTTGGAACACGCACAGCACTGGCTGGTCCGCGAGGTCGTCCTCTACTGGAAGCGGATCTTGAAGAGGATCGACATGACGTCGCGGACGATGTTCTGTCTCGTCGAGCCTGGTAGTTGCTTCAACGGGTTCCTCGCCGAGATCGTCCTGGCCTCGGACCGTGCCTACATGCTGGAAGGGAGTCGTGACCCAGCAGGCGCCAGCGCCGTATTGGAGCTCACCGGCTCCAACACCGGGCCGCTGCCAATGGCGAACGGCTTGACCCGGCTGGAGACACGTTTTTGGGGAGACGAATCCGCGCTGGAGGTCGCCACCTCGGTCGTTGGCAAGCGGCTCGACGCCCAGGCGGCCCTCGCCGCCGGCGTTGTAACCGACGTGATGGACGATGTCGACTGGGACGATGAGATCCGCATCATTTTGGAGGAACGCTCGTCCTTCTCACCCGATGCCCTGACCGCAATGGAAGCGAACCTGCGCTTTCCCGGTCCGGAGACGATGGAAACGAAGATCTTCGGACGGCTCACCGCCTGGCAGAACTGGGTCTTCCAGAGACCCAACGCGTCGGGAGAGGCCGGCGCGCTTCGGCGCTACGGCACCGGTCGTCGACCTGAGTACGACACGAGGAGGGTCTGATGACGGAGACCGTCGACTACGACGCCTTGATTCCGAACAATGTTGGGCTTGCGGACGACCCCAAGCTGCAACGTGCTCTCGAAAAGTGGCACCCCGGGTACCTCGATTGGTGGAAATCGATGGGGCCGGAAGGATTTCAGATGGCCGACGTCTACCTCCGTACCGCGGTCAGCGTCGAGAAGGAGGGTTGGGCGAAGTTCGACTATGTGAAGATGCCCGAGTATCGATGGGGCATCTTGCTGGCCCCCGCTGTCGAAGAGCGGGCGATTCCCTGCGGTGAGCACGTCGGCGAGCCCGCTTGGATGGAGGTGCCCGGAGCGTACCGGGCGATGCTGCGTCGCCTGATTGTCATCCAAGGTGACACCGAGCCTGCCTCGGTAGAACAGCAGCGCCATCTCGGCTCCGTCTCGCCGTCGCTGTACGACATGAGAAACCTGTTTCAGGTCAATGTCGAGGAGGGCCGCCACCTCTGGGCCATGGTGTACCTCCTCCAGAAGTACTTCGGGCGTGACGGCCGCGACGAAGCTCACGAGCTGCTGGAACGACAATCAGGCAGTGAAGAGAAGCCACGCATGCTGGGCGCGTTCAACGAAGAGACACCCGACTGGCTCTCCTTCTTCATGTTCACCTACTTCACCGACCGTGACGGGAAAATGCAGCTCGAGGCGCTGGCCCACTCGGGCTTTGATCCGTTGTCGCGCACCTGCCGATTCATGCTCGCAGAAGAGGCGCACCACATGTTCGTGGGGTACACCGGGGTGAAGCGGATCGTGCAGAGGACCGCGGAGGCAATGACATCGGCAGGGATCGAGGATCCGTACGACATCGAAGCAGTCCGGGCACTGGGCGTGATTGATTTGCCCGCGATCCAACGCAAGACCAACCTGCACTTCTCCCTGACGCTCGACCTGTTCGGATCAGAGGAGTCGACCAATGCCGCCAACTACTTCAACGCCGGAGTCAAGGGCCGGTACCACGAAGACAAGTTGCAGGACGACCACCAACTGCGCAACGACACCTATCCGGTCATGAAGCTGGTCGACGGCGAGCTGCAGCTGGTCGAGGTACCGGCCCTCAACGCGCTCAACGCACGCCTTCGGGACGACTTCATCGAGGACTGCCGAGGCGGGATCGGCCGATGGAACCGAGAAATATCCAGTCACGGCATCGACTTCGAGATCACCATGCCCCACGTCGCCTTCAACCGGGAGGTCGGAGAGTTCGCCGACCTGTCCATATCTCCTGCAGGGAGGGTCGTCGACGCCCCCACCTTCGAAGCAAAGACGTCGACCTGGCTGCCGACTTCGGAAGACCGGGCCTACATCGAGGAGCTGATGCAGCCACAGTTCGAGCCAGGAGAATTCGCCGGTTGGATTGCTCCGCCGCAGCGAGGCATTCAAAACAAGACGCCGAACTTCCTCTATGTCAAGCTCCCCTAGCCGCGCCTCGGTTTCGACCGAGGGGCGCCGCAGCGCGATTCTTCGAGCTGCCTATCGAGTGATGGCGCGCGAAGGCGTGCATCGCACACCGCTCGACCGGGTTGCAGCCGAGGCCGGGGTGTCCAAGGGACTCCTCCTCTACCATTTCCACTCCAAGGACGCGCTCGTCTTGGCGGCAATGGAGTGGGTGCTCAATGCCACGGCGGCTCGGATCCGCAAGGCACTCGCCGACATCGTCGATCCCGCCGATGCCATCTCTGTCGTGATCGATGCAGTCTGGATCGGGCCGGAGGCCAATCGGGACTTCTTCCGGTTCTATCTCGATGGCGTCGAGCACCAGACGCGATCTCCGGGTTTCGACGACCTCGGGCACACCG
>SMVB01014517.1_pt1 | contig 17223 bp, 19 predicted proteins | sample 2456461 | NCBI WGS metagenome assembly SMVB01 (sample SAMN11095934, study PRJNA526329) | marine sediment metagenome | biome: Marine sediment; feature: Surficial sediment; material: Deep marine sediment; isolation source: Hadal surficial sediment | place: Pacific Ocean | collected 2014-05 | depth...
CCGTTAACGGTGTGCCAGGGTTGCGAACAGGATAAGCTGGATGAACTCGCGGCTGCCGAGGCAGCGCTGGAAGGCACCGAGCCCAGCGCAGAGGAGATTCTGCTGGCGGCGCAGAGCAGCGAACTCGAAGCGCCTGAAGAGGCGGTAGTAGCGGCCTATGCGCCACGAGTAATATCGGCACAAAATGCCTACATCATGCGCTCGATGATGCGTGAAGTGGTACGACGTGGTACGGCTGTTCGTGCCAGGGCGCTCGGGCGCAAGGACATAGGTGGAAAAACCGGTACTACCAATGATCAGGTCGATGCCTGGTTTAGCGGATTCAATGATCAGGTCGTTACCACCGCCTGGGTAGGTTTCGATAATCAGCGAACCCTGGGCAATCGGGAGACCGGGAGCAAGGCGGCCTTACCCATGTGGCTCGATTTTATGCGCAAGGCACTGGAGGGAAGTCCGGAAAACCTGGAAGAGCAGCCCGAGGGACTGGTGACCATTCGCATCGATGCCGAAACCGGGAAACGTGCCGATCAGGATACAGTGAAAAGCATCTTCGAAGTGTTCAGAATTGAAAATGCCCCCAAAGAGCTGTTAGTGGTCAAGTCGACGACCGTCAATTCGAATGGCGCAGTGATAAGCCTGCCCAAAAACGAAGAAGAAATCGTCGAAGATATTTTCTGACCGGGCCGGGTCTATTCGAACCATCAACTCGAAGCCCTAGGGCCGAATGAATTCGGCCAGGCAGGCGTTATTGACGAATTTCGAAGCCGAATTCATGCACCGCGTCGACCAGTACGCCGAGCTGTTCCGGCTTGACTGCCGGGTGGATGCCGTGCCCGAGGTTGAATATATGACCAGCATGGTTGCCGAAGCGGGTGATCACCTGTTTGACCTGTTGACGAATGGTGTCGGCGGTCGCATAGAGTGTACAGGGATCGAGATTCCCCTGTAGCGCAACCTGGTCACCGACCCGGGCTCGTGCCTCGTCGATATTGATGGTCCAGTCGAGGCCAATGGCGTTGCAGCCAGTGGCGGCAATCTGTTCCAGCCATTGTCCACCGCCCTTGGTAAACAGGGTTACCGGGATGGTCTGCCCGGCGTACTCACGAATCAAACCGGAGACGATTTGCTCCATGTAAGCGAGCGAAAACTGGCGATAGGTCTGGGGCGTCAATACCCCGCCCCAGGTATCGAAAATCATCACCGCCTGTGCCCCTGCTTCTATCTGGGCATTTAAATAAGCGGTTACCGACCGTGCCAGGATATCCAGCAGATGATGCAGTGCCGACGGGTTTTCATACATCATGCCTTTCACGTGGCAATAGTCTTTGGAACTGCTGCCTTCGACCATGTAGGTCGACAGGGTCCAGGGGCTGCCACTGAAGCCGATTAGAGGAACCTCGCCATCGAGTTCGCTACGCACCAGGCTGACTGCATCGGTAACATAGCGCAGTTTGTCGTCGGGATCGGGTACGAACAGGCGTTCGATGTCAGCCTGGCTGCGCACCGGATGCTTGAATTTGGGGCCCTCCCCCTCGACAAAATAGAGCCCTAGTCCCATCGCGTCGGGGATGGTTAAAATATCGGAAAACAAAATTGCCGCATCCAGATCAAATCGACGCAACGGCTGCAGGGTAACCTCGCAGGCAAGCTCCTTGTTTTTGCACAGATCGAGGAAGCTGCCGGCCTGTTTGCGGACTTCGCGATACTCGGGCAGGTAGCGCCCTGCCTGGCGCATGATCCAGACCGGGGTGGTATCGGTGGGCTGGCGCAGCAATGCCCTGATCAGGCGGTCGTTTTTTAGCGGGGGATAGCTCACCTTTATACTTCCAGGAAGTCGAGAATACCTTCGGCCGCCTCGCGTCCTTCATAAATTGCGGTAACCACCAGGTCGGATCCACGCACCATATCACCGCCGGCGAACACCCTGGGGTTGCTGGTTTGAAACGGGAATTCATTTTGCTCAGGCGCGATTAGCTTGCCGCCCGCATCTATGTTGATACCGAAATCTGCGAACCAGTCGGCGGGATTGGGACGAAAACCAAATGCGATAACCACCACATCGGCTGCCAGGATTTCTTCGGACCCGGGAATGATTTCGGGTTGGCGCCGACCCTGCGCATTGGCTTCACCAAGTTTGGTCGATACCAGCTTGACGCCTGCTACCGAATCCTCGCCAACGATTTCAACCGGCTGACGATTGAACAGGAATTCAACGCCTTCTTCCCTGGAATTCTGCACCTCGCGCATCGACCCCGGCATGTTCGCTTCATCACGGCGATAAGCGCAGATCACGCTGTCGGCGCCCTGGCGGATAGCGGTACGATTGCAATCCATGGCGGTATCACCGCCACCGAGCACGACGACTCGCTTGCCGGAAAAATCGATGAAATCGGGCTTGCCGCCGGCCTTGAAATCGATTTCATGGTGTATGTTGGCAACCAGGTATGGCAGGGCCTCGAAAACACCCCGTTTGTCCTCACCGGGGAAGCCGCCCTTCATCGAGGTGTAGGTCCCCATGCCGAGGAATACCGAATCGTAGTCGTTCAATAATTGTTCGAAACCGATGTCCTTGCCAATTTCCGTGTTGAGACGAAATTCGACGCCCATGTCTTCGAATATTTTGCGACGCCGGGTGATCACTTCTTTTTCGAGCTTGAACGGGGGAATGCCGAAGGTAAGCAAGCCCCCGATTTGCGGATACTTGTCGAATACGACGCTGCGCACGCCATTGCGGGTTAAAACATCGGCGCAGGCTATCCCGGCTGGACCGGCGCCGACGATGGCGACCTTTTTCCCGGTGTCGGTGACCTCCGACAGGTCAGGTGACCAGCCCTGTTCGATTGCCTTGTCGGTGATATATTTTTCAATCGAACCGATGGTGACTGCTCCGAAACCGGTATTCAGTGTGCAGGCACCCTCACAGAGTCGATCCTGCGGGCATATGCGACCACAGACTTCGGGCAGGCTATTGGTTTTGTGGGACATCTCCACGGCTTCTATCAGGTTGCCCTCGGCCACCAGTTTGAGCCAGTTGGGGATGTAGTTATGGACCGGGCATTTCCATTCGCAGTAGGGGTTGCCGCATTCGAGACAGCGATCCGACTGATCGGCAGCTTCCTGCTGCTGGTAATCGCCATAGATCTCGCCAAATTCGGTGACGCGGACGAATACCGGCAATTTGCCGGGGTCGGTGCGTTGCACCTCCAGGAACTGGAATACGTTGGCCATTTGTGGATTGCCTCAGGAGGAGAGGCGGGATTTGATTAGCTGGCTGACTTTGCCCATGTCGGCACGACCCTGGAGTTGGGGTTTGAGTATTCCCATGACCTTGCCCATTTCCCTGATAGAGGCGGCGCCGGTGCTGGTAATAGATTGTTCGATGAGCGAATTGATCTCCGCTTCGGATAAAGCCTCGGGCAGATATTCCTGGATGACTTTCAATTCGTTCTGTTCGATCGCAATCAAATCGTCACGAGCGGCGGTGGTGAACAGGGCGATGGACTCTCGACGTTGCTTGGCCATTTTGTCGAGTACCGAGATAACGCGACTATCGTCCAGTTCGATTCTTTCGTCTACCTCGATTTGCTTGATTGCGGAAAGTATCAAGCGGATGATACCAAGGCGTTTCTTGTCGCCGCTTTTCATCGACGTTTTCATGTCTGACTGTAATTGTGGCTTGAGTGTGGTTTCCGCCATTGCCGGTCGAGTAGATGCGTCCTAGTAGAGACGTCTGCGGGTGCCGAAATCCTTGGAGATGCGCTTGAAATTGCGCTTTACCGCGGCGGCGGATTTGCGTTTACGAACCGAGGTCGGTTTTTCGTAGTGCTGGCGGCGACGGGTCTCGGTCAGAACCCCCGCTTTTTCACAAGAACGTTTGAAGCGACGCAGCGCGAAATCAAATGGTTCATTGTCCTTTACTTTAACTGATGGCATATTAAATATATCCGGTTTGATCAAAATGGCGCCGGCATAGTCGACCCCTGTCTCAAGAGCCGGCCAATTATAAGGAGGCGGCAATAAATATCAATCGCTGTATCGAAATAAAGCCCTGTTTATTATGAAAGTATTAGGTATAGAAACCTCATGTGACGAGACCGGTATCGCGGTTTACGATACCCATAGCGGGCAAATCTGGCAGCGGCTCTACTCGCAGATCGAAAAACACCGGGAATATGGTGGCGTGGTGCCGGAACTCGCCTCGCGTGACCATGTCGTCAAGGCGGCGCCGATGCTGCGCGAGATCATTGCCGAAATCGGTACCATCGAAGACATAGACGCGATCGCCTATACCCGTGGTCCCGGTCTAATTGGTGCGTTGATGGTGGGCGCCAACCTGGCCCGCGGACTGGCATGGGCGTTGGACCGGCCGGTGCTCGGAGTGCATCATATGGAAGGCCATCTACTGGCCCCGATGCTGGCTGAACCACAGCCCGAATTCCCGTTCGTGGCATTGCTGGTGTCCGGTGGTCATACCCTGCTGGTCGATGTAAAGGCGATTGGCGATTACAAAATTCTCGGCGAGTCACTGGACGACGCGGTCGGCGAGGCCTTCGACAAGACCGCCAAACTACTGGGGCTGCCTTACCCCGGCGGTCCGCAGCTCGCAGCCCTGGCCGACAAGCGCAGCGGATCCCGTTTTGAATTCCCGCGGCCGATGACCAATCGGCCCGGACTTGATTTCAGTTTCAGCGGGCTGAAAACCGCCGCGCTCAACATCATAAAACAGCATCAGCCACTCGACCCGGACCTGCGCGAGCAGATCGCATACGCATTTCAACACGCGGTCGTGGATACGCTGCGCATCAAGTGCAAACGCGCGCTCGACGCAACCGGATATAGCAACCTGGTCGTAGCCGGGGGTGTAGGCGCCAATCGTCGCCTGCGTGAGGTACTCGAAACACTCACCGCGGAACGGGGTGCGCGAGCTTATTTTCCGGCCCTGGAGTACTGCACCGACAACGGGGTAATGATCGCCTATGCCGGTGCCTTGCGCCTCGACAGCGGTCAATGCGATGACAATATCTTCGATGTGCTGCCGCGTTGGCCGCTGGATTCTCTGCCGCCCCTTCAGATTTAAGATTCGGTGCCTTTTATCAGACGCTGAATATTGCCCTTGTGACGCCAGACCAGAATCAGGTATATGGTCAGAAAAACCGCGCTCACCCTCGGATCCTGTTCGCTCCAGAAAATCAGCGGCGGCAGGGCGCCGAAAGCAAAGATCGCGGCCAGCGATGAAATTCTGAAGACCTTGGCAAAAATGATCCAGATCAGGCAGATGGCAGCGCCGATCATCCAGTTAAAACCAAAGGTGGCGGCGCCGGCGGTTGCCACGCCCTTGCCCCCGCGAAAGCGGTAGAATACCGGGAAACAGTGACCCAGGAATACCGCAAGCGCGGTGAGCGCTACGGCCATGCTGTCATCGCTGACGAGTCGGGCAAGCAGCACCGGAACGACGCCCTTGAGAAAGTCGCCGGCGAGGGTTAAAGCCGCCGCCTTTTTGCCGGCAATGCGCATCACATTGGTGGCGCCCGGGTTTTCTGAACCGGCGGACCTGGGATCCGCGTAGCCCATAATTTTGCTCAGCAAAATGGCCGGAGATATCGAGCCCAGCAGGTAGGCAAAAATCAGTAATGCGATGGTTTCGGGCATGATCACCTGGGACCGTATATGGGATCGGTACTTTATCAGAGCTTTAACATCGCAATCAAATCGATCGTCCTGTGCACCAGTTGATTTGGCGTAATAGGTGATGCAGGCTAGGCCTGGTCGGTCGGTAGCGATCGGGCGAATGCAACAAATCAGTAACAAACGCAAAGGATTCAGGTAGAATCCTTCGCCGGCGCGCCGGTCGACCTGGTTTCGTTGCCTCTCGGGTTGCGTCGCGGCTTTTATTAGATTTCCGGATATCGTGTTCGCTCACCATTACCGCCAGGATTTATCGTTGGATTTGCTCAACCCACCTCGACTGGATAAACGGTTTGTAAAGAAATCTTTCAATCGTGCGGCTAAAAGTTACGATAATGCCTCTATATTACACGAAGAAGTGTTAAACAGACTGTTGCAGAGGCTGCTCTATATTCGTCACCAGCCGCAAACCATAGTCGACATCGGCTGCGGTACCGGCAGGGGTGTGAGTGGCTTGCAAAAGACTTATCCCGGGGCGCGGGTATACGCGCTCGACATCGCCCATGAAATGTCGCTACGGGCCAGCCGGCGCTACCGATTCTGGTCAAAGCCCCGTCCGGTTACCGCCGATATGGAGCAGCTACCTTTCAAATCGCAGAGTTTCGACCTGGTGTTTTCGTCGCTGGCATTGCAATGGAGCAATAATCTGGGTGACACCCTGGCGGAGTTTGCCCGCGTTGCCAGGCCAGGGGGGCTATTGATGTTTGCCAGCTTCGGCCCCGGGACATTAACGGAACTGGACGCCAGCTGGCGGGCACTCGAAAATTACCCGCATGTACAGCAGTTTGTCGACATGCACAACGTTGGCGATGCCTTGCTGGCGGTCGGGTTTACCCAGCCGGTGGTCGATGCCGAGGTGATTCGAATGGAGTACGATGGCTTGCGTGCGCTGCTGGATGATTTGAAAAATACCGGCGAGCGTAATGCCGACATTAATCGGCGTCGGGGATTAATGACGCCGGCGCGCCTGCGCAGCCTGGAACGAAGCTATCGGGAATATGGATTTGAAAACGGCAAGTTTATTGCCAGCTACGAGGTTGTTTATGGTCACGCCTGGATGGGCTAGGGCTAGGGCTAGGACTGCGGCGGAGCCAGGCCATGGGGTTGTAGCCAGCCCATGTAAAAGGAGGCGCCGATGAGCAAGAACAAGAATATGGATAAACCGATACGAATGGTGAGGAATTTAACCGTGCGATTAGAGTTTTCACGGTCCTTGATCAGACTGATCATACCGGCGGCGAGGCTGAGCAGAATCAGCAAGAGTAAGATGACTATGATGATTTTGACTGCCAGCATGGGTATTGCCTATGGATTCGGGGCCTATGGGTACAGGGCCTGTTGGCCCAGGATTGCGATTTTACTCGATCAGCGCCCAGCGTCGAGATGATTTTTTTAATGCATTGCCATATCACCTGGACAGGCTATTCCTGTAGGGCCGAATTCATTCGGCCGATTTTCAGGGCTGCGACATGATCGGTCGAATGAATTCGACTCTAGGGGTGATGTCCGCACAACCAGGGGAAGCGACATCATTTTAGGTCGACAATTCAAGGCCGCCTGGTGGTCGGTTCTGATCACCGTGGGTGGCATGAGTTTTTTTGTATTGCTGGGGTTGTGGCAGCTTGAGCGAGCCGCCTACAAGGATATGATAGAGCAAAAATTTGAACTCAGGTTAAAGGAAGATTACAGGTCCCTGGAGGCCGGCGACTCCCTCGATGACGGGGTCACGGACGAGCTCCTGTTTCGCAAATTGATCGTCGAAGGGCAATACGATAACGCGCACAGTTTTCTGCTGGATAACCAGCTGCACGGGGGCAGGGCGGGCTATCACGTGCTGACGCCGCTGCAACTGAAAGATAGTGACTGGATTATCCTGGTCAATCGCGGTTGGGTTGGCGTGGGCGCTACACGGGATCGATTACCCGACATTGCGCCGCCCGTGGACGTTGGACGAGCCGCAGGTATTGTCAGCCTGCCGGAGCTGTCAGTTTTTAAAATGGGTGAGGTGATGCTGGGTAATAGCTGGCCCCAGGTGATCCCGTTTATCGATTTCGATGCGCTGCAACGACAATATTCGCCGCAATTGCTGCCGATGGTTCTGTGGATGGCCCCGGAACAGGCGGGTCATTATGTTCGAGTCTGGGATCCGGTGTGGATGAAACCTGAAAAAAGCCGGGCCTATGCGACCCAGTGGTTTGCGTTTGCGTTGCTCGCCGGTATTTTGTTTATTGTGTTAAATTTGCGGAAGGTGGAATGAGTCAGGAAGAACCCGGACAACTGTTTTGGTATCGCATCAAATTGATCGCCCTGGTGCTGGTCTTCCTGTCGCCGTTTATCGGCGGTTGGCTGGCGCTTTACGTGTTCGAAATCAGACCGCAAAGCGGGAATTACGGCGAGTTGATTCAGCCGGTGAGAAAACTGACCTGGCCGCCGCTCGAATCGGTCGATGGCGCGGTCATCGAGGCAGGATTCGGTCGTCGCTGGACCCTGCTGCTGTTCTCTGCCGATGCCTGTGGTGAAAAATGCCGCTCCAATCTTTTTTATATGCGTCAAATTAGAACGCTGCTGGGACGAAATATCCAGCGCCTGCAAAATGTATTTATCAGTGTAATACCCTTGAGCGAGGAAATGAATGGGTTTCTGCAGGCCTATCCGGATTTTATTGTGATTGAAAACAATCAGGATGAGCGTCTTTATCGGCAGTTTCGTCTGCCGGGTTACGAGCGGGTCGGACAATCGGGCAAGATGTACCTGGTCGACCCCGACCAGAATCTGATGATGCATTATCCCGAGGAAAATCTGCAACACCGTGTCCTCGAAGATATTCGCAAGCTGATGAAGCTGTCGCAGATTGGATGATTCGAGGGCGCCCCAATAAGCGTTTGATTTACAAGGGTAGTGGCTGTATAAAGGCCGCCTTAACCACATCCCCCGATGACCTTATGATTTTGCCATGACAACCCTGACATTCACCGCCTGGTCGCAGTACTACAACCTGACTAAACCCAAGGTGGTTTTTCTCATCGTGTTTACCGCGATGGTGGGTATGTTGCTCGCCGCGGATGGCACTGTGCCGCTGGATATTTTCGTCTTTGGCTTGCTTGGCATCGGGCTGGCGGCGGCCTCCGGTGCGGCCATTAATCACGTGGTCGACGAGCATATCGACCGCATCATGGAACGTACCCGTAATCGGCCCATGGCAAGCGGTGAACTGGATCAGAAATCCGCGTTAATTTTTGCGCTCGGTATAGGCGCGCTGGGCATCACCCTGCTGGTCGTGTACGTCAATATGCTAACCGCGGTGCTGACGTTTTTCTCGCTGGTCGGATACGCCTTGATTTACACCATGTATCTGAAGCGGGCGACCCCACAGAATATTGTGCTCGGAGGCGCCGCCGGGGCCGCACCTCCCCTGCTCGGATGGACCGCCGTCACCGGGCATGTCGAAACCGAGGCGCTGCTGCTGTTTCTGATCATTTTTATCTGGACGCCGCCACACTTCTGGGCACTCGCCATTCGTCGCCGCGAGGAATATGCGAAAGCCGGAATTCCGATGTTGCCGGTGACGCACGGTGTCGATTTCACCAAGATCCAGATACTGCTGTATACCATCCTGTTGTTCCTGGTAACGCTGATGCCCTTCCTGATTCAAATGAGTGGCTTGATTTACCTGGCAGGAGCGGTCTCGCTCGGCCTGGGCTTCCTCTACTACGCGATCAGGTTGTACCGCGACGACAACCCCGATGTAATCGCCATGAAGACCTTCGGTTATTCGATTTTCTATCTCAGCCTGTTATTCGCATTTTTACTGGTTGATCACTATGCGCGCCTGTTTATCAGGGGTTATTTCCTCTAGCCCGTCATCCTGGTGAGAAATACGGACTAGTTCCGGCCCAGGTCTGGTTAGTTGACATAAAAGTACAACACCAGTTGCACCACGCCCACCAGGGTGAGCACAAATATCAGCCCGCAGAGTAAGCCGATACCGATAAAGTGCGAGATTTTGCCGTGCTTGAAATCGCGTTCACGATTGGCGTTACTCTGTACCCCGATGAATGCCGACAGGGTGCTTTTCATAAGCTGAAAAAAGCCGATATGAACAACTTTTTCGGATGCTGAGGTTTCAGATTCTTCCAAGGCTGTTATCCTCTGTGTTATTGATAGGCGCGGCAGTTTGCCAGCCTGGCGCGTTCGATGATATAAGTCATTGGGGGTGGATTGTAATTCATTATGGTTAATATCAGCAAAATCGGTTCTGACAGGGGTATCGATTTGTACTTTCTCCTAACTGCTCGATAAGTTGGCACGAATTATTGGTGTTTTACCTGGGAATATGTCTGGTCTCACTGGCGGTGGGGCTGTTTTTTACGTTGCAGGGACTCTGGCTGGTGTTGCCTTTCTCGGGCATGGAAATGTTGGCGCTCGGTGTGGCGCTATATTTGACCTCGCGCAAGATGCATCGGCGGGAAGTCATCACCCTCGATCACCAGCGCGTAAGAATAGAAAAAGGGGTGCAACAGATCGATCAAAGCTGGGAGTTTGAAACCTCCTGGACGCGCCTTATCGATGAAAATACAGGGGATTGCAATATGCGACGCAAACTCGCGCTCGGGGCACATGGAAATTACATCGAGGTGGGTGGATTTCTTGATAACCTGGAAAAGGACAGGCTAGCGTTTCAATTGAAAGACTGTATAATTCGCGTTTGATTTTTAGCGCCATTTGGCTATGTTTCAGGTGGCTGTTTTATGTTTAAATAACGGCATACCTATCGCGTCTTAAGTAGAAATTAGGGCTGGTATTTACCAGGGGGTTAATAATGATTTTTGACAAGATGTCCGGGCGCTGGTCTGTGGCTTTGGCAGGCCTGTCCTCGATGCTGATGGCGTCATCTGTGCAGGCTGAATTCGCGCTGAACATGACCGAGGGTGTTACGCCCATCAGCCGCGATATATACTGGTTGCACATGTTGGTATTCTGGATTTGTGTCGTCATCGGGCTAATTGTTTTTGCTGTTATGGCCTGGTCGATTGTCTACCATCGTAAATCGAAGGGCGCCGTCGCCTCTAATTTTCATGAAAGCACAGCCGTAGAAATTTTATGGACGGTGGGGCCATTGTTGATTTTGATCGCTATCGCGATTCCGGCTACCGGTATACTGCTGGATATGGAAGACGCCAAGACCAATGCCGATATCAACCTGCAGGTTACCGGCATCCAGTGGAAGTGGAAATATACCTACGTCGATGAAGACATATCTTTTATCAGCAGTCTGGCGCAGAGCAGCCGTGATGTGATCAAGGATCCTACCGGCAAAGAAAACTACCTGCTCGAAGTGGACAATCCAGTGGTTCTGCCTATCAACAAGAAAATTCGTTTTCTGTTCCATTCCGCGGATGTGATTCACGCCTGGTGGGTACCTGAGTTCGCGGTAAAGCAGGACGTCGTTCCGGGGTTTATCAATGATTCCTGGGCGATTATCGAAGAGCCGGGAATCTATCGTGGTCAGTGCGCGGAACTTTGCGGTAAGGATCACGGATTTATGCCTATCGTAGTGCATGCGGTTAGCCAGGAGGAATACGCGCAATGGATAGCGGAGAAAAAATCTGAAGCTGCCGCGGTAGCTGCCCTCGCCGACCAGGAATTTTCGATGCAGGATTTACTCGCCACTGGTGAGAAAGTTTACCAGGCAAATTGCATGGCATGCCACGGCGCCACCGGCGCTGGTATACCGGGTGCGTTCCCGGCGATGACCGGCAATTCGATTGTAACCGGCGACATCATCGAGCACACCAACGTGGTCATGAACGGCCGCGCGGGGACTGCGATGGCAGCCTACAAGGGGCAGCTTAGCGATGTCGATCTGGCCGCGGTTATTACCTTTGAGAGAAATAGTCTTGGCAATAGTATGGGTGACCTGGTTCAACCGTCTGCCATCAAGAATGCAAGATAAGGGGACTTTGATGTATAGCGAAACCACACACGAAGACGTGCACGACGAGCACGATCATCACGGTCCCGCAAAGGGTCTGACGCGGTGGATAACCACCACTAATCATAAAGACATCGGAACACTTTACCTGTGGCTGTCCTTCATCATGCTGTTATTCGGTGGCTCGATGGCGATGGTTATCCGCGCGGAACTATTCCAGCCCGGATTGCAGTTTGTCGATCCACATTTCTTTAACCAGATGACCACCATGCACGGCCTGGTAATGGTGTTCGGCGCCATCATGCCGGCCTTTGTCGGTCTCGCCAACTGGCTCATCCCGATGATGATCGGGGCGCCCGATATGGCGCTACCGCGGATGAATAACTGGAGCTTCTGGATTCTGCCATTTGCGTTCACGATGCTCAGCTCCACCATGTTTATGGAAGGCGGCGCACCTGCCTTCGGCTGGACTTTTTACGCGCCGCTGTCGACAACCTTTGCGCCGGATTCCACCGACTTCTTTATTTTCGCGGTGCACCTGATGGGTATCTCTTCGGTGATGGGCGCGATCAATATCATCGCCACCATCCTCAACATGCGCGCCCCCGGCATGACGATGATGAAGATGCCGCTATTCGTCTGGACCTGGTTGATCACCGCCTACCTGTTGATTGCGGTAATGCCGGTACTGGCCGGTGCGGTTACCATGATGCTGACCGACAGGCATTTTGGCACCTCGTTCTTTGACGCGGCCGGCGGTGGCGATCCGGTCATGTTCCAGCACATTTTCTGGTTCTTCGGCCATCCCGAAGTTTATATCATGATCCTGCCGGCATTCGGCATAATCTCGGCGATCATCCCTACTTTCGCGCGCAAGCGACTATTCGGTTACAGCTCGATGGTGTATGCGACCGCGTCGATCGCGATCCTGTCATTCATGGTATGGGCGCATCATATGTTCACCGTGGGTATGCCGGTCCAGGGCGAGCTTTACTTCATGTATGCGACTATTCTGATCTCGATCCCAACCGGGGTAAAAATATTTAACTGGGTCACCACCATGTGGCGGGGTTCGATGACCTTCGAAACCCCGATGCTGTGGGCGCTTGGCTTCATTGTCATGTTTACCATCGGTGGTCTGTCCGGGCTGATGCTGGGTGTCGCCCCGGTTGATACGCAGTACCACGACACCTATTTCGTGGTCGCGCACTTCCACTACGTACTGGTGACCGGTGCGCTCTATTCGATTATCGCGGCATTTTACTACTGGGTGCCGAAGTGGACCGGGCACATGTATGACGAGAAGCTGGGCAAGATCCACTTCTGGTGGTCGACCATCGCGGTCAACGTACTGTTCTTCCCGCAACATTTCCTCGGGCTGGCCGGAATGCCGCGTCGTATCCCGGATTACTCGCTGCAGTTCGCCGAGTTCAACATGATCTCGAGCCTGGGCGGATTTGCCTTTGGCCTGGCGCAGATATTCTTCCTCTATATTGTAATCAAGACCATCAAGGGTGGAAAAAAGGCGACCGATCAGGTGTGGGAAGGCGCGATTGGACTGGAATTCGAACAATTATCATCGCCTCCGCCGTATCACAGTTTCACAACTGCGCCCGATGTCAGGTAAGCGGCGGGCGCGATTCACCAGGCAGACTTATTCACATGCTGACGATGCAGGATGACCAGCAACAGGGCTACTTTAGCTCTGCGCAAAAACGTAGAAATACGCGGCGCATAGTGGTGGTGCATTTGTTGATCGTGGCGGCGTTTTTTATCGCGTCGTTCCTGTGGGGAAATTTTGCGTGAAAGTTAACCCGCTGAAGCTGGCGCTAATTCCGATACTGATGTTCGGATTTGGGTTCGCATTGATACCGCTGTACGATGTGTTTTGCGACATCACCGGTCTCAATGGCAAAACCGGACGTGTCGAAGCGTCGCAGATAGACGCGAGCCTGGTAGACAGGTCGAGGACCATAGAAGTGCGCTTCCTGGCGAACACCCATGCTGGTTTGCCATGGAGTTTTGAGCCGTTGGTAAAGAAAATGGAGGTGCATCCGGGACAGGTATACGAGGCTAAATTCCGCGTACGCAGCAGCAGTGGCAAGGTTACCCTGGGGCAGGCGATTCCTAGTGTGTCGCCGGGATTGGCAGCAGAATATTTCAACAAGACGGAATGTTTTTGTTTTACCCAGCAGGAACTGGCAGCATACGAAAGCCGGGATATGCCATTACGCTTTATCATTGGCAGCGAGATATCGGACAAGATAGAACAGATAACCCTGTCGTATACCTTTTTTAGTATCGACAATGGGTAGCAAAAATTATTAATGTACAGGTTATAGAGAGAGACAATCCATGAGTACAGCATCACAGGATGACTACTATGTGCCGCATGGCACCCACTGGCCTATCATCGGTTCCATCGGTCTGACCACCGCGTTTGTTGGCTTTGCCAACTTTCTGCATGGTAACTGGAGCATGACGCCAATTTTTGTCGGCCTCGCCATCGTGATTTTCATGTTGTACGGCTGGTTCGGCCAGGTCGTCGACGAATCACTGCAGGGTTACTATAACAAACAGGTGGACATGTCTTTTCGTTGGGGCATGGGCTGGTTCATCTTTTCAGAAGTGATGTTCTTTGGCGTATTCTTCGGCGCCCTGTTCTACGCGCGAGCATACTCGGTCCCCTGGCTGGGTGGCGCCTCCAACAACGATGCCACCGCCTGGTTATTGTGGCCGGATTTCGAGGCCACCTGGCCGCTGATCGAGGTTCCGCTGGCGGATAAATACGAAGTCGCCAAGGAAGCCATGGGCGCCTGGGGATTACCGGCGTTGAATACGGTCATCCTGCTGACTTCCGGCCTGACCCTAACCCTCTCCCACTGGGCGCTCAAGCGCAGAGACCGCGTCTGGCTGGTTTACTGGTTGTCTGCGACCGTGGCACTGGGTTTTCTGTTCGTATTCATGCAGGGCGTCGAATACGTCCACGCCTATGAGGAATTAAACCTGCGCCTGGATTCCGGTATCTATGGCAGTACTTTTTACATGCTGACCGGTTTTCACGGTTTCCACGTGACTCTGGGCGCGACCATGCTGGTGGTTATCACCATCCGTGCGGCCAAGGGTCACTTCACCCCGGAAAATCACTTTGCTTTCGAAGCGGTCGCCTGGTACTGGCACTTCGTGGACGTGGTCTGGTTGGGTTTATTTATATTCGTGTACTGGTTATAAAGACCAGCTACGGAAAATCAAAAAGCGCGGTTGTTACCGCGCTTTTTTTTGCCCCTATCGTGCCGGTGCGGCCGAATGAATTCGGCTCTGGATTGCGGGCAAAAAAAACCCGGCTAGAGAGCCGGGTTTTTAGGTGTTGGCAAGGCGTCAGGCGACGAAAGATGCCTTTATCGTCTTGAACGCGTTCTTTTCAATCTGGCGAATTCGCTCGGCAGATACGCCGAATTCTTTCGCCAGTTCGTGTAAAGTCGCCTTGGGCTCGTTCAACCAGCGGCGGCTGACGATTTCCTTGCTGCGATCATCCAGGTTCTCCAGGGCATCGCCAAGCATATGCATATTGTTTTGCTTCGAGTCCTGTGCCTCTAGCAGTAATTCGGGCGAGGGTGTATTCGAAGCCAGCATATTAACCGGCGCCAGGTAAGCGCTGTCTTCGTCTTCGTCGCTATTCATGTCGAAAGCGATGTCGTAATTATTGAGCCGGTTCTCCATTTCGATCACATTTTCGCGAGTGACCCCCAGGGTTTCGGCAACATGATCGATCTCTTCCGATTTGAACCAGCCCAGGCGGGTTTTCTGACTGCGCAATTTGAAGAATAATTTGCGTTGTGACTTGGTGGTAGCGACTTTGACAATGCGCCAGTTTTTCAGGATATATTCATGTATCTCGGCCTTGATCCAGTGTACTGCGAAGGAAACCAGGCGCACGCCAACCTCGGGCCGAAAACGTTTCACCGCTTTCATCAGCCCAATGCTGCCTTCCTGAATCAGATCGGCGACCGACAGACCGTAGCCGGCGTAATTGTTGGCGACCTTGATAACGAAACGCAGATGCGGCAGAACCAGTTTTTGCGCCGATGCGATGTTACCGGTTTCCTGTAAATCCGCTGCCAATGCGTACTCTTCCTCGGGGGTTAAAATAGGTACTCTTCTGGCGGCCTGAATATAGGCGTCAAGATTTGAGCTGCCCGTTAAAACGGGCAAGGTAGTACTTGTATTAACCAGTTGTGTGCTCATAAACGACCTCCTTCTGTGTATTTTTAGCACTCTTGGTATGTGAGTGCTAGATATTAGAGCATAGATAACCGAAACAGTTCAAGTTTATTAGCAAATATTAATATAAAAGCGAAATGTAGCGAAATGGAGTCGAAAATGCAGGCTAATGCGTCGAAATTAAGAGTTTATTGCTTCACTTTGACGTTTAATGTTGACCAGCGTCTGTAATCGGGACAATAAATCGTCTTCATCGACGGGTTTGGTGATGAAATCGTTGGTGCCGGCACCAAAAATACCGGTGAAATCAGTCTTTTCATCTTCGCCCGGTTCAATCGTCATCAACAGTATCGGCAGGGTCAGATAGTCCAGTTTCAGGTCGGTACGGATGGTATGGATCAATTCGAAGCCGGTCAAATCGCTCGATAACATCAGATCCGTGATCATCATATCGTAGCTGCATTGCCGATTTTCTTCGATATCCTGTCTCAGGTGAGCGAGCGCTTCGCTCGCCTCGCTAAAGTGATTAAACTCGACATCGTTATTTTTCAGGATGGTGGTCGTAATCGAGGTTGAGGTTGCGCTCTTGTCCACGTACAAAACTTTCACCGGCAATTCGTTATCACTGCCCAGGTAATTCATTATGAAATTAACCAGCGTCTTATGCCCTTCGGCCTTGTCAAAGTAAGCCGTAACTGCATTGGTATCCTCCATGTCGGCGCCCATGATGCGGGTGTCGGTATCGCCGGACACCACAAATATCGCGGTATCTTTATTTTTCGGGCTTTCGCGGATCTGTTCGATTAAATCGTAACCGTTCATATCCTCCAGCGTGATGCCGGTAGTGATGATTTCAAATTCAAAACGCTTGACTGCGGTTAACGCTTCCTTACCGGTGGCGCAGGCAATAATGTCGAGATCTGCCGCACGAGCCGAAATTTCCTTGAACAGGATGGCGCGGGTAGAGTCCGATGAATCGATGAGCAAAAGTCGGCGTTTTTTTGGCATAAAATTTCTTCAACCTGGTTAGCCCGCATTTCTCACCAGGATGACGGGCCCTCGCATGTTCTTTGAATCCATAAGGTATTTTCTTCAGTCGGCAATACGCACTGTTATTACGCTCCTTCAGAAAATCCCTTGTGAATCCAAAGCCCTGCGCGATCATCCCGCCCCCTGGTGAGAAATGCGGGCTAGCTTGGTTCAATCTGTCTCAGGTGCCTGGCGACTGTTATCCAGGAACCTGCAAGCCCAAGTAGAGTACTAGAACTTAGCAGAACAATGAAATCATGCAAGGAAAATGTGATGAACCTGAGATCGGCCTGATACAACAGGTTTAACCGGTTTAATGGCCCGGAAATCACCAGATAGCCCATTTCCACGATTAA
>SMVB01085710.1_pt1 | contig 17216 bp, 19 predicted proteins | sample 2456461 | NCBI WGS metagenome assembly SMVB01 (sample SAMN11095934, study PRJNA526329) | marine sediment metagenome | biome: Marine sediment; feature: Surficial sediment; material: Deep marine sediment; isolation source: Hadal surficial sediment | place: Pacific Ocean | collected 2014-05 | depth...
ATGCGTTTCGCATGACATGACTTCCTTGTATCAACGGAACGTGCGCTTGGAACCGCACAACAAAACACCGGGACTTTGAACAAATCCACAATTGATCAACAGACGTACGTTGACCAACAGGCGCACGCAATTTGGATCATAAATCGCCGCGAGATACAGAAGGTGGACTCAGTACGCACTTTTGAGAGCCATACAGGCCAAAATTCGAACTGGTGCATGGTCCTGTCAAATTTCCCGAGGAGGCACTCAGCGTCATCTGAGATATTGCTGGGTCTGGCAAGTTTGCAAAACGAAAGAACATCGTGGGTTAGCGTTGCCAAACGCGCACGGGTACCGAGGAGTGCCTTCGGGTTGCTTATAAAGAGGGCTGTCGGCTTGTATGCCTTCGGACATATTCAGACGCGCATGTTGCGTCGACAGGAAGAATTCGGTTATTACGGCTCACTCAGTTTTATGGCGCATTCCCAGACATGATCTTCCGAACTTTTTCGCTCCTGATATTATTCGTTTCTGCATCCACCCACGCGGCGGACCAACTCCGGGTCGCCTTTGGCTCCTGCGCGGATGACGACAAGCCGGATCATCCCATCTGGGAGGCGGTGCTCGCGTCTGACCCGGATGCTTTTCTCATGATCGGCGACAATGTCTATGCCGACTCACCAGCATTCCAAGCCAATCCCAGCGCGGTTCTGATGCGCGCAGAGTATGCGAAGCTTGCGGCAAGTCGAGGGTATCAACGTATTCGCGCACACTGCCCCGTTTATGCAACCTGGGACGATCATGATTTCGGCATAAACGATGGCGGAGCGGATTGGCCGTTTCGTGAAACGGCTGCAGAGATATTCTTCGAATTCTTCGATCCCGATTCGCCCGCTCGGCATACACCGGGAGTGTATACATCGCACATGCTCGATTCCGGGAGCAGGCGTGTGCAGATCATCCTGCTCGATACCCGCTACTTTCGTTCCATGCCCGTTGTCGCGCAGCAAACCGCGGCGTGCCCGGTCAAGAACTTCGCACCTAATACAGACCCGCAGGCGACGGTTCTGGGAGAAGCTCAATGGCGGTGGCTGGAAGAAGAACTCGCAAAACCGGCCGACGCGAGACTGATTGTCACCAGCATTCAGGCCATTCCCGATGAACACTGCTGGGAGAAGTGGCAGAATTTTCCGATCGAACGCAAGCGGCTGTTGTCGCTCGTTGGACGCGCTGGTGTAGCACCCGTTGTGCTGCTGTCTGGGGATCGCCACCTCGGTGATATTTCCCGGTTGCCCGAGAACGTTGCAGGCAACGAAGTCGCGCTCATTGAGATTACCGCCAGCCCTTTGAGTTCAAGTTCTGGTTTCGGTGCTGGCGAACCGAACCGTTACCGAGTGTCTGACGACAACGTACGCGTGAGCCATTTCGGTCTGGTCGAACTCAGTTGGGAATCCCCAACCGCAGAAAAACCCACTATCACCTTCAAGTTGATCGATGCCCGGGGCGAAGTGCGCGCTTCGTTCGAGAACTGATTGCACATCCAGCACACCTTCGTTGGCTTGCTACCGCAAGCCATTTTCTACCACAGAATGCTCGGCTGAGAGTACCTCGCAAGTTCCGACGCAGACCAAGGTGACGGAATTCGAATTCTGAGCTGCAGCTTTGAACCCTCTGAAGCCCCATTTCCTGTAGCGCATATAGGCCCGCGTTGGAGTGCGAAAGTCATATACTCCGCACAAGGATTGGAGTGGATCAGCATGACTTCCGTGCCTACGTGGCAACATTCGTTTATGGCTGACACTTCCCCACGGCGTTGTCGCGTCGTTGCGCAATCTCTGAGATCAAGTCGATGGTTAAAATTTACGGCAATCTGACAGTAGAAGACGACTACACCCACGAGTTGGGATCAGAAAAGAATTTCAACGAGTCAGTGTACTTCAACTTCTTCGATCGCGCCCAGAACCGCGGCGGTTTCGTGCGAATCGGTAATCGTGCGAACGAAGGCTACGCAGAGGTGACCGTAATCGTCTGGAACCCCGACGGTTCGGCGCTGTTCAACTATGCCAAACCAGCCATTTCGCACAACGAGTGTTGGGATGCGGGAGGCCTGGAAATCACGATAATCAAGCCCGCCGAGGTAGTGCGAACAACCTATGAAGGCACAGCCTATTTTCTCGAAGACCCGCGCGCGATGAGCGATCCTGGTAGCGCATTCAGGAACAGCCCGCAGCGACAACTGACCATCGACCTCACCCACGAAGCGGTTGGACCCATGTATGGCCATGTCGGCGAGCCCGACGATGGCAATCAGTTTGCGCGCTCGCATACCGAACAACATATGCGAGTGAGCGGTACGATACGGGTAGGTGGCGACGCGCCCCTCGTGTTCAAGGGACACGGCTTGAGAGACCACTCATGGGGGCCTCGTTACTGGCAAGCGACACCTTCATACCGTTGGATTACCGGAAACTTCGGCGACGATTTAGGCATGATCGTGCGAACCAACGACGCAGGCCGCGGTGGAGGTCTCTTCCACGAAGGCCAGAACCTCGTGCGCATTACCAAAGCCACACTCACGACCGAGTACGAACCAGGCACCAACTACCACAAGGCACTCCACGCCGAACTCGAACTGGAGGACGGCCGGCGGATGTCGCTGGACGGACGGGTTATGGGCTACATCCCCCTGCGCAATCGGCGCAGTGGCAGCAACACGCACGTGGGGGAAGGGATGACCGAATATACGCTGGATGGTGAACGTGTCGGCTACGGACTGAGCGAGTATCTCGACCAACCCAAAGAATAGATGAACTGTCATCCTTGGGGGCAAAATACACGGGGATGGGCCGCGAGCGCTGGACCCCGCAGGAGAAACCAGAAGAAGTGAACCGCGTGATCATCGATTGGCGCTTTGTGCCCAACCTCAATCGCCGGCGGCGGTTGTCGCGGTAACGCCCGTACTATCGTTGTTCATTTTCGGCGGTGGGATCGGGCAGATGGCCCGAAATCATGGCCATTGCGGGCCTCCTGCTCAGGAAACACACCCATCTCGCCTGCCTGTTTTTCACGCCCCTCGACTTGCTGGAAAGCAAACTTTTCGGGTAATCCTCGTTACAATTTTGACTAAGGAAATATTCGACGCAGGTTAACAAGGGCGTACAATCGCCATGCACTCATAACTGGAGCTCGTCATGGAAAACATTGGCGCGTTTCTGAAAAGCCGATGGGGCTCTGTGGTGATCTGGGTCGTAGTGATGTACGTAACGGCATTCCTCTGGGACGTTGTGGACTCGAGGGGCTGGTATGCATTCCCAACCTACGTTCTTGCCGGACTTATCTGGGTCGGTTCATTTGCGAACATGCTGTTTTGGTTTCTCGAATGGACGGGGTCCTCCTTGCGCTTCAAACCATTCGAGGCACCGGCAGCGGTGAAAGAAAACAAAACAGAAGTTATCGACGACGCGTAATCGCACCTGCAGCATGCATGTCGACGAAAGTGTGCGGCGGTGGCAAAGTACCCCCTCACCAGCACACTAGTCGATCAAGCATTGGCCACCAACAGCATCGATAAAGAGAACAGAGAGCCACGTGACATCACACGGCCAGACGGCTCCCTGCTGATCTACTACTTCATCGTCTCGCTGGCCACATTCGTGGCGTTCCCGTTCGTTTTCCTGCCGCTGTTCATACGCTTCAAAACGCTGCGTTACGAATTCGGCGAAGAAGGCGTGGCCATGTCCTGGGGGCTCCTGTACCGACGCGAAGTTTATCTCACCTACCCTAGAGTCCAGGATATTCACGTGACGCGAAATATCCTCGAACGCTGGATGGGGCTCGCCAAGGTGCCGATCCAGACGGCGTCGGGTACGTCCGGCGCCACCATGAAGATCGAAGGGATACGAAATCCGGAGACATTGCGCGACTTCCTTTATGCGCGCATGCGAGGCGTGCGCGAAGAAGAAAAGCCGGTAGAGGATGCCCGGGTGAACGACGCAGCTTTGACGCTGCTGCGCGAAATCCGCGGCGAACTGCGACACCGTCGGCTCCCGGAACCCGGAACAGACGTATGAACGGTCGCGGCGAGCAAGAGGCCAAATGGATGTACCGTGGCGCATGGCGGTTGTTGACCAACTGTTTCAAGGTTCCTGAACATCCGCCCACGCTGCCCGCCGAAGTCGGCGGGTTCATCAAGAGCTTCCACCCATCACCGCGCTATCTCAGCTACTGGAAGCTGTACTTCTGGATTGGACTGTTCGTGGTCGACATCGTGATCCTCGTCGGCTGGATTGTCGTCCTGTTTACGAACCCGTCACTTGCGACTCTCCTCGCCCTGCCAGCACTCGCACTGGTGGTCGTGCCTGACATCATCGTATACCTGGCACTGCATCTGCGTTACGACACGATGTGGTATGTGATGACAGATCGCAGCCTGCGCTGCCGGCGCGGCATCTGGACCATCCTCGAGCACACGATCAGCTTCGAAAACGTCCAGGATATTCATGTTCAGCGCGGGCCGGTGCAGCAACTCTTTGGGATTTCGACCCTCGTCATTGAGACCGCCGGCGCGGCAGAGCCGGAAGGACAAAACCAATTTGCCGTTGGCAACAAAGCAATCATGGAGGGGCTCGACAACCCGGATGAAATTCGCGAACTGATTCTCGAGCGCGTCCAGCGTTCACGACTGGCGGGGCTCGGCGATGAAGGTACTCCCCTGCCCGTCTCGGAAGGTTGGCACCTCGAGCACCTGCATGCACTCGAAGAGATTCTGCAGGAAATTCGCCGACTGTAGCGCACCTGTCCACACAGGCAGTTGCCGTTCATCGTCTCAACCCTGTAGTTACCGCGCTAGCTGGCTACTTCCTTCCATACAAAATAACGTGTCGCCAATAGAAAACCAATAACCATCCATACGGCTATTCCAATCAGATCTGGCACAATTTCCATCAGCGTGAGGCCATTGGTTGCAATTTCTCTCAGACCGTTCACCACAAAAGTCAGAGGCAGTACGGATGCGACGGGTTGAACAAACTCCGGCATACGTTCTATGGGAAAGAAGATCCCGGAGAGAAACATCTGAGGAAATATGACAATATTTCCGATCACGCCTATCGCCTGCTGGGTTTTTGCGAGGCTCCCCAGGAAAAATCCTATACACAAAAACACCACCGCACCAAGCACCACCACCGTATAAAGAGAAAGATATCCGCCGACTATCGGCACACCGAGAAATAGCACCGCGATCGCAAGCAACACCGACAACTGCACCAGACACAACAGCAAACGAGCGATCACGATTGCTGCAATGAAGTCCTTCGGTTCAATGGGTGTTACAAAAAGACGTTTGAGTATTCCTTTGCGCCGGTATTCGACGATATTGAAGCCGCTTCCGGCAATGCAGATCTGCATCAAGGTGAATGCCAGAATGCCCGGCAGCAAAAAATCCAGGTATCGTTGTGAGCGCGCCTGAACATCTTCAATCGTCAGGTTGAACATCGGCTTGGTATTCGTGAATTTGCGTTCGATGCCCAACAGTACCTGCTTTAAAACCGGCATAATCAGGCCCAAAAGGCGCACTTGAGCCGCGTCGACCAATACCCTGATCTGCACGCCCTCCATACGTGCCCCATCGAGCGTTTCCTGAAATTCGTCTGGAAGCACGAGAATGGCGGTAATCTCGCCTTCAACGAGTTTCGCCTTCAAATTTTCTTCGTCGCCTAAAGAAACCGAGAACAGGTTATTGCTCGACAAGGAATCGACGAATTCAGCGGCCACTTCACTGGTTGCGTTGTTGACAACCCCAATTTCGAAAGGATCCGAATCTCCCCCGCTCATCAAACCAAACACCATCATGAACATCAGAGGAAACAGCAGACTGAAAAACATGGATTGGCGGTCGCGCACAAATATTTTCAATAACACCTTTGCCAATTCGATCTGTACGAAAGTGAACATGTTATGACCCTAATCTCTCAGTCCGTGACCGGTGAGTGCAAGAAATACACCTTCCAGATTTCCATGAAGCACCTTCTCCGGCGGCTCCGGTGCGTATTTCAAGATAAGTTCCTGGGGCGAACCCTGTGCGATCAGTTTGCCGTGATCCATTATCGCGATTCGATTACACAGAATTTCGGCCTCTTCCATATTGTGGGTCGTCATCACGATGGTCATGCCCGTCTCATTGAGAGATCTCACCAGATCCCACAGGTTATGTTTGGCCTGGGGATCCAGACCTGTGGTCGGCTCATCCAGGAAAAGAACCTTCGGGTCATTAACCAGTGCACAGGCTATGGAGAATCGTTGTTTTTGTCCTCCCGAAAGGCTCTCGGGTTTTGCTCGAGCCTTTTCGACGAGATCCACATGCGCCAACAAGGCTTCCGGGTCGACCTTGCGCCGATAAAGCCCACCGAACAATTTCAACAACTCACTTAGAGACAGATTATCGAAGTACTCGTTGGCCTGCAGCTGCACGCCAATAATCTGTTTTACCTTGTAGGGGTTTTTCTGAACGTCAATCTGATCCACGAACGCGCTGCCACCATCGATGTCACACAAGCCTTCCAGCATTTCGAGCGTGGTGGTCTTTCCAGCACCATTCGGTCCCAGCAGCCCATAGACCTCGCCCGCTTCGATGGTCAACGAAACGCCGTCTACGGCATTAAAGTACTCGGATGGATTGTCCGGACTCGGGTACTTCTTGGTCAGGTTATTTATCTGTATGACAGACATGAATCCACCAGGTCAACAGCATGTTACGAACGATTCTCAGTACAGAAACGATTCCGCGGAAGCGCGCGACTCACGGTTTCAGCGCTTTCCATCTTGTACGAGTCCAACCTTCGGCCGGTGAGCCGTGGAGCTAATCCCGCCCGCCAATGCCAGCCGTCAGCACCATACGCATCGCCTCCTCCACACCGAGATCGAGCTCGGTGACCTTGTCCCTCGTCACGAGCAAAGTATAACCACCAATCTGATAGCTCATCGGGAGGTAAACGGCAATTCGGTCTTCGCTTGAACCCGCAACGTTCATCGCGCGCGGGGAATTGTCAGTGACAAAACCAATCAGCAGCGCCCCGCCACCCACATCTACACTGACAACCGTGGCCGCATCATCCGAACGATTGCGCGAGAAGAAGTCAAAAAAGTCGTTGAGAGCCGTATAAACGGTTTTTACCAGCGGAATGCGTTCCAACAGTCGTTCCAGGGCTTCCCATATTCGTTTGATGACAAACAGCTGCACCAGCATTCCTGTGGCGTAGACAACGACGACACCGAGAACCAGACCGAGCCCCGGTAAATAGTATTCCTCGGGAATGATGAACAGGAACATGGGCCTCAGCAGGCTTTCGGTGCCCGTTACCAGCCACACCAGGATCCAGATTGTGAGTACAAGCGGAAGCACCACGCCGAGTCCGCGAAGAAAAATAGAGGTGAATTGACTCATTAAGATGTCCCAGGACTTCTGAACTTGGGAGTCTACACATTTCCGTTTGACGGAATCGCCAAAAAAGGCTGCAATCGGTCGCCATCCTTATGCAAATATCGTTGGAGATTGTGTTGACCCAGACGATGCCGCCCGTCGAGTTTGGTTTTATCGATCATACGGAGCTGCGCCCGGGTGTTGCGCTCGATCTGCTGTTCCGTGAACGTCTCGAGATGGTCGTGTGCGTCGAAGCAGCGGGGTTTGTGCGGTACCACACCACCGAACACCATCTGAACCGGCTCGATGCCACTCCTTCCCCCGGACTTTTCCTGGCAGCCGCTGCGCAACGCACGAGCCGCATTCGACTGGCATCGCTGGTACACATCGTGCCTCTGTATCATCCACTGAGGCTTGCCGAAGAACTGATCATGCTTGATGGGCTGACCGGCGGACGCCTGGACGTAGGCGTTGGCAAGGGTATCAGTCCACCCGAACATCGACTGTTCGGATCCGATCCGGAAACAGCACGCGCGCGCTTCGAGAAGCAACTCGATGAGGTCGTCCTCATCCTGGAGGGTCGCGACTACCAGGAAGCGCCGATTCCTTACCGCCCGATCCAGCATCCCTACCCGCCGTTGTGGTATGCGGGCAACGCGGTCTACGCGGGCGAACGGAATATGAACACCATCGTCGCCGGTCCGCTCGACATTCTGGTTACGCTCGCTGAAAGGTTTCGAGAACTGATCGCCGCGCGGGCCAACCCCGAGCGCTGCCTGAACGGAAACTCAGCCCCCACGATTGGTTTTCAGCGGCATGTTTATGTCGACACCGACGGTGAGCGAGCCCGAAAACGGGCAGTGGAATCCTGGTCGAAGTACCACGACAACCTGTGGACGCATTTCAATCGCCTCGGTAGTTCAGCGCCAAACAACCCCACCGTCGACGGTGACGGCAGCAAAGCGCTCGAACTCGGAATGATAGCCGCCGGGTCGCCTGAGGAAGTAGCGGAGCAGTTGTCTCGAGAAATCGCCGCATCGGGTATCCGCTACATGATCGGGGCTTTTTGCTGGGGAAATATCGATCACCACGAAGCGCTGGCGTCCATTGAGCGCTTCTCGAGCGACGTCATTCCACTGGTTCGCGCGGCAGTTGGCTAGGCGTGACCAGGGTGCCTGGCATTTGCGCCTGCAAGGTACTTCGAAGAAACTAGCCTGACTGACCGTCCACTCGATCGAGGAATCAATATGGTTGGCGTTTATCGCATGCACGAACCCGGCGGGCCTGAGGTGATGTTATGGGAGCAGGTCGATCAGGATGCGCCAACTGGAGAAATGGTGCTGATCAGACATACCGCGATCGGACTGAACTTCATCGATACCTATCACCGTAGCGGGTTGTACACCTTGCCGTTGCCTACTCGACTCGGTGTTGAAGCCGCCGGAATTGTGGAGGCGATCGGGGAGGAAGTCTCCGGTATTTCGGTTGGGGACCATGTCGCTTACGCGGGCGGTCTGGGTGCGTATGGCGAAGCTAACCTGATGCCCGCCAGTCGCCTTGTACAGATCCCGGACGGACTGAGCGATGAGATCGTTGCAGCCTGTCTGCTGAAGGGATTGACCGTTTGTTATTTGCTCACTCGGACCTTCAAGGTGTCCGCCTCAGACACGATTCTCGTACACGCGGCAGCCGGTGGAACAGGATTGATTCTCTGTCAGTGGGCACAGCACCTCGGGGCAACCGTGATTGGCACCGTGGGTAACGAGGCGAAGGCAGACCTGGCCAAGGCCAACGGTGCCGACCACACCATCTTGTATCGCAGCGAAGACGTCGCTTCCCGTGTCCGCGAGTTGACCGACGGTCAAGGCGTCGAGGTCGTCTACGATTCCGTTGGGAAGGACACCTTCAAAGCGAGCCTCGATTCCCTGGCTCCACTGGGGATGTTCGTCAGCTTTGGCAACGCTTCAGGTAACGCACCCGCAGTCGAACCTCACGAACTGCAGAATCGCGGCTCTCTCTACTTCACCCGTCCTTCGCTTGCCCACTACAGCGCGAAACCCGCCGATCTGCAGATGATGGCCGATCGGCTTTTCAGCGTGATTGGAAGCGGGGCCGTCAACATCCACATCAACCAACGTTATCCATTGAACGAACTCATACAGGCACATCGCGACCTGGAGGCGCGAGCCACTACCGGCTCGACCGTGATAGTGCCTTAGGAAAAACCACCATGGAAAAATCAGAGTTTTACGCCAATGCCCGCAACGACCTCAACGGCCCACTGCACGGAGTGACGGTCGTCGAAGCCACAACCACCTGGGCAGGACCCATGGCTGGATGTGTACTGGCCGATTTCGGCGCCCGGGTGATTAAAGTGGAACATCCAGACGGTGAAGTGATCCGCCGATTACCGCCAATCATTCCAGACTCCCATCTCACGGTCGTGAACGAAACGGTGAATCGAAACAAAGAAAACGTGAGCCTGAATCTCGGACACAGCAGGGGGCGAGAGATCTTTCTGAAGTTATGCGAGACCGCCGACATCGTGATCGAAAATTTCCGCCCCGGTACGATGGAAGGTTGGGGTGTGGGTTACCCCCAGGTTGTCGCTGTGAACCCCGCAATCGTCTATGTGTCCATCAGCGCATTCGGCCAGTTCGGTCCACTCTCCCACCGCGTTGGTTACGATCCCATCGCGCAAGCCTTCTCCGGATGGGTGTCGCTCAACGGCGACCCAACCGGCGAACCGGTAAAGGCACCCACCTACCTCGGCGATGACACGGCTGGTTTGCATGGCGCGCTCGGTGCCATGGCGGCGTTGCGTCATCGCGATCAAACCGGCGAAGGCCAGCACGTGGATGTTGCGCTGGTGGACGGTTTGCTATTTCAAAGTAATGGTTTTCCGACCGCCGCAGCCGTTGGCGTGCCGATGGAGCGTTCCGGCAACCAGTTTTCTGTCGCAGCGCCCGCCAACAACTACCTATGTCGGGATGGCAGAGTATTTGCCGGTGTATTGCTCGACCCCCACTGGGTGCTGCTCGCAAACGAGATGGGGCGCGAAGACATCAAAGATCTCAAGGCGGCCGAGCGCATCGCACGACGAGATGAAGTCGACGGCTTGCTGGCTGCATGGTGTGCCGAACGTACAACGGCAGAGGTAGTGGACATTTTTGAAGAACTGGGTCTGCCAGCCGTTCGGGTAAACACCTATGCCGAGGTCATTCAGGAAGCGCACATCACTTCACGGGACATGATGCAGCCAATCGAACTCATCGACGGCAAAACCGTACCTATAGTGGGGCCTGCCGCGAAGTTCTCTCGCACCCCGACGACAATTCGAACGCGCGCTCCCGCGCTCGGTGAGAACAATGCAGATGTGTTCGGGGCAATGGGTATCGATCCCGCGGAAATGGAAAGGCTGAAAGCCGACGGTGTCATATGATTTTCGGTTACGCGCGCACTCCCCAGAACAGACAGGGAACCGATCATGGATAAACGCCTGCTGAGGGCCGCTGAGATTGAAGCCAAAAAAACCACGGGCGCACATCCGTGGAATGATAACTCGTCGTTTCGAAGCACTCAGTTATCCCGTTCGCTCGGTATGGAACGGTCGATCGTCGTGCATGTAGCAATTCCTCCTGGCAAGGAATCTTTTGTTCCTCACACTCACGAACGCGAGGAGGAGTGGATGTACATTCTTTCTGGATCCGGGACAGCCGATATCGACGGCGAAGAAGTAGCCATCGGTGCAGGAGATTTTCTGGGATTCACGACACCGTCCGTCGTTCACCATCTTCGCAACACGGGCGATTCAGAACTGGTTTATCTCATGGGCGGAGAGTGTCTTTACGCGGAAGCGTCGAACTTTCCAACGCTGAACAAGAGGAAAATACGCTTCGGCAGCGAAGTGCATATTTTCGAACTGGATAACTAGAAAATGGAGGCCGGGTTTTCTCCGGCCGGAGTCAGATAATCAGGACCCTGGCAAACTCTCATCACCCTTTCCGGCAGCGGCGAGGCCAGGTATGAACAGAACCAACACCAGGCCCAGACTACTCAGGGGTTGATACGCGCCTCAGCCAGCCACGCCTCGATCAAGACTGCCGTCTTCGGTCATTTCTGTATTGTCTTCTACCGGGTTGCCATTTTCATCCAGCGCATCAGGGTCAACGTCCAGCCCTTCCTTCTTTCGCTGGCGCTTAGCTCGCTTCTCCTCCGCCTTTCGTCGCTTTTCAATCTCGCGCTGTCGCTTGGCAAACGTATGTCGGTTTTTAGCCATCTTGATCCTCTAGTGTTGGTGCGTTCATGAAGAAGTGCCCGCACACAATGACAATACACCCAAAAGGACGGTCCAAAAATCCAGCGTCTGGCTCGGCAAGACCACCCGGTCGCGAGTGGATCAATAGCGACCGCGGTCGCCTCCTCCCCCTCCGCCACGATTACCGCCACCGTAGCCACCGCGTGATCGATCTTCGCGCGGGCGGGCCTCGTTGACCGTCAACTGTCGCCCCTCGTGTTCCCTTTCGTTCAGTCCGGCAATGGCTGCCTGAGCTTCTTCATCGCTACCCATTTCGACGAAACCGAAGCCTTTGCTTCGGCCACTGTCGCGGTCGCTGATGACTTGTGCACTTTGTACCGTGCCGAATTCTGCAAATAACTCTTCCAAATCCGGGCTTGATACGCTGAAGCTCAAATTACCGCAATAAAGTCTAGTTCCCACCTTAAGTTTCCTTATGTAAATTGCACTGATCCGCCGAGCCAAAAGCCCTGTTACGAACCAAAAAAAGAGGCCGACTCTGGGACCTGTCAGGTGGGACGAACGGAAGTTTCGGGAGCTGGTACTAAACCTTAGCGGCTCATCTACACGATCGACGGACCATCTGGGCGAGACGATAAGCGAAAAGTTCGGCGGCGTACAGCCCCGGATCGTTTTCTCCAGCAAATTTCCGCACAAGTTCTAGTTCACCCAGAGCTCTTCTAAGATGAACGCATCCCGCAAGCCAATGATTTCGTAGGCTACACCCGCAATGACCACCGGCTCAAAGCGGGTTTTTTCTGCTCCTTCTGCAATCAGTGACAATACCGCCTGTTCGTCCAGATCGCTTTCGAGCGAAATCAGTTCAATGTCCTCAACCTTGCCAGCGGTCGATATCTTGAAAGTAAACGACACGACCAATGGCCTTGAGTGCCCACCGGCAATCATCACCCGAGAAACCTTTGATGGTGTCCGGAAGAGCCTCCTGCAAAGTCGTTTTTCGGTCGTTCGATCTTTCGGCCACACTCGGACAACGCACTGATTACCCTGGCAGCTCAGGCATATCGAAAACAGCTTTGCCCTGAGATTCAACACCTTCGAGAGATCTTCTTTCCTGAGCTCTGCGTACTCGCAGCCCCTGAGACGTTGATGTCTGATCGGCCAGCTCCCGCACCGGCTAACGCCTTTGACCACAACCTCCTCGACGACTCCGGCCGGTGGAATTACATTGGCATGAGGTTCCTGCGCGTTGGCCCAGGCTGCGCAAAACGCAAACGACGCGACGAATATTCCCGTCTGTATTGCCCGCAAGACCTATCTCCTCCACGTTCTGACGTCAGTTTGCGCACGTTCTCTCTCAAAATTACCTCTCAGGCAGCAAAACACCTGCCTGCAGGCGTGCCTTCTACTGCCAGGGCGGACCAACACAGATTGTGCCCGCCGCCGCCCGGACAAAGTGGAATATCAACTTCCCGCACGGCCGACGTCATCGAGCCCGCGCGACATCACCCACAGATCACTGAGCGACAGATAGTTGCGTTGGCACGACTCGGGTAACCTGAATGGCGTCCCGATCGATCAGCTCGCCCACACGCGGACCGATGTCGTTTTTCCAGGTTTCACTTTCGTATACCTTCGCATACAACCGTTCACGGTCGGCCTCAGATTCGAAACGGCGCATCCACACATACACCGAATCGTCAGCTTCACCCCGAAAACTACCGGTGATCACCATGCCGCAGCCGACTTGAAACGGAATGATTTCCTGTTCCATCAGCTGAAGCCATTCCTCCATTTTGCCGGGCAAGATGCGGTACTGCCTGATTTCGTAGAACATGGTTTACACTCCAGCACTGGCCCGACAGTCAAACGCGTAGATTGGCACCCCTGGGGAGGGAATCAATGAAAAAAACGGCCCTGGTTTTCTTATGCCTGCTAACAGCCTCTTACGTTGCCGCCATCTTCGTAGGTTTCGAACCCGACGAGCGCAGGCCCGGCACACGACTCGCGGGCGAGCTTGCCGAAACGCAGGACACGGATTGGTCGTTTCTTACGGGTCGGAACCGGATTTACCTCGAAACGCGAACCTGGTATCTCATCGCTCACTCGGTAACAACCACTTCGTGGATCGTTGACAAAACGTTCTACGTCCCCTGTGGTAATTGCGATACGAAGCGATGGCCAAAAAATGTTGAATCGGATCCACGGGTTCGGCTCAAGGTCAACGGTGAGATTTACGAGCGGATTGCCGTAAGGATTACGGACTCCGAGGAACGCCGTCGGCTGATGGGCGTGCCGGCCGGTGCGTCATTTCCCGAAGGTGTCGCCATTTATCGCATGGATCCCACCTAGTCATGAATGATCAAATCCAAGGCAAGTCTGGGGGCTTCTACAAGCACTATGTTCTCGCGGTGCTCATGCTGGTCTATATATTCAACTTCATCGACCGGAATATTCTGTCGATCCTTGCAGAAGATATCAAAGCCGATCTCGGCATAACCGATGCACAGATGGGATTTCTGTACGGCACGGTCTTCGCCGTGTTTTACGCAGTATTCGGCATTCCACTCGCGCGGTTTGCCGATGTCTGGACCCGCCGGAGTCTGATCTCCATCGGGCTTTCGTTCTGGAGTTTGATGACCGCGGCATCGGGGCTTGCGCGATCGTTCGGCGTGCTGGCTGCGTGCAGAATCGGCGTCGGAATTGGCGAAGCCAGCGCATCCCCGGCTGCCTATTCGATGCTCTCGGACTACTACCCTCCAAAGCGGCGGGCGACCGCCATCGCTTTCTATGCGGCAGGTGTATACATCGGGGCGGGTATCGGCATTTTTCTCGGTGGCTACATTCTCGATGCGTGGGCAACCGCCTATCCAACCGACCCGCCTTTTGGTCTGAAGGGATGGCAGGTTGCCTTCATGGCGGTCGGCATCCCCGGGCTATTGATGGCCATCTGGGTACGTACCTTACGTGAACCGATACGCGGGATCAGTGAAGGGCTGGTCACCAAGCAACATCCGGCACCGTTTCGCGTGCTCGGCAGTGAACTCATGGCGGTGATCCCGCCGCTGAATGTGCTGGGGTTGCGACAACATCCCGAATCACTCCGGGTCAACTTGCTGGCGGCCGTTTCGTTTGCCGTCATCGCGTGGTTGTTGATCCTGTTGACGGGCGATGCAGCCCAATGGATCGCCTCCGGATTTGGCGTATACGTCACGTTCTCCTGGGCACAGTCGCTGAAGCTTCGCGATCGCGCGACCTATGAGATGTTGTTCCACTCAAAGTCCTTCATTTATACGATGCTGGCATTTCCAATCATGGCTTTCGTCGGATACGGAGCCGGATTCTGGATACCACCCCTGTTACTCAGGCTCTACGACGTCAGCGTCGTGGAAGTTGGCTTGTATCTCGGCATGGGTGCGGCTGCCGGCGGTTTCATCGGAATTACGCTGGGTGGCGTGTTTGCCGATTACCTCAAGCAGAAATTTCCGAGTGGCCGCCTGGTGCTTGGCTACATAGCACTGTTCGGGACAATCCCCTTTCTGCTGTTGTTGTTATACAGCGACAGTCTGGTGTATGCCTATTGGTTGAACTTCGTCCTGACGATTGTGGGGGCGTGTGCGGGTGGTGTCCCGCCAAGTACCGCGGCAGATCTGGTGATGCCCCGAATGCGGGCCGTTGCGGGCGCGTACTACATTCTGGTCAATACGTTTCTCGGGCTCGCACTCGGCCCTTACTTCATAGGTAAATTTTCCGACCTGTTCCACGCAACCGGCATGAACGAAGCAGACGCGCTCCGTAATGCAATAGCCGTTTCGCTGTTCACACTCATACCCGCGTTGATTTTCCTCATCCTGGCCCAAAGACATCTCGGCCGCGACGAGTCGAGCCGACTCGATCGTGCCCGTGCGTTGGGTGAACCGGTCGATGAGCTGGTTGCGGCAAGTGCGGGACCGACATGACCGTCATTCGATTCTGTTGGAATAGGAGCTGTGCTGCAGAATGCGTTCGGCTCTATCGCCGTCGCCCATCTCGAATACCCAGGCTTCCCGCGGCTCGTCATCGTCTGTCAAACGAACAAACTCATGCCCACTGACGTGTCTGAGTTTGGTCATTGCCTCACTCAAATCATCCGACGGGATGGTGATAGCGACAAGCGACTCTCCCCACTGGCGAATAGCTACCTCGCCGCCCCAGGGCCATGAATCAAAATTTCCTTCGTACATCGAGAAATCCTGCTCCTCCCGGGTAGACGGCGTTGCTGCCTTCTTCAGAGCCGGACGAATTATCTTCAGTACGCTTTGCGCCACTCTTCCCGCCGGGCCATCGCCTGCGTTCGTCAGAACCACAACCGCTATCTTGTGACTCGGAATCATCGCAAAGCTGGTGATATAGCCCGGGCAACCTCCTCCATGGCCGACGATCGTGGTGTCGTCTACTCTACGAACCGAAAAACCCAAACCCCAGGTGGTGTTCCAGTCGGGGTCGATCCAGTGGACGCGATGCATCTCACGCAACGTATTGGCTTTCAGTACTTCTTCTCCACCGTTTCCGAGCAGCCTGAACTGCCAGCTCGCAAACCGACTCAAGTCATTCACCGAAGAAGTAAAACCTGCAGCAGGCGTGATGCCGCGGGTAAAAAACGGTTCGACCGGATCTCGAGCGCCATCGCGGTGCATACCGGTGTAACCGATGGCGAGTTCGTCACCGCGCATGCGCTCAGGATAGTACGTGCGGGTACTGGTTAAACCCAGCGGATCGAGAATGTGTTCCTGTACATACTCCTGGTATTTCTGCCCCGATCTCGCCTGAATGATCTCGCCCGCCAGAGAGAGCGCTAAGTTGGAATACTGAAAATGGTGTTGTGCCGGATACAGGGTTTGCTGAGTTTTCAACCTCTCGATCATTTCCTCGCGGCTGGGAAACGGAAAGTCTGGACCGTTCCAGTAGGGATAGTCGGATTCTCTCGGCAACCCGGAGGAATGCGTCAGAAGACTCTCAATCGTCATCGGCCCGCTGCTTGCGTAGGCCTGTTTGATATCAAACCACTCGAGATGCTGGTTGACCGAATCTCTCAGCCTCAATTGGTCAAGATCACGCAGTTGCATGATGCCGATTGAGGTAAAAAGCTTGCTGATGCTGCAAATACTATAGAGCGTGTCGGCATCCGCTAATCGCTTCTGTGCAATGTTCGAATACCCGTAGCCGTTGCTCCAGATCAAGTCCTGATCGTGAACGATGCCGACGGATATTCCTGGAACCTTGTCGTATATGAGAACGCCTTCGATCCAGGCGTCGATTGCCGCTATGGCACCTCGAACTTCAGGGTGCGCGAGTATCTCGTCTCTACCCGGTTCGCCGTTTTCCCGGCTTTCCCGCGCCGCAACAGCAACACTCAGTTGAGCCAGGAGAACGAAACCTACCGTAATCAGCGTGCTTTTCTTCGCCGCCATCAACCTTCTCCCTGTCATTTTTTTACGACTACGGTCTTTAACTACGATCCGAGAGAGCCTGATATCAGACAAACCACAAACGATCCCAAGGGATAGTATCACCTGCGTTAGGTAC
>SMVB01247750.1_pt1 | contig 17211 bp, 15 predicted proteins | sample 2456461 | NCBI WGS metagenome assembly SMVB01 (sample SAMN11095934, study PRJNA526329) | marine sediment metagenome | biome: Marine sediment; feature: Surficial sediment; material: Deep marine sediment; isolation source: Hadal surficial sediment | place: Pacific Ocean | collected 2014-05 | depth...
GATTAAGGCTGACCGCGAGCGTCGCCGACGGTCGGATTGCGGAGTATGGCGAATGATGGTCGAACGCACTTATGATGCCTTGAGCTTGTCCGTGTTGCTTGACGGGATTGCGGTCGTCAATCCGCATGACGATCGTGATATATGCGGCCTGTGTCTGGACAGCCGCCAGATCAAAAAGGGCGAGTGCTTCGTCGCGTTGAGCGGTGCACGTAGTCAAGGCGCACAATTCGCCCACGAGGCGATCGCGGGTGGCGCGAGTGCCGTGCTGGTCGAAGATGTCGGTATTGCACTGAGCGCCGCGACACCGGTTATTGCGATAAACGGACTCAGAAAGGAGTTGGGTCGCATCGCAAGCCGCTTCTACGGTCAACCATCGTCTACCCTCGACATAATTGCGGTGACGGGCACCAACGGAAAAACGACGATCGCCCAACTTTGTGCACAAGCGTTGAAGCATTTGCGCGGAGATGCGGGATACGCCGGTACTCTCGGCCTCGGACGCATCGGAGACTTGCGGCGCACCGAAAATACCACACCTGATCCCATCGCGCTGCAAAGATTTTTTGCGGAACTCAACGATCACTCTTGTCATGCGGCAGCGATCGAGGTTTCATCGCACGCGATCGTTCAATCACGGGTGGTTGGCACGGACATAGACGTTGCCGTGTTTAGCAACATCGGACACGACCACCTCGACTACCACGGGTCGTTGGAAGCGTATACAAGGGTTAAAAAGTCACTATTTCAGTACGACGGGATACGCCATGTGGTGGTCAATCTAGATGATTCCGTCGGCCGAGAAATAGTTAACGAGCTACGAGCAGACGTATGTTGTTGGACTTACAGCAGCCAATCGAATGCGGATCTGGATTGTAAGACCCGGCATCTTTATTTAAGCCAATTTGTCGGTAATCGAGCCGGGTCGACGTCAAGGGTCGCTACGCCGGAAGGAGACGTCGAGATCAAGACGCCGTTGATTGGCGATTTTAATGCTCAGAATCTAATGGCTGCGCTGGCCGCGCTGATGGCGTTGGGAATCGAGGCCGTCGCCGCCGCTGCGGCTTTGTCGCGCGCTTCCTCGATATCCGGGCGCATGGAAGTCATCGAATCCGGGTCGCCCGACGCGCCGCTGGTGATCGTTGATTATGCCCATACCCCCGAGAGTCTGGCGCGGGTCCTGGCCACGTTGAGGTCGATGTCGAAGCGGCGCTTGATCTGTGTGTTCGGCTGCGGTGGCGATCGCGACAAATCGAAGCGCGCCCCGATGGGACGGGTGGCGGAGCGCGGTGCCGATAAGCTCATTGTTACCAGCGACAATCCGCGCGGTGAGCGGAACCAGGATATCGTCACCGAAATTCTCGCAGGGATGCAGATACCGCGTGCGGTTACAGTCATTCATAACCGGGCGCGCGCTATCGAGGCGGCGGTTGATGCGGCGGGCGCGGATGACATCGTGTTGATCGCGGGCAAAGGTCACGAGGTGTTTCAGGAAAGTGAAGGAGTGAGATCTCCGTTTTCGGATCCTGAATCCGCTTATATCGCCTTGCAGCGGGGTCGCTCATGATACATATGCATCTTGGTGACGCTGCGGCGGCGATCGGGGCGCGCATGGCGGGCGACAATAGATGGTTTGAAGGTGTGTCTACCGATACCCGGACGCTCACGAGCGGCGGCCTTTTTTGTGCCCTGAGAGGTCCGAATTTCGACGGGCATGATCACCTTAAAGAGGCACAACTCAAAGGTGCCTGTGGGGTAATTGTTGATCGTGACGTCGATACCACCCTTCCGACCTTGACGGTCGACAATGCGAGGCATGCATTGGGGGCCCTCGCACGGGCCTGGCGTCGCCAATTTGCAATCCCGGTTGTGGGCGTAACGGGTAGCAGTGGCAAAACGACGGTCACGGAAATGATCGCGGCGATCCTCCGTACCAACGCACCCACACTTGCGACTGACGGCAATCTGAACAACGATATCGGGGTGCCCAACATGTTGTTCCAACTCGATGATCGGCATGAGTTCGCGGTCATCGAAATGGGCGCCAATCATGTCGGAGAAATTGAATGGCTGACGCAGGTCGCGCAGCCGATGGTTGGCGTCATTACGCTATGCGCGCCGTCCCATCTTGAAGGATTTGGATCGATCGAGCGGATCGCGCGGGCCAAAAGTGAACTTTATGCAGGGTTGCTCGCGGGCGGTTCTGCGGTGATAAATGCCGATGACGATTTCGCGGATTATTGGCGCGAGATTGCGAGAGGCCACCGGGTCGTTCGCTTTGGTTTGAAAAAGTCGGCCGATGTCTTTGCTGCGAATATATTGAACTGTGGGATCGGAAACGGCATGCATTTTACGTTGCGAACGCCAACATCTTGTATTGATGTCAAGCTGCCATTCGACGGCGTCCACAATGTGTCAAATGCGTTGGCGGCCGCGGCGGTCGCTTTCGTTCTCAATATTGAACCGCCCGCCATCAAGTCTGGATTAGAGAGTGCCAGAAATATCAATGGCCGCCTGTCCCTACGTATCGGCTTAGACGGGTCGCGGATTATTGATGACACCTATAACGCAAATCCGGCATCGCTTGCCGCCGCCGTTGACGTTTTGGCAGCTGTGCCGGGAGAGCGGTGGTTGGTCCTCGGAGATATGGGTGAGCTCGGTGCAGACGCGGCGGAGTTGCATGCGATTGCGGGGCGCGGGGTTCGTGATGCGGGCATCGAGCGGTTCTACACGTTCGGTTACCTGGCTGAGAAGGCCGCTGTGGCATTTGGTGACGGTGCTGAACATTTCGCAACCATGGATACATTGATCGAAGCGTTGAACAAAGATTTGCATAAGCAAGTAACGCTATTGATCAAGGGCTCTCGTTCAGCACACATGGAGCGGGTCATCGATGCACTGGTGGAGGAAAGACTCGCATGTTGATGGTCCTGGCAGAATATATGACGTCGGTCCATTCCGGCTTCAACGTCTTTCAATATATTACGCTGCGCACGATCCTAGGTGTGTTAACCGCGCTTTTTATCGCTCTGCTGATAGGCCCGATGATGATTCGGAAATTGAGTCATCTGCAAATTGGGCAAAATGTTCGTCGCGACGGGCCCGAAAGTCACTTGTCGAAAGCAGGAACGCCAACTATGGGCGGTGTTTTGATCCTGGTATCGATCGGTGCAAGCACCTTGCTATGGGGCGATCTCAGCAATCGTTTTATCTGGGTTGTTTTAGTTACGACAGGCATGTTTGGTGCAATTGGTTGGGTGGATGACTATCTGAAACTGACGCAAGATAGTGCCAAGGGATTATCGGCTCTCAAAAAATTTAGTTGGCAATCTGCGGCTGCCATGGCGGTCGCATTGTTTCTGTATTTCACTGCGAAGTCACCGGTCGAAACCACATTGATTGTTCCGTTCTTTAAGAACGTCGCTATTGAACTTGGATTTTTTTACGTCGTATTGACCTATTTTGTGGTGGTCGGTACGAGCAATGCGGTCAACCTGACCGATGGTCTTGATGGTCTCGCTATCCTCCCCGCGGTCATGGTAGCTGCGGCTCTAATCGTGTTTGCCTACGTCAGCGGCAATGTGAATTTCTCGGCTTATTTAGGGGTACCCTATGTGGCCGGGGTCGGTGAGGTCTGTGTATTCTGCGGTTCCATCGTCGGTGCGGGTCTCGGGTTTCTCTGGTTTAACACCTATCCTGCACAGGTTTTCATGGGCGACATCGGTGCGCTAGCGCTCGGCGCTGCTCTTGGGATCGTCGCGGTGATAGTACGCCAGGAACTGGCTTTGGTGATCATGGGCGGTGTATTCGTCGTCGAGACGGTATCGGTGATCTTACAGGTCGTATCGTTCAAGGTGACAGGCAAGCGCCCATTTCGTATGGCGCCGCTGCACCATCATTTTGAATTGAAGGGCTGGCCGGAGCCGCGGGTCATCGTACGCTTTTGGATCATAACGGTGATTTTGGTTTTGATCGCGCTCGCGACGCTGAAGATTCGTTGAGCTGGTGTTGGTAAGAATTGAAAATAGGCGCAATTCGATGACAACGCATTCCGTTGATACGGAGTACATCATCTTTGGTCTCGGCAAAACCGGGTTTTCGGCTGCCCGATTCCTGACGGATCGCGGACTTGAATATTCCGTGATCGATACCCGGAATAATCCTCCCGAGTTAGCGCATCTAAAAACGGCAATGCCTGCTATTGCGGTGTTTACTGGCGTGACGGCCCCTATTATCACAGGGTGCTGTAAGACTCTAGTGCTGAGTCCCGGCGTTCCCCGTGACCATCCGGTGGTCGCCGCGGCGCTTAGACGTGGGGTTGACGTCATTGGCGACATCGAACTATTTGCGCGTTACGCCCAATCGCCAATAGTTGCAATAACCGGGTCGAATGGGAAAAGTACCGTCGTAACAATGGTATCGGAGATACTTCGCGCAGCCGGGATGGACATTCGAACTGGGGGAAATCTCGGGACGCCCGCATTAGATCTGCTCGATGCCGGACGCCCAGATTACTACGTCCTTGAGCTGTCTAGTTTTCAGTTGGAGTCAACCGTTTCGCTGGCGCCAATCGTCGCCTGCATATTGAACGTGTCCCCCGACCACATGGATCGTTATAAGAGTTTTTCTTCCTACCTTGCGACCAAGAAACGTATTTACGAGCATGCCAGCAGCATCGTCCTAAATGCGGACGATGAAAATCTGCGCCAGATTCAATCCGCGGTTGAAATACGCTACATATCACTGGATGAGCACGATTGGGCTCCATATCGCACCGAACGCGATGGCGACATCGGTTGGCTGGTCGCGAATGGCGAACGCCTTATGCGAGTTGACGAACTCAACCTCCGTGGCCGACATAACGTGATGAATGCCTTGGCCGCGGTAGCGATCACAGACAAACTATCCGTGCCCCGTTCGGTCCAATCGCGCATTATCGCGAAATTTAGTGGGTTGCCCCACCGTTGCCAGACGGTCGCAACGAAATCAGGCATTGTGTGGATCGACGATTCAAAGGGGACCAATGTTGGTGCGGCATGTGCGGCAATCCACGGCGTATTTTCCGAACGTCACGGTGTGTTAATTGCAGGAGGACAGGCCAAAGGCGCGGATTTCACCGCGCTTGCTAAGGCCATTAAGGGACGCTTAAACGCGGTAGTCCTAATTGGTGTCGATGCGAATATGATCGCGGCATCCCTGGATAATGATGTCGACGTCTATTTCGCTCTGGACATGAATGCTGCGGTCGCGACCGCAGCGAAGTTGGCACGACCCGGCGATACGGTTTTGCTATCGCCGGCCTGCGCCAGTTTTGACATGTTTAAGAACTTTGCGGCTCGCGGCCGGGCTTTTGCCGATGCGGTTAGAGAGATTGTGGTCGCGTGAGTCAAGCCGTGCCTCTCAATGACATTGACCATCGACCGCGCTACGACGTTGGCGACTACGATTCGTGGCTAATCGGCGTCGCGGGGATCCTCATTGCGCTCGGCCTGGTGATGGTGGCGTCGTCTTCGATTCCGATCGCACACAAAAACGGTTACGTAGATTTGTACTATTTTTGGCGACAGCTAGCGGCTGTATTCCTGGGTTTGGCGTGTGGGTTCATCGTCGTGCACGTACCGTTGGCAGTATTCGACCGTGTTAGTACGGTGTTTCTTCTGAGCGGCATCGCGCTACTGGCGATCCTTTTAGTTCCGGGCGTTGGCCACGAAGTCAATGGCAGCATGCGATGGATTCGATTCGGTTCGGTTTCGTTACAGCCCTCTGAATCAATGAAGTTTGCGGTTATCGTTTATTTGTCCTCATATCTGGTGCGGCATCAATTTCATGTGCAGACTGACTTCGTTGGGTTCATCAAACCGGTGGGCGTTTTAACGATAATCGCGGGTCTGTTGCTACTCGAGCCGGATTTCGGCGCCGCCGCGGTCATTTTTTCGACCGCGGCGGGAATGTTATTTCTCGGACGCGTTCCGTTTATACGTTTTTGCTCTTGGGGCCTGGTCGCCGTTTCGATCCTCGCGTCGGTGGCGATGCTCGCACCCTATAGAATGCAGCGGCTAATGACATTTATGGATCCTTGGTCGGATCCTTACGACGCAGGATTTCAATTAACCCAAGCCTTAATTGCATTCGGTCGTGGCGAATGGTTGGGTGTTGGTCTCGGAAATAGTATCCAGAAATTGTTCTATCTTCCGGAGGTGCACACCGATTTCCTATTTGCTGTTGTGGCCGAGGAGCTTGGTATGGTCGGCACACTGGTGGTCATCGCGCTCTTTTTATTCTTGATTTGGCGAATCTTTTATATCGGTAATATGGCTAAACGACGCGGACAGGATTTCGCCGCCTACTTATCGTACGGAATCGGACTTTTGATCGGCTTGGAGGCCTTCATCAATATTGGCGTAAATATGGGCCTGCTGCCAACAAAGGGGTTGACGCTTCCGCTCATGAGTTACGGTAGTAACTCTATGGTGGTCAATTTCGTGATGCTGGCGACGGTCCTTCGCGTTGCTAAAGAGTTGCAGTTTGAGCAAGTAGATTTCGTGCAGGGGCGAGAGCGATATGACTGAAACCACCCGCCCCATTCTCATCGTCGCTGGTGGTACCGGTGGCCATATTTATCCGGCGCTCGCGGTGGCGGAGCATCTGCGTACCCGCAATATTCGAACGGTATGGTTGGGTTCTCATCGAGGTCTGGAAGCTCGAGTTGTACCGGAAGCTGGAATTTTATTGTACACGATTACAATATCGGGTCTGCGCGGCCGCAGTCTGTGGCGCTGGTTGATCGCGCCTTTCTTCGTGACTTTCGCGCTGGTTCAGGCGCTGTTGGCCATTGTGCGGATCCGGCCTCAATTAGTGCTGGGTATGGGCGGCTTTGCCAGTGGTCCGGGCGGCTTGGCGGCGAGGATGTGTGGACGGCCGCTGGTGATCCACGAACAAAATGCGATCCCGGGACTCACAAACGCATTACTCGCGCGCATCGCAACGACCGTGCTCGAGGGTTTCCCCGGCGCGTTTCCGACCAAGCGCCATGCCGTCACCGTAGGTAATCCGGTGCGTGAATCGATTTTTTCGGTGCCACCCCCGCAGAACCGTGAACTCGGGTCGGATACTTTCAGAATTCTGGTGATCGGCGGAAGTCGTGGCGCGCAGGCGCTGAACGAAGCTGTGCCTCGCGCGATTGACGAAGTTGATGCACACGCACTTGAGGTTTGGCATCAGGCCGGAGCCGGTAATGAATCGGTCACTCGAAATTGTTATAAACAAACAAACGCTGAGGTGCGCGTAACCGCGTTTATCGATGATATGGCTGCGGCTTACGCGTGGGCAAGCATTGCCATTTGCCGCGCGGGCGCGATCACCGTTGGCGAATTGGCTGCCGCAGGTGTCGCTGCGATTCTTGTTCCATTTCCCTATGCGGTTGACGATCATCAAACCGCGAATGCCGCGTATCTGGTTGACGCAAACGCCGCGATACTGGTCGCTGAAGGCCCTGATTTCTCGCACCGCCTGGCTCATGCGGTGGGGCAACTACACGGCGATCGACAGCAAGTGATCCGGATCGCCTCGCGCGCGCGCGAATTGGCAAAACCCGACGCAGCAGCGCAGGTCGCTGATTATTGCATGGAGTTGGTGGATGTATGACCGTTTTGAGACTTCAATGCGGGATGTGCGACGTATTCATTTTGTCGGCATTGGTGGTGCCGGTATGAGTGGTATCGCCGAGGTTCTCAATAATTTGGGATATGACGTATCTGGTTCCGACCGCATCATTAACCGGATGACCCGACATTTGGGAGCGATAGGTGTGTCGGTGTTTGATACCCACGACGAGAGGAATATCGAAGGCGCCGACGTCGTCGTTTACTCTAGCGCGATTCCCCCGGACAACATTGAACTAGTAACCGCTCGCAAGAACCGTATTCCGATAATTCCGCGTGCCGAAATGCTTGCCGAATTGATGCGCTTTCAACGCGGGATCGCGGTCGCCGGCACGCACGGAAAGACGACGACGACAAGTTTGATCGCCGGCATTCTTGCTGAGGCTGGATTGGACCCGACCTTTATAATTGGTGGGCTTGTGCATTCCGTCGACTCGCACGCGCGCCTGGGAACCGGAGATTTTCTGGTGGTAGAAGCGGACGAAAGCGATGCTTCGTTTTTGCTCTTGAATCCCTTGATTGCCGTGTTGACAAACATCGACGCCGATCACATGGATACCTACGATGGCGATTTCGGCAAGCTGCGATCGAGTTTCGTTGAATTTTTCAAACGGCTACCATTTTACGGGGTTGCGGTAGTGTGTATCGACGACCCCAACGCGAATGCGATGCTGCCGGATATCCGTAGTCGCGTCGTAACCTACGGTACCGACGAGCAAGCCGACATTCGTGGAATCGATTTTCGACAACTCGAGGGCACATCGACCTATAACGTGCTGATACGAAATTCACCCGATGTTTTGCACGTAACCTTAAACATGCCCGGTAAGCACAACATGCTAAATTCGCTCGCAGCGATCGCGGTTGCTTGTGAGATCCCGGTTTCGAACCAGGTGATTGTCAGCGCACTATCGTCGTTTCAAGGAATTGCGCGGCGCTGTCAATGGCTCGGGGAAACCCGCATCGGTAGTGCCACCGTGTCTGTTATGGATGACTATGGTCATCACCCAAATGAAATACGGGAAACGATAAAAGCCGTCCGAGACGGCTGGCTGGGAAGACGGCTGGTGGTCGCCTTTCAACCGCATCGCTACACGCGTACCCGTGACTTGTTCGAAGACTTCGTCGACGTTTTGACTACGGCTGATTCGCTGGCAATTCTGGAAGTGTATTCGGCCGGGGAGGAACATATTCAAGGGGCTGATAGTAGGGCACTTTGTCGCGCTATTCGACTACGCGGCAAAATTGATCCGGTATTCGTGCCGGAGCCTGAAAGGCTTGTCGAATTGCTGAGCGGAATTGTCGAAGATCGAGACATCGTGCTACTTCTGGGAGCGGGTAGCATCGGCCGGGTGGCAGAGCTAATGCAGTTCGAGCCCACGCGGTATTAATCAAGGGCAATGGAGAGTATCGCAACCATGGCGCCGCTGTTCGAGAGGATCAAAGTGAGGGGCAGGTTAGCCGCGAAAGAGCCGATGTCGCGCCACTGTTCCTGGCGCGCGGGTGGTTCAGCCGAGCATTATTTCGAACCGGCGGATTGTCGTGACTTGATCGATTATTTGCCACAGATCGAGCGTAACGAAGCAATTACGTGGATCGGTCTTGGGAGCAACATGTTGATTCGCGATGGCGGCTTGCCGGGTACGGTCATATCTACGGCAAAAAACCTGAGTGCTTATGAGTGGCTGGACAATCAGCGCTTGTCCGTAGAATGTGGCCTGCCGTGCGCGAAAGTCGCCAAATCGGCGGCAAAAAAGACACTCGTCGGGGCAGCATTTCTGGCCGGTATCCCCGGTACGATTGGCGGCGCCTTAGCGATGAATGCCGGTGCATATGGTCGCGAAATATGGTCGGTGGTGGAAAGCGTGGATTTGGTAAGCCGGGCCGGAGTCGTTCGTCGCCGCGATCGATCACATTTTAGCGTTTCTTATCGTCACGTTGAGGTGCCGCCGGATCATTGGTTTGTCGGTGCCATCCTGCGGTTCGATGTGGCAACTAGCCCTCAAAGCGAGGGTGAAATCCGTGAACTGCTCACACAAAGAAATGCCTCCCAGCCGACTGGGCGGGCAAGCTGCGGTTCAGTATTTAAGAACCCGCCAGGGGATTACGCCGGCCGACTTATCGAGGCGGCGGGAATGAAGGGTGCAAGGTCTGGAGGCTGTAGCGTATCGCACAAACATGCCAACTTTATTATCAATGACGGCGGCGCGACTGCAGCTGACATTGAAGCGCTGATAGTTGACGTTCGCAGAACGGTGGCAAGTAAATTCGGCGTATCGCTGGAGCCTGAGGTAAGAATAATGGGCCGGACGAGGCAACAGGAAAATGAAATTTATTAAATTATGGTAAACGCCCAGCCATTAACCATTGAAGAAATCGTCGCGGCGGCGGGTCGAGTGGCTGTATTGATGGGCGGACATTCGGCCGAACGCGAAATATCTCTCAGTAGTGGTCGTGCTGTCGCCGCGGCGTTGCTGCGGGTTGGGATTGAGGCGCGAGAACTTGTGTGGGACCGCGACTTAGTGGGTTCGTTGACCAATTGCAGCCCCGATCGGGTATTTATCGCGTTGCATGGGCGCGGTGGTGAGGACGGAAGCGTGCAGGGTCTCCTCGAAATTATGGAAATACCGTATACGGGTAGTGATGTATTGGGGTGTGCGCTGTCCATGGATAAGATACGCTCGAAACACGTATGGGGCAGTGTCGGTATCCCGACGCCGTCGTTTACGGAATTCAGGCGTGGCGATGTCGCGGACGATCTTTCGCGTGATCTGAGCTATCCGGTGATGGTAAAGCCCACCCGTGAGGGTTCCAGTTTTGGTGCGTCCAAGGTCGCCGAATTATCCGAATTGCAACCGGCTATCGAAGAGTCTTTGTACTATGACGACTCGGTTTTGATCGAGAGTTGGATAAGTGGTGGTGAATATACCCTGGCAATCGTTGCCGACGTTCCGTTGCCGATCATCAAACTCGAAACGCCGCACGAGTTTTACGATTACGACGCTAAGTATGTCGTCGATACGACCCGTTACCTGTGTCCATGCGGCTTATCTAATGATCAAATCGATCGCTTCACCGCTTTAGGAATGGCTGCATTTGAAGCACTCGGCGCGCGTGGTTGGGGGCGGATAGATTTTATGCTCGACGAACGGGGTGAACCGTGGATGATTGAATTAAACACCGTGCCGGGCTTGACCGACCATTCGCTCGTGCCGATGGCGGCAGAGGCTGGTGGGATAGGATTTGACGAACTCACTGTTAAAATACTCGGTACGAGTTTTGAGGATGCCGAATGATGCGCCCGGTTAACAGAGCCGTACAGGCGCAAAGAAACCCGCCGCGTGAGGTCCAACGCAACAGGCATCCGCTATTGCTCCGGGTAGTTGGAATTGTCGCCTTTTTGATGTTTGGTTTTGGCGGATATCTGACCCAATGGATAACGAATCCCGCAGCCTTTCCGATTAAGAAGATTGCCGTCGAAGGCGAGTTTAATCATATGACCTCAGAACATGTACAGGCCGTGGTTTTGAACGCGGTCGATGGGGGATTCTTCAACGTCAATGTCGCCGCCGTGCGCTCACGTATATTGGACGAGCCATGGGTTTTGGACGCAGCAGTGCGTCGGGTGTGGCCGGACACAATCCGTGTAAGCATACACGAGCAAACGGCGGTGGCCCGTTGGGGTGAGCATGCCTTGCTGAATCGATTTGCCGACATATTTGTGCCGGAATCTAGCCCGAAATCGTCTCGTTTAGCGGTACTTGACGGGCCCATAGGGTCCGAAAGTGAAATGTTGTCACGCTATTTTGAGATACAGAAAAGGCTCGATCATATTGGGCTGCGCGTCACTCGCATGAAATTATCAGAACGGCGTGCGTGGGTAGTCGAAATTAAAGATGGTGCGACGCTTGTGCTAGGGCGGCACGCGGTTGATGAACGATTGGACCGTTTCAGCGAAGCCTTCGACGACCTCCTGAAGGGCAGGTGGACCAGTGTTGCGCTAGTTGATCTCAGATATACCAATGGTTTTGCGATCAGAGAGAAACCAGCTGCTGCCGACAATGGGTGACATCGCAATGCGGTTGACAAAAGGTAATTAATTGGAGATCCACCGAATGGTAAGAAGACCAGAACAAGACCTTATCGTTGGTCTCGATATTGGGACATCGAAGGTTGTCGCCATCGTTGGCGAGGTTTCGGCGGAAGGTGAGGTCGAAATAGCAGGTATCGGTTCGCATGCCTCGCGCGGATTAAAAAAGGGCGTCGTCGTGAATATCGAATCGACCGTGCAATCCATCCAGCGAGCGGTTGAAGAAGCTGAGCTGATGGCAGGGTGTGAGATACATTCCGTTTATGCCGGGATCGCGGGGAGCCATATTCGCAGTTTAAATTCGCACGGGATCGTCGCCATTCGTGACAACGAAGTTAACGCAAGCGATGTCGAGCGCGTTATTGATGCGGCACGGGCGGTGGCGATCCCTGCCGACCAAAAAATAATTCACATACTGCCGCAGGAATTCATCATCGACGGCCAGGAGGGGATCAGGGAGCCGATTGGAATGTCTGGTGTGCGCTTGGAAGCGCGAGTTCATATGGTTACTGGAGCGGTTAGCGCAGCACAGAATATCGTTAAGTGCATTCGGCGTTGTGGTCTCGATGTGGATGATGTGATTTTGCAGCAGTTAGCAGCGTCGTACGCCGTTCTCACCGAAGACGAAAAGGATTTGGGTGTGTGTCTATGTGATATTGGGGGCGGTACCACGGACATCGCGATTTTTGTTAACGGTGCGATTTATCATTCCGCTGTAATCCCAATTGCGGGGGATCAGGTTACGAATGACATTGCCGTCGCCTTGCGTACCCCGACCCACCACGCCGAGGATATCAAGATCAAATATGCCTGCGCCTTGACGCAACTGGCGAATCCAGAGGAAACGATAGAAGTACCAAGCGTGGGCGACCGTCCGCCGCGCCGGCTTCTACGTCAGACGCTTGCGGAAGTGGTCGAGCCCAGGTATGAAGAATTGTTTAACCTTGTTCATGCGGAGCTGAAACGTAGCGGATTCGAGGAGATGGTTGCCGCCGGTATGGTTCTCACTGGCGGTGGTTCGAAAATGGAAGGGGCGATTGATCTGGCGGAGGAGGTTTTTCACATGCCCGTTCGTCTCGGATCCCCGCAGTTTATATCTGGGCTGGTTGACGTGGTTCGTAATCCAATCTTCGCGACGGGAGTTGGTCTGCTGCTGTTCGGGAATCATGCCGGTGACTCATCGGCTCAGCACAATCGCTTCGATAGTGCCGGCGGCATACTGGACCGAATGAAAAACTGGATTCATCGGAATTTTTAGCTCGATGACTGCGGGCTGTTATAGAAGAAACGTGGTGCCGAATTTGGGCATGTGTTTGCCCAGGACCGGCATTGAAATTGGTGGAATGTGACATCTTCATGGTGAAATACGCACAATATATGTAGCACGAAAATGTGGAGGGGCGACTATGTTTGAACTTGTGGATGCCTACAGCCAGAGGGCTGTAATTAAGGTAATTGGAATTGGCGGTGGCGGTGGTAATGCTGTGCAACATATGTTGGGCGCCGCGATTGACGGTGTTGATTTCGTCTGCGCGAATACGGATGCCCAAGCGCTGAAAAACACGTCGGCGAAAACGGTGCTGCAGCTTGGAAGCGACATTACCAAAGGACTTGGGGCGGGCGCCAATCCTGAGATTGGTCGACAGTCAGCGCTTGAGGATCGCGATCGGATTAGCGATGTGCTCGAGGGATCGGACATGGTATTTATTACCGCTGGTATGGGCGGTGGTACCGGTACGGGCGGTGCACCTGTGATTGCGCAGATTGCCAAGGAAATGGATATTTTGACCGTCGCGGTGGTGACCAAACCATTCTCATTCGAAGGTCGAAAACGGACCGAAATAGCCAACAATGGGATCAGGGAGTTGAGTCAGTTCGTCGATTCATTAATTACCATCCCCAACGAGAAGCTATTGAGTGTTTTAGGACGCGACATTAGTCTCCTCGATGCGTTCAAAGCGGCCAACGATGTCTTGCTCGGTGCTGTGCAGGGGATCGCGGAATTGATCACCTGTCCGGGACTGATCAATGTTGATTTCGCGGATGTACGAACCGTTATGTCGGAAACCGGAATGGCAATGATGGGATCTGGCAGCGGCCGCGGTTCGGAACGAGCTCGACAAGCCGCCGAATCTGCGATCTCAAGCCCGCTATTGGAAGACATAAACCTATCGGGGGCTAAGGGGATCCTGGTGAACATTACCAGCGGGCTGGATTTGACCATGGGCGAGTTCGAAGAAGTGGGCAACATTGTAAAATCGTTTGCCTCGGAAAACGCAACGGTCGTAGTAGGCACGGTGATTGACCAGAATATGGAAGACCAAGTAAGAGTAACGGTTGTTGCGACGGGTATTGGCGGTGATAACCGTGACAAAGATGAAGCCGCTTCATTGATATCAAAATCGAAAGAAACCGAGGTTGACTATAAAGTACTGGAACGTCCGACTGTGATTAGAAACCAACCCGACAGGGTCGTGCCCGATGGAGAAATTGTCGCTGATACCGACTACCTTGATATTCCTGCATTTCTGCGCCGACAAGCGGACTGACGGGAAGTCCTAGCGTTGCAGTATGTAGAACAAATTTTGGAGATTTGGCCGGTTGCACGCCCCGATTACTAGGTAAAGCCTCAGTGCAATCGGATTGTGGATTGTAGTTCACGGTTGACCGGATGGTGTGGTACTATCGCGGCAAAATTACCTTGCTTAGGGGGAAGCGGGGAGAGCATGATCAAGCAACGCACGCTAAAAAATGTAATTCGTGCGACGGGAGTGGGGCTACATACCGGGAAAAAAGTTCTTTTGACGTTGCGTCCTGCGGCTGCCGATACCGGGATTGTCTTCAGGCGGACTGACTTAGATCCACCGCTCGAGATCCCAGCGCGCGCCGAGTTTGTCGGCGACACGAGCCTGTCGACGAGTTTGATCCGACACGGCAAACGAATTGCGACCGTAGAGCACCTCCTTTCCGCGCTCGCAGGTCTCGGGATAGACAATGCCTATGTTGACGTTAGTGCGGCCGAAGTGCCCATAATGGACGGCAGCGCTGGTCCGTTTGTATTTCTTATCCAGTCGGCTGGCGTCGAGGAGCAGCCTACAGCTAAGCGTTTTATCCGGATTAAGCAAACTTTAGAAGTCGAGGACGGTGACAAGCACGCCCGGTTTGAACCGTTCGATGGATTCAAAGTTTCTTTTGCGATTGAATTCGACCACCCGTTTTTTCAACAAAGCAGTAAATATGCAGAGATCGATTTTTCAACGACTTCGTTTGTAAAAGAAGTCAGTCGTGCGCGAACGTTCGGCTTTATGCGTGATGTAGAGCTTTTACGCGAACGAAATCTCGCGCTCGGCGGCAGTTTGGATAATGCTGTTGTCGTCGACGATTATCGCGTGCTGAACGAGGACGGATTGCGCTACGAGGACGAGTTTGTTAAGCACAAGATACTCGATGCAATTGGTGACCTGTATCTGTTGGGAAACTCTCTGATTGGTTCGTTCCACGGACATAAATCTGGGCACGAATTAAATAACCGTCTGCTCAGAAAATTACTTAACAACAAGGATGCGTGGGAGTTGGTTTCGTTCAAAAACGAAGATGTGGCTCCGATATCTTTCATGCAACCGATGCCAGCTAATTAAGAATTGAGGATTATCGTTTACGCTTTTTTGTCAGGCGCAAAAGCGCTTCACGTAGCGCCGGGTCGCTGAGATAATTTGCTTGTTGTTGTAGTCCCTCGATGACTTTATTGCTCAAATAGGGTTTTGACTGCTGCGGATCGGCGGGGTACGGGGAGTCGATTTTCGCGACCTTCACACGGATGTTTTGGATCTTCGGAAAATCGGAGATTTCGGCGATACGCCCACGCAATTCCGGCACTTGGTAACGTAATTTGGCAGCCCAGGCCGATGAATCCGCGATCAGAGTGAGCGTGTCGCCGCGTAACGTAGCGAGGTGGATGTGATGACGCAACGGCTCTTCGAGCAGTGGTTTAATGTGAATCTCGAGGTTTCGATAAGTGGCCGCCTGACGGAACAATTGTCGCAAGGTTAAGTTCCGGGTGACAATAGTGTCGAGTCTAGTGGGGGATGACATTTCGGCCGCTCAAGAGTTTCGTTGGGTATAATTCTAACCCGAGGTTATTTATTGCGATATCAACGGCGATGGAACTCGTATTAATTTCAGAATCAAAGGGTGCGCGGGGCCGTATACGGATCGGATACACGAACGTTTTCATCATTTTTCTGTTGGTAGTCAGCACTGCCAGTGGCTTCGCCTATTGGGGCTATACCCGAGGCGCGGACTCAGTCGTCAACGCGATGTTGACGGATCCGGAATTCGCGACTTCATTCTGGCAACGAGAACTTGTCGCCCAGCGTAAAACCATTGGTGAAATTCGCCTGGATATGGACGCCAATTTGCAGATATTGGCCATTCGGGCCGGTAGCCTACAAGCCCACGTGACGCGCCTCGATGCCCTTGCCGAACGGCTAATATCGGTCGCGAACCTTGATCCCACCGAGTTTGGGTTATCGGATGCACCCGCTGTCGGTGGACCGGATCCTGAAGACTTTATTCCGCCCAGGTGGGATTCGTTATTGGCCAACTTGGAATCGTTGGGCGCTGATCTCGCGATGCGGGAGGATCGTCTCGATGCTTTGGAGGCCTTGATTTTCGATCGTCAACTGCACGACGATATGCATCCTAACGGCAGACCCTTGAATGACGGTTGGATATCGTCTGGATTTGGATTCCGTACCCATCCCCTCACCGGCGCAAAAGAATTTCATAGCGGAATTGATTTTGCGGGTAAGCAGGGGGTGAAAGTGCGGTCCGTCGGGGCCGGAATCGTTACCTGGTCCGGCAAGCGCTGGGGTTATGGGAACATGGTGGAAATTAACCACGGCAATGGGTACGTGACGCGATACGCGCATAATAAGAAAAATTTGGTTGATATCGGGGATAGGGTTAACAAGGATCAATATATAGCGCTACTGGGTTCGACCGGCCGATCAACGGGGCCGCATGTCCATTTTGAAGTTATTCGCAATGGCAAAGTCATTAATCCGTGGAAGTTTATCAATCAGGCCGGATCCCCTAATTACTCACCCCCCAAACGGTCGCAATAGGATTGTTGGCTGATCCGCGCGATCGCGTTTATCACAAAAAATGCGCTGGTTAGACGATTTCTAATCTATCTTGGGGTAATTTGGTTACGATCTCGTGAGCGATCCAGCGTCACACTGAAGAACCTCGTGGTGGTACCGGCGATAACCGGCGTTTCATCCAAACGATAATGTGGCTCACGGCGACGAATTGTCCGCCATCGCCCATAAGCGTTTGACTCGAGTCGTTTGCGGATTATTGATACCCTCGGAGCTCTGGTCAATCTCGGGCGAAATTGAGACAATTCTCGTCGAACTCGCGATGACTCCGGACGGTCACAGTCGAAGATCATCGTACGAA
>SMVB01314332.1_pt1 | contig 17209 bp, 17 predicted proteins | sample 2456461 | NCBI WGS metagenome assembly SMVB01 (sample SAMN11095934, study PRJNA526329) | marine sediment metagenome | biome: Marine sediment; feature: Surficial sediment; material: Deep marine sediment; isolation source: Hadal surficial sediment | place: Pacific Ocean | collected 2014-05 | depth...
AGGCTGACGAAGTCCCAACTATGGGCCTGTTGAGACACCCCGTGCAGCATCACCAAGGTTGGGTTGGCGGGGTCTCCCCACTCCAGATAGTGAAAGTTCATCCCGTTGGCCCTGACCGTCCGGTCTTCAGGCTCATTCTCCTGAGTAAAGGGCACGCCCATGTTCCGTGCCGCTTGGTGCAGAGTCAGCCCCAGCGAATGAGACGCCATCTTTCCCCCTCCGGTCAAAGTCCAAACTCATGATAAACCGGGTGTCAAGAATTCAAAGGCCGGCGGGGCGGGCAGATGGACGAGACAAGGCCGGGCCAGGCGTGGCATTCACTTTCGAGGTGGCTGATGCTATTATTACACGGCTGGATTCTTCCATCTCATGGCTTCCCGCTCCCCTGAGAAACAGCAGTAATCACATCACCGGAGACCATCTCCCCATGACCACGAACGCGATCCAACTTGAACTGGACCCGAGAGAATTGATGGGCAAAAAGGTCAGCCGTCTACGCCGGGTCGGCATAGTGCCCGTGCACCTTTATGGCCCCGGCATGGAACCACGGTCACTGCAATGCCAGGTTTCCAAATTGATCAGGGTGCTGGCCCAGGCCGGCGGCGCCACGCCCATCACCATCACCATCCAGGGCGAGTCCGGTACCCACTTGGCCTTCGCCAGGGAGCTTCAGTGGGACCCCAGACGCGACGACTTGCTGCACGTGGACCTGCTGGCCGCTGACGTGAGCCGGCCGGTTACCGCCCAAGTCCCAATCAATTTGATTGGCGAGTCCCCGGGGGCCCGTGCCGTCAACGGGACCGTGATGCAACAACTACGCACCCTTGACGTTCAAGCCCTGCCCCTGGAGATGCCCGCCCAGATCGAAGTGGACCTCGCGGTCATGGCAGAACCGGACTCGACTATCCGTGTGTCCGACCTGAATGTTCCCGAGAACGCCACGGTCCTCACCGACTCCGAGGAATTGGTCGTCCGCATCGAGCTTCCCAGGGTTGCCGAGGAAGTCGCATTCGGAGCGGCGCAAGGTGTTGAAGAGCCCGTCGAAGGCCAAGACGCCGAAGAAGCCGCCGGGGAGTAGATTCAGGGCTAGGGCAGGTTGCAGTCCCGCCCTGAATCTTGGGCGGACTTGGAAAGTCACAAACGCCGGAGGAGCGGACCCCATCGGGCGCGCCCAGCCTCCGGCGGTTGTTTTGGAGACGAGAAAATGTTCCTAACCTACGTCGGGGAGTCGGGAAGCACCGGCAAGAGCGCCGCCGACCCTTCCCAACCGCACTTAGTCTACACCGGATTATTGGTTCATGAGAGTCAATCAATCTCGATGAACGGCGAGTTCAGCGCCCTTTGCCGCCGGCATTTCGGCGCCCCGCTGGGCGAACCGGGAGCCCCCACCCAGATTCGGCCGGTGGATGTCTACCAGGGCTTGGGCTATTTCGCGTCATGGCCACGGTCGAAGAGAAACGAACTGATTCAAGACTGTCTGGGCATCATGGTCCGGCGCGAGACCCCAGTGATTACGTCCTACATCCATACCGGGGAATTCGCCGAGGCCAAGTCTGCTGGGGATTCGCCGGTGATTATCTGGGATACTCCGGTCGAGCAATTGGCCAACAGATTCCTCTTCGCCCTCACGATGTTCATGGACGAACTACAAATGTCCACTCTATCCGAAGACCAAGTCATGGAGACTGGGTTGCCCATCGCCAATTATGCTTTGCTGGTCGCCCAGAACCGGAGTTCAGTGGAATCACGGTTCATGACGGAGTTCTTACGCTCGGAAGATGGGCTGGACGCCAATAACCTGGTGCAGAATTTCTGTTTCGTGGACTCGGAACATTCAGTGGGCACCCAACTGGCGAACCTGTGCGCCTATTTCGTCCGCCGTTGGCTGCAGAACCCGGAACGGTCCCACCCCTATTTCGACGGTCTCCGGGAAAACAAAGTTATACAAGTTATTTACCCAGTGACCATCTAGGCCCGGACGATGCGCCGCAGACCGGGTTGGTTTCGCCAAAGAATGATTCGCAGACCCACCCCGATCGAGCCAACATCCCTTCGGCACTAGAGCAGTTAGCCATCGGACACGGGCTTGATTCCAGGAGCATTCAGCCTCCGGCCCCGCCCTCATCAGGCTGGCGGTTCCTTTACAAGGAATAAGCCCGGCATTACAATCGCTACGCAGAAGGGATGACGCATTTCGCCGTTTTCTCTGGCTTTTCCACCCGAAAATTTCAGCATGACCGCCCTGTTGACCGGCACAAGTAGGCTGGCAACCACTCGGGCTCCTAGGAATAAATGGCCGACCGCGAAGACACCCTCTTAGCCAACCGGGCCGCCAAGCTCCAACGCATCCGCGCCAACGGCATCGACCCCTACCCCGCCCGTTTCCGGCGCACCTGCGACACCGCCACCGCCACCGCGTTATTCGAGAAGTTGGAGCATTACGAGCCACCTGCGGATAAGCTTCAAAACGTCTCCCTAGCCGGCCGGATCACCTCCATGCGGACCATGGGCAAGGCCGCCTTTCTGGACCTCCAGGACGCCTCTGGGGCCATCCAAGCTCTCCTCCGTCAGAACAACCTTCAACAGGGCTTCGACCTGATCAAAGACCTGGACATCGGCGATCATCTGGGCGTCCGCGGCAACCTGATCCGGACCCGGACCGGGCAGGTCACCATCGACGCCATGGAGTTGACCGTCACCGCCAAAGGCATGCGCCCACTGCCTGAGAAATGGCACGGGCTAAAAGACGTTGAGACCCGTTACCGGCAACGCTATCTGGACCTGATCGCCAACAAGGACGAAGTCATGCCGGTGTTTGTCCTGCGCAGCAAGGTGATCAGCGGCATCCGCCGGTTCTTGGACGACCGCGGCTTTTTGGAAGTGGACACCCCTATCTTGGTGCCGGTGGCCGCCGGGGCCCACGCCAAGCCCTTCGTAACCCACCACAACGCCTTGAACCAGCAACTCTACCTGCGCATCGCCACCGAGCTCTATCTGAAACGGTTGATCATCGGCGGCTTCGATAAGGTCTATGAGATTGGCCGGGTTTTCCGCAACGAGGGCATCGACCAAGACCACAACCCAGAGTTCACTCTGCTGGAGAGCTACGAGGCCTACGCCGACTACAACGACGTGATGGAGATGGTTGAACAGATGATCTCCGCCATCGCCATCGAAGTGAACGGCTCCACCAAGATGACCGTGGGAGGCAACGTCATCGACTTCGCAGCCCCGTGGCAGCGGGTGAGCCTGCGGGAGGAACTGGAGAAACGCAGCGGCATCGATATAGATTCCTACGACGACGAGGCCCTGCGCCAAAAAGCCGGTGAGTTGGGTATCGACACCAAGGTGCTGGAAAGCCGGGGCCGATTGATTGACAAGCTGCTATCCACATTCGTCGAACCTCATCTGGTCCAGCCTACGTTCGTTCTGGACTACCCCGAGGAGATGTCCCCTTTGGCCAAGGCAAAGCCCGGCTCTCCCGGCTATGTCGAACGTTTCGAAGCTTTTGCCTGCGGGATGGAGATCGCCAACTCCTACAGCGAACTCAATGACCCCCAGGTGCAGCGGGAGCGGTTCGAGGCCCAGGAGCGGATACGCGCGCTGTACGAGGACGAGGAAGTCGACCGGCAGGACGACGATTTCCTCATCGCCATGGAGTACGGCATGCCGCCCACCGGTGGTCTCGGCATCGGCATCGACCGGTTGGTTATGCTGCTTGCCGGGCAGACGTCCATCCGCGACGTGCTGCTGTTCCCGCAGATGCGAACATTGAGGGACGGCTCGACAGAAGAGGGCTCCCGCGAGCCAGTCCAGGAATAGATACCCCCAGAGATTACGATGCTGTCCATCGAACACATACGGGAACACCCGGATGAGGTGCGCCGCGCTCTGCAGACCAGAGGGGAAGGCGATTCCATCACCGAGGTCCTTGAACTTGACGCCCGGATACGCGCCACCATCACCAAGCGCGACGACCTGAACGCCGAGCGGAACCGGGTTAGCAGGGAAATCGGCCAGGCTCGCTCCCAGGGCCAAGAGGCCTCGGAAGAGGTGCGGGCCGAGATGCGTAAGATTGGCGGCCAAGCCGATGCCCTCAATCAAGAGACCAAAACCCTGAGCGACAACATCAATGGCCTGCTGCTGACGCTTCCCAACCTGCCCCAACCCGACGTGCCGGTGGGCGAAGACGAGTCGGGCAGCATCATAGTCCGCCAGAGCGGCGAGCCACCGGTCTTGGACTTCGAACCCAAGCCCCACTGGGATTTGGGCCCCGAACTGGGCATCATCGATTTCGAAAGGGGCACCAAGCTGGCCGGAAGCCGGTTCTACACGATGCTGGGCTATGGCCCCAAGTTGGAGCGGGCGCTGATTGCCTGGATGCTGGACCTCCACTCAAACGAGCACGGATACACTGAGGTTTCGGTGCCAGCAGTGGTGAAACGGGAAATCATGGAGGGCTCGGGCAACCTGCCCAAGTTCGCCGACAACCTCTACCACGACGCCGAAGACGACCTCTGGCTGATTCCCACCGCCGAGGTGCCCATCACCAACTTGTACCGGGACGAGATTATCCCGGCCAACACCCTGCCGCTGAAGTTCGTGGCCCAGACTCCCTGCTTCCGCCGGGAGAAGGCATCGGCCGGCCGGGACACCCGAGGCATCAAGAGGGTGCACCAGTTCAACAAGGTCGAGATGTATCAGTTCGTGGAGCCTGAGACCTCCAACCGAGAACTGGAACAGCTGGTGGATGACGCCGAAGACGTCTGCCGGAAACTGGGCTTCACCTACCGGGTGTTGCAACTCTGCACCGGCGACATGGGCTTCGCTTCGTCCAAGACCTATGACATCGAGGTCTGGGCCGCCGGTTGCCAAGAGTGGCTTGAGGTCAGCTCCTGCTCCAACTGCACCGACTTCCAGGCCCGCCGCGCCAACATCCGCTACCGGGCCGAAGAGGGCGGCCGCCCCCGCCTGCCTCACACACTGAACGGCTCAGGCTTGGCCCTGCCCCGGGTGATTATCGCCATCCTGGAGAACTACCAGCAGCCCGACGGCTCGGTGGTGATTCCTGAGGTCTTGCGCCCGTACACCGGGTTCGACGTTATTCCAGCCGTAACTAACAGCTGACAGCCATCAGCGATAAGGAGACGTGATTATGGCGGAAAAAGTGAGCTGGGGCATCTCTGTCCCCCAGGTGTTCTTCGAAGGGCCCGTCGATATGCCGCTGATCGAGAAATGGTCGAAGCGGGCCGAAGCCTTGGGGTACGAAAGTCTCTGGACCCAAGAACAAATATCCGGAAGCGTTCCGATTCTGGAGCCGGTTGTCCTCCTGTCTTACATGGCCGCCATCACCGGCCGGGTGCGGCTGGGCACGTCGGTGATCGTCGCGCCTCTCCGCAATCCGGTACAACTGGCCAAGAGCCTGGGCAGCCTGGACCATATGTGCGCCGGCCGCCTGATCGTTGGACTGGGATTGGGAGGCCGCCCCGACGACATGCTGCCCTTGGGGATCACGCCGGAGAAACGGGTGCGCCGGTTCACCGAGATTGTCGACGTGATGAAAGCGTTGTGGACTCAGTCTGAAGCCCATTTCCAGGGCGAATTCTGGCAGCTCGACGGTCTCAAGATGGAGCCCAAGCCGGTCCAGAAACCCCACCCCCCAATCTGGTTCGGCGCCCGGCACCAAGACGCCCTTAAACGGGCCGTCCGCCACGCCAACGGCTGGATGGGCGCCGGTTCCAGCGACACGGAGAGTTTCGTCACCGGAGTTGGCCAGGTCCGGATGTATCTGGAAGAGTCGGGCCGCGATCCCGAGTCCTTCGCCATTTCCAAGCGGGTCTATGTGGCGGTGGACAATGACGAGAAGCGTGCCGAGGGCCGCCTGAGGGAATGGTTCGGGAAACGGTATGGCAACGCCGATATGGCCTCCCAGGTCTCCATCTGGGGCTCCGCAGCCAAGGTCACGGATGAATTGGCCAAGATTACCGAAGCGGGAGCGGAGATGGTGATGCTAAACCCCGCCTTCGACGATATGGAACACCTCGAGATCTTGGCCCAAGAAGTCATTCCCAATATCTAGGCCAGTCGTTTTCTGCGAACCTGATTCAGATGTGAACGATTCAACCCAGCCCTTCGTGGTGAGCTCCGGCTGAAATCGAGAGTCTCGATGGACAAGTTGCCATACCTATCCTTGTATTTCTGGCTTGAAGTTACGGCCACGGCGGTTTCCTTCGACGCAATTTGGTGTGGCAAGGTCAGACCACGCCTGGATCTCTTGGTGGAAACCTATCCCGGTGAACCCGTGGAAAGGTCACCCATTCACAGCCCTTCCTCCTTGGGCTAGAATACCCTGCATCCAGACCCAGGATGGAGGAAAATCATGTCGGGAATATGGCCCGGTGAGACCCAGTGCGTAGTGATGCTCGGATTCGACGTGGACGGCGTGTCGTCTTGGTTGAACCGGGACCCATCTTACAAAGACCACCCTAGCCTCATGTCCATGGCCGAGTACGGCCCATCGATCGCCACGCCCCGGATTCTGGACCTGCTGGACAAGCACTCCATCCCGGCCAGTTTCTACGTGCCGGGCTACGTGGCCGAGACCCACGAAGACATGGTGCGTGAGATATTCCGGCGGGGCCATGAGATTGCCCACCACGGCTACATGCACGAGCCGCCGTCCAGCCTCACCCGGGAGCAGGAGAATGATGTTATCGAGTCGGGCATCCGCATCCTGAGCGGCCTCACCGGCGAGGTCCCCCTTGGTTACCGGTCTCCAAGCTGGGAACTAAGCGAGCATTCCCTGGAATTGCTCACCGGCCACGGGTTCGTCTACGACAGCAGTCTGATGGGGGACGACGCCCCTTACATCGTAACCTCCGAGGCCAACGGCAAGACCCTGGTCGAACTGCCCGTCCACTGGCTGTTGGACGACGCGCCCAACTTCGTCTACGCTCCCGTGGCCAACCGGCTGGGACCCATGCGCAACCCTGACGAAGTTTACGGCACCTGGGCCGCCGAGTTCGAAGGGTTGTACCGTTACGGCCGGGCCTTCACCCTGACCATGCACCCCCAGTACATCGGCCGGCCGGGGCGTCTGCTGATGCTGGAGCGGCTGATAGAGCACATCAAGACCTTCCCCAACGTTGAGTTCATGCGGGCCATCGACGTGGCCAGGATGTGGGTTTAAGCGGCAACACAAATACGATAATTTGGATTGACCATGCAGTTTGGAATGTTCGGGAGCGCACAGGCGGGCCGGGGCGGGCCCAACGTAGATAGCGGCGCTGGATTCCGGGAATTCGTCGAGCGAAATGTTGAAGCCGAGTCCTTGGGCTATCACAGCACCTTCCTGGTGGAACATCACTTCACTGGTTTCGGCCAGGTGTCCGCCACACTCAACCTGCTTACCTGGATCGGAGCTCGCACAACGACGTTGCGTCTCGGAACAGCGGTAATCGTGCTTCCGTGGCATAACCCCGTTCTGCTCGCGGAGCAGATTGCAACACTAGACCTTCTGTCCGATGGCCGAGTCGACGCCGGGATCGGCAAGGGGTACCGCCTAAGGGAGTTCGAGGGGTTTTCCGTGTCCATGGACGAAGCGGATGCCCGATTCGAGGAGTGCCTTGAGGTGATGCTAAAAGCTTGGACATCGGATACTCCTTGGTCCCACAAAGGAACCTATTGGGAGTACGACAGCGTTGTAGTTGAACCGTCCAGCGTTCAGAAACCCCATCCAAAACTGTGGATGGGGGCAGGGAGTCCCAGGTCCGTCAAACAGGTCGCAAAACTGGGCTTCAACATGCTGTTGGGCCAATTCGACTCCTTCGAAATGATTGCCGAAGAGGTCGCCTTATTCAAATCGGAAGTCGAATCCCTGGGCCGCACCTTCGATCCGATGAGCGTGGCAGTGGCCCGCTCAGTCAATATCCTAGACTCCACGGCCGATTACGACCAAGCGATCGAAACCCGCATGGCGGCACGCCGCCGGACTCAGAACCTGGCCCGGCAAGCTAATTTCCAAGACACGCGGGAGGCGGCGGAAGCTGGCACCATCTATGGCTCGGTGGACCACGTCAGCAAAAATATCGAAGCCCTTCACGACATCGGTATCGAATACATCCTGCTTAACTGCCCAGCCGGTATTTCGACTTTGCGCCGTTTCGCCAAGGACGTCATGCCTGGGTTCAACGGACATCCCTGATTTTAGTCAGCACGTAATTAGGAGAGACTGGCCCAAGCCACGATGACCAGTAATCGCTCCCTTGCCAATCGATCCCGCCGCTATTAACATGTGCCCAGATTCGCCTTCACAAGCAGGAGCAGACCATGCCCAAGGTTCATGACCGCGGCGGTTGGCCCAACGACGACCCCATAGACCATTCCGAGCACGAGATGGAGGAGTGGGAACGGTTGGTGGACGCACTGAACGGCGTGCTCGGGGAGAAGGGACTCAAGAACACCGACCAGTTGCGCCGGGCGATCGAGAGCCTGGACCTGAAAACCTACGAGTCGTTGGCCTACTATGAGAAGTGGACGGCGGCCATGGAGATTCTGTTGGTCGAGCAGGGAGTCATGACCACGGCCGAGATCGACGCCAAGATGGACGAACTGAAACAGGTCCAGAAGTGACGATGGCCGACAACGCAGGGGCGAAATACAAGATTGGAGACCGGGTGCGCATCAGGGTGGGAGTCCCCCCAACGCATTTCCGGACCCCGGAATACATCCAAGGCAAGCAGGGCCGGATAGACACCCTATGGGGCGCTTTCCCCAATCCCGAATCCCTGGCGTACGGCGGCGACGGCCTCCCAGCCCAACCCTTATACCAGGTGGAGTTCGCCCAGACCGACCTCTGGCGGGATTATAAGGGACCCGCCACGGATACACTGCTTATCGACGTCTACGAACACTGGCTGGAAACTATTTAGACCCCAGGCAAGTCCCGACTCAGGGCAGGAGAGATTCCCATGGCCGATGGACACGAAGATGGGCACGGGCACGGAGAGAACGCGGAGTATTACTCCCTGCGGGCAGCGGCGATGCAAGCCCTGTTGATTGAGAAGGGCGTTTGCACTATGGATGAAATCCTGACCATGGCCGACAAGATTGACTCACGCTCGCCAGAGGACGGTGCCAAGATTTTGGCCCATGCCTGGGTGGATCCCGAGTATAAGAAACGTCTCTTGGCCAACGCTGAATCGGCCTTCTTGGAACTGGGCTACGACCTCCCCGAGACATCGCCCAAGATTACCGTCATGGAGAACACTGACGAGATCCACAACATGGCGGTTTGCACGCTGTGTTCCTGCTACCCCAGGTCCATCATCGGACGTCCGCCAGCCTGGTACAAAGGCTTGGCCTACCGGTCAAAGGTGGTGGCCGACCCCCGGGGAGTGCTCCAAGAGTTCGGCACCGAGCTTGACGAATCGGTACAGGTGCGTGTCATCGACAGCAGCGCCGATTACCGCTATCTGATTCTCCCCAAACGGCCCGCCGGGACCGATGGCATGAGCGAGGAGCAATTGGCCAAGCTGATAACCCAAGAGAGCATGATTGGCGTTACCCTGGCCCTTTCGCCCGAGTCCATAACCGCAAGTTAGCCGGACTACCAGGCGGCGTCTTGGATTTCGGCTTCCGCCGGAATGACGGTGGGGGGTGGCGTTATCCTGGCCCTGTCCCCTGAGCCTATCCCCGCAAGCTGACCAGACATATCCTCGAGAATCAACCGCCCTTAGAACCGGCTGTTCTGGCCTAGTCGGGCCGGTCCAGCATCTGCTGGGGGATATCGCCAAGCAGCGTTTCCACGCCGGGCATGGCCGCGTCGTCCCCCAGCCCGATGTGCAGCGGCGTGATGGAGATGCAGTTGTTCTTCAGCGCGGCGATGTCGCTGTCCGGAGCGGGGGTCTGGTTGCTGGGTTTGTTCCTAGAGATCCAATACCGTTTCTCCGGCCCCACGTTCTCGGCCCGCACGGTCTCTCCCCAGGAACGTCCACCCAAGCGTGTCACCCGGACACCAGCCACTTGGCTCAACTCAATCTTGGGTATGTTGACGTTCAGGAACAGGGTATCGCCGGAATAGTCCCTGAATTTCTCGGCCAAGGGCTTCAGGATCTTCTCGGCGATGTCGTACTTGGTGTTGGTGACCGCCGCCACCGAGATGGCGATGGTGTTGATGCCGCGGACGAACCCCTGAAAAGCGCCCCCAACGGTCCCTGAAACGATGACGTCCCACCCCACGTTTGAGCCGGCGTTCACGCCCGACACCACCAGGTCCACGTCCTTGACCAAGTTTTCCAAGGCCAGGATGCAGGCGTCGCCGGGGGTGCCCTCCACCGAGAATGCGCTCACTGGGTAAAGGCCTTCGCCCTCGTCTTGGAGTTTGGGCTGGAACTCTTGGTCCACGGTCCACTCACCAGCTTTGACCGGCGCGTGAAGGGTTAGACAAGCCCCCACGCCGCTCTGCTGCCTATCGGGCGCAACCACGACAACTTCGCCAACCTGCCGCAGGGCCCGGACCGCCGCCCAGATGCCTGGAGCGTTGATTCCATCGTCGTTTATCACCAGTATCTTCATATCTCTCGCAATGCCTGGGCCGCCTATTTATCGATATCGAGCGGCGGAGGGTATTTTATCAGGGGAATTTTATAAACACAAAAGAGCAGGGGCATCCCGATTTCATCGGGATGCCCCTATCCGTGCGCAAGCATGTTAAGAACTAATGGTGCGCCAGGCCCGTGGCGTGGAAGACGGCGTGCTTCAACTCGATGGCCGCCATCGCCCGCCGGTATTCGGCCGATGCGAAGATATCGCCGATGATGTCCGACCCAATGTCATTGACAATCAGTCCGGTTGCGGCGGCGATATTGTCTGCGGTCAACTCTGTTCCCGCCAACGCTTGCTCCACCGACGGGCCCCGCATCGGGATGGGAGTGAGACCGCCCACGGCCACTCTGGCCGCAGTGCAATTGTGGCCGTCCATGGTCACCACACAGGCGGCGCCAACCACGGCGAAGGAGGTGGCAGGGTGGGCCATCTTGGCGTACTCGGCATGCTGGTTCTCCGCCAAGACCGCCATCTCGACGCCGGTGAGAATCTCGTCGTCTCCCAGAGCGGTGGTGAACGCGCCGATGAAGAAATCGTCGGCGGAGACGGTCCGTGCGCCTCCCGGTCCTTGGATGTTGAACGTGGCGTTCATCGCTTTCAGCACCGTGGGCAGGTCGGACGCAGGGTCGGCGTGGACCACGTTGCCGCCGATGGTCCCCCGGTTCCTCACCTGAGGGTCGCCGATGCCTTGCGCGGTCTCCCACAGTATCCCGGCGGCGGACTGCACCTGGGATGAAGAGGCTATCTCAGCGTGGGTGGTTAGCGCACCGATACGGAGCGTGCCATTCTCCACGGAGATGCCCTTCAACTCGCCGATGCCGCCGATGTCGATCACGGTGCCGGGGCGTGCCAGCCGCAGCTTCATCAGAGGGATAAGACTGTGGCCGCCGGCCAATATCTTGGCATCACCATTGCTGCCCAGAAGCTGGATGGCCTCCGAGACCGAACTTGCCTTTTTGTATTCAAACTCTGTTGCGAACATCGCTTAACTCCCCTGCTGCTGGCGTATGGCCTGCCAAACCTTTTCCGGGGTCAGTGGCATGTCGAGACTCGTGACGCCCAAGGGCCTTAAAGCGTCGATCACCGCGTTGTAGATGGTGATTGTCGAGGCGATGGCCCCGCACTCGCCGATCCCTTTAACGCCCAACGGGTTGTGCGGTGAAGGAGTGACGGTGCTGAGTGTCTCGATGTTGGGGAACATGTGGGCTCTGGGCAGGGCATAGTCCGTCATCGAACCGGTCAGTAATTGACCGTTCTCGTCGTAGACCGCTCCTTCCCAGAGCGCCTGGCCCGCGCCCTGCACCACACCACCGTGGACTTGGCCCTCGACAATCATCGGGTTGATCTGGGGGCCACAGTCGTCGCCAGCCACGTAGCGTCTTACCTCGATGTGCCCATTGTCCGGGTCCACGTCCACCACCGCCACGTGGGTGCCGAAGGGGTAAACGAAATTGGGCGGGTCGTAGAACGCCGATGCTTCAAGGCCGGGCTCCATGCCCTCCGGCATGTTCCAGGCCACGTTGGCCATGGTGGCAATCTCCTGAATGGTCTTGCTCCGGTCCGGCGAACCTTTAACGAAGAACTTGCCGTCTTCGTACACCACGTCGGCCTCGGCCGCTTCCAGCAGGTGGGCAGCTAGGAGACGGGCCTTTTCTTTCACCTTGCGTGCCGCCAATACCATGGCTGCGGCTCCCACCGCCGTGGTGCGGCTGCCGTAGGTGCCCCAGCCCATGGGCGTGTTGCCGGTGTCTCCGTGAATGACGCCCACATCATCGACATCGACGCCCAGTTCGTCGGCGATTATCTGGGCGAAGGTGGTCTCTTCTCCCTGGCCGTGGGGCGAGGTGCCGGTGTAGACGTTTACCTTGCCGGTGGGGTAGAACCGGACGATGGCGCTTTCCCACAAGCCTCCGCCAAACCCGACCGCGCCAGCCACCTGTGATGGCCCCAGGCCGCAGATCTCCGTATAGCAGGTGACGCCTATGCCCATGTAATGGCCGTGCTCCCGCCCATGGGTCTGCTCCTCGCGGAGTGCTTTGTAATCCACCTTGTCCAGCACATTGTCCAGTAGCGGTTCGTAGTCGCCGCTGTCATAGGTGATGCCAGTCGCAACATCGTGCCCGTCTTCGAACTTGGGAATCAGGTTCTTCCTCCGCAGTTCCACCGGGTCCATCTTCAGTTCGACCGCGAGCAGATCAACCAGCCTCTCCACCAAGAAGGTGGCTTCGGGACGGCCCGCGCCACGGTAAGCGTCCACTGGAGTCGCATTATTGAACACCCCATAGATGTCGGCCTTGATAGCGCCAATGTCGTAGGGGCCGCTGTAGATCAGGCCATGAAGGATGGTCGGGACGCCGGGCCCCGCAGTGGACAGGTAGGCGCCCATCCCGGCGTAGACCTTCGACCGGATGCCCGTAATCTTGCCCTCCCGGGTGGCGGCCATCTCCACATACTCAACATGGTCGCGGCCATGGGTCGTCACCTGGAACCCCTCGGAGCGGGTTGCGGTCCATTTGACCGGACGCCCCAGTTGCATCGAGCAGAAAGAGGTGATCATCTCGTCGGCGTACATAGCGAGTTTGCTGCCGAATCCGCCGCCGACCTCGGTGGCGATGACTCGAATCTTATGCTCGCCGATCCCGGTTACCAGCGACGCCAGGAACCGGACGATGTGGGGGTTTTGGCTGGTGCTCCACAGGGTCAACTCGCCCATGGATGGCGTCCAGTGGGCCACCGCAGAGCGGGGCTCCATGGCGTTGGGAATCAACCTCTGTTGGATAATCTTGTCTTTCACGATGACTTCGGCGTCGGCGAAGGCTGCGTCGGTGTCGCCACCGTCGGCCACCCAGTGAAACGCCTGGTTATTGGGGGCGTCCTCGTGCAACTGGGGCGCGCCCGGTTGCATGGCCGCCTCCGGGTCAACCACCGCAGGAAGAATCTCGTAGTCCACGTTGATCAATTCCAGGGCGTCTTCCGCCTGATACCGGCTCTCGGCCACCACCACCGCCACGGCGTCGCCCTGGTAGCGGACCACGTCCTTGGCCAAGGCCGGGTGGGCCACTGCTTTGACGTCGGAATCGGGCGGGATCCAGGCGCATGGAATGGGGTTCAGTACTCCGTCGGTGTCGGCGCCCGTGTAGACCGCCACCACTCCTGGGGCCGCAGCGGCCGCGCTGGTGTCGATGCTGTTGATCTTCGCGTGGGCGTGGGGGCTACGCAACATGGCGGCGTAGGCCATGCCCGGCAGCTTTATATCATCGGTATAAATGGCTTCACCGGTGATCAACCTTGGGTCCTCACGGCGGCGAATGCCCGAACCAAATATTCTTGTCGTCATCGCTTAACTCCTCTTGGCTTCCGCAGCCGCCAGAATGGCTTTCACGATATTGTGATAGCCGGTGCAACGGCAGATGTTGCCCTTCAGGCCGTTCCGCACCTCTTCAGCCGAGGGGTCTGGGTTGTTTTCCAGCAATTCCACCGCAGTCATAATCATGCCGGCGGTGCAGTAGCCGCACTGGAGGCCATGGTTGTCCCAGAAGGCTTCTTGGACCGGGTCCAATCCGCCGCCTGGGGCCAGGCCCTCTATAGTGGTGATTTCGCTGCCGTCGGCCTGGACCGCCAGGCAGGTGCAGGATTTCACCGTGATGCCGTCCATCTTCACCACACAGGCGCCGCATTGACTGGTGTCGCATCCAATCTTCGTCCCGGTTAGTCCCAGGTCATCTCTGAGAAAATGGACCAATAATTGGCGCGGTTCCACGTCCTTTTCATGGGCTTTGCCGTTAACCGTCACTTGAATGTTCAAAATAGCTCCCTTGCGTGGTGGCTTACGTGTCGGATACCCGTTTTCCAGGCGTGGATTAGGCTCAAGGGGCCGAAGTGTCCAGAGTATATACTTGGCTGAATACCCAGTCAATCGACCCGTCAAAGTGCCTGGCCCGGGGCGGCGGTTGCGCTATCTTTAGACTGGCCCTATCATTTCAATCGCCAGTGCGCCTGAATCACCGATTCAGGAAACCCGCGCTTGGCCATTTCGTAGGCGATTAACCCCCAAGCAGATAACAAGGTTGCCCATGTTCCCGCAGAGCATTTTCCCAGATACCGCCGAAGTCGATGCCCATGGACAGTTGATGTTGGGTGGTTGCCGGGCCACCGACTTGGCAGAAGAGTACGGCACCCCGGTGTATGTGATGGACGAAGAGACCCTCCGGGCCCGCTGCCGCACCTTCATCGGCGAGTTCCGCAAGCTCCACCCCGACACCAACGTCAGCTATGCCTGCAAAGCCTACATCAACCCAGCGCTGGCCAAATTGTTCCAGGAAGAGGGCATGGGTTTCGACGTGGTCTCGGGCGGGGAGTTGGCCCTGACCGTCAGCGCTCAGATCCCCATGGACGAGGTCTATTTCCACGGCAACAACAAGACACCTCAGGAGCTGTCCGAGGCGTTGGAGCATTCCATCGGCTGGGTAGTTGTCGACAGTTTCCACGAACTTCAACTTCTGGATGACCTGGCGGGCCAGGCGGGCAAGACCCAGGACATCTTGATCAGGGTCTCCCCCGGCGTGGATCCGCACACCCATGTGTACACGACCACCGGCGTCCTGGATTCCAAGTTCGGGTTTTCGATCCAGACCGGCCATGCCGCCGAAGCGGTCCGATTGGGACTAGCCGCCAAGAACTTGAATCTGCGTGGCCTACACTTTCACCTGGGCTCGCCCATATTCGAGTTGGAGCCCTACCGGGTGGCAACAGACTTGGTGTTGCGATTCGCCGCCGAGTTCCGGGAAGAGGGCTTCGAGATGCAGCGGTTCAGCCCCGGCGGCGGATTCGCCATTAGCTATACCCGCAGCCAGAAGCCCCCGCTTGTTTCCGCCTACGCAGAGACGATTGTGTCCACCATGACTGCGGCCTGTGAAGACCTGGGCCTGGAATTGCCTACTTTGGTCATCGAGCCGGGCCGTGCCATCATCGGTACCGCCGGAGTGGCGTTATACCGCATCGGAGGAATAAAAGACGTGCCTGGCGTGCGCAAGTTCGTCAGCGTCGACGGTGGCATGGGCGACAATATCCGGCCCGCCCTCTATCAGGCGGAATACGAGGTGGTCGCCGCCAACAAGGCCGACTGGGAACCGGAGGAGAAGGTCACCATCGCCGGTAAATACTGCGAATCCGGAGACCTTTTGGTGTCGGATGTGATGCTGCCGAAGCTGGAATCCGGAGACCTTTTGGCGATTCCCGCAGCCGGAGCATATGGCCCATCCATGGCCAGCAATTACAACATGAATCCCCGGCCGCCAATGATCCTGGTGAAAGACGGCCAAAGCCGGCTGATACGTAGGCGGGAGAGCTACCAAGACCTGATGCGCTACGACGTAGTTTGACCCCGCCGCACAAAATTTGACTCCACCCGATCCCCGGCACGACAAATATTATGTGGACTGTCTACGGCCAAGAACACCTCCTCAAACGGCTTGAGCCAAGCCTGCGGCTACGAAGGCAGTCGCACGCCTACCTGCTCAGTGGACCGCCCCACGTGGGCAAGATGGCCCTTGCTATCAATCTATCTCAGGCCGTAAATTGTTTAGAGGGCCCCGGTGTTCCCTGCGGTGCATGCACTCAGTGCATCAGGATCGCCGAAGGCCGCCACGCCGATGTTAGGACACTCGCCCCCGGTCAGGGTGAAGACCCCCGGTCACCCAAAACCGTGATTGGCATAGACGTCATCAAAGAGATAATTCGGCGAGTGAACCTGAACCCCTACGAGGGATCATGCAGCGTAGTGATTATCGACGGCGCGGAAGCCATGAGTGATGAAGCAGCGAACGCTTTGTTGAAAACACTGGAAGAGCCGCCACCGCAGGTGATGTTTCTGTTGCTTACGGCCAACGAGAGCGAGGTGCTGACCACTGTCCGCTCGCGGTGCCAGACCCTTAGTCTGCTTCCCCTGTCGAAGAAACAGATGGTGGAGCGGCTGACAACAGCCTACCAGGCGACAGACGAGCAGGCGGAGCAGTTGTTCCGGCTGTCGCGAGGTTGCCTCGGCTGGGCGATCAACGCGATGAACGACAGCCAAGTACTGGAGCAACGGCAAGCCGACTTGGAAAAACTGCAGGAAACCCTGGCCTCCGGGCTGGAAACCAGGTTCACCTACGCCAACGAGGTCGCATCTCTTTTCGGAAGCGACCGGGAAGCCGCCAAGGACCTGCTGGCCCTTTGGCTTCGTTGGTGGCGTGACCTCCTCCTGATCAAAGAGGGAGTGGAGGAATTTCTACACAACGCTGACCACGCCGATTCTCTGCGTGGCCAAGCATCGGGTTTGAGCACTCAGGAGATTGTGCAGTTCATCAATCGCCTGATGCAAACTTTATCAAGCCTAGATAGCAACGCCAGTCCCAGACTGGCGATGGAAGTATTGATGCTGAATCTACCCATAGAAGCCGGCCAAGTATGACCCGCGTAGTCGGTGTGCGCTGGCGGACCGCCGATTCGGTGACGCATGCGGCAGCGGACGATTTTATGCTCCCCATCAAGAGCTACGTTCTGGTTCAGTTGGAAAAAGCGCAAGAGTTGGCGTGAGTCTGCCGGGAGCCTGCCGAGCTGGTAG
>SMVB01291766.1_pt1 | contig 17208 bp, 15 predicted proteins | sample 2456461 | NCBI WGS metagenome assembly SMVB01 (sample SAMN11095934, study PRJNA526329) | marine sediment metagenome | biome: Marine sediment; feature: Surficial sediment; material: Deep marine sediment; isolation source: Hadal surficial sediment | place: Pacific Ocean | collected 2014-05 | depth...
TCTTCGCCTTTGCCTTCGTCTTTGTCGCCGCCGCAGCTGCCTTCATCGCCCTTATCTTTGTCGCCGCCACAACTGCCTTCATCGCCCTTATCTTTGTCGCCGCCGCAGCTGCCTTCATCGCCCTTATCTTTGTCGCCGCCACAACTGCCTTCATCGCCTTTGTCGCCGCCACAACTGCCTTCATCGCCTTTGTCGCCTTTGTCACCACCACAACTACCTTCACCGGCGCCGAGCATGTAGCCCGCTACCAAAGAATTCATTGCGAACGGGCTGGCACCCGTGTCAGCGTTTGCGACGCCAGTTACGGCGAATGATCCGGCCAGTGCAGCACCTACAGCGATTGCGACAGGTTTTACTATTTGCTTCTCAGACATTTAAATCTCCTACCTTTGCTTGTGAATGCCCGCAACCGGGCCGTGAAATTCAATAAAGTTTTGTCAGGTACTCCACTTCACTGAGTTAACTACTTGTTTTTCGATGCTTTCCAGTGGCTCGTCGCGGCCGCCGATGATGGCGATACTGCCATTGCCGACCGGAAGAATGACACCTCTGACGCCAATTCCGTCGAGCGGAATAGCGTTGCTGATCATTTCATCCGGTAGCAAAAGAATCGTAATTGGACCGTGCTCCCCCTGAATCACGAGGTGTGGAATTAAACGGCCGTTTATTTCGCAACTGGTTGCGTAGGTTATCAGACCGATGTCCATTTCCTCGACGTCACCTTCGACCACGTTTGCCAGTGTTTGTTCAGAAACCGCTATGTTGGTGACCGTCAAACCATCCTGATGATGATCGAAATGGGCGACTATCTCTTCCGCCAGGGACGGATAAACCACGTCATCGGCGGCAAATCGTACGCCCAGGAAGGCGACAAGCACCGCGCTCGCGGCCAGGCCCAGCCAAGCCGGGGTGGTCATGCGGCCCCGGCGAAATGGCAGGTTTACGACATTGTCATCGTCAATGGCTGGCAACTCAGGCATGACGAGATCCGGTACCTTGATCTCGAGCGCCCTGGCTATTTTGTGATCGAGCGCCAGAATTTCGTCCCTGAAGGTGGCGCAGGACTCACAGGCATCCGCATGCGATGCGCCGTCGAATTGCTGCGACGGGTCGGCGGCGTACGCTTCCTTGTAGTCCTTACAGTTCATTTAATGCCTCATCTACTATGTTTTTCAGCTTGATTCTCGCCCGGTGCAGCCTGGTCAAAACGGCGCCCGGCTTGATTCCCATCAGTTCGGCAATCTCCCTGGTGCTGTGGCCCATCAGGACCTGTAACACCAGTGGCTCGCGATAATCATCATCCAGTTGGTAGATAGCCTCTCTCATCTCATCGAGATCCGAATCATCGGTCTGGGCAATCATGGCCGCCTGGGACTGGGTCAATTCGTCTATATCGACCGTCTCAAGCCGTTTGCGCTCGAAATGCCTGGCATTCTCGCGCCGAACAATCGTCAGCAGCCACGGTTTCGCCGCGACATCGTCGCGGAGCGCATCCAGCGACTTCCAGGCTCTGAGCATGGCTTCCTGCACCACTTCCTCAGCAATGCCCGGATCGCGGCATAGCCAGGCTGCATATCGGTACATATCCATATGCAATACAGTGACTACTTGCGCAAAACGCTCTCTGCGCACTGTGTCCGCACTACTGCTGTTCATTCGAGATGACCCGCCCCTTATAGAAATTATTACCGGATATTGGCTTTTTTTGTGATTCAGGCTTGGAAACCCTACCTGAATACAGCCAAAATCCAAGTACCACGAGCAATTAGTGTAAAAACAGTATTCTAATGACTAATCCAGGCAACAACCGCTTCCCAAGGACCCGCTTGCGCCGCACCCGAAATAGCGCCGGGTTGCGCCGGATGGTGGCCGAAACAGGCTTAAGCCCTGCCGATCTTATCTATCCTGTGTTCGTTCTGGAAGACGGCAAGGCCTCAGAACCCGTGGCCTCCATGCCCGGCATCACTCGCCACAGTATCGATGCCCTGCTGACCGAAGTCCGGCACGGCATGGAACTCGGCATCCCGGCGGTCGCCTTGTTCCCGGTTATCGATGCCGGCGGCAAGAGCGAAAACGGCAAGGAGTGCGCTAATCCGGACGGTCTGGTGCAGAAAACAGTCCGTGCTCTGAAATCGGAGTTCCCGGAGCTGGTGGTCATCACGGACGTGGCGCTGGACCCTTACACCACGCACGGCCAGGACGGTATTATCGACGACACGGGCTATGTGCTGAACGACGAGACCGTCGCCATGCTCGTTCGACAAGCTGAATCACACGCGGACGCCGGTGCGGATATGGTGGCGCCCTCGGACATGATGGATGGTCGTATCGGCGCTATTCGTGATCAGTTGGAATCCGGCGGCCACCACAACACGCTCATTCTTGCGTATGCCGCGAAGTATGCCTCCTGTTTTTATGGCCCGTTTCGTGACGCGGTCGGCTCTGCGGCAAACTTAGGCAGCGGCGACAAGCGCAATTATCAGATGGATCCGGCAAACAGCGACGAGGCGCTTCGTGAAGTCGGTCTCGACCTTGACGAGGGTGCCGACATCGTCATGGTCAAACCCGCGCTGCCCTACCTGGATATCATTCGCAGGGTTAAGGATCGCTTCGATGTACCGGTGTTTGCTTATCAGGTAAGCGGCGAGTACGCGATGCTGAAAGCTGCATCATCGACCGGTGCGCTGGACGAAAAATCTGCCGTGCTTGAGTCACTGCTTTCTATCCGTCGTGCAGGCGCAAGTGCCATTTTAAGTTACTACGCGTTGCAAGCGGCCGCCTGGTTATCCGAGTAAGGACGCCCTGAACTTCGTTATACTGCGGAACCATGTCAATTGATCGTTACGGCGTTATGGGATTTCCCGTATCCCACAGCCGCTCACCCATCATTCACAGGTTGTTTGCATTGCAGACACGACAGGACCTGCAATACGAGTTGTTGCAAGTTGCGCCCGAGAAACTGGAGTCGTCCGTGCGCCAGTTCCAGAGCACCGGCGGCAAGGGCCTTAACATCACGTTGCCGCATAAAACCGAAGTCATGCGGTTTGTCGACGATATGAGCGAGCGCGCCAAAAATGCCGGTGCGATTAATACTTTATCGTTCGACGACGACGGTATTCATGGCGACAACACCGACGGTGTCGGCTTGATGCGTGACCTGGTTACCAATCTCGGCTTGCAACTCGAAGGCGCCAATATTCTGGTGCTTGGCGCAGGAGGTGCAACACGCGGCATCCTGGCGCCGCTACTCGATGCAGGCCCACGCGGTATCACTATCGCCAACCGCACTTTGTCCAGAGCGAGCGATCTTGTCGAACATTTCTCCGACACCGATTTACTAAGTGCGTGCCGCTTCGATGACGTGGCCACCGAAGACACCTACGATCTCGTCATAAACGCAACCTCAGCCGGAGTAAAGGGCGAAACCCCGCCTTACCCGGAGGCGGCGATCGGCTCGCAAACCTGTTGCTACGATTTATCCTACGGATTGGCTGCTACACCTTTCAGCCAGTGGGCGGCATCGCGGGGAGCGGCGCGTTCGATAATGGGCTGGGGCATGCTCGTTGAACAGGCTGCGGAGTCTTTTCATATCTGGCGCGGCGTGCGGCCCGATACCACCGCCGTGCTCAAGCAGATGTCGGTCAGCGCATCGTAACCAGCTCTTCCGCAGCCGTCGGATGAATCGCAACTGTATCGTCGAAATCACGTTTGCTTGCACCCATCCGTATGGCAACAGCAAAACCCTGTAAAATTTCGTCGACGCTGTCGCCAATCATGTGACAACCCACTATTCTTTCATCCTTGCCAGTGGTCACAAGTTTCATCGTCGTCATTGTCTTTTTCTCACTGAAGGCATACTGCATCGGAGCGAATCGAGACCGATAGACTTTTACATCATCACCAAATTCCGCACGCGCCTGGTCTTCAGTGAGTCCAATCGTACCGATCGGCGGATGTGAGAATACAACGGTGGGTATGCAGGAGTAGTCAAGATGCCGGCCATCCATGCCACCGTACAGTCGATCTGCCAGTCGCCGGCCAGCCGCGATCGCCACCGGCGTCAGTGCCGCTCGTCCCGTTACGTCACCCAGTGCATGAATGTGATCGACATTGGTTTTCTGCAAGTCGTCTACCGGAACGAAACCGTAGCCATCGTGTTCGACACCGGCCTTCTCCAATTCAAGGTCCTCCGTATGCGGCGCACGTCCCACGGCCCAAATGATCTGATCGTAGGAGCCGAATGTCCGTCCATCTTCGGCGACAAGCATAAGGCCGCCGTCCGTCCGCTCCAGACAGTGCGGAACCACTCCGGTTTCCAGGTGAATTTCGTTGTTCGCCATCGATGCTTGCAGCTCTTCTCGCAACATTGAATCGAAACTCCGCAACACACCGTCTTTTCGGACAAGAACGCTCGTGTAGGCGCCTAGTGAACTAAAGATGCCGGCAAACTCGACTGCGATATACCCACTGCCGACGATCGCGACTTTTCTTGGCATCTCTTCGAGTTCAAAGAAACCATCCGACGTGATGCCGTATTCGGCGCCTGCTATACGCGGCACGATCGGGTATCCGCCGGTGGCGATCACTATCTGCTTTGCCCCATAAAGCCGCGCGTCTACGTCAATTGTATGCGCGTCGACAAAACGGGCCTTGCCGTGAATCGTCGTTATGTTGCGGTTGGCGAGATTGCCCTCGTAAATACTGTTGAGGCGCGCTATGTACTGGTCTCGCCGCCGCTTGAGGCCTGCCCAGTCGTGGCTGTTAACGGTAATGTCGAAACCAAAGTCCGCCGCAAGCCTCGCAAGGTCCGCAAGGTGTGCGGTCTGCCATGTCAGTTTCTTCGGCACACAGCCAACGTTCACGCAAGTCCCGCCTAAAGGCGCGTACTCCACTACCGCTACTTTGACGCCGTAGTCGGCTGCACGTTGTGCATGCGCAAGACCGCCGCTGCCTCCACCAATAACAATCAAATCGTACTTGTCCGTCACTTAATTTCCTTGATGCATAAAATAGTTGGCCACCTGTTCGCAGATGGCCTGAATAAATTTAAATCGGCACGCCAGTTCACGGGTTGGATGACCCCCTGTGGTAACATCGCAGCCGCACTGGAGGACTAACATTTTACAAACGACCAATCCGTTACTGGACATATCCGGGTTGCCGCGATTTCGCGACATCACTCCGGAAGACTCCGTGCCAGCATTGAAGCAGCTTATCGCAGAGCATCGAAGAAAGCTCGACGAGCTGCTTGCGAGTCCTGACGAGCTGGACTTTAAATCGCTAGTCATTCCGTTCGAGGAAATGGCGCACGAGCTCAGCCGTGTGTGGTCACCCGTCAGCCATCTGCAAAGCGTGCTGGGTGACGCGCAGTGGCGTGAGGCCTATAACGCTGCCCTGCCGTTACTGACCGAGCATGGCACCGAATTATCACAGAATCTGAAGCTGCAACAGGCATTCGAAAAAGTGTCGCAATCGATACCGGACGATGCGCCCGAGGCAATGCGAAGCCTGATCGACCAGGCGCTGCGAAATTTTCGCTTGGCGGGCGTGGCGCTTCCCGATGCGGAAAAATCGGAATTCAAAGCCATAATGCAGGAACTGGCTGCAACCCAGGCCAGTTTTGATCACAACGTTCAGGATGCTGCAGCCAAGTGGGTGTGGCACACGGAGGACGCCAGCCTGTGCGCCGGCATCCCGGACATGACGATATCGCGCGCGCGCAAAGATGCCGAGGCCAATGGCCAGACAGGCCTGTTGTTCAAGCTCGACTTCCCAACCTATCACTCGATCATTACCCACGCGGAGAATCGCGAACTTCGCCAGTGGTTTTATAAAGCATGGTCAACCCGCGCGTCCGATCAAGATGACCCTCAGTTCGACAACACGAAGAACATAGAAAAGATTTTGTCACTGCGTCACAGGGCAGCACTGCTTGTCGGTTTTGAAAATTACGCGGAATACTCGCTGGCCACCAAAATGGCCGGAGAAAGCAGCGATGTCATCGAATTCTTAAACGAGCTTGCACAACAAACCCGGGCAACAGCGGAAAAGGAACTCGCAGCAATACAGTCGATTGCCGGCGCCCCGCTGGAAGCATGGGATACGCCTTACTACATGGAAAAGCTCAAGCAGCAGGAGTACTCGATCTCGGACGACGAGCTACGGCAATATTTTCCTGTCAAGAGTGTTTTTGACGGCCTGTTTGAACTTGCGGAAAAACTCTATGGGATAACCTTGTCCAGGAATGACGATGTTCAAACCTGGCATGAATGCGTATTGTTTTATGACGTTTATGATGAAAATGGCGAGACCATCGGTGGCTTCTATACCGACCTCTACGCACGACCTGGCAAGAGCAATGGCGCATGGATCGATGAATGCATCGTGCGCAAGAAACTGAATGGCAAGACAGTGTTGCCCGTTGGCTACCTCGTCTGCAATTTTTCCCCACCGGACAGCAATAGTGAATCCCTGCTCACGCACGATGAAGTCGTCACAACATTTCATGAATTTGGGCACATGCTGCACCACCTTTTGACGCGGGTGGATTATCCGAGCATCGCCGGTATCAATGGTGTCCCCTGGGACGCGGTAGAGCTTCCCAGTCAGTTCATGGAAAACTTTGCCTGGAGCTACGACGTGTTGGTACGCACCTCCAAGCATTGCAAAACAGGTAGGCCATTGCCGCGGGAATTGTTCGACAAGCTGAACAGGAGCCGTCATTTTGGTGCGGCATTATCAATGCTACGCCAGATCGAGTTCGCCCTGTTTGATTTTCGCTTGCATGCGGACTACGACCCGAAGAGTCCTGATAATCCTTTAGACATTTTGCAGCAAGTTCGCCAGGCTGTTTCTATCGTTAAGCATCCGCAGTACAACCGTCTTCCGCACGCATTTACACACATTTTTGCCGGAGGCTATGCTGCAGGTTATTACAGCTACAAGTGGGCCGAGGTCCTGGCTGCGGACGCATTCTCCGCTTTCGAGGAGGCTGGTATCTTTGATCATGCTACTGCACTTCGTTTTCGTTCCGAGATCCTGGAAATCGGTGGCAGCCGCGACATTATGGAAGCGTTCGTCGCATTTCGGGGCCGCAAGCCGACCCTGGACGCGTTACTCCATTACAGCGGAATCGAAAAAGCTGCATGAAGATCGCTACCTGGAATGTCAATTCCCTGAATGTACGCCTGCCGCACGTCCTTGAGTGGCTAGGCGCTAACAAACCAGATGTGCTCGTGCTGCAAGAGATAAAACAAGTCACCGATGCGTTTAACGCCGACGCGTTTCGGGAGATAGGTTATCAGTCCCTCGCCAGTGGCCAGAAAACATACAACGGTGTTGCGGTTATCAGTCACTCGCCCACAGCGGACGAGATCACGGATTTTCCGGGCTTTGAGGACCCACAAAGACGCATACTCGCCGCAACAATAGATGGGGTCAGAGTAATTAATCTGTATGTGCCAAACGGCAACAGCGTTGGCTCTGAAAAATACGACTACAAGCTGGGCTGGCTTAAGGCGCTACGTGGTTTTCTTGAGACTGAGATCGCAGCCCACGAGAAACTGGTGGTGCTGGGCGACTTCAATATCGCGCCGGAAGATCGCGATGTTCATAACCCGGAAAAATGGGGAGATAACATACTCTGCAGCCCCGCAGAGCGAGCGGCGCTTCGGTCACTGCTGGACCTTGGACTGTCGGATGTCTTTCGTCAATTCGAACAGGCGGACAACACGTTTAGCTGGTGGGATTATCGCGCTGCAGGCTTCCGCCGCAACGCCGGTCTGCGAATCGATCTGATTCTGGCAAGCGAGGCACTGGCGACGCACTGCAACGCGAGTTTCGTCGATCGCGAGCCGCGAAGCTGGGAGCGCCCGTCTGATCATGCCCCTGTCATCGCCGAGTTTTCAATTTAGCGGAATTCGCTTATCGGGCTGGTATATCGTCTTGTTTTTGTTACATAATAGCGGGGATTTACCAGCAGCCTGTATGCCGCCCGTGTATCATTTAAAAGAAAAAAGCCCCCATGCAAGATCGCCGCAATAACTACGATGTAACCAATACGGTGCAAGTCAGCAGTCCCGGTGCTGTGCGTGACGCTGTGCAAGATTTATTTGCGGAGACGTTTCCCGGGGCGTCATTCGACCGTCTGTGGCTGGCCTTTTATGACTTCGATCGATTGTTCAACGGCAAGTATCCAGGTTACAAAGGCTGCGACACGACCTACCACGATATGCAGCATACGCTGGACATGACACTTGCCATGGCGCGCCTGATCGTCGGTTACGAGCGCAGCATGCAGCTTTCTGAAAGACTCGGTACCGCTCGCGCCCAGATGGCGATCGTGACGGCACTGTTTCACGATTCAGGCTACATCCGACACAAAGAACGCGACAAGGATTTTGAGAACGGCGCAGAATTTACGCTTTATCACGTTTCCCGTAGTGCGGATTTCCTGCGACGATATCTGCCTGAACTTGGAATGGGCAAATACATTGGCATCAGCAGTGTCATTGTGCACTTCACGGGCTACGAGCTGGACCTCGACGAGATCGAACTCGACGATCCGCGCGACGCCATTTGTGGCCATTTGCTCGGCACCGCGGACCTCATCGCCCAGATGTCAGATCGCTGCTACCTCGAAAAATGTCGCGACCGGCTTTATAAGGAGTTCGTTCTCGGAGGCATCGCAATCGAAAATGCAAATCCTGGGGAGTATATGGTTCGTTATGAGTCCGGCATCGACCTGCTGAAGAAAACACCGGTATTTTATCAGCAGGTATCGCAGATACGATTGCAAAAGAAATTCAACCGAGCCTATCGATATATGGAAGTTTTGTACGGCGGGGAGAACCCCTACGTTGCCGCGATGAAATCCAATATGGGCCACCTGATCCGCGTTTTGAAATCAGACAACTGGAATTTGCTTAGACGATGCCCGCCATTTTTTGTTGGCGACAGCAATGCAGTGCAAAACGTTGATAAAATGGTGCAATCGCAGCTTGCGGAGATACCCTTGCGACACGCCGAAATTCCAGGATACGTTTCCGCCTGATAATGTAGCAGCGGCCCCCGCGATACCCGGAAGGGTGACACAGTGCAGATGAGGTAGAATCTGCAGCACTTAAGCCTCAAGTTAACGGAGAAGACCGTGCGTTCCACCCACCTGTTGTCAAATTCGGCCTGGCTTATGGCCGTAGTCCTGTTTCTGTCTGCTTGTAGCAGCACATCGACCAGGGTGACAAAAATTTATGATGACTCCGACTACAGGAAAGCAAGATTCAGCAATGTGCTTGTCATTACCGTAGCGGACAACTACGACCGGCGGGCGCAATTTGAGCGTACGGTCGTTTCCGGCATTCGACGGACCGGCGCCGAGGCGACCGCATATTACACCGTGGTTGGCCACAACCCGGCTGTTTCCTCCAGCGACATCATGAACGCCGTTCGCGCGCGAAATTTCGACGCGGTTGTGTTTACCAGGGTAAAAAGACGCTCCGAGAAAATTTCGGAAAAAGATGCGACGCCGGAGGCGCAGGCCAAAGTGATCGGCGGCAACCTGTTTGATCTGTTTCGTTACGACTATGAGGAGTATCAGGAGCCCACAAACATTCGCATGAGCACCACCGTCGTCTTGATTACGCAACTTTACGTTACGGCGGACAAGAAAAATATTTGGGCGATTGAAATTACCAGCAGCGACCGTGAGTCGACCGCGCAAATCATCGAAAGCTCGGCAGCGGCGATCGTGAAATACCTTAAACGAGATAAGCTCGTGGGCCCGAAATAGTTGCAACGCGATGATGCCCAATTGATCCCTGACTCAACATTTCGGGGCATCTGTCTCGGCCTGGTTGCGACGTTTCTGTTTTCAGCCTGCACCGATGATCGGCCTGAGCTGCGATTGATCGAGCCAAGGCTCGAGGTGGATCGAAAAATAGCGAACGATTTCGCCACCATTATGGAAGAAAGATCTGCTGTGTCCGTAACGATGGTGGCTCCCGCGAGTAACCTGGAAACGAGTACCCAAGCACTGTTGTCGGATCGAGCGGATATCGCATTGATCTCGAACAACCAGCCTTTCACATCCGGCATAACAACTGTATTGCCGCTATACGCCAATATTCTGCATATTCTGCAAAAGCAACCGGCGATCGCCACAGACGCAAGTGATCTGTTTACGTCAGGAACGGTGTTTGCCGGCCCTCCTGGTTCACCATCCAGAAATATGCTTGAGAAGTATGCGGCACAGCAGCATATTGAAAGCAGGGAGATTCACTTCGTTGAGACTTTCGATGGCGAGTGCCCGGACATCATCGCCATATTTGTCCCCATCATTCGCGACTTGCGTTCGCGGCTTGAGCGCTGCGGTGATGTCGGCCTTTATCGCCTGTACAGCCTGGGCTCGCCCGACGAGATCGGTACTGGCTCTGCAATTGACGCTGCGACATTGCTGAATCCAAGCATGCGAGCATTTATTATTCCTGCGGGCATTTACCCGGACAACGCAGATGAGCCCGTTGTTACGCTGGCCGTTGACAAAATGCTGGTTGCGCGTCGTGATGTACCGGACACTGTTATATATGACCTGATTAGCGAAGTAATTCGACTGCAGCCCGCGCTTGCTGCAAGTAATCCGACGATTTTTCACTCGCTTGGCGGTGACTTCCATTCGTCTGACTCGACGTTCGTGCTGCATCCCGGAGCGCAAAGCTATATTGAGCGAGACGAACCCAATGTTTATGAAAGATACTCCGGCATTGCCGAGGTCGTCGTCACCATCTTCTTTGCCCTGCTCAGCGGCGCATATGCAGCCGTACGTATCTATAATCTGCGGCGCAAGAATCGGATCGACCGATTTTACTCCGCAGCCATCAAGCTAAGACAGTCAGTGAGCGACGCGACACCGGTAGCAGAACGCAGGAAAACCATTTCTCAGGTTCGCGCGTTGCAAACTGAAGCCTTCGAGTTGCTGGTGGACGAAAAACTTGCAGCCGACGAAAGTTTTCGCATTTTTATTACCTTATCCAACGACATTGTTGATGAGTTGAAAGAGGCTTCAGCCCCGGACTGGGTGGCACCAGAGTCCTAAAAATGCGCGCCCAGGAACACGAACGGTCCGTGGTGTCTGATCTCGATTTTTCCGTTAATCGCATTGTGATCTGAATCGAGCTTCATATCATAAAAGTTATAACCGACGCCCAGGCTCATCGTGTTCCCCAGCATGTGTTGCAACCCGAGGTTCACATAGTTCATTGACCCTTCGTAGTGGTCGAAGTGCATGCGAAATATTTGCACGCGCGCTCCCAGGAAGGTTTTCGTTCCGAGAGCAATGCTGCCGTGAACGCCAATAACCGGCAATGGCGTCGATGCGGTTGATCGCTCGCGCTGGCCCGTGTCGGGGGCAAATATTTCTGTGTTCAATCGGGACAGGTGCATGCCAGCCATGACACCCAATTCCTTTTGCGCATCGTGCATTAGCGAAAACGCATAAGACACTCTTGCCACTCGCACGTCAGATCGAAGATTCACAATCGTTCCAGCCGGAAACGTTTCACCGCCAAACTCAATATCATTATTTAGCGTCAACGAAGAGTTGCGAGTCAGATCAAAATAGCCGAATTCAATGCGGTGAAAGCTGTTCAGGCGAACGATCGCGTCGAGCTGCAATACCGATTGTGTATTGGTCACATCCATGACGTCTTCCAGGTCAATCTCTTCGCCGGGACTGCCGTCCGGCGCCTCCAGCGTGATTTTGGTGCTGATGGTGTCCTGAAACATGCCCGCCCTGAATTCATAACGCGGCATTTTGTAAGTATCAGCGCCGAATTCACGGGACCTGAAAACATTGGCGTTGTAAGCCAGACCAATACCTCCGGACCACAAGACGTCCTTGTCGACAATCGGACTGTTGACGATCCCGTCGCCGAGTTTTTCATACGTGAATTTACCGGAGAGCAACCACTTGTCCGAAATTTGGTAACCCCACACCACTTCCGCTGCCAGCTTTGTCGTAGCACCCGGTACATAAACGGGCCGCCCGGGATCCGACTCCTGCGGTGTTACCTGAAAATAATAGTTCGAATATGTTTCATCCAGCCACGACGCTTTGATTGTTGGAACAATATATCCCCACGATCTCTTCAGCGGGTACTCCAGCCTGAGCTCACCGATCCAGCCCCCATGTCGCCCGGAAATTTCTTTGTATGCTTTCGCGATTATGTGGACTGGCCAACCGCGAAAACCCACCAATGGCGCGGCCTCAATCGTCCACTGCTTTTCATGAAGGCCGCGTAATTCGTCGGACCTCTCGCTGCCCAGACCCAGGGTCTGAATCCGCCCAACGAAGCCGAACACCCAATCATTTTCGGTGACTTTTCGAACCCCTAAATCGCCATCGGAAAGCAGCAGCCAGTCATCAGTAAATGCGCGATGTTCGAAACTGGTCAGGTAGGGGTAGACAACGACCGAATTTTTAGCATCCGTGTAGGGATTTTGTGATACCGAGACATGCACACCCAAAGCGAAGTTATTCAAGTCATAATTTCGGATGTAGTCGAGTACGTTTCCAGCCGAAGCAGCTGTGGGCAATAACAGTAACAGAGCCATACAGGCAGTTTGCAGGCTGCTGGTTTTTTCCTTGATCGACCACCGGCCACCTGGGATCATTTAATTGCTCGACTATCGACTGCTGTTGAAGCACATCATAGCAGCTTTTAAAATCACCAAAGTTTGCTTTTAACCGCAGGAACAACAGGTGATAATCAGCAACCATGAGACAAGACAACTTTATTTACCTGTTACTCGCGCTGATCATATACCTGGTTGCACTGCCGATAATGGACGACCTGCAAATTGTCCCCGCAGGTTTTGTCAGACCTGTCGCTTTTAGCTGTCTGCTTGCCATTGGCGTTTGGTCGTTACGTGACTCGGTAATGACATTTCGTATTGGCATCGGGCTGGCGATTGTCGGCATTATCAGCAACGGTGTGAGCGTCGCAAATGATGCGCCCGCTTACTACTATTTGTCCGTAGTCACGTTGTTTGCTTTCCTGGTGCTATCCATTCGCAGCGCATTGCGCCAAATCCTGTTTAGCGTAGAGATCGACGCCAACCGGCTTTATGGCGCAGTGTGCGTTTACCTGATGCTCGGCGTAATCTGGGCATTGATGTACAGCACCCTTGGACACCTGGATTCAGGTGCGTTTGACGGCTCGCTGCCGAGCGGCTCCGAGGACTGGAACCTGGAGTGGATTTACTACAGTTTCGTTACCTTGACGACACTGGGCTATGGCGACATCCTGCCTGTCACCGCGACCGCCCGCGCGCTGGCCTACAGTGAAGCAGTGGTCGGCGTGTTCTACATGGCAATGCTGGTTGCGGCGCTGGTGGGATCGTATGCCGCTGCAAAAACGGACCACAATTGAAGGGGAGACCATGAACAGAAGAAATTTTCTGAGCGCCTCTGTCGCGGCCGGTTTGGCAACTACTGGCATCGATTTATCCCTTGCTTACCGAGATTACGTCTGATTTACCCGCCGTCACTGGTAACGGCGCAGAGTTGGTGCTGGAAAAGGCAGCCGTAAAAGAACTGGCCGACAGCCTGCTCGGGCCAGTGTTGTTACCCGGCAATGCCGCTTATGTCGCCGGCGCCAGGTCGTTGGCGGTGAAATCGTGTTTCCGTTCAGTCGTGCGCTCGACATTTTGAATTTCTATCAAGACTATAGCTTGGCCGCGCCCGATGAGCTTTATTGTGACCTGATCATTGATTCCGCACTGGGTGGCGGTGATCCATGTCTGTTATTCGGATTCGCAATCAGACGCCGAAAAAGTGCTTGCCCCTATTCGGAAGCTGGGCAAGCCGATCACCGACACCATCAAGGCGATTGACTATGTTGCCATTCAACGCAGCTGGGACAATACCGATCCACGAAATGAGGGAGAGTATTTGAAGTCCGGTTTTATCAACGACTTCCCTGGCTCATTGGTGAACTCACTGCTCGACAACTTCGAAACGCATCCAGATCGAAAGACTGTTGTGTTCTTCCAGCAATCGGGTGGAGCAATCGGTCAGCAAAATACACGCAAACTATCAGGGTAATTTTGAGCGGCTGCTTGCGCTCAAGAACCAGTATGACCCTGGCAATCTCTTCCATCTGAACGCGAACATTCGGCCGACCGTTGCCGACTCGGGTTGAACGGTGTCTTAAAAAGCATTCTTGTCTTCACAATTGCCGCACATCATCAACGCCAACGCGTCCCCCCGACGCTCACATAGCCGTGATTACCTACAGGAATACCGACACTCACACCAACACCAACATTGCCGGAACATCCGGCCAACGAAAGGCTTGTTAGCAATATCGCGATTACTGCGATCACTCTGTTTGCTTTCTGCATTACCCCTCTCCTCCAAAGTTTGACCAGTTCTGCAATACCAGGATGGCTCCGGACGGGTCCTCTACAACCGCCAGAGTGCCATTACGAAGCTCCGGAGACGGAGGGAGAATGACCCGCCCGCCAAGTTCCTCTGCCTTTGCCGCTGCAGCGACCGGATCGGTCACGCCAAAATACGTCAGCCAGACAGGCTTCACGTCCTCGGACGGGTTTTTCATTATGCCAACCCGGTCCACGCCGTTACTGCCTAACAGCGTGTACTGACCACCTCGACGCTCGAGAGTGCGAACATCATATCCAATGGTTGTCTGGTAGAAGCTGATTGCAGCCGACGTGTCGTCGGCCAATAACTCGGTCCACATCGGTCGCCCGGGTGCAGCCGAGGTTGTCTGATCATCCGGATCGCCGAATCTGCTTCTCGCCAAACCAATAACCGCGCCCTCCGGATCCAGTATTGCCGCAACTCGTCCGAGGTTAACGTCGCGGGCCGTAGCGGCGACACTGCCTCCTGCTGCCGTTACTTTCGAAAGCGTTTCATCAACATCAGAAACTGAAATATACGGTAACCAACGTGAGTAATTACTGCCGTCTTCCGGCGAAGCAATGGTCAGCATCCCTGCCACATAGACATTGCCGGAACGGGCGACGGAATAGTCCTGGCCACTCGGTGCCTTGGTGTCTTCGAACGTCCAGTCAAACATACCGCCGTAGAATCGTTTCGCGCTCTCCAGGTCTTCGGTTATCAGGTCGTGCCAGATTACCTTTCCGATCAGCGGGTCGTCTGCAAATGTCATCCCCGACAGATCCGGTTTGCTGCTGGTTGTACAAGCTGCCAAACCTGCGGCCACCAGGACCATTGCCAATATTCGTTGCTTACTCATTAATCTGATTCCCATGAAAAACCGTCCGCCATGTTACCTGATATCAGTCGATTCAGTCTTCACAGCTTGCGAACAATCCCGATTGCCTACTCGACCGTAACCGACTTCGCCAGGTTCCGCGGTTGATCAATATCCGTCCCGCGCAACACCGCCACGTGATAAGCGAGCAGTTGCAGCGGAATCGTGTAGAGAATCGGCGCCTGGAAGTCTTCAATACTCGATGGCATCCGCATCGTATGCGCCGCGAAGCGGTCGCTGAACTGCACGCGTGGATCTGCAAACACGAAAAGCTCACCACCGCGTGCGCGTACCTCCTGCAGATTGCTCTTCAGCTTTTCAAGAAGATCGTCTTCCGGCGCAACGGCTATGACTGGCATGTCTTCGTCAACGAGTGCCAGCGGCCCATGCTTGAGTTCGCCAGCCGCGTACGCCTCGGCATGGATGTAAGAGATTTCCTTGAGCTTCAGCGCGCCTTCCATCGCCACCGGGTTCTGCACACCACGACCCAGGAACAGCGCATGGTGTTTATCGGCGAAGTGTTTGGCGAGTGACTCAATTGCCGAGTCCAGCGTTAATACCTCTGTTATCAGTTGCGGCAGCTCGGCAAGCTGTTCAACCAGTTCGCGTTCTTCGTCCGCGCCCAATCCATTACGACGTGCCAGTGCGATCGTCAGCAATGATAACGCGGCCAGTTGGGTCGTAAACGCCTTGGTTGATGCAACACCGATCTCGGGTCCTGCGTGAGTCATCATCACCAGTTCCGACTCACGCACCATGGAGCTTTCCGGAACATTGCAAATAGTCAGCGTCGAAACGTAATGTTTCGATTGGGCAGCGCGCAAAGCCGCAAGTGTGTCCGCAGTTTCGCCGGACTGGCTGATCGTGATGAACAAGGTCCCGTCGGGAACAACGGGCGAGCGATAACGATACTCGCTTGCAATCTCCACCGTGCAAGGCAATTTGCACAAATCCTCAATCCAATAACGGGCGATCAGCCCCGCGTGGTAACTGGTACCGCAGGCAACAATGTGCACGCCACGGGTTTTGTCCAGAACGCTGTTGGCCTCGGGACCGAAAGCCGCATCCAGCACCTTGCCGTTTGCAATTCTGTCTTCCAGAGTTCTCGCCACCGCCTCTGCCTGCTCGTGAATCTCCTTTTGCATGTAATGCTTGAAGTCGCCACGCTCGGCGGCATCGGCTGTTAGTTCACTTTCTTTTACGGGGCGGTCAACTTCATTTCCGTCTTTGTCGAAGATCTGAACGTTTTTCAGTTCTACAACGGCAATGTCGCCTTCTTCCAGGAATATGAAATTGCGCGTTACCGGCAACAGCGCTGAAACGTCTGAAGCAACAAAATTTTCGCCTTCACCAAGACCGATGACCACGGGTCCGCCTTCGCGGGCGAGGACGATCTTGTCCGGGTCACTTGTGCTCATCAACGCGAGAGCATACGAACCGTCAAGTTCTGCCACTGTCTTTCTGACGGCCGCTACGAGATCACCGGTTTTTCCCATATGGCGATGAACAAGGTGCGCAATTACTTCAGTATCTGTCTCTGACTCAAAGCTGTATCCGTCGTTCTTGAGATCCGCACGCAATTCTTCGAAGTTTTCGATGATGCCATTGTGCACGACCACAACATCGCTGTTGGACATGTGTGGATGGGCATTAAGTTCGCTGGGCGCGCCGTGTGTTGCCCAGCGCGTGTGAGATATGCCGCTGTTGCCGCTCAGCGATGTTTCGTCCAGTGCGCTTTGCAGTTCTTTAACTTTACCGAGGCGCCGTAGTCGCGTGATTCCATCGCCGGTAGCGATCGCGATTCCGGCGGAATCATATCCTCGATATTCAAGCCGCCTCAGGCCCTGCATAAGAATTGGCACTACATCTCTTTCGGCAACTGCGCCGACAATTCCGCACATCTAGTTTCTCTCCA
>SMVB01331779.1_pt1 | contig 17206 bp, 13 predicted proteins | sample 2456461 | NCBI WGS metagenome assembly SMVB01 (sample SAMN11095934, study PRJNA526329) | marine sediment metagenome | biome: Marine sediment; feature: Surficial sediment; material: Deep marine sediment; isolation source: Hadal surficial sediment | place: Pacific Ocean | collected 2014-05 | depth...
CGCCCTGACCGCATGGTTCATCTGGTTCTGTGTGCAAACGACAGCAGTAAACAACGGGAGAGTCGACTTGCACAGGCGATTGGGAGCGGTCGGCGTAACAATTGGCATTTTGGTTCTTATTTCGGGCGCTGCTGCTGCGATGGGGCTTGCGCCTCGTTTGCTAGAAAAGTATGGAAACATAGATTCAGATATTTTCCGAATCGCTGGCGTAGTGTGGGGGAATATTGGCGTGCTGGTCGCATTCACCGGATTCCTCGTTGCAGCAGTTCTTAATCGTCGGAATTCCGAGATTCACAAGAGGCTAATGTACTTCGCATCGATTGGAATTATTTTGCCAGCATTTGGACGAATCGCGAAATTTCCCATGATTGATCTACCAGAGCCACCATTAGCGTTCGCTGGCTTGTTGACGTTTCTCGTGTTGCTCGGGATTTTCGACAGGACCGACAACGGTAGTGTTCATCGTGTCACGTGGATCGGCGGAATCGCATTGTTTGCCAGCCTCATCTTTTTCGGACTTGTGGTACCAACCACTGCGCCTGGTCGCGCGTTCGTCCTTGCGCTGACCTAATAATGGCGCCTCGGCCGGAAGCTGCCTGTCAGAATCAAGCATTTCTGATCAATGGATCGTCCGCTTTAGGTGTAAGCAGATCTTCAGAGTTGGCTTCTCGGCTACCAACCGCAGCTGCGACCCTGATTTTGTTCCTTGAGGTACACCATGAGTGGCGCGAAGTAATCGATGATTGCTGTTGCATCCATTTCGCGAGTGCCCGTTAGCTTCTCGAGCGTGTCTTGCCACGGTTCGCTGGCGCCAGCCTCGAGCATGGCCGTCAAACGCGCGCCGGCTTCCTTGCTGCCATAGACTGAGCACTCATGAAGATCGCCTTCGTGGCCCGCGGCTTCACACAGTGAGCGCTGGAATTGAAATTGCAGGATGCGTGCGACGAAGTAGCGTGTGTACGAAACATTGCCCGGCACGTGATACTTGGCGCCCGGGTCAAAGTCGGCTTCGCTGCGCTCGACCGGGGGCGCGACGCCCTGGTACTTCAGGCGCAAGTCCCACCACGCGGCATTGTAATTTTCCGGTGCGACCTCGCCAGAGAAAACGCCCCAGCGCCATTCGTCGATCAGCTTGCCGAACGGCAAGAAGGCGAGCTTGTCGAGCGCCTGTTGCATCTGCCGGTTAATGACCGCCTGATCCGATTGTTCGGCGGATGCGACCAGACCGACTTCGGCCAGGTATTCGGGCGTCATGGAAAGCGTAATCGCATCGCCGATGGCTTCATGGAATCCGCCGTTCGCGCCGTCACGGAACAACATCGGTTGCTGATTGTAAGCGCGCTGATAATAGTTGTGACCAAGCTCGTGGTAGATCGTGCGCAGTTCATCGTATGTCTGCTCGATGCACATCTTGATACGGAGGTCGTCGTCGCCGTCCAGATTCCAGGCGCTGGCATGGCACACGACTTCACGGTCCGCCGGCTTCGAAAACTGCGAGCGCTCCCAAAAAGTGTCCGGGAGACGCTCCATGCCGAGCGAAACATAGAAGTCCTCGGCGGAGCGAACCATTTCCTGCGGCGAGTAATTCTTGGTTTTCAGCGTGCTATCGACGTCCAGGTCGGACACGCCGGGATACGGTTCCATGATGTCGTAAATGAAACTCCACTCCTGCGCCCACATGTTGCCGAGCAGGTGGGCGGGAATCGGTCCGTCCTGCGGCACCTTGTCTTCGCCGTAGCGCTCACCAAGTTTCGCGCGCACATGGCAGTGCAGTTCGTCATATAACGGTTTGACCTGTTCCCACAAACGGCCGGTCTCGGCCTGGAACTCATCGGCACTCATGTCGTAGCTCGAGCGCCATAATTCGCCAAGATCACTGTGGCCGAATTCCCTGGCGCCTTCATTGGACAGCTCGGCAAAGCGCTCGTATTTCTCGCGCATCGGTGGCGATATCGTGCGCCATCCGACCCAGTATTCGAGCAGCTCATCGTAATCGCGGCTCTCCTCCATCAGGCGCTCGAGTTCCTGGCCGCCAAAACATTCTGCATCATTGCGACAGTACTGCCCGGCTCCATACATGCCCCGCAGCTCGGTAAGAATCTGCGAGAGCTCCTTGCGTTTGGCGTCGTCATCGGGCGCGACCATCAGGGCGCTCATCTTCAAGAGATCCAGTGCGCGGCGCGTCGCAGGATCGAGATCCTGGTCGTCATATTGCATCGCCTCTTTCACTTTGGCGGTGTGCCACGCGGCGTAACGCTCATTCGCCAATGCGTCAACAACGGCGGAGTCTTCATTGATATACGTTGCACGTATCCAGCCGGCGGCGTTCAATTCCCGCCAGTATTCCTTGTACTCGGCGTTAACCCGGTCGACAAATTCTTCGGCGGTTTCTGTCGGGCCTGCGTTCGGGCCTTTTCTATCCCCCTTGAGGGGAGAAGGCCCTCCTACTTGAGCTTGCTCGGAGCAAGCGCCGAGCATTGCCGTGGCGGCGATCAAAATCAGAATTCTTTTCATGTCAGTCAACACCGTGCATGAGTTTCTTGATCGGTTTGGAAAACAGCAACATGATCAGGCCAGCACCACCGGCGGTCAGGACGATATCCATGTACTGGCCCGGGAAGGCGGCGACATTATTGGCATCGAACTCACCGGCGATCTGACCGGCGATCAGGTTGCCGAGTGCAGACGCCATGAACCACATTCCCATCATCTGCCCGACATAACGGCGCGGCGCCAGCTTCGTGGTTACCGACAAACCGACTGGTGACAATGCCAATTCGCCAAACGTATGTAGCAAGTAAGTCATGATCAACCATGTCGGCATGACCTTGTCGCCGCTAACGACGATTGCCGACGCGCCGACCATGACCAGAAAACCGAGTCCCAAGAGGACCAGGCCAAAGCCGAATTTCGCCGGCGACGACGGATTCAGGTTTCTTTTGGCAAGCGCGACCCACAGCCAGGCGAACACGGGCGCGAACATGATGATGAACAGGGCGTTCACCGACTGAAACCAGGTCGAGGGGATCGTGAACCAGCTGAACTCAAGCTGTGTGTAACGATCCGCGAAAAAAGTGAGCGAGCTGCCGGCCTGTTCGAAACCGGACCAGAACATCGCGCATCCCATGAGCAAGATTATGAGCGCCAGGGTGCGATGCTTCTCATCGCGGGTCAGCCCGCCGAACGTCAGCACGTAGGCAAAAAAGAGTACGGCCATGCCGACAATAACGTAGGTGGACTGCTGCGAGATAAGCACGGGATCCAGGTGGAGACTGCCGGACATCGCGACTATCACAAACACGACAATCGCGGCTACTCCAACGCCCACTGCGATCCAGCCTTTCTTGCGTTTTTGCGCGTCTACGACTGCGTCGCCTGAGCCTGAAGGGTGCAAGCCGGCTGTGCCGAGATGATGCTTCGTCATCCAGAATTGAATTAAGCCGAACAACATGCCGACGCCAGCCGTGGCGAAGCCCCAGTGCCAACCGAAGTTCTCGGCCTGGCCAAGCCCGCCGCAGATGAGGGGCCCGAGAAAGGCGCCGGTATTGATGCCCATGTAAAAAATGCTGAAACCGGCGTCCCGACGCGGATCGCCTTGCGGGTACAATTCACCAACGATAGCGCTGACATTCGGTTTGAGCAGCCCCGTCCCGGCGACGACCAGCAACAGGCCGATGAAAAATGCGTTGGTTGACGGAATGGCCAGCACGAAGTGGCCGCACATGATGATGAGACCGCCGGTAAACACGGCGCGCTGTGCGCCGAGTAGTCGGTCCGCTATCCAGCCGCCGGGCAGCGCGACGACATACACGAGTGCGGTGTAGATACCATAGATCGCGGTAGCAGAACGGTCAGTGAGGCCCATGCCGCCGGTCATGACCTGGTCGGTCATGAATAGCACAAGCAAAGCGCGCATGCCGTAGTAGCTGAGACGCTCCCACATCTCGGTGAAAAACAGGGTCATCAACCCGCGTGGGTGGCCAAATATTTGTGCCTGGCCTTGGTCCGCCGTGGTCTCAGTCATAGGTTCCTTACTCTTTGGTAGGTTTGCGCCGGTGAGCGACGTTACACTATTTCAGGTGTAACTTTCTACTTGACCCGCTATTTCTCGTCCGGCTCGACTTCTCTATCGGTTTTTTTGACAAGTACGCGCGACATGATGATGCCGACTTCGTACAGCAGGTATACGGGGATTGCCAGCAGCGTCTGACTGATCACGTCCGGCGGCGTCAGAAACATACCGATCACGAACGCCATAAGGAACACATAGGGGCGGGCTTTGCCAAGTTTCTCGGGTGTCGTCAGTCCGGCCCAGACGAGCAGCAGCGTGGCGATCGGTACCTCGAATGCAATGCCGAATGCCAACACGATGGAGGTGATGAAATCGAGATACGAAGCGATATCCGGCGTCCATGGTGCACCGTCGATTTCAATCGATCCGAAGAAGCCAAAGACGAGCGGAAAAACAACGTAGTAGGCGAACGCAATGCCGGTGTAAAAAAGCAAAATACTGGTCGCTAACAACGGAAACGCGAAATGCTTTTCCTTTCGATACAGGCCGGGCGCAACAAAGGCCCAGACCTGGTACAGGACGACCGGCATTGCGGCAAACAGCGCCACAATAAAGGTCAGCTTGAACGGTACGAGCAACGGCGCAGCCGTGCCGGTGATAATCATCTGCACGCCGGGCGACGCGGCAAAGAGCGGTTTGGAGACCAGTTCATAGATTTGCTGATTGAAAGGAATCAGCACCGCAAACAACACGAGAATTGATGCGGCTATCTTGACCAGTCGGCTACGCAACTCAACGAGGTGCGATAACAGCGTGCCTTCGGCGAGATCTTCCTCCTTATCACCGGCCTCGCTCATGCAGGACTATTTCTCATCCTCGTGCAATGGCGAATGTGTATCGTCGTCGCTGGGAATATGATCTGCAACCGCATCGTCGGCGGGCTTGGCGGGCTTGGCGGGCTTGGTAATTTTTGGTGGCTGAATCGTGTTGAAGTCGTCGAGGTTCAACTCAGCTTCGAGCTGCCGGCGCATGATGCGTGTCATGCGACGTGCCTGGCCGATCCAACCGCCGATCTTGTTGGCGATTTCGGGCAGTCGCTTCGGACCCAGCACGACCAGCCCAAGCACAAGGAGGAGAATTAATTCGGCAGAGCTGACTCCGGACATGACGCTCGAGCAGCCTAAGTATCTTTGCGGTTCTCTTCGACCGGCGTGTTGTCAAAGTTGGCGTCATCTGTCGCTTTGTCTTTCGAGTCATCGCTGAGCTGTTCTTTGGTTTCTTCCGCTTCGTTCATCGACGAGCGAAAACCTTTGATGACGGAGCCAAGATCGGAGCCGAGATTACGGATTCGTTTGGTGCCGAAAATCGCGAGCACAATGACCAACACGATCAGTAATTGTGGCCAACTTATGCCTGATAACATCTCAAAACTCCTGGGGCGATGCCCCTCAAAAATGTTGCACTGCGATGATAACCCGCCGGGCCGGACAATGCCGCCGGCGTTACACTGTCCTGCCTGTCAGGACTCCAGCCAGAACGTCACGGGGCCGTCATTTGTCAGGTTGACCTGCATATTGGCAGCAAAACGACCCGTTGCAACTGTCCCGAGCCTGGTCTTGCAGGCTGCCACAAGTTGCCCGAAATAGGCTTCGCCCATTTCCGGCGCGGCGGCCCGCGTAAAACTGGCCCGGGTGCCCTTCCTGGTGTCTGCCGCCAAAGTGAACTGTGGCACCAGCAACAGTCCCAGTGACTCATCGATCAGGCTACGGTTCATGCGACCCGCCGTGTCCGGGAAAACCCGGTAAGTCAGGATGCGTTCTGCGAGACGAGCGATATCAGTTTCCCTGTCGTCACGGTGTACGGCCACAAACACCAGCAGTCCGCGACCAATTTCGCCGATTCGCTCGCCATCGACCGTTACGCTGGCGTTAGTTACACGTTGTAGCAGACCGATCATATTTGGGCGCTTTGCCGATAATTGTCGAAAACGGGGCCTTTATTAATGCATCAACGAGATACGAAAGCCATAGTGGGGCATCGATACTGCGAATCTGGGCGGACCGGCCGGCGGGTGGGGTTCCGCGGCATTTCATGGCGTGAAGCACCACTGAATCAAGCCAGGGATGGTCGATTCGGGCTCTGGCCCCTCGGCCGGACCAGGGATGGAGCGGGCCCCGGTCCTCGGATCGGGGCCTTTTCCTGACAATTACTCCATTCGTAAGGAAAAAAACACAGAGCCTGGGAATAATTCCCACAAGCGTGAAATAATCACTGAGGTGGGAATATCGTAGTAGTTTGTCGCTAAATGTGGCGATCAGGTGGGGTGGCCTGATAAAGGGTAGTCCCGCAAGCAGTCATTGGCTTCCCCGGCGGCAGCCAATAGACTTGGCGCATGAAAAGACGACAGTTTGTGGGGGGGCTGGCTGCGGCAGCCAGCGTAACGGCGTGTAGCAAGGAAGCCGGCAAGTGTGAGACGGCAGCTGACGGGTCAGCGGAGCAATTTAAGTGGTCGTGCGTAACGTCGTGGCCGCCCAGGTACCCGGGCATGGGCATGGGCGTGGAAAATCTTGCGGCCCGCATCGAAGCGGCGTCGGACGGCAGACTTAAGATCAAGGTCTATGGGGGCGGTGAGCTTGTACCGGCTCTCGAGGTCTTCGACGCGGTCAGTCGTGGCGTGGTCGAAATGGGCCACGACGCGTCTTATTACCAAAAGGGTAAAGTCGACGCAGCACAGTTTTTTACCTCGATTCCGTTTGGCATGAACTACCTGGAGCTCAACGGCTGGCTTTATTACGGTGGCGGACTTGAGCTTTGGCAAGAGTTGTATGCGCCGTTCGATTTGGTACCGATACCGTGCGGCAACACGGGCGTTCAGATGGGCGGCTGGTTCAACAAGGAAATCAATTCGATTGACGACCTCAAGGGTCTCAAAATGCGCATTCCGGGCTTGGGTGGTGAGGTGATTCGTCGCGCGGGCGGAACGCCAGTTACGCTGCCCGGGTCAGAAATTTTCACGTCATTGCAGACCGGCACAATCGATGCGACCGAGTGGGTCGGTGCGTATAACGATGTTTCTTTTGGCCTGCACAAAGCGGCGAGGTATTACTACTATCCGGGCTGGCACGAGCCCGGCCCTGGCCTTGAACTGATAATCAACAAAGAGGCATGGGCAACATTGCCGGCGGACCTGCAAGCCATCGTCGAAATTACCTGTCAGGCGATTACGACCGACATGGTTGCTGAGTACACACACGGCAACGCATACGCGTTGCAACAACTGATCGACGATCCCGACGTTGAGCTTCGATTATTTCCGCAAGAGGTTCTCGATCTTCTCAAATCGATCACTGACGAAATCGTTGCGGAGTGGATCGCCAAAGATCCGGCCGCGGCAAAAATCGCCAAGTCGTATTACGCGTTTCTGGCGAAATCCGAATATGGGCAGCGCGTTACCGAACAGGCGTATCTCGAAACCCGAAGCTGACCGCATAGCGATGAGCCTGGGGATCTTGCTACTCACTTTAATACGACATGCGCTCATAGCAAGATCCCCAGGCTCATCGCTTTGTCGGAGCGCGATCGGTCGCATAGCTGCTGGATGTTGAGCACAGGAATGCCTCGCGAGCGCATGTCGTATTAAGTGAGCGGGGCGTTCCTGTGCTCAATGTCCCACGGTTAATCGCCGTAAATTTTGTTGGGAAGCCACGTTACGATTTCGGGGAAGATTGCGAGAATGATCAACGCGAAGATCTGAATGCCGACGAACGGAATTACGCCGCGATAGATATGCGCGGTCGAGACCTCTGGTGGCGCAACGCCGCGCAAGTAGAACAACGCAAAGCCGAACGGCGGTGTCAGGAAAGACGTCTGCAAATTGATCGCAATCATTATGCCGAGCCAGACCGGGTCGACGCCCATCGCCAGCAGCACAGGGCCGACGATTGGCACGACGACAAACGTGATCTCGATGAAGTCGAGCACGAAACCCAGTAGAAACATGATCAGCATGACGACCAGGACGGCGCCGATGACACCGCCCGGTAGTGATACGAGCAGGTTGCGCACGGCGTCGTCACCGCCGTAGCCGCGAAACACCAGCGAGAAGATCGAAGCGCCAATCAAAATCATGAATACCATGCTGCTGATTGTCAATGTGCGGCGCGTAATCTCCTGCAGCCGATCGCGATTAAGTTGCCGCCGGCTAGCTGCCAGCAACAAGGCGCCCATCGCGCCGACGCCGGCGGCCTCCGTCGATGTGGCGAGCCCGGCAAGAATCGAGCCAAGCACGGTGAATATGAGCGCCAGGGGCGGTAGCAGTGCACGAAGGACCCTCAAGAAGGAAACCTCTTCGCCGGCCTCACGAACATGTGCTGGCATGACCGCCGGACGAAATAGTGCAACGATTACAATGTAAGCAATATACAGGCCGACCAGCAACAGACCCGGAAACAATGCGCCCGCAAACAGATCGCCAACTGACACCGTCTTGGGCGAAAAGATGCCCATCGTGAGCTGCGCCTCTTGATAGGCAGAGGTCATGACATCGCCAAGCATGACGAGAATGATTGAAGGTGGAATGATCTGCCCCAGCGTTCCGGAGGCGCAGATCGTTCCGGTCGCAATCTCGGGCGAGTAGCCGCGCCGCAGCATCGTCGGTAAGGCCAGCAGCCCCATCGTTACGACCGTGGCGCCGACAATGCCGGTGCTGGCAGCCAGCAGCATGCCGACCAGCATGACCGAGATTCCCAGGCCACCGCGCAATGCACCGAACAAACTGCTCAAGGCATCAAGCAAGTCGGCCGCGATTCTGGAGCGCTCGAGAGTGACGCCCATGAATACAAACAATGGCACGGCAACCAGTGATTGATTCGTCATGATGCCGAACACGCGGTTCGGCAAGCCGGATAGCAACGCTTCACTAAAATTGCCCGTCAGGGCGCCAATCCCGGCAAATATCAGGGCCGTCCCCCCGAGCGTGAACGCAACCGGAAAACCGGCCAGCAGCACGAGAATTACCGAGAGGAAGAGCAGTAACGCGACCCACTCCATGGCTATGCGCGCCGGATCGTGGCCACGGACCGCAGCAGTAACGAAATGCCTTGCAGACCCACAGCAATCGGCATGACGACAAGCACTGATTTGAGGATCGATACCAACGGGTAGGGCAAGCCCCCCGATTCGCGCGATGCCTCGTGTATCGACCACGAAAAGGCCGCAAAATCGTAGGATGTCACCGCAAGCAGCATGCACAGTGGCAACAGGAGAACCACCACGCCGATCAAATCGACCCAGGCGCGACGTCGCTCGCTCATTGCGTGGTAAAAGACATCGACCCGCACATGGTCTTCGTGCAGCAAGGTATACGCTGCGCCGACCATGAACACGGTCCCATGCATCCAGATAACAGACTCCTGCATCCAGATCAGACCGGCGTCGAACACATAACGCATTACAACGATGATGCAGGTGACGATGACCATGAGGAGCGTCAGCCAGGCAACAAGCTTGCCGGTCGCATGGCTAATGCGATCAATCGATTCTTGCGGATCGCTCAATGGGCGACCCCTAGTGGCGCCAGAAAGTCGGAGTGAACAGAACGAGTAGTGTGAATATCTCGAGGCGCCCGAGCAGCATCCCGACGATTGAGATCCATTTGGCGGTATTTGATAACGACATGAATCCGGACGAAACCTCACCTAGCCCCGGGCCGAGATTGTTAAGCGTTGCCGCCACGGCTGAGAAGGCCGTAACCTGGTCCAGGCCGGTCGCCATCATTGCGATCAGCATGACGCTGAACACAACGACATAAATAGAGAAGAACCCCCAGACAGCGTCGACGACCCGGTATGGCACCACCTTGTTGCCGAGCTTGACGGGGATTTCGGCGCTCGGATGAACCAACCTGACGATCTCGCGAACCCCTTGCTTATAGATAAGCAACCAGCGGACAACCTTGATGCCGCCCGCGGTTGATCCAGCCGACCCGCCGATGAAGCTTGCGAAGATCAGCAATACGGGCACTGCGGCGGGCCACGATGCGTATTCTGCTGTCGTGAAACCCGTTGTCGTGGCGATCGAAACAGCCTGAAACAATCCGGTCACCACTGTCTCGTTGAGAGAATCGAACACGTCGTGCTGAAAGAGGCCGCCAATTACGAGAACGGAGACAGTAATCAGGATAACCGTGTAGCCACGAAATTCCGGGTCCTGCGAGTAATGTTTGACGGATATATAGCGCCACGCAAAATAGTGCAAAGAGAAGTTGATTCCAGCCGCAAACATGAAAATGATTGCAACGAGTTCAATGGCGGTGCTGTCGAAATACCCGATGCTCAGGTCGTGAGTGGAAAAACCACCGATCGCGACGGTGGAAAACGCATGGCACAACGCGTCAAACCAACCCATGCCTGCCGCCATGTAACTTGCGGTGCACGCGATCGTAAAAGCGAGGTATATGTACCAGAGCGCCTTGGCCGTTTCGGTAATGCGCGGTGTTAGTTTGGTGTCTTTGACTGGCCCCGGCGTTTCGGCGCGATACAACTGCATACCGCCAACACCGAGCATTGGTAGTACAGCAACGGCGAGAACGATGATACCCATGCCGCCGAACCATTGAAGTTGGTGACGATAATAAAGAATAGCGCGTGGCAATTCGTCCAACCCGGTCAACACGGTTGCGCCGGTCGTGGTCAGGCCCGACATCGACTCGAAGATCGCGTCGGTTAGCGACATCGACAAATCGCTGGCAAAGAAAAGCGGCGCAGCACCGAAGGTTCCGAGTACGGTCCAGAAGGCCGCGACGACCAGGAAGCCATCGCGCAGGCGCAAGTCTTTACGCGATCGGTGCACCGGCAGCCAGAGAATAAATCCAGCAGCCAACGTAAGCCCGAAACCCTGAACGAAGGGCAGCCATGATTGTTCCTTGAAAACGAGGCTGATGATGATAGGTGGCAGCATCGTCAGGCTGAACATCATCAAGAGCAACCCGAGAATTCGTTGTACTACCGTCCAGTTCATTGGCGAAGGCCGATGTCAGACAAAAGATACGTCGACCTGGAACAGTTTCTCCAGGTCTTCAACCTTGCGCCGATCGGTCAGGAACAGGATGACGTGATCGCCGCTTTCGATGACCGTGTCATGGTGCGCAATAATAACCTTGTCTTTGCGAACCAGCGCGACAATGGCGGCACCCTTTGGCAGCTTGATATCTTCAATCGCACGGCCGACAACGTTTGAATTCTCTTTCTCGCCGTGGGCGATTGCTTCAATTGCTTCCGCTGCGCCGCGCCTTAGCGAATGTACTTTGACGACGTCGCCGCGCCGCACGTGGGCAAGCAACGAACCAATCGTGATCTGTTGCGGCGATATTGCGATATCGATGCTGCCCGCTTCGACCAAGTCGACGTACGAGGCACGATTAATCAGCGCCATGACTTTGTGAGCGCCGAGTCGCTTGGCGAGCATCGAACTTAGAATGTTCGCTTCTTCGGAGTTCGTCAGGCCGCAGAAAACATCAACATTGTCGATGTTCTCTTCGAGCAACAAGTCTTCGTCGGCTGCATCGCCGACAAGAACGATCGCTTTGTTCAATTGCTCCGAAATGTGTCGCGCACGCTTCGGGTCACGCTCTATGATCTTGACCTGGTTGGTGTGTTCGAGCGCCAGGGCGAGGCGAACGCCGATATTGCCGCCACCCGCGATGACTACGCGGCGAACGGGATCTTCGAGCCGCCGCATTTCACTCATGAAAACCCGGATGTCTTTGCGGTCCGCGATAAAGAAAACCTCGTCGCCTTCCTGAATGACGGTATCGCCTTCGGGCAATATCGCTTTGCCATCGCGGTATATCGCCGCAATCCGCGCTTCGGTGTTCGGAATATGCTCTTTGAGTGTTGCGATTCGTTGACCCACGAGCAGGCCGTCACGATCCGCCCTGGCGCCCACGAGTCGAACGCGGCCATCGGCAAAATCGAGCACTTGCGAGGTGCCCGGATACAAAATCAATTGCTCGATGTATTCACAAACCAGCTGTTCCGGGCTAATGCGAAAGTCGATGGGAATCGCGTCCGGCGCAAACAACTTTTCGGTCCGCATGTACTCGGCTGACCGAATTCGTGCAATTTTGGTTGTCGTTTTAAACAATGTGTAAGCGATCTGGCACGCGATCATGTTGGTTTCATCGGTGTCGGTCAGCGCCACGACGATGTTGACATCGCCGGCGCCCGCACGCTTGAGCACCTCGGGATGTGCGGCGTGACCAACGACGGTTCGGATATCGAGTCGATCCTGCAGTTCGCGCAGGACATTTGGCCGCGTGTCAACGACGGTGACTTCGTTGGTCTCCTCGCGCGATAAGTGTTCGGCCACTGAAGAGCCCACCTGACCTGCACCGAGAATTAGGATTTTCATCGCCGGGAGTTTACATCAGATCGAGATTTGCATAGCTCAGAACGAGCCATTTTGTGCCCGCTGTCTCGAAATTGACTTCGACGCGGGCGTGCGCTCCCTGCCCTTCGCAATTAAGAATGACGCCATCGCCGAACTTGTTGTGCCGAACACGCTGGCCGAGCCGCACTCCAATCTCGCTGCCAGCACGGATGGGCGTTCTTCGCCTGCCTTGCGTCCGCACCGGTCGCGACACCTGTACTCGCGGGCGAATCTCCTCAATGTACTCATCAGGGATCTCGGAAATGAACCGCGACGGCCGCGAAAAGTTTTCCATGCCATGCAGCCGACGCTGTTCAGCATAGGTCATATACAGTGCCTGCTTTGCACGTGTGATACCGACGTAGCAAAGACGCCGTTCTTCTTCGAGTCCACTTGGATCGGCAAGCGATCGCTGATGCGGGAAAAGACCGTCCTCCATCCCCGACATGAATACCAGCGGAAACTCGAGACCCTTGGCCGAGTGCATGGTCATCAATTGCACGCAGTCTTCCCACGCGTCGGCCTGACCTTCACCAGCCTCGAGGGCGGCATGCGACAGGAATTCATCGAGTGGCGACATCTCCTCGGCCGGGTCGGGTGTGAAACTTCGACCGGCACTGATCAATTCGAGCAGGTTTTCGACGCGCGTTTCGCCTTTTTCGCCTTTGTCTTTCTTGAAGAATTCGATCAGACCGCTGGCATGAACAACATGGTCTATCTGCTCTGGCAGATCGAGAGTTGCCGCACTGCGGGACAAAGCCTCAATCAGAATCAAGAACGCATGAGTGGCGTTAGCCGCTCGGCCACTGAGTTCATCGCTTGCAACGGCGCCGGCCGCGCGCCACATTGAACAGCTGTTCGCGCGCGCATAGGCGCGCATGACTTCTACCGTGCGTGCGCCGATGCCCCGGGTTGGTCGATTGACGACGCGTTCGAATGCGCTGTCATCATCGCGATTGGAGGTCAGCCTCAGGTAGGCAAGCGCGTCCTTGATTTCGGCGCGCTCGAAAAATCGCAAACCGCCGTAGACGCGGTACGGGATTCCGGCGTTGATCAGCCCTTCTTCAAGTACCCGGGACTGGGCATTCGAGCGATACAGCACGGCTGCGTCGGCGCGCAAGTTGCCCTGATTGATCCAGTCGCGCAGGCGCCCAATCACAAAATCAGATTCGTCGCGTTCATTGTATGCGGCATAGACTTTGATCGTTTCGCCGTCGGCGCCGTCCGTCCATAGCGTTTTGCTAAGTCGTGAGCGGTTGTTTGCAATGACAGCGTTGGCTGCATTGAGGATCGTCGCGGTCGAGCGGTAGTTTTGCTCGAGTTTGACGACGGTCGTCCCTGGAAAATCTTTCTGAAACCGTTGTATGTGTTCAACGCGCGCGCCGCGCCAGCGATAGATCGACTGGTCATCATCGCCGACGACGAAAGGAATGCCTTCTTTTCCGGCAAGCAGCCGAAGCCAGGCGTACTGAATCGCGTTTGTGTCCTGAAATTCGTCGACGAGCAAGTGCGAAAAACGACGTCGGTAGTGCGCCAGCAGATCGGCGTTGTCGCGCCAAAGTTCGTGCGCGCGCAGTAACAACTCAGCGAAATCGACCAGGCCGCCCCGTGCGCAGACCTCCTCGTACGACTGGTAGAAGGTGATCATCTGGCGGCGAGTCGAGTCACCTTCGTCATCGAGATGCTGCGGCCGCAAACCTTCGTCTTTCTGTGCATTGATAAAATACTGAATCTCGCGAGGCACCCAGACGTTGTCATCCACCTCGAGACCCTTGAGCAATCGCTTGATCAACCTGATCTGATCATCGGAGTCGATGATCTGAAAATTTTGCGGCAAGTTCGCTTCGCGCCAATGTCGGCGCAGCATTCGGTGAGCGAGGCCGTGAAAGGTGCCGATCCACAGGTGACTAACGGGAATACCCAGCAAAGATTCTATGCGGCCGCGCATTTCAGCCGCAGCCTTATTGGTAAAGGTCACCGCAAGCAGGCTTTGTGGACTGATGCCCTCGACCGAAATCAACCACGCGGCACGGTGCACGAGTACGCGTGTTTTGCCACTGCCGGCGCCAGCAATGACGAGCGTGGGTTCTGCAGCTGCGGTCACTGCCTGACGTTGTGCGTCATTCAGTGATTCGAGGATTGGGGTGACGTCCATCGGTAGAACAGGGTCGCTCGGAGGGAGCGCCGAATTCTAGCAGACTCTAACAGAGCACGGCCCGTCGGCTTTCTGCTCAATGTCGCCAGATGACTCCAAGCGAGAACCAGGTGCGATCGTAAGCGATTCGGATGTCAGTCGATTCCGACTCCCGATACTCGGCCTCGGCGACAACGCTCAAACTAGGGGTAATGCGAAAGCTGGTCAGCAGATTGCCGCGCACGGATTCAAGTGTCTTTGGGCCGGCAACGGGATTGTGAAACGCGAACGCATTCGGGTAGTCGTAACTGCGGTAGTTGCCCGAGAGCTCGAGTTTGAATCGCGGGCTGGGTGCCCAGCTGTAGTCGAAACCGAACTCATCCCGGGTGTAATCGTTGTAACCGACGTAACGATCCTGTCGGTCGGTGCGTTCGAAGTAAAAACCGAACCACATGTTCCTGGTGATTCGCTGACGTGCGGTCAGGCCGACCGCAAGATAGTCGTAGCGCAGGTCCGGGTTGGTGACCAGCTGATCGCCGTTCAGGTCGAAAGCGGGCCGATCGCCGTAGCGCCGGCTGTACTTGTCGATCGACAGGCGCAGCAGCGATGTTTGTGTAAAGCGGTACTGGGTGTGTGCGGCAACGACAATGTATTCATGGTCGTACTCGGGCACAATTTCGGTGTTCTCGTAATTCCAGAGCTGCCCCTTCAAGCGCAGACCAACGGCGAACCGGCCACTCGATTGTATCCAGGCAACTTCCGGTCCGTAACGAACATAATTCATGCGATCTTCGATGGATTCGCCGTTAACAGTGCGCGGCGTACCATCATCGCGGTCGACGTAGGTCCCGTCATGCTGAGCGAACGTGAATGCGCTGAACACGCGGCGTTCTCGATTTTCTGTTCTGCGATGATAGGAATTACCAAAACTGATTTCATGGCTGTATTCGTTCGCGGTTTCGATGTCCTTGTCCTGGTAGTAACGGCCAACCAGCCGATAGGCGCCGTAGAACGACTCAAACCTGAGACTGTTGACTGAATACCTGGCCCTGATATCAAGTGGAATGTACGCGCCCGTAATTACTTCCGGCGTGACGAGTGGCAGATTGGGGTCGGCAAAGTCGATGTATGGTTGACTTGGCGCGCGGAAAACATTGTTGTCGCTGCCGAAGCCGACGTACGCGGTGACGTCAAAGTTAGTCAGTGATTCTTCCTCGCGGCGATTTTCCATGCGTGTGAGCAAGACATCGGAATCCCGCAGCTCGGATTGCAATCTCGAGATCGCGATTATGGCGAGATTGCGAAGCTTCAAATCTTCGCCCTGATCACGCGTCTGTCGGAACCAATCCAGTGCCTCGTCAATATTGCCGGCCGCGTAGGCGTTGAGACCGAGGTTGTAGTGGGCAATCACCCGCAGGCTTGGCGAATGTGTGGCCCTGAGCAACGCGGCGCGTGCCCGAGCGTATTGCTCGGCACGGTAATGAGCGACGCCCATGTTGTAATACAACAAAGGTGAATCCATGCCGGCGTCGATCGCTTCTCGATAACGCAGCAGGGCAGCCCAGTAAAGATCGTCGCGAAACAGTCGATTTCCGTCCGCGAATGCGTCATAGGCATTGACGGCATTCGCCTGGGTGATTGGTACCGCCCACAAGAATACGGTCAGCAGCGCCGCCGCGCCGGCTGAAAGCCTGCGTCCCTTTTTGTCATGCATCGCGAAAATTGCCCAAGCTCCCGTGTTCGCGTTATGTCTGGTAACAAGATTACCGACAATGCCTCACCTAAAACTATGACGTGGTGCGTAAAAATGGCCCCCCGAAAATATAGTTATCGGGGGAGCCGCGGTTTTTGAAGCCGTTAGCTGCTGGTCGCATGCTATCGTTTTGCGTATTGGAAACTTCCGCTTCTGACCCGAAGCGGCCGTTAACTAAATGCCGCGAATCTGCTCCTATCTAGTAGAATCCGCGCGTAAGAATAGGACGGCGCAGACGATTTTTCGGGGAGTTCAAACTGAAGATGGCCTTGGCTTCAGGTACACGCTTTAGCTCTTATGAAGTCACGAACCGGATCGGTGTCGGCGGCATGGGTCAGGCGGGGTTCGGGAGTTGGAAGAACCTGTCAGTACTGGTGTCAGGCACAGCGAGGCTGAAGCTCTCGTGGTTACCAGTAGTTTTCGCTTGTTTGATTGTGTCATCTGCCGAGGCTCAAGAGCCTGGCAAAGCAGCCCCGACGAGTTACAAGGTGGCTGACGTCGACGGGGGAGCGATTTCCCCTGATGGTCGATTCCTCACCTATACGGACTGGAGCACCGGCGACCTCGTCCTCCAAGACCTCATGACTGGGGAGAAGCGCAACCTCACCAATAAGGGTTCTTGGCTGGAGTCCTCTGAGTTCGCGGAATGGGAACAGGCAATATCGCCCGACAGCAAGCAGGTCGCTTACGCCTGGCACATCGAGAGTGGCTGTGACCTGCGCATTATCGGCCTCGATGGCTCTGAGCCACTCATCATCTATCGCAACGAGGAAATTACGGGCATTGCGGTCGAGGACTGGTCCCCGGACGGTAAGCACATTCTGGCAATTTTAAGCAAAAGGGACAGGACAAGACAGACCGTGTTGGTCTCCGTGGCGGA
>SMVB01087983.1_pt1 | contig 17198 bp, 17 predicted proteins | sample 2456461 | NCBI WGS metagenome assembly SMVB01 (sample SAMN11095934, study PRJNA526329) | marine sediment metagenome | biome: Marine sediment; feature: Surficial sediment; material: Deep marine sediment; isolation source: Hadal surficial sediment | place: Pacific Ocean | collected 2014-05 | depth...
AAACTTACGAAACCCTGGCGAGTAAATACGCCTACGATGACTCGATTCCGGAAAACATCGATCCATTCCAGGCCGTCTACAAAGATCTGGCTAACGACATGTTGGCATATCGGCAGAATCTGACCGACGAAGATATCCTGACAATCCGCGCAACCGCCGAACTGAAATTCGCTCTGGAGTTCGCCCCGGATGCATTCTCCGATCATGTCGTCGCAACCGAGAACGGTGAATTCGAACTGCGTCGTCTCCCCTCAGAAGACGATCCAATGCTCGCGCGTGTGCGCAAAGTGCGGGAACGCGAATACTTGTTTATCGATACGCTCGATGAGTATTACGAAGGTTTCTACCGCAACATGAGAACCTCATATCAGAGCTGGCGCAGAGCCAGTTACCCCGAGGCAATCGCTCGTAAGCAGCTCAAAACCCAGGCTCGCAATCGCTACATCGGCGGATTAGGAGCCATCGCCGTTGGCGTTGGTACGATTTATTCGTCCGACAGCTATCAGTCGGATGCCTCCGGCGTGGTGGGCGTCATTACCGGTGCCATGTTGGTGAAGAGCGCTATCAAGAAAAGCGCCGAAGCTGAAATCCACTCCGAAGTGCTGCAGGAAATTGGCGTCGCCGCAGAAGCAGCCATCATGCCCCATACCATAGAACTCGAAAATCAGACCATACGGCTCCAAGGGTCGGTGGATGAGCAGTATCGCGAATTACGCAAAATCCTGCGGACGATCTTCTTCGCCGACCTTGGTTTGCCCGAACCGGCTCCAGAGCCAACTGCAGGACCGGAAGAGGAATCGCAAGACCTACAATGAGCGACGAATTTAGCCCGATCCGGCCTAAATCCGTACCTCTGAGTCACACCTTATCCGAGACGGACCGGCCCTCCGAAACTCGTTCGGTCCCTCGGCTTGGCGCAATCGTGATCGCGCTCATGTTCGCTACGGGGCTTGGGGTATTTCTAGTCGTTCCCTACTGGGTGGAAAGACCCGATGTGGACATCAGAGACTTCGAGCCCGTTGCCCCGAGCACCGAACCCTCAGCCAATGTCAGGCGGGAACCCGAACTGCCCCCGTTTCAGACCCTGCAGCGGGAACAGGCGCGCGCCAGCGCCCAGGAAGAACTTACCCAATTTGTCGAGCTGCAACTCAAGCTTGAAAAGACCATGCAGGTTGGAAGCTGGGGACAGGTTGGCTACGATGCCGCAAAAGCACTGGCTAACGAAGGCGACGAACGATTCTTACGCGGCGAGTACGACAACGCCATCGGCAAATACCAGTCTGCCCGTGCTGAACTGGAATTGCTGATCGAGCGAGGGGGTGAACTTCTGAGTGAAGCCCTCGCGGAAGGTCGAACCGCACTGAACATCCGCGATCAAGCAACAGCCACCGATCGTTATCAGATCGCACTGGCCATCGATCCAAACAACAAAATCGCCCAGCGCGGTTTAGCGCGCGCGGCACGGCTACCGGAGATCGGCCGACTGATGAGGGAAGCTCGTAACCACGAACTCGCCGAGCGCTGGTCCCAGGCGGTCACAACCTATGGGGAAGTCATAAACCTGGATGACCAGACAACCGGAGTCGCCACACGCTTGCGCGCCGCACGATCCGAGCACACCCGGCAGCGCATAACCCTGGCGTTGTCCAAAGGCCTGGCCGCGTTGGACAAGGGCAAACTGGATACCGCGAAAAAAGGGTTTCAGGCGGCGTTGCAACTCGATTCCGGCAACCAGATCGCGCTGGGTGGACTCGAGCAGGTGATAGAACTGGGTGAACTCAGAAAGATAGCCGGCTTGCGGGCAACCGCGCAACGGGCCGAAGGCGCCGAGGACTGGTCTGCCGCTTTGACCGCCTACGAGGCGATTCTGGCAGTCGATGACAACATCCAATTTGCGGTCGAGGGGAGACAGCGATCTTTTGTCCAACGTCGAATATTTCGGACGCTCGGCAACATCATTGCCAATCCGGACAAGCTGTCATCTAAGGAGCTGTTCGCCGACGCCGGCCGACTAGTCGAAGAAGCGAGGCTGCTCACGCCCCACGGACCGGTTCTCGAGGGGCAAATTACCGAGACGGAGCAGTTGCTCATCACCTACGGTAAGCTTGTTGCCGTGACGCTTCGCTCGGACAACGCTACCCTGGTCACGCTGTCGACCATCGGCAAACTTGGCGCTTTTGCGGAGAAACAACTCGAGCTCAGACCCGGAGCTTACACGCTCATCGGCAGCCGCGATGGGTGTCAGGATGTACGCCAGAACATCCTCGTGCGACCCGACATGCAGCCGGTGGACATTCGCTGCCAAAAGACGTTCTAAAGATGAACGACACAACCAACAACAACCTCGGTCAGCCGGATACTTCCGCCGAGGTCGTTCGGCCCGTTGGCTATACGCCGAAAACCGGTACTGGCCAGCGCCGTGTCATGGTGTCCGGCCGGCAAATAACACTGATCGTCATAACAATTCCGGTCCTGCTGGCGTTATGGTTTCTGTTCTCCGCAAGGTCTGTGGTGCTCGAGTTCGAACCCGATGTCGAGCAGATAACCGTCAGCGGAGGATTGAGCTTCGAACTCGGCGACGTCTACCTCCTTATTGAGGGTGCATACTCGGTCCAGGCCCAGGCTGTCGGCTATCACCGTCTGGATGCGCCTTTGATGGTGGGCCCACAACGCAGTCAGACCCACCGCTTCGTGCTGAGGAAATTACCGGGGCGGGTCACCTTCTCCAGTGTGCCCGATGGCACAATCGTCAGTGTTGGCGGCGATGTACTGGGCATTACGCCAACCGAGCCAATCAAGATAGTGGCTGGTTTGGTCGACGTCGTTTTCTCCCGTGACCGCTATCAACCACTCCACCTGAGCGTCGATATAGAAGGCCTGGATCGACCTCAATCAATCAATGCGGAACTCCTCCCCGATTGGGCCATGATCAGCCTGTCCACCACACCCCCAGGGGCGGAGATCTACATCGATGATGTCTCGAGTGGACTGTTTACCCCGGCTAGTGTGGAAGTGCTTTCCGGTGAACGAGAGATTCGCTTGAATACGTCCGGGTATCGCCCCCACAGGCAACGAATTCTTGCGGCGGCACTGGAACCCATGACGCTGGCAACCGTGAAACTCATCAAGGCCGACAGCCAGCTCGCTATCACCAGCTCGCCATCTGGCGCCGGTGTCACACTGAATGGACAGTTTCAGGGAGAAACCCCGGTAGAGCTCGCGGTAGAATCATCCACACCCTATCGGCTGCAACTTCTGAAGGCGGGTTTCGCCCCGGTTGAACGCAGCCTCACGTTACAAACGGGTGAACGGCGCGAGCTTTCACTGCGCTTGCGACAACTCACCGGCACGCTGGTCGTACAGACGCAGCCGCAAGAAGCGCAGTTGTATGTGGATGGTCGATTGTCAGGTGAGGGAAACCAGACCTTGACCTTGACGACCGTCGCACACCGTATCGAAATCAAGCTCGATGGTTATGCCGGTTACGAAACGGTACTCACGCCCAGGAATGGCATTACTCAGCAACTCAAAATACGTCTGCTTACCAATCAGGAAGCCCGCCTCGCGGCTCTCAAGCCCGATATCGAGACTTCCCTGGGCCACAAACTGGTACTGGTGGAGCCGGATGCATTCACGATGGGCGCCTCGAGGCGACAGCCGGGTCGACGAGCCAACGAGACGCTGCGTGAGGTGAACATGGAAAGGCTCTACTATCTGGCACGCTTTGAGGTAACCAACGAACAATTCAACGCGTTTGCGTCGGGCCACGATGCCGGTGAGTTCGAAAGCCAGCGTCTCAACAAAGACCAGCAACCGGTAGTCAACATCAGTTGGGAGGAAGCAGCACTTTATTGTAACTGGGTGTCCAATCTGGAAGCACAACCCGATTTTTACCTGACGGAGTTTGGCAAAGTCATCGGCTTCAATCCAAATTCAACGGGATACCGTCTTCCCACGGAGGCTGAGTGGGCCTGGGGCATCCGCCAGGTCAAATCCAGTGAAGGTGCGTTGCGCTTTCCGTGGGGTAGTAATCTACCGCCACCCGACCGCTATGGTAATTACGCCGATGTTTCCGCCGCACACCTGGTGGGTCGTATTATTTTTGGCTACAACGACAATCACATCGTTGCGGCTCCCGTCGGCACGTTCAAGGCCAATGCCCTGGGCATTTTCGATCTTTCGGGTAACGTGTCCGAGTGGGTAAACGACTACTATGAAATACCCGGCAAGGAATCGACCACGGACCCACTCGGTCCGCAATCCGCCGAGTATCGTGTCATTCGAGGCTCCAGTTGGATGCATGGCACGATTACGGACTTGCGGACGTCGTTTCGAGACTACGGCATCGACGGCCGTCAGGATGTCGGATTTCGCATCGCTCGATTCGCGGAGGCTTCATGAACAAAATACGCCCGTCCCTGTCCGTATCGTCCCTCGCCATAGTCGTTGGTGGCATCACACTGATACTGGCGTCTTCGACCTTCTCAGCTCAAACCGACGCGCCAGTTGGCGAGGAAAAGTTCAGCGAGCAATCGGCGACGGTTGAGGAGCCGGTTTCCGTAGCAACAACGACAGAGGCAACCACAACCGTTGAACAGACAGAAGAAGTGCCGAAGGATCCCGAGCCGAGCAAGAAAACCATCGAGTCGCCGGATGTGTTCAATCCCAGTGAGGAAATATCCGAGGATTTTGCCGTCGCCTTTCCCGTCGACATATAACAATTTCGCAACAACATATTTGAATCAACCATGAAGCGCCAATTGCCATTCGAACTCATCTATCAGGTCGGCGCGTTGCTCGCAGCCGTCATCGTTGTGCACCTTGTTTACATAACGATTATCAGACCCCAGGCAGACGCCATTTTAGAACAACGCGCAGAGCGCACCGCGGCTGGGGAAGTGTATGAACCGGTACGCTCGATTTATATCGTGCTGAAGGATTTTGAACAGGAATCCTGTTTCATCCTGATGTTCTGGGCCATGGCAATCATGGGCTACAAGGGCCGCAACACGTGGCGGGAACGAGGGCTGTTCCAGGATGACATTGTACAGATCAGCGAAGGAATGAGCGTACTGCCGGAGGACACGCGCGAATACACGCGACCCATCCAGGCGCTCCCGGAAAGCACCCAGAACTGTCTGTTGCCCCGCACATTGCTCTCCGCACTGCACCGGTTTGCCTCGACGCGCAATGTTCAGGATGTCTCAGAGGCGGTCAAGAGCGTGTGTGATTCCGAATCCGACCGTCTCGACAGCGAACTGTCCATGGTCCGTTACATAGCCTGGGCAATACCCTCCATCGGGTTCATCGGTACGGTGCGCGGGATAAGCAACGCCCTGGCTCAGGCGCACCGAGCGGTCGAAGGTGACATAGCGGGTGTTACCGAGAGTCTGGGTGTCGCGTTCAACTCGACGCTGATCGCACTGGTTATCAGCATCGTGATCATGTTCCTGATGCACCAGCTACAACTCATTCAGGAACGCCTGGTCCTCGATACTCACAGCTATTGCGACCAACGCCTGCTGAGCCACCTTCAGGTACGTGACTGATGAGCTACCTGCTCGAACTCAACGACACCGAGTTGCCGCTTTATCGGGATGGCGAGCTAATCCATAGCTCCCCGGCCATCGCGATCGTGCGAGACCAGGGCATGGTGTTCGGCGACAAGGCGCTGCGTTTGTCCCGATCCCATCCGCAACAAACCAACCAACAATATTTCTCACGTCTCAACGGAGATCCGTTGCCACAGCCCGTCGCCACTGCAGGCAACCATGCCGATCTGGTTTATCTACACCTGTGTGAACTCAAACCGCTCATTGATGGGGACCTGATTCTCGCGGTACCGGGCTTCTGGAGCGCCGATCAGCTCGGCGTGCTCCTCGGCATAATACAGGAGGTCGGGATCAACGTTGGCGGCTTTGTCGACAGCGCGGTAGTTGTCGCCACCACCGAAGCATTGCCCACCAAGGCTTATTTTGTCGACATTCATCTGCAACGCGCTTGCGTCACCGCACTCACCGTGAATGACGAAGTGAGCCGGGGCCACACCGACGAAGCCTCGTCCTGCGGATTCACCGGCCTCCTCGATGGCTGGGTCAATGTGATTGCGGACGTGTTCGTAAGGACCACACGGTTCGATCCTCTACATTCAGCGGCAACGGAGCAACAACTCTACGATCAAGTCTACGATTGGGTGCATGGTGAGACCACAAAGGAAATCGCCGTAGAAATTCTTCACGAAGGTCACACGCGCCGCGCGGAGGTGTCCCGGACGTTACTCGCTGACAAAGCCAGGCAGAGGTTCAAGAGTCTGGAAGATGTCCTTCCAGATGGCGCACATGTACTGCTGAGTTCCCGCAGCGCAAATCTTCCAGGCCTCATAGCCGCGCTCACCGATGCGGGCTACACCACGAGTGTTGCTGGAATTCATGCATTGGCCGAGGGATGTCTCAACCACATCGACCTTATTCGTTCGAGCGCTGGTGAACTCAAGCTCATCACCCGCCTGCCCCACTCGCAGGAATCCATGGTGATCGATCGCGTCGCACCGGCCCCTACTCACATCCTCGTGGGTAACAGCGCAGTGCCGATTGCCAGCAACGATTTTCCTGTCAAATTCGAGCACAAGAAACGGCAAATATGGTTGCCCGCACAGGAGGATGTGCTTGTCAACGGGCAGACGGTGACAAACGAACTGGTCCTCAAGGTAGGCGACGAGATCATCCACGGCGAGTTATCGTGCCGTCTGATCGTCGTCGAGGGGTAGCTACCTTTGGCACGCAGACGTTTTTCAATCTTTTCGCTGGCTTTCCTCGACGTGATGTTTTGCGGTTTCGGAGCAGTCGTGCTGATTTTCGTTCTCGTCAGTAAACAGACGGATGACGAGTTCAAGGTCATCAACAAGGATATGCTCTCGGAAATCCGTCTGCTCGATTACCAGGTATTGACTGGTGAAAAAGACCTGTTTCAACTGCAGGTACTGCTCGAGGAGCTCAAACAGCGGATCGCCGAGTCCGCGCGGAATTTACTCACCACCGAAGTAGACATAGAACGCAGCCGTGAAGATTTCAAGGATCTCGACTTGAACTCCTTCGCCCAAATCGAGCACCTGAACCGTCTCAAGAGCGATGTCGAAACACGTGAGGAAGAACTGCAGCGATTACGCGCGCGCGAGGCGGCCAGCAAAGGCACGAGAATCCGTGAAATTGAGGGCCAGGGAGATCGCCAGTATCTCACCGGGTTGAAAGTCGGCGGCAAACACATTCTGATCGCTTTGGATACGTCCGCCAGTATGCTTGACGACACCATCGTCAACGTCCTCCGTCGCCGGAACATGTCCGATGAAAGAAAACTGCATGCACCAAAATGGCAGCGCGCCATCCGCACCGTCGAATGGTTGAGCGCCCAAATTCCTCTGGACGCAAGTTTTCAGATATATGGTTTCAACGTCGAGGCTACCTCATTCATTCCTGAGGAACAGGGCAACTGGATACCTCTGGGAGAAGGTCGGGAGTTGGAACAATCGCTGGCCGAGCTTCGCAACCGGATCCCCAGCAAAGGCACCAGCCTCGAAAACCTGATCACCGCATTGACCGATCTGACCCCGCTGCCGGACAACGTTTACCTCATCATCGATTCTTTACCCACCCAGGGGACCAAGGCGCCGCGTTCGGCAACCGTCTCCGGGAAAGAGCGACTCAAACTTTTTGGGGATGCAATCAGGCTACTGCCTGCCAATGTTCCCGTGAACGTCATCATGTTCCCCATGGAGGGTGACCTCATGGCGGCTGCCGCTTACTGGAATCTGGCGCGCACCACGGGTGGTTCTTTTCTTTCTCCGTCTAGAGATTGGCCGTGATTCGCAATCGCCGTAGCATCGAAGAATTCAGCGTTGCGTTTCTCGATGTGATCTGCTGCGGTTTCGGGGCCATCATCCTGCTGCTCATGATTACCAAAACGGTCGAACCGATACTGCTCGAAAAATCCCAGCTCGATCTGGACAGCAAGGTGGCGGAAAGGGAACTCGCCCTGTTCGAGATCAAAGGCAAGATCAACGAGTTACGCCGACAGTTGACAGACGCGGATGACCAGCTCGATGAAAATCTCATCGACCTCCTCGCGCTCGAACGGCAGTTGACGCTGATACTCAGCCAGTTCGCTGCCAGTTCCAAAACCGCCGACGAAAATTTGCTCGAAACCCGGAAACTCGCGACTACCAAACAATCCCTCACCGACGAGATGCAGCGGCTGCTCGGCATGAACTTCACGCGATCCACGGATCTGGTAGGCGGCATAGCCGTCGACAGTGAGTACATCATCTTCGTCATTGATACGTCCGGGAGCATGTTCAACGTCGCCTGGCCGCAAGTGTTGCAGAAAGTGGAAGAGACCCTGGCGATCTATCCGGAAGTCAAGGGCATTCAGGTCATGAATGACATGGGGGATTACATGTTTCCCCGTTACCAGGGCCAGTGGATGAATGATTCGACGGCCATAAGGCGAGCCATCCTGAACCGACTCCAATCATGGCATCCTTTCAGTAATTCAAGCCCCGTGGAAGGCATCCAGCGCGCCATCGCGACCTACTATGCACCCGATAAGAACATCAGTATTTTCGTATTTGGCGACGATTTCACGGGTAGCTCCATAGAATCCGTGGTAGAAGAAGTGGACCGGCTCAATCGTGCCGACGATACAGGACGACGACGGGTACGAATTCATGCAATCGGCTTTCCCGTTTATCTCGAACGGCCCTCGGGGCGCGTTTATCGATTTGCTGCACTTATGCGGGAGTTGGCCTATCGTAATGATGGGACATTTGTCGGTTTATCGGATTTTGAATAGGCTACCGAGATCAAACGGGTGACGATGTCAAGAATGACTATGAAAGCGTGCATTGGATTGCTGTTGGCGGCAACGTTGTCAGCCTGCTCAGGCGGCGCCAGCGTTGAAGTGCCAACTCAGTTCCCTGTGCCTCTGGTACAGCCACTGCCGTTGACCATAGGTCTACACCTCGACAAATCGTTGACCGAATACGTTCACAAAGAAGCAATCGAGGCTCGTGGAAATTGGCGCATTATTCTCGGTCCAGCCCAAAAGCCCATGTTTAACAGCCTTTTGCAGGGTCTGTTTACCGGGGTCGAATCCGTCGACGATCCGCTGGTGCCGAACGATGGTATAGCCGGTGTATTGCACCCGAGCATCGAGGAACTGCAATTCTCAACTCCGCAACAAACCCACACCGAATATTTCGAAGTGTGGATCAAGTACAAGTTCATCCTGTACGACAACAACGGCGTGGCACTCGGCGATTGGGAATTGACGGCGTATGGCAAGGCAAACGAAGGCAACTATGGCATAAAGAGCAAAGAACCTGCTTTGCAGGCAGCGGCATTTGCGGCCTGTCGGGACGCTATGGCCTTCTTTACACTGGAATTTCAAAAGGTGCCTACGGTCAAGAATTGGCTCCAATCAGTACTTCAAGAGGTACGGACATGAGATTTATACCATCGATCATGATCATCTGCTGTATCGGCATCGTTTCCTCTATGACGGCCTGTGTGACCGCTACCGTCCAGGAAGTGCGTGAAGCGAACACAGGAATGGCAAGCAGCGACTCTATCGTGGTGCTTGGACGGCGCAACCGACCCACCCCGGCAGAAACCGAACTCGACTTCGTCGCGTGCGTCAGCAAGAAAATGAGTAAGGGTAGTGGGGGTGTGAACGTGATTGGCGAACAGGAATTCATGGACGCCATGTTTCCCTGGTTCGAGCCACGTACGGCGCCCGTCTATACCTCAGATCTGCCTGAAATCATGGCTCAACCAGCGCTCGCCAAGCGCCTCGAGGAGATCGGTTTGCGATACCTCGTATGGATCGACGGAAACACCCAACGCACCGAATCCTCTGGCTCCATGACCTGCAGCATCACCGCCGCCGGTGCGGGTTGTTTTGGTTTCCTGTCCTGGGAGAACGATTCGTCTTACGAAGCTTCTATCTGGGACGTCAAGACCGGCTCCGCGGTAGGAAAAGTGAGTTCAGACGCCACCGGAACCAGCTACATGCCAGCAATCGTGGTGCCCGTGCCGCTTATCGCTCGCGTGAAAGCTCAGGCCTGCAACACGCTGGCCGGACAGTTGGTGAACTTTCTGGTAGACGAGAGTTGACCGCTCGTTACCCGGAACGAATATCCACGACCTCACCCGTCACATGATTGGGTTCCGTCGCGTACCATTCCTGAACGTTGACATCGTATTTCTTACGACATAAATCGCATAACTCGTAAAAAGTAGGGCGACCGGGGTCCGTGATAATCACCCGCTTAACTCCCGCCTTCATCGCTCGGTTCACCAGTTGGTAGAGCGGCTTGACCATGCTGTCCCAGAAGCAGATGTCGGAGCCCACCAATACGTCGAACTTACCCAGCTGTTTCGAGGTCAGTTTTTCGAAGCGGCTAACCAGAGTCGTCACCTTGACATCATTGAGTTCCGCTAGAACATCGAGAAAGGGGAATACCTCCCGATCGACATCAACCGCAGTTACCTTCGCTTTGAAATGTGCGGCACAGTAAATGGCTCCCGGGCCCCATCCACATCCAGCTTCGAGTACCCGGGATTTCTTTGCAATGGGTTCGTGTTGTAGATAGTCCATCAGCAGGAAACTCGCGTTCCAGGTTTTATGGCCATGGACCGACGGCTGATGGGCTTTTTTCAGGCGCCGGATCAGCCGATGTTTCGACTCCAGTAAATAGATCCCATATGCCTGATAGATATTGGGTTCGGGGAGTTTTTCCAGTTTTGGCATGGTCAGTGTCCTGCTCAATCACCATTGTGAGAAAAGTTGCGGATATTACTCTATTCATAATCGCGCACGGCAAAAAACCTAGCCGGTATCAAATGAAAATAATACCCGACTAAATTACTCTGGTATTGCCATTGAGCCTCCAGTTACAATGAGCTTCCTTAGTCATGTGGGCTGAATTCACGTGTCCGATCGTTTTGTCGAAAATCTCGTCGAGCGCGAATACGACGCCGGTTTCGTCACCGATATCGAATCCGAGACCCTACCACCCGGGCTCGACGAGTCGGTCGTACGGTTTATCTCAGCGAAAAAAAACGAGCCTGAATGGCTGACCGATTGGCGCCTCGAAGCTTATCGAGGCTGGCAGGCTATGACCGAGCCAAAGTGGGCACACGTGCACTTTCCGCCAATAGACTTCACAGCCATCTCTTATTTCTCAGCACCAAAAAGTCTGGCCGACGGGCCGAGTTCCCTGGATGAGGTGGACCCGGAATTGTTGCGCACCTACGAAAAACTCGGTATTCCGCTGCACGAGCAGGAATTTCTCGCCGGTGTGGTAAAAGGTGCCGATTCGCCTGCAACGTCTTCTGAGCCTTCGTCCCGGCCCAACGTTGCTGTGGATGCCATATTCGACAGTGTCTCCATTGGCACGACCTTCAAAGCTAAACTCGCAGAAGCCGGTGTCGTATTCTGCCCGATTTCCGAGGCTGTCCAAACCCACCCCGAACTCGTACGGAAGTACCTCGGCAGTGTGGTTCCGCGCAAAGACAACTTCTACGCGGCCCTCAACTCGGCCGTATATAGCGATGGTTCGTTCGTCTACATCCCACCGGGAGTGCGTTGCCCGATGGAGCTTTCCACCTACTTCCGTATCAACGCTCAGAATACGGGGCAGTTCGAGCGCACCCTGATCATTGCCGAAGCCGGTAGCTATGTGAGTTACCTCGAAGGCTGCACCGCTCCGATGCGAGACGAAAACCAACTCCATGCCGCCGTGGTCGAGTTGATCGCGCTGGACGACGCGGAGATCAAATATTCCACCGTGCAGAACTGGTACCCGGGGGACAAAAACGGCAAAGGTGGAATTTACAACTTCGTGACTAAACGCGGTGCCTGTATCGGTGTCCGTTCAAAAATTTCCTGGACTCAGGTCGAAACCGGTTCTGCCATCACCTGGAAATATCCGAGCGTAATATTGCGCGGAGATTACAGTGTCGGCGAGTTCTACTCCGTGGCGCTCACCAACAACTACCAGCAAGCCGATACCGGCACAAAGATGATACATCTGGGTAAGCACACCCGCAGCACCATTATCGCCAAAGGCATCAGCGCAGGTAAAAGTAATTCCACCTACCGGGGCCTCGTACGCACCTCGCCCACCGCAATTGGCGCACGAAACTATACCCAATGTGATTCGCTGCTCATTGGAAGTAACTGCGGTGCACACACCTTCCCCTACATCGAAAGTAAAAATGCTTCAGCCATCATCGAGCACGAAGCAACCACCTCCAAGGTCAGCGACGAACAACTGTTCCTTTGTCAACAACGCGGCATCGATCCGGAAAAAGCTGTCGGCATGATCGTCAACGGTTTCTGCAAAGATGTTTTTCGTCAGTTGCCGATGGAGTTCGCAGTCGAAGCCGGAAAGCTCCTTGAAGTGAGTCTTGAAGGGGCGGTCGGGTGAGGCTACTGGAAGTTGACGACTTGCATGTCACCGTTGCTGGTCAGCAAATTCTCACCGGTTTGAGTCTTTCCATCGATGCAGGTGAGGTGCACGCCATCATGGGCCCGAACGGCTCGGGGAAGAGCACCCTCGCCAACGTTCTCGCGGGTCATCCCGGCTACGAGATCACCTCGGGGTCGATTCGCTACAAGGACATACAACTCGAGGATCTCAAGGTAGAAGAGCGAGCACATCTCGGACTCTTTCTGGCCTTCCAATATCCTGTGGAAATACCCGGGGTGAGCAACATGGAATTCATGAAAGCGGCCCTCGATGCGCAAGCAAAGGCAAGGAACGAAGAGCCAATGAGCGCCATCGAGTTCATGAAGGCGGCGCGCAGCGCCGCACAGCAACTCGATCTCAATCCCGATTTCCTGAAGCGTGGTGTTAACGAAGGCTTTTCTGGCGGTGAAAAAAAACGCAACGAGATCCTGCAACTCCTGTTGTTGCAACCAACCCTGGCAGTGCTCGACGAGACGGATTCCGGCCTTGATATCGATGCGATACAGACCGTGTCCGCCGGTATAAATCGCTTTCGCAGCGCTGACAACGCGGTATTACTGATTACCCACTATCAGCGCCTGCTCGACTACATCGTGCCCGACGTAGTTCACGTTCTCGCCAACGGACGTATCATACGCTCTGGAGACAAAAGCCTGGCGGTGACCCTCGAAGAGAAAGGTTACGCCTGGTTGAGCGCATGATGAACGTCGCCGAAATTCTGAACGATTTACCTTCGCGCGACCTTGCCTGGCTGAATTCAGCCGAGGCGGCTGAACGTCTATCAATGAGCCTGGTCTCCGGCGTGGTTAAGGAGCAATGGAAATACACGCCAATCAAAGGATTTATCGACGGCTTCAATCACCTCCCGACTCCCGTCGGGGAGACGGCAAATCCGGTCACGATTGTTATCGGCGGAGGCGAGCAACCGCAGATCAAGCTCACTCCATTCAGTGACGCCGCGTCCGAAGATCTCGACTATGTACGCGATGTTTTACATCGCGGAATATTCAGCGAGCGTTATCCCCTGGCGGATCTTACCGCGCTCAATGCGGGTAACGGGTTGTTCATACAGGTGTCGGATACACCAAAACACCCGCTCATCATCGATTTTTCGGCAACCGTATGCACGCCGGTCGTGATCTCGGTCAGCGCAAACGTACATCTTGAACTCATGGAAACTGCCAGCGCCGCTGGCTTCCATACTCAATTCATACGCCTCGACCTCGGTGAGCATGCGGAGGTGCATCATGCACGCAGCGCCTTGGCAAACGCCGTCGGCCACTGGTCTCTACTGCAGGTATCCATCGCCCAGAGCGCAAGCTACTTCGTGCAGAGTTATGCTTCCGGGGCGGAACGTCGCCGTATCGACACTCAAATATTCCTCCACGGACGCGGAGCGAGCGTCGAGATCGATGGCGCTTATCTTGTTGAGCACGGCTGCCATCTGGATCAGCAGACGATCATCGAACACCAGGCGGCGGATACGTTCAGCAAGCAACGATTCCACGGTATTGGCCTCGGCAAATCCAAGACCACGTTCAACGGACGTATTCACATTCACCGGAACGCACCGCGAAGCGACGCCGCCTTGACCAACAAAAACCTGGCGCTTGATCCGCAAACGACCATCAACACCAAACCCGAACTGGAGATCTACACTGACGACGTAAAGTGCTCCCATGGGGCCACGGTGGGTCAACTGTCCGAGGATGGCGTCTTCTATCTGCGATCTCGGGGGCTATCAGACGAAGAAGCCCGCGCCATGCTCGCAACCGCGTTTCTCAAAACCTGTATACACGGACCGTTGGCAGATATCGTTGAGCAAAGATTTCTCGAGGCACTCTCGAGACGCTCTCCAGGCTTGGGATAATGACAAGCTATCGAAAAGACTTCCCGATACTGGACCAGCAGGTGAACGGCGCGCCGTTGGTGTATCTCGACAATGCGGCGACCAGTCAGAAACCTCGAGTGGTAATTGACGCGCTCAGCGACTATTACCATAACTACAACGCCAACGTGCACCGCGCCGTACACGCGCTCTCTGACCAAGCCACGTTCGCTTTCGAACAAGCCAGAGATCGTGTGCGAGAATTCGTCCACGCGGCAAGTCGGAACGAAATCATCTTCACGCGCGGCACCACCGAATCTATCAACCTTGTAGCAAATTGTTATACAGGATTGTTGCAACCCGACGACGAAATACTGATCTCCCATATGGAGCACCACTCCAACATCGTCCCGTGGCAGATGCTGGCAGCGCGGACCAAGGCCGTCTTAAAAGCCTGCGATGTAAACAGCCACGGAGACATCGACCTCGAAAGTTTTACGAATTTACTCTCCGACAAAACCAGAATTGTAGCGATCAGCCATGTGTCCAACGCATTGGGCACGGTCAACCCGATGCAACAGGTGATCGAACAAGCCCACGACGCAGGCGCAGTCGTTCTAGTTGACGGGGCTCAAGCGGTTCCACATTTCGATGTCGACGTCGCAGCCCTCGACTGTGATTTTTACGCCTTTTCCGGTCACAAGATGTACGGCCCGACGGGAATCGGCGTGCTGTACGGCAAGGAGAAACTACTGGAAATGTTGCCTCCCTGGCAGGGAGGCGGCGAGATGATCGAAACCGTATCCATCGACAATTCGACTTACAACACCCTGCCTTACAAATTCGAGGCGGGTACGCCTAATATTGCAGGGGCAATCGGTCTTGGCACCGCTATCGATTATCTCTCTGGTTTACCTCGCAGTGAAATCGAAGCAATGGAGGACGACCTGCTTCGGCTCACGGTGAGCCAACTCAAGCAAATTGACGGTGTGCGGCTCATCGGCGATCCAGAAAAACGCATTTCAGTGGTTTCCTTTCTGGTGGATGGCAGCCATCCCCATGACGTCGGTACTTTGCTCGATCAGCAGGGGATTGCCGTGAGAACAGGCCACCACTGCGCGATGCCACTCATGGCGCAACTTGGCATTCCAGGCACGGTGCGAGCCTCATTTAGCCTGTATAATTCGACCGAAGACGTCGACCGGCTCATCGCAGGCGTGCGTAAAGCGGTAAGTTTTATCTAACGTCCTTAAGCATGCGTGGAGCAGTAAACGAACGATTATGAACGTAGCAACTTTTGATCCGAACAAGATATCCGTAACACCGGCTGCATGTGCACATATTCGATCGCAGATCGAGAAATCGGGACATCGCTACCTGCGCCTTGGCGTCAAAGAGAGCGGCTGCAACGGCTACATGTATACGCTGGACTATATCGACGGCCCGGAAGCCAACGATTGTGCATTCGATATTGGCGATGGACTGTCGCTTTATGTGAGCAAGGAAGACCTTCCCCTGGTCAAGGGTACCGAAGTGGACTTTATCACCGAAGGTCTGAATTCGCTCTTGAAGTTCAAGAATCCGAACGCCGAAAGTCACTGTGGTTGCGGAGAGAGTTTCTCACTGAACCCGGAAACTTAAGGTTTACCCATCATGGAACGACGCATCATTACAACCGTCCGGGAGTGCGTCGCTCGCCTCGTGCCAACGGGCGACCCGATCACCATTCCCGCGAACACCTTCGTTACTCTTACCCAGACCCTCGGCGGTACTTATACGGTAATCGTCAACGGCAACATGGCAAGGGTCGATGGACGCGATGCCGACGCACTCGGATTCGAATCCACTTCCTTGAGCTTTGCTGCACCCGCTGATGGCAACGTGGACATCCATCAGGTGAATCAGGCGCTCGAATCGGTCTACGACCCCGAGATTCCAGTCAACATCGTCGACCTCGGGTTGATCTACGGTTGCGATGTCAGCGACGCCGGAGAAGTAACCGTGTCGATGACCCTGACTGCTCCAGGATGCGGCATGGGACCCGTACTGGTAGAAGACGTCAAAGCGCGGGTAGCTCAGGTGCCCTTCGTCACCGAAGTCGCCGTGGGCCTCACCTTCGATCCACCCTGGACCCGTGACATGATGAGCGAAGAAGCGCAGCTGGAGCTCGGACTTTTCTGATGGCTTTGCGGCACGGCCGATGAACCTTGAAGACATCAAGGAGACCTTTGGATTTTTCGACTCCTGGGAAGACAAATACCGTTTTGTCATCGATCTGGGCAAAGATCTGCCGAATCTCGACGAGACACGCAAAATCCCCGAGAACCTCGTCCGCGGCTGTCAGAGCCAGGTCTGGTTGGTGGCCAGCTACGACTCGCAACAACAACAGATCGAACTCGCCATCGACAGCGACGCACACATCGTTCGCGGCCTCATTTCGATCGTGCTTGCCGCGTACAATAAGCAAAGCCCCGACTACATTGCGCACTACGACATCGAAGCACTCTTCGACGAACTCGCCCTCATACAACACCTGAGCCTGACCAGAGGCAACGGCCTGCGAGCGATGGTAGCCAGAATTCAACAGCTCGCTACTTCAATTGATGAGCTGACTTAGCCGGGAAACTTGAGCCACCTGTACAGCTACAGAGCTATTCTGCTGCTCCAGCGTGACTTTCCGTGGAAAGTGAAGCCATCTACTGTGCGAGGTACGGGTGATGGATTCCCTCACTTCGTTACCCGGCTGATCTGCTGCTGCTTGGATGTTATCCGTTTCGTGGATGTTATCCGTTTCCAACGTGTTGTCTATTTCTTGCGTGTTAACAGATGGGTTGAGAGTCGACA
>SMVB01134576.1_pt1 | contig 17198 bp, 16 predicted proteins | sample 2456461 | NCBI WGS metagenome assembly SMVB01 (sample SAMN11095934, study PRJNA526329) | marine sediment metagenome | biome: Marine sediment; feature: Surficial sediment; material: Deep marine sediment; isolation source: Hadal surficial sediment | place: Pacific Ocean | collected 2014-05 | depth...
CATGATATCGCTGATCTGACACACGCCAAGCAGCGCCGCAACCCGCGGCATCAGGTCTTTGCCAGACGTCGTTGACGAGCCCAGGACGTGGCTGTAGCCGTCCGCCAGAGATGCGATCTGCGGCGCCAATATCGCCGCCAGCGCGTGTTTGTTGGCATCGTTTTCCAGCGTCAAAACGCGGCTCACGGAATCGAGTTTCGACGCGTCCGCAGCGACGGCTGCTACGGAGTCCGACAGCACGACGACGTCGATCTCAGCGCCATCGATATCCGCCGCACAAGCGACAGTTTTAGCGGTGTTGGGACTCAAAACTCCGCCGTCATGTTCCGCAATAATCAGTATCTTCGCCATTACACCAGTCCTCTGTCCCTGAGCGCGGTCATGAGTCCCGCGACGTCGTCCACCATGATTCCTTTTTGTCGTTCCGCCGGTGCTTCGAATGATATTTGACGTACCGTATGACTTGCTTCGATTCCCAGATCCGCCAGAGGAATTTCGTCAAGCGGCTTCTTTTTAGCCTTCATGATGTCCGGGAGTTTGACGTAGCGCGGCTCGTTCAGTCGCAGATCGACGGATATCACTGCAGGTAAGTCCACTTCGATAACTTCGAGGCCTGCGTCAACTTCCCGGGTAACGCGTGCCGTGTCACCATCGAGCAACACTTCGGATGCGAACGTCGCCTGAGGACGATCCCACAGCGCCGCAAGCATTTGCGCAGTCTGGCTGTTGTCGTTATCGATAGCTTGTTTGCCAAGCATCACGAGACCTGGATTTTCGCGTTTGGTCAATTCAAGAAAGACGCGGGCGCAGGTCAGGGCGTCAGGGGCGTCTTCTGTGGTGATCAGGATCGCGCGGTCGGCACCCATCGCCAGGCCGGTACGCAGCTGCTGTTGCGCGTCTGAAGTCCCAATAGACACAACGATAACCTCGCTCGCGTCGCCTTTTTCCCGGATTCGCAACGCCTCCTCCAACGCAATTTCGTCAAATGGGTTAATGCTCATTTTGACGCCGTCAGTCTCAACTCCGCTGCCGTCGGCCTTCACACGCACGCGCACGTTATAGTCAACGACCCTTTTGAGGCCGACCAGAATTTTCTCCACGAATGGGACTCCTGTTGCTTTAGAGACACAAAAAGGGCGGGACACCCGATGGGCTCTATTGTCTCTGAGCAGTTCAAGGTGTACAAGGCTGAATACCGGATTTGGCCGGAATTGAGGTCACAGAGGCCAATTTGGGGCGTAGAATCCATGCGAGCTAAGTGCGGAAGATGCGTGAACTTAAACCACTTATGAGTAGTCGGAATAAAGTGAGGCGACGAAATGTACCGAGAGTCCCGTTTACATGACCGTGGAATAAAATAGTGATAAAATATCTATTAATACCGATAGTTACACTACTTATCTCAAGTAGTTTATCATCCTGTGCCACGACTGACAGCGACTTGACGCAGGCCGCAAACGAGGAGCGACCCCGGCATAACGATTGCATCTCGCAGTCGAGTATCCGAGACTACCAGGTGCTGGACGAGAGCAACTTGATCGTCACGGCGACAGCGCGGCGCAAATACCATCTGGTGCTGTCGCGACGCGCATACGGTTTGCGATCGGCCTGGAACCTTAACTTTCGGTCCCAGACAGGCAGAATTTGCGCTCCGTTCAGCGAAATTATCATCGATGAGAGACTTGGCATCGAGAGAATCGGGATCGCGTCGATCCGCAGGCTGTATGACGATGATCTGGATGATTTATTGATTCGGTTTGGTAAGAAAGAGCCGAAAATTGAACAAACCGCGGCACCTGTGAAAGTTGAAGGTGCTGAGGTAGAAGAGCTGGACTGAAGCGACGGTCAGTCGTCTCGGTCACGCAATCCGCAATCTCCGTGCGGACCCGCCCGGCCAGCCGTAAGGTTGGCCGGGTTTTTTTGTGCTTGCGGTTAGCTCCCCATCACTCGACAATCGACCAGCCCCGACACTGGATGGAATGCAATGCAATGAGCGGCCCGCTGGATGGAATTAAGGTTCTCGATATGAGCCGTATACTGGCTGGGCCCTGGGCAGGCCAACTCTTGGGCGACTACGGCGCCGAAGTCCTCAAAATCGAGCGCCCGTCGGTTGGTGACGATACGCGCCACTGGGGGCCGCCCTGGCTTGGGGGCGAAGAGGGTGGCGAAAGCGCGTATTTTCTGTCAACCAATCGCAATAAGCAGTCGATTACGATTGATATCTCACACGCTGATGGACAGCGAGTGGTGCGTGCGCTCACCGAGAAATCGGACGTCCTGATCGAAAACTTTCGAGTCGGCACGATGGCTCGCTTCGGACTTGGCGCGGACGAATTAACAGAGGCGAATCCCGGTCTTGTCTATTGTTCGATATCGGCGTACGGGCAACACGGGTCCAAGGCACATGAACCCGGATACGATGCAATGATTCAGGCCTCTGCCGGCCTGATGAGTATCACCGGGGAAGCGGACGGGAGTCCGCAAAAGGTGGGCGTCGCCGTGAGCGATATCATGGCAGGAATGTATGCGACGACGGCGATACTTGCGGCACTCCATGAGCGAGAGCGTTCGGGCAAGGGACAGTGTATTGATGTGCCGCTGTACGACAGCCAGGTAGCCTGGCTCGCGAATCAGGCGGCTAATTTCCTGATCGGGGGCGATATCCCGAAGCGGCGAGGCAGTGCTCATCCCAACCTTGTGCCATACCAGACGTTTGAGACCAGTGATGGTTACGTGACGGTGGCGGTCGGCAATGACGATCAGTTCGCTGCTTGCGCCACCTGCGTCGGACACGCTGAACTTGCCTCGGATGCCCGCTTCAAACGTAATAGTGATCGGGTCAGGAATCGCGATGAACTTGTTGCGCTGCTCGGTGCGAAATTGAAGACGCGTACTACCGAGGAATGGCTGCAAGCGCTGAATGCGGCCGGTGTACCTGCCGGGCCCATCAGTTCGATCGACAGCGTACTGACGGATTCCTATGCACAAGAGCGCCAATTGGTACGCAAGATGGCGCATGCGCTGGACGATGAAATGCCGACCGTCGCAAATCCGGTCGGCTTCTCAAGAACACCTGTCTGCTACGAATCGGCGCCGCCGGTTCTGGGCCAACACACGGTCAGCGTTTTGCGTCGCTGGCTCAATTACTCTGACGCAGAAATTGCCGGACTGGTTTCGGCCGGTACGATTTGACGATGTACGACTGGCTAGCCGATACCCTGAGTGATTCCTCGCAAGTCGTAACTGCCAGCCGACGACTTGCGCGAGTACTCATCGCCGAGTACGGGCGACAGCAGGTCGCGCAAGGCCGCACAGCCTGGCGCAGTCCTCAAATTCTGTCCCTGCAAGACTGGCTTGGCTCTCTGCTAGCAACCGCGAACGCCCCTGAGGCCCTGCCGACCCGAATCAATACACACCAGAGCCGGGTGCTGTGGGAGAAGTGTCTGCGCCGCGAGATCAGTGACCCGTTGCTCAATACCGCGATGCTTGTTCGCCAGTCCCGCGACGCGTGGCTGCGACTACACGAGTATCGCGTCCCGTTGATCGAATGTGACCGCGCGGCACAAGGCAAGGATCAAAAGCTGTTCGCCAAAGCTGCCAAAAATTATCAGGCAGTCCTTGATAGTGAACGGTGGGTCGACGACACCGGGATTCCCGATCTGCTTGAAAGTCTCTTGCGCAGTGGAAACGTCGCAATGCCTTCGCAGGTCACGATTGCGGGCTTCGATAGAGTCACGCCGCAGATAGAGTCAGTATTTGAAGCCTTGCGGGCAGCCGGGTCTCGCGTGGATGCAGCGCCGGGCCCGAATACCAGGGACGACGGTGTCCTGTTCGCTTATGAGAGTGCGGAGGCAGAGTTGCGTGCAGCAGGCTCGTGGGCAGGCCGCGAACTCGAGTCATCGACGCAGCTCAACATCGCGATTGTCGCAGCCAATCTCGAGCAGAACGCCCAGCGATACGCGCGCCTGCTCTCAGAAGGCCTGGTGCCAGGATGGCAATTCTCGGGGACGCAACACGCCGCAGCGGTCAATGTGTCCTACGGGCGCAAATTGAGCGCCTATCCGGCGATCGCAATTGCGTTGCTGGCGTTGCGCTGGCTGCACAGCGACCTGACTAGCCGCGACATCGGCCTGCTATTGCGCACATCGATGATCGGCAGCCAGGACGTATCAGGTCGTTGCCGCCTGGAGATGATCGTGCGGCAGTTACCGGAAAGAAACTGGTCTCCCGAAATGCTATTGAGCGAACTGAAGGACCGGGACGATACACCCGATGCCATTGATTGGCTGTCGCGTGTGGGCGCACTTCAAGAGACACGAAGTCAGTTACCGCGCCGCGCGACGCCACCGTCCTGGGCCGTACTGATCAACGACGTTCTCAAGAGCCTGAACTGGCCAGGTGAGGAAACGCTCGACAGTCTTGAATTTCAACTCATCAATCGATGGCGCGAGCTGCTTAACGATTTGGCGCGACTGGAACTGGTAAGCCCGACGATGACGGCGGGCGAAGTGCTCGGACGCATCGCGACGATGGCGAACGAGACTGTGTTTCAACCCGAAGCAAGCGGCGCGGTCGTGCAGTTGATTGGACCGCTCGAAGCCGCGGGCATGCATTTCGATAAACTCTGGATCAGCGGCCTGAGCGCATCCAACTGGCCTCCGCCCGCGCGCCCGTCGCCGTTGATCTCGCGCAAGCTGCAGCGACAATACGGTTTGCCGAATGCAGATCCGGAGAACACGCTGAAATACGCGCGTCGCGTCCTGATGCGGCTAAACCAAAGCGCGACCAACGTCGTTTGCAGTTATGCGCAAGCCGATGGCGATGGCGAGCAAGCCGAAACGGCGCTCCTTGCCGAACTCGGAACCACGATTGCGCAAGGGCCTCCCGATCCCGGTTGGCACGCCACCAGTTTAGTTGGCCCGACCAAGCCCCTGACGACGGTTCCGGACCCCGTTCCCGCTGTATCTGCCGATGAGGTGGTTTCCGGTGGCGCCGGCATCATTCAACGACAGGCCAATGAACCCATCGCTGCTTTTGCTTACGGCCGGCTGGGCGTGAGGAGCTTGCCGACGATAGGGGTAGGCCTGCCGGCACTTTTGCGTGGCAATCTGATCCACGACACCCTGCGGCGCTTGTACGCGGATCTCCCGTCCCGACAGGAAATAGCCTCATGGAGCGAGGCTGCGCTTGGGAGTCGGCTCGATGCGGCGCTGAAAAAAGCGTTCTGGCGTTACCAACGTAATGCAGACCCGGTACTGGGTAAGTTATTGCAGCTGGAACAGCATCGGGTGCGCGGATTGATTCGCAGCCTGGTCGATGTCGAAAAGGCTCGCGAAGAATTCCATATCGCAGAGGTGGAGGGATCGCTCGAAGCCAGCATTGAAGGAGTTCGGCTCAGCCTCCGCTTTGACCGCATCGATCGCCTTGAGAGCGGTGAACTTCTGATACTCGATTACAAGACCGGTGTGCGCAAGACGTTTCTTGCCAGAGACGCGACTCCAAAAGACTTGCAACTCGTTGTGTACGCCTGCGCACTCAAGGGCGCGATCGGCGGCCTGGCTTTAGTCAACATCGACAGCCGCCATATCAGTTTCGATGGCGCTGGGAGACTGCTTACACCCGAGCTGAACTGGGACGAGAGCCTGAAGCAGTGGAAAACCCAGGTAGCGATCATCGCCAGGCAATTTCAGCGCGGGGACGTCCGTGTAAACGGATTACAAAACGCGCAGGCATCCCGGCCGTTGAGCCTGCTGAGTCGAATTACGGAGCTGCGACGTGGCGATTGATAAAAAGCTCGTACAGGCCGACGAGGCCGCTCGCGTCGAGGCGCTGAACGTCGAACAATCCTACATTGTGCAAGCGCCGGCAGGTTCAGGTAAGACGGAATTGTTAATTCAACGCTACCTGAAATTGCTGGCGACGGTTGAGCATCCTGAAGAAGTGCTGGCGATTACGTTTACACGCAAAGCAGCGGCCGAAATGCAATTTCGTGTGTTGCAGGCGCTGAAACAATCGGCCAGAAATAAAGTTCCGTCCGAGCCCTATGAACAAGTGACAGCGACTGCGGCGACCGCAGTCTTGCGACGTGATATCGAATCTGGATGGGACCTGATAGCCAATCCGCGACGTATGCGGATACAAACACTCGACTCTCTCAACGCATCTATCGCGCGCACTCAACCGCTTACATCGGCAAGTGGCGCCGCCGGTAACGCGATCATTGCCGATGCACAAATGCGTGCGCTGTATCGCAGTGCGGCCGCATTGACGCTGGATCAATTAACCGAATCCGGCGACCTGCACGATGCGACAGAACAGGTCTTGTCGCATGTGGACAACAATACGTCACTGTACGTAACTTACGTGGCGCGCATGATCGCAACGCGCGATCAATGGCTGCCATTCGTCGGCAGCGGAGTCATATCACGCAGTGACGCGGTGCAATTGCGACGCCGGTTTGAGGACAGTTTGCAAGAAATCGTCGCGCAGCACCTCGAAAAACTTCACACTGTTTTTCCGAAAGTTTTCGACGCGACGCTGGTCGAACTCGGCGCTTATGCAGCAGAACAGTTGCATGAGGAAGGACAAAGCGAAGTTCCGATCGCGGCGCTTAGCGAGGTCGCGGGCTTTCCCGACGCCACTGCTGAATCGTTTCCACTGTGGTCGGGATTCGCAGACTTGTTGCTCACGCAAAAGGGCGAGTGGCGAAAACGGCTGAACAAAAATCAGGGCTTCCCGGCGGGCGACAAAGAGCGCAAGCAAGCCATGGAGGGTCTGCTTGAATCCGTGCGAGACGAGGCACAGTGCCGCTTGCTGCTGCACGAGATCCGCGCATTGCCTCCCGTATGTTACAGCGACGAGCAATGGTCAATACTGCTTGCACTGTTCCGGCTACTACCCATCGCCGTGACGGAGCTCAAGCGGCTTTTCTGCGAGCGCGGTGTGAGCGATCACACCGAGATTTCACTCTGCGCGAGCGATGCTCTTGGCACAGCAGACCAACCCGGGGATATCGCTCTGCTGCTCGACTACCAGATTCGGCACCTGTTAGTCGATGAGATGCAGGATACATCGAGCGCCCAATATCGAATGCTGGAAGCGCTCACGGGTGGCTGGGAGAGGGGCGACGGCCGCACTCTGTTTTGCGTTGGCGACCCGATGCAATCGATTTACCGCTTCCGTAACGCCGAGGTCGGGCAATTCCTGCTGGCCCAGCGAGGGGGAATCGGCGGCGTCCAGCTGGGCGCCCTGGTTCTGCGGCAAAATTTTCGTTCTGGTGAAAAGCTGGTTGACTGGTTCAACGAATTATTTCCAAATGTTTTGCCCGCTGCCGACGACCCGCAACGCAGTGCAGTTTCCTACACGCCGGCGGTTGCGGTTCCGAAATTCGCACAACAGGGGGCTTGTGTAAGCTACCCGTTGTTCGGCAGCAGCGCAGACGCCGAGGCCGACCGTGGCTGTGAGGTGATACGCGCAACGCTGGCAGCCAACCCGGATGACGAGATGGCAGTGCTCGTGCGTAGCCGCACACAATTGCCCGGGTTACTGGCTCGCCTGCGCAAAGCCGGCATCGCCTACCGCGCGGTAGAAATAGATCGCTTGACCGATTTGCCCGAAATCATAGACATCCTTGCACTGACGCGTGCGCTGGTGCACCAGGGAGACCGTCTGGCGTGGCTCGCATTGCTGCGATCGCCGTGGCTGGGTCTCGACTGGACTGATTTGCAGTCGCTGGTCAAGAGCGATACACGGCATACGATCTGGGAGTTAATGCACGATGACGATCGGGTCAAGGGCTTGTCGCCCTTTGGCAAAAAGGCCATCCTCGAGTTTCGCGGCAAGCTGGCGACAGCGATGGCGGCCGGACGGCTGCTGACCCTGCGCGATCGGCTGGAGAAAACCTGGTTAGGGCTGGGTGGTGCGGCCATTCTCGACGACCAGCATGTCATTCAGAATATCTATCGCTACCTGGATGTCATTGAAAAACTCGACGTCGCGGGCTCCTTGCCGGACGTCGCTGAACTCGAAGCGACTCTGGACCTTGAGCACGTATCGAGCGACGTAAACGCCCGCTTGCAAGTGATGACAATGCATCGCGCCAAGGGCCTGCAATTCGATCATGTACTGCTGTACGGTCTTGGCCGAATTCCGCGGCCACGAGAACAAACTTTGCTGAGCTGGTTCGATATTCCGAATGAACACGGCGATCCGCAAAAAATAATCAGCCCCGTCGGCGCTCGCGCCGAGGTCGAGAACGACCCCATCTATCGCTACATCGGAATCATCGAATCCGAAAAAGACCGGAACGAACTCGGCCGCCTGTTGTATGTCGCGTGCACGCGCGCGCGAAAATCACTGCACTTGCTCGGGCATGTTCGGGTCACTAAAGACAAGTTCCAGGCGGATGCGCGTAGCTTGCTGAGCTTGCTGTGGCCGATAGTCGCCGATCAATATGCGCAAGCGTTCGATCCGGACGCCCAAATTGCTGACGAAGATGGCGATCAAGGTTGGCTGCTGCCGGTCTTGCGAAGGTTCGAAACACCATGGACGCCGCCGCAACCAGTGCCGATACCTGGCGGCGCAGCTGTCCCGGCCATCGCTGATCAAGACGATCGTAGCGTTGAGTTTTATTGGGTTGGATCTGCCGCCCGCTTCGCCGGGACTATTGTGCACCGCTGGCTGAATATGGCTTCAGAAGGCCGTGTGAAACTGGACGCCGGCAATCTTGCAGCGACCCGTCCGGCCAGCGAGCGCTGGCTCCGGGAAATGGGCGTCGGCCCGGAGTCGATCACAGCGATCGTCACTCGCATTGACGAGGCGTTGAGAAATATCACGTCGGATGAAAAGGGCCGCTGGCTGCTGCACGGCGAGGGTTATTCCGAGCTGGCACTGAGTGGTGTTCTCAACGGTCAGATCGAATCCGTCGTCCTGGATCGGGTTCGAATCGACGAAGCAGGAATCCATTGGATCGTGGACTACAAAACCAGCTCGCACGAAGGCGGCAATCTAGCCGGCTTTCTGAGTGCGGAAACCGATCGGTATCGTCCACAGCTCCGCAAGTACGCCGAACTTTATCGAAACTACTCGAACGCCACAGTTCGCTGCGCGCTCTACTTTCCGTTACTCCAGGAGTTTGTGGAGGTGGAAGCGTAGGAGCGCGCTCCTACAATTGTCCTTCGAGCCTGAATTCGTACTGACCTGCCTTGCCCGTCGAGGGGAGAAATCTCATCTGTTGCCGAACGTTTTCCGGTGTTTCTGGTTTGGCAGCCAGCTGCCCCATGAAGCGGTAATTACTGCCCGGGCCTAGTTGCAAGCTACCGGCAAGATCGATGAGCCCGTCTGTATCCTCAATGCTTACCGTTACGCCTGACTCCCCGGTAAAGAATTCAGCGCGATAACCTCCGATTGATCCCCGCTGCACGACAGGGACCACAAGATCGGCGATTTCCGCGATGCCATCCGCGGCGACGAGCACGCCGTTCGTGATGGTCAGCCGCTGGAATCGCAAGCTAAGCGTACCGTCCAGACCCGAAATTCCGCTGGCCGATTCCATGGCGCGCAGCGGCAGCGATGCCGACAAATCGCTGACCGTTATCGTTCCCGCCATGCTCAACGCCACAGTAGCCTCAACGAATCCGTTAACAGGACTCGCCGTGATTGAATAGCTCAGATCGCCTGAAAACAAAGCGGCAGCGTTGATGCGCCATCGCAGGTTACGCAAATACACGCCCGCCACCGCAGCTTCAGCCGCACTGCCGCTCCAGACCGAACCACTGATGCCGCCAACGACGAGTGCCGGCGGTGCAAACCATTGGTAAGCAACTCGCGCTGGAAAGAAAATCAGCATACCCACAACAAACGTACACAGACCAACGAGTAACGGTCGCCAGCGGCCAAGCATCAAGGCGCTCGCTCCAGGGTCAGCGTCGCGTTTATGCGCCCCGGAGCTGCCCGGGCCGCCACCGAAAAACTAGCGGACGACACGTGCATCGCGTGCTGATCGCTGAGATCGCCGAGCCAGAGAACGAGATCGTCGAAAACGATATTCTCAAACTCCACGCGGATGCCGTCCTTAGTCGTTGGCTGGCTGCGCTTTAAGAAGCCATCCAGGCTCCGAACACGCAATGTCTGGTCAACGAGGACGACCGGCGCCTGTAGCGCACCGGTTGCAGGCCGAACAGAACCCTCAGATGCTTGTGACTGATCCGTCAGCGGACGCAACTCGACCAGCGAGCGTTCCCACGCTGCAACGCTGGACACCCGGGCTTTGTAGTTCTGGTCGAGCGGGGCCCATACAAAAGTGAACAAGAGTGCGACGACAACGACGGCAGCCCCACCTGCGACAATGATCCGTTCACGACGATCAAGATTATCGAACCAGTCTTTCACGCGCCGACCTCTTTGATCTGGATGCGACTGCTGATTTTGCCGCCTTCCTGATCTGTTGACTGAATCGATGCGCTGAATCGTCCTGAGCTGCTCACACTCTTCTGAATTCTATCGAGCGTCGCGACATCCGGCGCCGTCAGCCGCACGTCGATCACTCCGGCCCGGTAACTGATCGCCTCGATTTGAGCCGAATTATTTTGTTGCAAGGCCGATCCGAGCTGTTGCAGCGACGGCAAGAATATATGCACGGCGGCTGGACCACCCAAACTGCGGCGCAATGAATTGACCGCGGCCATTGGATCCGCGAGCGCCCGGCTGTCGCCCGGACGCACCAGGGCGTACATTTCTGCAAATTGCTGCTGGAGGGCGGCTTCTTCTTGCCCCAGCCGGTAGTAATCGACCACCTTGGCGGCAAAAGCAGTGATGCCGAGCGCCAGCAAGAGGATCGCCGCATAGCGCCACGGGCGAAGCAGGGCAGCGAAATCCGCTTTCGCCCCGTAGGGGCCCTGCAATAGATTGATGCCGCTGCCCGCCGCAACTGTGACGGCCAGCCGCGGCAAAACACCATCGGGCAGGAGATTGATGTCAACGCTGGCGAGCTCGTTCCGAAGCGCGATCCAGTCATGCTTGAACCGTTCGTCGTCCGCCGGTTCGCAATACACCAGCAGATGACCGGACTGGCCTTGTGCAGCAGCTGCATCGTCAGTGCTCGAGTCATCAAGTGCCCCCGCAATGGACAATACATCGCTGGGCTTGACGTCCTGCAGGACAAACTGCTTATCCCCTCCATCGTTGAACAGGATCTGCTGTTCCGCAACGAGCAGGCTCAGCGTGCCGGGAATCCGACTCAAGCCATAGATTTCCGGAATAATTTTCGCCGCCGAGATCGATGCGTCATCCAGTCGATTCAGCCATTCGCGCATCTGTTCGTGCGCAACTACAGCAACCGGGAGCAGCCCACTGTCCCGGCGCGCTCCTGCCGCGAAATGTAACTTGTCGATGTCCTCCGCGAGATTTTCCTCGAGGGCGAAAGGCAATGCAGCGAGCAGGCGAGACCCGCCCCGGATCGGGATATCAATCGCCGTGGTAAAGACAGTCGCCGCCGGCACGAGGACGATGACGGCGCGGTTACCGATATCGCGCGTAGCTTCGGCGAGGGTGCCCACAACCGGTTGGCTGATCCGCGAACCGTTATCGTCGACCGCAATCCAGCTCGCAACGTCGTCGCGATTCGAACCGAGCCGAATAACCAAGAACTCTGCCATAGTCAGGTTGTTCCCAAACTGCGCAAGATTGGCGACACATTACCGCGCGCCCCGCGCATAAGCACACTGAAGTAAGTTATTCGCACCGTATCAATCCGCACGATGACCTTCAATCGAAAATAGTCCGTGGTCACTCCAATCTGATTCAGGGCGGCCGGTGACAGGTTCAAAGACGAGAATGCGGCCGTGATATCGGCGAATCCGTTTTCTGCCCGCTCCGCGAGCAGTCTTTCGACATCGGCGACCGTGATATTTTCGTCGAGGGACTGCAGCACGGGACCGGTCGCGGTATTGACGTTGATGCGTGTGCGTCCCGGTAGCGCTGCAATGTGCGGCAACAGTGTATCGAATGTCGCCTTGTCCATGCCCTCGAGTGCGGCCAGTTCGCTCGCGCTCGACACGATCTGGTTCGCAGTCCGATAGGGCGGAACTATGCCGGAATAAATAGAATCTTCGGCCCCGTCCGGAAATTCTGCTATCTGGTTCGCATCGAGCCAATCGGCGGCGATCCCCGCAAAGCGCTGATCAATGCCAAGCGCGCCCAGCAAGCGGCGAAACTGTTGCAGCGAATCCGCATCGACTACACCGTTAGCGTCGATCAGATTGTTGATGTTGAAGCGGCCCTGCAAATCCTCCAGCTGGCCGAATATTTCCCCCTTGATGCTATCGCTTTCTAAGGGCAGCGGCGGAATTTCGCTGGCCCAGATTTCACCCAGATGATCCGTAGTGCTGTCCTGAAGATCCTGCCGCAATATCATCAGCATCCAGCTCTCGGCTCCCAGCGCCGCCTGGATCGCCTCTTCCCGATACATCGACACGTAGGTGCGCCGAAGATCGAGCGAATTGTCCCACTCGAGGCTATATATCAGGGTAGTGACCAACGCCATGATCAAAATCGCGGTAATAAGGGCGACGCCCGATTGCCGCCTCACAGCGCGACCTCCAGCACTCGGCGAATTTCGCCCTGATCAGCCAGCGTCAGCACCATTTCCACGGCGCGGGGGCGCATGCGCAATGTGGTCGCACCCGGCGGCGACTGTGGCGGCCAGACCTGGATCCATGCACCGCTCGTATCGAGAAACTTGAATTCCAGACTCTCAACGCCATCCAGTAAAACAGTCGCAATCGGCTGGTTAACGTAGGTCCGATCGAGCACGGTCCAGTGGTAGCGAACGAGCTCGTCGCCTTCGATTCGGTAGGCCGCGCGTTGCAATGTGCCGCGGTGCAGGCCGGCCGGATTGCCCCAGCCGCTACGAGTCAGTTCGATAAGAAAATCGGAACTTACGCTGGTCCGTAACGCTGGGTCGAAACCGTCTCCGGACACGTTGCGTACCGGGCGTGGCGCCACTTGCATGAGATCGGTGCTCAAGAATCTCACTGCACGCTGTATGGACTGCAATCTGTCCATACGGGCTGTCAGAAGATCGGCGTTCGAAAAAGTCGAGGCGAGGGCAGAGTAGGCCAGCATGGACATCACACCAAATACGGCAAGCGCAACCAACACCTCGATTAGCGTGAATCCTTCCTGTGTCAGACGCCTCATTCGACAGCGCCCGCGTTCGCCGGCCCGCGAATCCATGCCGAATTGCCCTGACCTGGAATGACCGGCTCACCGATAAATCCCGTTACCGTTCGAATCGAGTCATCGCTGCCCGGGTATGAGACCGACACATCGACCCGAAATAAATTCTCGAAGCCAGCCTCGGAAATCTCGGCCCGCCAGGCCCATGTCGTGTCCGCATAATCAATCTCACCGCTGCTGGATCCGACTTTTGGAATGACGTTGGCGAGCCGCAGCTCGGTGATTTTATTTTGCGCGATCCAGCTTGCGTAAGTGCGCTCGCGCATGGAATTCGACGTATCGATCATGCGTCCCATTTTTGTCGCAACGGCGGTCAGCGACAGCGAAATGATTGCTAACGCCACCATGACTTCGATCAAGGTAAACCCGCGATCAGACCGGCGTCTCATAGTCCTCATTCTTCATCCCTGACGATTTCAAGATCTCCAATCTGATTGCCGCGCATCACGATGGTCTGTTCTCCAGCGTTCTGCGAGATGTGCAATTCGAAGGGACTCATATCGCCGCTGGAAAAAATCAGGATGTGCGGCGCATAGGACTTGGCCGGATTCTGCTCGCTGGAGTCGTCCAGAAAAACCCGCTGGCCCTCGAGAAACAAGCTGAACTCCATGTCTTCGGGCAAGCGCCGCAAACGAAATATGTCATCGCCGACCAGTTCGCTCCATTGACTGATATAGGGGTCGAATTCGACGAAGCGGTACGAACTTGTCATCAACTCAACGCCAAATTCCCGGCCCTGCATGACCGCCTCATCCTGCGCTACTTCGACCAGCGCAACGACGCGGCGCGCTTCGGTATGCAACGCCTGATCGTCATCAATCAGCCCCAGCGACAACATCGCGATCGACATTACGATGCCGATAATGGCAATGACAACGAGAATTTCGATCAGTGAAAAGCCGCGCTCACGGTCACGAATCGTCCTCGAACTTGTTCGAATCGCCAATTTGTAGCCGGACTAGTTGAGCGTCCAGTTACCGATATCGGCATCCACGCCTTCACCACCGGGCACGCCGTCACGGCCGAGCGTGTAGATGTCGATCACTTTTTGATTGCCCGGGTTCAGGTAAATATACGGATTGCCCCACGGATCCATCGGCACACGCTCAAGGTATCCACCAGTCTTCCAGTTCTTGATGGTCGGATCGTTTGGCTTCTCAACCAGCGATTCGAGTCCCTGTTCGGTCGAAGGGTAGGTGAAATTATCGAGACGATAAAATTTGAGCGCGTTTTCCATGGTTGAGATTTCCGCCCTGGCTTTCATGATCTGGGCATCGTCCACACGACCGATAATATTGGGTGCAACGATGGCCGCCAGAATGCCAATGATGATCACGACGACCATGATCTCGATCAGAGTAAATCCGCGTTCACGGGAAGGGATGGGCCGTAGCCTCATCAGTTGAATCACAGCAGTAGCTCCACGGCGGTCATCCGCCGAAATCGACTCAGTTAAGGGTCAGGCGCCAGTATATCAAACATGCACTCGCACCAAGCAGGCGCTGGCCCCAATATTGCGATTCGAGTCCGGGTTCGGGCGGCTATATAATGCGCGGCCACGAACGCAGCAATCTAAGGAGAGAGAATTGACCATCGCGATGGTTTTTCCCGGGCAAGGGTCTCAGTCTCAGGGCATGCAGGCCGACCTGGCGGCTGATTACAAAGAAGTCCAGGAGACGTACGCGGAATCCAGCGACACTCTGGGGTACGACCTGTGGCAACTGGTCCAGAACGGCCCGTCGGAACGGCTGGCCGAAACCGTGGTTACGCAACCGGCGATGTTGACCGCGGGTGTCGCGGCCTGGCGTGTCTGGCGCAGTGCTGGTGGGGCGACTCCGTCGCATATGGCTGGCCACAGCCTCGGCGAATATACCGCACTGGTGTGCGCGGGCGGCGTCAGCTTTGGCGATGCACTCAGCGTGGTCAAAACACGTTCAGAACTCATGCAGGCGGCCGTTCCCGCCGGTATCGGTGCCATGGCTGCAATCATCGGCCTCGACGACGACGCGGTGCGCAGGGCCTGCGAGGAAGCGTCGGGCGAGGGAGTTGTGGAAGCCGTCAATTTTAATTCGCCGGGCCAGGTGGTCATCGCCGGTCACCGGAAAGCCGTTGACCAGGCTGTTGCCCGGGCAGAGGAGGCGGGTGCACGGCGTGCCATTTTGCTGCCGGTCAGCGTACCATCCCATTCATCATTGATGATCGAAGCGGGCGAGGCATTAGTCTCTGCGCTGGCCTCGGCGGATTTCTGCACACCGGAAATTGCAGTTTTTAACGCCTCCGATGCGACCCCGTATAGCGGCGCAGACGATATCCGCACGCGGCTGTCAAAACAGGTATCAAGCCCTGTGCACTGGGTAGATACTATCGGCGCGATGCTGGGAGCGGGAGCCACGTCAGTGATCGAATGTGGCCCTGGCAGGGTGCTAACCGGTCTCGTCAGACGGATCAACAGAGGCACACCAGTGGCGTCCATCGATTCCTCCAGTGGGCTTCAAAAAGCGCTGCTTACCTGAGCCGCGCAACTATTCAAGGGAAATAATATGAGCAGTACCTTCAGCAACAATGCACTTGCAGGCGAGATCGCGCTGGTCACCGGCGCAACCCGCGGTATCGGCGCTGCAATCGCGCAGGCACTGGCAGGAGCAGGTGCGACCGTCGTCGGTACAGCGACCAGTGATGCCGGCGCGCAAACAATTTCAGCGGCACTGGGTGAGAAAGGACGCGGCATCGTGCTGAATATTACCGATGACGACTCCGTACAAGCGGCGATCAAAGATATTCAGGGCAACGAGGGAAACCCGACTATCGTAGTGAATAACGCCGGCATAACGCGGGACAATCTGCTCGTGCGCATGAAAGCGGCGGAGTGGGACGAGGTGTTGTCCACGAACCTCAGTGGCGCGTATCGCGTCAGCAAAGCGTGCCTCAGAGGCCTGATGAAGGCCAAGGGAGGCCGCATCATCAATATCGCATCGGTTATCGGTATCATGGGTAACGCCGGTCAGGCTAACTACGCCGCAGCAAAAGCCGGCCTCATCGGTCTGTCGAAATCGCTGGCCCGCGAGATAGGCTCTCGCAATATCACCGTCAACGTCGTGGCCCCCGGGTTTATCGACACGGACATGACGAAAGTCCTGCCCGAGGCACAACGCGACAGCATGTTGAGCCAGATTCCTCTCGGTCGCCTTGGCGAGGGCGAAGACATAGCGGCCGCAGTGCTATTTCTCGCGTCAAAAGCAGGGGCCTATATCACTGGCGAGACCCTGCATGTGAACGGCGGCATGCTGATGGACTGAATTGGTCGGTATTCTGTGTAGATTGCCATGAGCGATTCACATACAATACCGTGCCACGGGCAGACAGCGCCTTGAATTATCAAGCACTTACATGCATTTTTGGGGGTTTGAACAGCAATTTTGAGCGCCGCAAGACGGCGCACCGTGCAACATTTTTGATGAGTCTTCTCAGGAGAAGGGACCACTATGAGTAGTATCGAAGAACAAGTTAAGAGCATTGTCGCAGAACAACTCGGCGTTAAAGAAGACGAGGTAACCAACGATGCTTCCTTTGTTGATGATCTTGGTGCGGATTCGCTCGATACCGTCGAGCTGGTCATGGCCCTCGAAGAGGAATTCGAAACAGAAATTCCTGACGAGGACGCCGAAAAGATCACGACCGTTCAGCAAGCTATCGACTTTGTAAGTGCTAGCTCCAAAAAAGACTAGGTCTGAAGGCGCGGCGCGTTTGGCGCCGCGCCTTTTTTCAACCTTGTTTTAACGGCAGTTCTGCCACACTAATCTGGAATTACCTTGACTAAACGACGCGTCGTCATCACCGGCATGGGGGTTGTCTCGCCGGTAGGCAGCGAGCTGGATCTCGTCTGGAATAACGTCTGTGAAGGCGTATCCGGCATTCAGCTGATCGAAGACTTCGACACGAGTACATTTCCGACTCGTATTGGC
>SMVB01437902.1_pt1 | contig 17197 bp, 30 predicted proteins | sample 2456461 | NCBI WGS metagenome assembly SMVB01 (sample SAMN11095934, study PRJNA526329) | marine sediment metagenome | biome: Marine sediment; feature: Surficial sediment; material: Deep marine sediment; isolation source: Hadal surficial sediment | place: Pacific Ocean | collected 2014-05 | depth...
GAACACTGGGGAAAGTTGCATACGCCGTTGCCGCAAATAGAGCACCGCAAGCAAACAAAACCATTCTCAACCAAAGATTGACAGCCATTTCAACACCCCTTTGTTGTTCTGTGCTGGTTGTTTTGATTCGTGATTATTTAAATCTCTCCACCCGATCCAGATCGTATACCTTAGACCGCTTAGAGATTACTAGACTACCTTAACATTACTCCATTTGTCAAGAAAATTGCAGCGCTGATAGTTAATTGCTAGTTCCACATAATAGGAAGATTTGGCAGGTCCTAAGCTACCTTAGAATCTCCCCCTTCCCATTCGAACAAGCCTAAGTCCTTTCTCTAAAAAAATCTTGTTTTTCTAAAATATCGGGTTGCCGGACATCATCAACATAATTATAGTTAATACTAAACCTTGGTGTTAGTCTAAGGTCAAGGGTTAAATAGATAAACTTATTATCCAGAGAAATGCAACAGGATATCTGCTATAGCAGCACTTCGAAATGTAATTTCCCGTACTAAGTCCCGTTGAATTTTCTTGGCCAGTAAAAACCATTACATAGTCTCCACTGGATTCCTACCGAAACTCGATAACTTTCAGAAACAATTCATAAGATAAGGCACGCCCATCCTGTTACAGTAGATTTCCTCACTCTAAACCAGATAAGCCAGAAATCCATTTCGTGTATAAACGTCTGGCAATTACGTTTAATGCGGATACCCGATTAGCCAGATCCTTTCTCATTGCATCTGCCGATTGCACCGCCGGCCCTAAGCTATTGGCGATTTCCCCAGCACCCACTTCATACCAAACTTTTATCATCTCTTCAGTCATTTCCACGTGGCATTGCATCCCCAAGTGAATACCCATTGCAAACGCTTGATTCTCGCAAAATTGACTGGAAAGTAGCTGAGTTGCACTATTGGGAAGGGTAAAAATCTCGCCGTGCCAGTGGAATGATTCAAATTCTGACAGGTCGCCAAACCATTCACGGGCAATAGGATTATTTGCCACGCTGACTTTTCCCCAACCAATTTCCTTGATCGTGCTTTTACTCACCACACCTCCTAAAGCTTTCGACATTAATTGTCCGCCGAGACAGTGGCCCAAAACCGGAATATTATCCCCCACAGCCTGCCTGATCAATGCCAGCACTGGTGCAATCCAAGGTAGATTATCGTTCGCGCTCATCGCCCCCCCCATGAATACTAATCCACTAAATTGGTTAGGACTAGGAGGAAGATCTTCATCAGAATCGATCTTAATGAGTTTCCATGGAATATAATGGTAGTCGAGAAATGTGGCAAAATACCCCGGGCCCTCGGTAGGAAACTGTCGAAAAATTGCAACCGGCTTCATGGACCCCCTCAATGCATGTCAATCAGATCAAAATCGTGCTTTTTCTGCCTTTTTCATTCTTCTAGCTCAATTCTTTTTTGTTATCCCTGTCCACATGCAATTGACATAAACGTAATTGGCCTGCCCACCGACAAGGCTGTACTAGTAGTAATTGATGGCGCCAAACCACGTACCGTTAGCGTTAGCCAAACTACCATAGCGGGGGGTCAAACTTATCAGCGCAAACACAAGCCCTGCGGTTGTCTAAATTTCTGGCAAGCGAAAGTTTCTTATTTTAGGCCAAAGCTTATCGCTGTTTTCTCCTACTGAAACAAGTCACATCACCCTTTATGCTAACTCAGGGTAGTCACTTTTACGTTACCACCATAAGCTAATGATAAAGATTCTATCCGATTTCTAGTGGATACAGGGGCAACCATGGTCACCACAAATCGAAGCAAAACAACTTGATATAACACTTCCCCGCGGAAGAGAAACTATTACTACCGTCATTGCTAACGGTATTTCTACTGCCTATAAAGTAAAACTAGACCGTATACAAATAGGAAATATCACTCTAACCTAACAACATCGATGCAATATTTGCCAAGGCAACAATCTGGATTTAGGGCTACTGGGGATGAGCTTTCTGAGTACCTCCTGAGTAGTATGATCGTAAAATAGAATGGCTCGATCATGACTCTGGCAAAGCGCTTTTAGTTATAAGTATTTGCCCCCCCTCCCCCCAGCTCAGACGTTTGTTCCCGACTCAGTTCAACAGCAGACAATTCTATGTATGGCAAGAATCCCTCAATTTCACAAATTCGGATAGCTTGCTCATTCATGACCATAGTATCTGTATTCAGAAGCCCATATATAAAAAGCCGAGATAACCAACCCGGCTTTTTTGGTTTTCACAATACTACCTCTAGCTATTCATTATCTTTTCCGGCTATGGGCTCGGCAATCGGACTCTGACGATCCAGCAACTCAACTAGCGCCATCGGAGCGTTATCACCCTTGCGGAAACCAAATTTCAGAATGCGCAGGTAACCGCCGTTACGTGTCTGATAACGCGGGCCAAGCTCAGCGAATAACTTTCCAACTATGTCGCGGTCGCGAAGACGATTAAATGCTAATCGTCGGTTAGCAAGCGACGGTTTCTTACCGAGAGTGATCATCGGCTCCACAAAGCGACGCAACTCTTTAGCTTTGGGCAACGTGGTCTTGATAACCTCATTGCGTAACAAAGAATTGGTCATGTTTCGAAACATTGCTAAACGATGACTGCCAGTACGATTTAATTTTCTTAGTCCGCTATGGTGACGCATGGTTTGTTTCCTTTGTGCCCTTCTCCGGCTTGGTAGGTGGCCAGTCTTCCAGCTTCATTCCCAGCGACAATCCACGTGAATCTAACACTTCCTTGATTTCATTGAGTGATTTCCTCCCCAAATTAGGAGTTTTTAGAAGTTCGATTTCAGTCCGTTGAATTAAGTCTCCTATATAGTAAATGTTTTCTGCCTTGAGACAATTAGCGGAGCGTACTGTAAGCTCAAGATCATCTACGGGTCGCAGCAACTTTGGATCAATCTTTGGTGCCTTTGGCTGCTCCACGGGTAGTGGGGTACCCTTGAGATCAGCAAATACAGAGAGTTGCTCTACCAGTACCCGCGCTGCGTATCGGATCGCCTCTTCAGGATCAATGACACCATTAGTTTTGACATCCATCACCAATTTATCAAGGTCGGTACGCTGCTCTACACGTGCACTCTCCACTGTGTAGCTTACGCGGTGTACTGGACTAAATGAAGCATCTAACAAAATACTGCCAATGGCACGACTACTCTGATTTGCTTGTTGCCGAGTCGTTCCCGGTACGTAACCACGCCCCATCTCTACCTTGATTTGCATGTCAATCTTACCGCCAGCAGTAAGATGCGCAACAACATGGTCAGGATTGATAATTTCTACGTCGTGCCCAACCTCAATATCACCTGCAGTGGCCACGCCTTCACCCTTCTTTTTAAGAATCAGGACGGCCTCTGTGCGGTTATGTAACTTTAGAACTATACCCTTGAGATTAAGCAGGATATCTACCACATCTTCCTGCACACCATCGATGGTAGAATACTCATGTAACACACCACTGATCTGAACCTCTGTCGGCGCAAATCCAGGCATTGCAGACAACAAGACACGCCGTATTGCGTTGCCCAAAGTGTGCCCATAGCCACGCTCGAACGGCTCCATGGTAACTTTGGCGTGAAGTGGAGAAATATTCTGAACATTAATGATACGTGGAGTGAGAAAATCGTTACTTGGCATAGCCCGGTCCTTTTGCGGAAAACTTTCTGATTGATTGGTTACTTAGAATATAATTCGATAACAAGTGATTCTTGGATAGTTGCAGGTAATTCAGAACGTTCTGGTTTGGCCTTGAAGGTTCCCTTCATCGCCTTAACATCTACTTCCATCCACGCTGGAAAATTACGTTTCTCGGCAGCTTCCACGGCACTTTTGATACGTAGCTGGTTTTTCGCCTTTTCGGTTACTTCCAGCACATCACCGGGACTCACCTGATAGGACGGAATGTTGACACGATATCCATTTACAAGTATTCCATTGTGACGCACGATCTGGCGCGCCTCACAACGTGATACACCAAAACCCATACGATAGGAAACAGTATCAAGGCGGCACTCCAGCAACCGCAGAAGATTCTCACCAGTAATACCACGCTGTTTGTCTGCCAGTTTATAATTATTGCGGAATTGTCGCTCTAGTATCCCATAAATACGCCGTAGCTTCTGCTTTTCTCTCAATTGCACGCCATAATCAGACAATCTCGCTTTCTTTTGCCCATGCTGGCCCGGGGGGTAATTTCTGCGCTCAATTGCACATTTGTCAGTAAAACACTTCTCGCCTTTTAAGAATAGCTTCTCGCCTTCACGGCGACACTGGCGGCATTTAGGACCAAGATTTCTACCCATAGTCTATTTTCCTTAAATGCGGCGCTTTTTAGGTGCGCGACAGCCATTATGTGGAAATGGCGTCACATCAGAAATGCTGGTAATTTTAAAGCCAGCTGCGTTCAGCGCACGTACCGCAGACTCCCTACCTGGACCAGGACCCTTGATACGTACTTCCAAGTTTTTTACTCCACACTCCTGTGCAGCCTTACTTGCCATATCAGCTGCAATTTGGGCAGCAAACGGTGTGCTTTTGCGTGAACCTTTAAAGCCGGCTCCGCCAGAAGTAGCCCACGACAAGACATTTCCTTGACGGTCAGTGATGGTAATAATAGTGTTGTTAAACGAAGCATGAATATGGGCAATGCCCTCAACTATGTTCTTATTGACTTTTTTACGTACCCTTGCCCGGGAATTTGCTTTTACCATGTCTGATTATTCCTTTAATCTACGATTTGTTGGCTATCACTTACCTTGCTGCCGACCTTCCACTGGTGGAACGAATTGCCTTACGTGGACCTTTGCGAGTTCTAGCGTTAGTCTTTGTACGCTGACCACGAACAGGTAAGCCACGACGGTGACGCAATCCGCGATAGCAGCCAAGATCCGTTAGACGCTTAATGTTCATTGCTACTTCCCGACGCAAGTCACCTTCTACCATGAATTTGGCAACACGGTCTCGTAACTTATCCATTTTCGAGTCAGTTATATCCTTGATCTTTGTGGATACGTTAATACCGACAGACGCACAAATCTGGCGTGCCCCAGTTCGACCTATGCCGTAAATTGCAGTTAACGCGATTTCTGCATGCTGATGATTTGGAATATTTACCCCGGCAATACGAGCCATATAAACACCCTACAAATAAAAATTACGAATTATAACAGCCAAAGCTATATCTACTCAATCAACCTTGACGCTGCTTATGCCGTGGATCCTTACAAATCACTCGCACCACTCGATTGCGCCGAATAATCTTACAATGTCGGCAAATTTTCTTGACTGATGTCAATACCTTCATATTTGCTCTCCCTTACTACTTAGCACGAAATGTAATTCGCGCCCTGCTTAAATCATACGGCGTTAGATCAACGGTCACTTTATCACCCGGCAAAATTCGAATGTAATGCATGCGCATCTTGCCGGAAATATGCCCCAGTACCACATGCCCATTTTCGAGCTTGACTCGAAACGTTGCATTGGGCAACGTTTCGAGTATCTCACCTTGCATTTGTATCGTTTCTTCCTTAACCATTCTATCCTTAGTCGCAATTATCTTACTGACAAACCACTACCACCCTTAAAGTTGGTTTTCTTTAACAGGCTCTCGTACTGTTGCGACATAAGGTAGGCCTGCACCTGTGCCATAAAATCCATAGTTACAACCACAATAATCAATAACGAGGTCCCGCCAAAATAAAACGGTACGTTCCATTTCAAGATTAAAAATTCTGGCAGCAAACATACCATCGTTACATAAATTGCCCCTGCCATGGTTAAACGCAGCATAATACGCTCAATATGCTTAGCGGTCTGGTCGCCAGGACGAATACCTGGAATAAAAGCTCCACTTTTCTTCAAATTTTCTGCAGTTTCCTTAGGATTAAACACCAATGCAGTATAAAAAAAACAAAAGAATATGATCATTACCGCATACATAATCACATAAATCGGCTGACCTGGAGACAATGCCCCACTAACATCCTTCAACCAATCCATAGATTCACCACTGGTAAACCATCCTGCTAGTGTTGCGGGAAACAAAATAATGCTGGATGCGAAGATTGGTGGAATCACACCGGCCATATTAAGCTTTAACGGTAGATGCGAGCTCTGACCACCATAAACCTTCCGCCCTACTTGCCGCTTGGCATAATTAACCAATATTTTACGCTGGCCACGCTCTACAAACACCACGAATGCCGTAACCAAAGCTACTGCAAGAAAAATTGCTAGCGCTACCAAGGAATGCATTGCACCAGTTCGCACTAATTCAAGCGTGCCACCAATTGCGCTCGGCAGTCCAGCTACAATGCCGGCAAAAATAATCAAAGATATGCCGTTTCCTATGCCACGTTCAGTAATCTGCTCGCCTAGCCACATCAGGAACATAGTCCCTGTCACTAAAGTTATTACCGTGGTCATCAGGAACGATGGACCCGGCTCGAGCACTAACCCAGCTTGACTTTGCAATGCAATAGATATGCCATAACCTTGCACTAATGCCAGACAGAGACAGAAATAACGAGTTAATTGAGTGATCTTCCTACGCCCGGCTTCACCTTCTTTTTTTAGTGCTTCCAAATAAGGGAAAGCGTGAGTGCCGAGCTGCATGATGATCGAAGCAGAAATGTAAGGCATGATCCCCAAAGCAAAAACCGAGAAACGGGATAGGGCGCCTCCAGAAAACATGTTAAACATGCCGAGAATGCCACCTCTCTGCGAATCAAACAAGTCATTCAGTATCACCGGATCAATACCAGGAACAGGAACATGTGTACCAATCCGATAAACAATAAGCGCGAAAAATAAGAACCACAGTCGACGTTTCATGTCACCAAGTTTTCCGGAACCACCTCCTAATAATCCGCTAACGGCCAATTTGTGTCCTCTTGGCTTTATTTATTCAACACTGCCGCCGGCAGCTTCAATGGCAGATTTCGCGCCCTTTGTAACCAGAATGCCATGCAATTTTATTGCGCGGCTGATCTTTCCAGTAAGTATGATTTTGGCAGCTAAAACGGTACGTGGGATCATCCCAGCCTGCTTTAATACCATGATATCTATAACATCTACTGGTAACTTGTTTAATGCTGACAATGGTACTTCTGCAGTAGTCCCCTTAGTAGGGGAAACAAAACCCCGTTTTGGTAGACGGCGCTGCAGTGGCATTTGCCCACCCTCGAATCCAACCTTGTGATATCCACCAGAGCGGGATTCCTGTCCTTTTGTGCCTCGTCCAGCAGTCTGGCCAATACCTGAGCCTATGCCGCGTCCCACACGGCGTCTAGAATGGGTAGCTCCATCAGCAGGCCTAATTGAATTTAGCCTCATATTAAATGCCACACTTCACAAGGTAACTAATCTTATTAATCATACCTTGTACCGCCGGTGTATTTTCTAGTTCGGCGCTACTGTTAATTCTGCGTAATCCGAGTCCGTGCACGATTGCGCGATGTGTCTTCTTAGTTCCAATCAGGCTCCTGATCAAAGTCACTTTTATTCTTTTCTGTTTCCCGCTCATTGTTGTACTAACTCCATAATATCCTCCACACTTTTGCCACGCTTAGCAGCAACCTCTGCCGGAGTATTCATTGCCTGTAATCCTTGTAGTGTAGCGCGAACAACATTATAGGGATTAGTTGAACCAATGCACTTAGCAAGAATATTATGCACGCCCATTACTTCAAATATTGCGCGCATTGGACCGCCAGCAATAATACCCGTGCCTTCAGAAGCAGGTTGCATATACACTTTGGCAGCACCATGCCTACCGATAACCGAATGATACAGTGTGCCGTTCTTGAGATTCACTTTGATTATCTTTTGGCGTGCCTCATCCATTGCTTTTCGTACCGCTATTGGCACCTCACGAGACTTGCCCTTTCCCATACCGACACTACCGTCACCATTGCCAACCACAGCCAAAACGGCAAAACCAAGAATGCGCCCCCCCTTAACTACTTTGGTAACACGATTAATTGCCACCATTTTTTCCTTGAGCCCATCACCACGGTCATCCCCTTGCGGAGTTTTGCTTTGCATTCTTCCCTGCATCTTAGCCATTAACTGTCCTCAACTAGAATATTAATCCATGCTCACGAGCGGCATCAGCTAGCGCTCTAACGCGACCATGATATTTAAAACCAGAGCGGTCGAACCCAACTTTAGAAATGCCCATAATCTTCGCCTTCTCTGCTATTCGTTTACCTATTACTGCCGCTGCACCTCTAGAGCTTCCATTGGGTAACTCTTTACGTACCTCTGGTTCTAAAGTAGAAGCACTAGTTAACACTTTGCCACTTGTATTATCTATTACTTGTGCGTAAATATGGCAGTTGCTTCGGTGCACCGCCAGACGCACTATCTTCAATTCAGCAATCTTGGCGCGAGTTTGCCGCGCACGACGCAGGCGGGATTGTATTAGATTCAGCATATCTATGTTCGATTATTTCTTCTTCGCTTCTTTCATGGTAATTACTTCATCAGTGTAACGTACACCCTTTCCCTTATAGGGTTCCGGCTTACGGTAGGCACGTACTTCTGCCGCTACTTGACCAACTTGCTGTTTGTCTATCCCTTTAATTAGAATCTCGGTTTGGGTTGGCGTTTCCACTTTTACACCTCCGGGTATTTTGTAAACAATCGGGTGGGAAAACCCTAAAGTAAGGTTAAGAGTCTCATTTGTGACCTGCGCGCGATAACCTACCCCTACTAACGATAATTTTTTCTCAAAACCGCTAGTTACTCCTTGCATCATATTTGCTAGTAACGCACGCATGGTGCCTGACATAGCATTAGCCTGCCTAGAACTATTAGCCACCTTTACAAGCAAAGTATCTCCGTCACGCTCAATGATTACATCGGAATTAAAGCTACGCTGCAATTTACCCAGAGGACCTTTTATCGACACTTCTGAAGAAGATAAAATCACTTCTACGTTAGCCGGGACTGATACCGGCTCCTTACCTACTCGTGACATATAATCAATACCCCTACTAAGCTACTATACATAATACCTCGCCGCCCATACCACCAGCACGCGCCTTACGCTCAGTCATTACGCCTTTGGAAGTGGAAATTATCGCCACACCTAGACCGTTCATAACATTAGGAAGGCTGTCATTAGGTTTATAAATACGTAACCCAGGACGACTAACGCGTTCAATTTTTTCAATCACTGGACGACCCGCATAATATTTTAAACTAATCTCTAACACTGGCTTACCATCTGCTTCCCGTACAGCAAAATTTTCAATATAGCCTTCATCTTTCAACACCCGGACTATTGCTTGCTTTAACTTTGAAGCAGGCATTGCCACGACATTTTTTTCGGACAGCTGCGCATTACGTATGCGTGTCAACATATCAGCGATGGGATCACTCATGCTCATCTTGGAGTACCTCTTGAAATCCAACTTTCATTACAAACTTTAATACTCTATTTTTGAAAACGCTCATATTAAACATACTCACACATTGTCTAACAATTTCTGACAGCATCTCACTTAAAAATCTTAGTACTCAGCAATGCCATTATGTATTCTTCCACTGTTTTTACTACCAACTAGCCTTTGTCATTCCGGGGATTTCACCACTCATAGCAATGTCGCGTAATTTGCTACGTCCCAGGCCAAATTTGCTATATACACCACGGGGACGACCCGTAAGCATACAACGATTACGTACTCGTACTGGACTGGCATTGCGTGGCAACATTTGTAGTTTTATTCTGGCAGAATACCGTTCCTCGTCACTCGCTTTAGCATTGTTAATAATAACAAATAGTTCAGCACGATATACAGCAAATTTTTTCACGGTTTCACGACGTTTCAGATCACGGTTAATTAAAGAAACCTTAGCCATATTATCCTCAGTTTTTGAATGGAAATTTAAATGCCGCTAATAATGCTTTGGCCTCTGTATCTGATTTAGCGGTGGTAGTAATTGTAATGTTCATGCCACGCAACATATCGACCTTATCGTAATCAATTTCTGGGAAGATGATTTGCTCTTTGATCCCCATGTTGTAATTTCCACGACCATCGAATGCTCTACTAGAAAGCCCGCGAAAATCACGAATACGTGGAATCGCCACACTCACCAATCGATCTAGAAACTCATACATATGTAAACGGCGTAACGTTACCATGCAGCCTACTGGATAGCCCTCGCGCACTTTGAATGTTGCTATAGACTTTCTTGCTTTGGTCACCACCGGTTTTTGTCCGCCAATTTTCTTCATATCACCGATTGCATTATCTAAGATTTTTTTGTCCGCTACCGCCTCACCGACGCCCATATTGAGCGTAATCTTACTGATCCGTGGCACTTCCATCACAGACTTGTAGGTGAACTTTTCCATCAACTTCTTGGTTACAGTGTCACGATAAAATTCTTGTAAACGGGCCATATTCCTGCGTACTATTTTTCTTAGATGTCGACTAATTCGCCATTCGATTTGAAATAGCGCACTTTGCGTTTATCTTCCAGGGTCTTGAACCCTACCCTGTCAGCCTTTTTTGTGGCAGAATTGAATATTGCAACATTTGAGACCTGAATTGGCTTTTCCATCTCAATTATTCCGCCAGTCACTCCTTTGTTCGGGTCGGGCTTCGTATGCTTCTTTACCTTGTTTATACCTTCAACCACCACTAAAGAAGCATTTTCTACGCGTAATACTGTTCCACGCTTGCCTTTGTCTTTACCGGTTATGACGATCACGTCATCGCCTTTTTTAATTTTTTTCATACTGAATCCATACTCCACGCTTATAGAACTTCTGGTGCAAGCGATACAATTTTCATGAAACGTTTGTTACGCAACTCGCGTGTTACTGGACCAAAAATACGTGTGCCAATAGGCTCCAGCTTAGCATTTAATAATACAACAGCATTTTTGTCGAACTTTATAAGAGAACCATCGGCACGGCGCACTCCTTTAGCAGTACGCACTACTACAGCATTGCATACCTCTCCTTTTTTTACACGACCACGTGGCGCAACATCCTTAATGCTGACCTTAATAACATCGCCAATACCGGCATATCTCCGCTTGGAACCGCCCAACACCTTAATACACATAACAGCGCGCGCACCAGTATTGTCTGCGATTTGCAGAATAGATTGCATTTGGATCATTTTTACTCACTCTCTCCAACTCTTCCAGCACAGAACCACAATGCCTGGATAGTTTTGGAACCCTTTGGAACCCGTTCGGGATGTGCTACTGCAAGATGCTTATCGGCAGAGCGCGAATTAAAAAACTAAATATCCGTGATTTGTGATCTGTGATATCTAGGAACTCAAACCCTCTAATTCTACTATCACGTTACAAAAGAAACAAGTTAAAATATTAGCCTAGAAAGGACCTATCGCATCCCCCATTTGATTTGGCTTTAAATATTATTAGTTGACACCAACCAGGTCGTTACTGATTGATAATTAAATTAAACCTTATTATCTTTTTCTACAAGTTTAACTACGCTCCAGGCCTTGGTCTTGGAAAGCGGACGACACTCTTTGATTGTCACCAAATCACCTAGATGAAATTCATTACTTTCATCGTGCGCATGGTATTTTTTTGAGCGAACAATAATCTTACCGTAAACTGGATGCCGCACTTTACGCTCAACTAGTACTGTAATAGTCTTATCCATCTTATCACTCGTTACTTTCCCAGTGAGAGTACGACTCAAATTGGCTTCGCTCATGACTGTTTCACTTTCTGACAGAGTATAGTTCTTATGCGTGCAATATCACGGCGCACATTACCTAACTGGTTGGTATTGCCCAATTGCTGAGTTGCATGCTGCATTCGCAAACCAAATTGTGCCTTTAACATTGCTAATAGTTCCTGCTGCAACTCTGCTGGACTTTTAGCTCTAAGTTCATTCGCTTTCATGACTAACCACCTAGTTGTCGAATAACAAATGTGGTCTGGATTGGTAGTTTTGCAGCGGCTAGACGAAATGCTTGCCGTGCCAACCTTTCATCAACACCATCCATTTCATATAACATTTTACCAGGCTGAATCTCGGCCACAAAGTAATCTGGATTACCTTTGCCGCCACCCATACGCACTTCCGCTGGTTTATGGGAAATCGGTTTGTCTGGAAAGATGCGGATCCTAATTTGGCCACCACGCTTTACATGGCGAGTCATGGCACGACGAGCAGCTTCAATCTGACGCGCAGTCAAACGACCACGGCTGATTGCTTTGAGACCATATTCGCCAAAACTAACTTTTGTACCGCGAGTAGCAAGCCCTTTATTGCGGCCTTTTTGCTGTTTTCGGTATTTTGTTCTAGCAGGCTGCTGCATCTTTAGCTCCCAATAGCTTCTTCACTTTTTTTTAATTGTAGACTTGACGACAGGTTTCGCAGCTGTCTTAGTTGGTTTCGCAGCTGTCTTAGTTGGTTTCGCAGCTGTCTTAGTTGGTTTCGCAGCTGTCTTAGTTGGTTTCGCAGCTGTCTTAGTTGGTTTCGCAGCCGCTTTGGCAGGTTTCTTAGTAATTTTCTTAGCACTAGCCTTCTTCTTGCTAGCAGTTTTATCCTCAGTTTTCTCAACTGGCTTGGCCACCGCTGCGACTTTAGGTGTTTTAGTTTCTGGTTTACTAGCTGGGCGCCTTTTCTTTGGCTCTCCCTCAGGTTCAGGTGCCTGAACTACGGGGGTAATATTGTCTGCAGGGTGTTCGCTTCGACCCATCACCTCACCCTTAAATACCCATACCCTGACACCAATCACCCCATAAGTAGTCATGGCTTCCGACGTACCATAATCTATGTCAGCACGTAACGTGTGAAGTGGAACACGGCCTTCACGGTACCATTCAGAACGAGCAATTTCAATACCATTTAATCGCCCCGAGCTCATGATTTTAATGCCTTTGGCACCCAAACGCATGGCGTTCTGTATAGCACGTTTCATGGCACGACGGAACATAATACGTTTTTCTAACTGCTGCGCAATATTATTGGCAATCAGCTGCGCGTCAATTTCAGGCTTTCGGATTTCTTCAATATTCACATGTACTGGAACACCCATTCGCTTTTGTAATTCTCCACGGAGAACTTCAATGTCTTCCCCCTTCTTACCAATTACAATACCGGGACGCGAAGTGTAAATCGTGAAACGGGCATTTTTGGATGGGCGCTCGATAATTATACGACCAACAGACGCATGCGCCAGTTTCTTCTTCAGGTATTCCCTTACTCTGATATCATCTTGCAACATTATTGGAAAATTTCTTCTGTTAGCGTACCACTTTGATGACCAGTTCTTCAGTACAGAAAGTCGAAAGCCAAATGGATGTATTTTTTGCCCCATAATATCCTTGTATTCTTATTTCCGGCCGCCAACCTTCTCACCAACGGTTAGCAAAATGTGGCAGGTTGGCTTGACAATCCGGTTGCCACGACCTTTAGCGCGAGCACGAGTCCGCATCATTGAAGGACCACGGTCCACGTTTATAGCTAAAACTTGTAATTCGTCTATGTCTGCACCATCGTTGTGTTCAGCATTAGCAATAGCTGACTCCAGTAATTTACGAATTATGACGGCACCTTTTTTCGGGCTAAAAGCAAGTAGATTCAACGCCCGGTCCACCGGTAGTCCACGAACCTGATCTGCTACTAAGCGTCCCTTTTGTTTGGATAATCGCACCCCGCGCAATATAGCAGATGTTTGCATATGTCGACTGTTCCTATTTTTTTGATTTAACTGATGACGCAACCACTTTTTTATCGCCTGAATGTCCCTTAAACGTTCGGGTATGGGAAAACTCACCAAGCTTATGCCCTACCATATTCTCGGTAACATAGACTGGAATATGCTGCTTACCATTGTGCACTGCGAAAGTAAGGCCAATAAAATCTGGTAGTATTGTAGAACGACGTGACCAGGTTTTGATTGGACGCCTATCATTACTTGCACGCGCTGTCTCTGCTTTTTTTCTCAAATGTAAATCAACAAATGGGCCTTTTTTTACGGAACGTGCCATGATTCATCAACCCTTGTTCTTGTTCGAATAACGATGTCGTACGATCATGCCGTCAGTACGCTTATTGGCCCGGGTGCGACAACCCTTCGCCAGAGTTCCCCACGGACTAACTGGGTGGCGTCCGGCTGCAGTTTTACCCTCGCCACCACCATGTGGGTGGTCTACCGGGTTCATCGCTACACCGCGCACTGTCGGACGAATACCTCGCCATCGTTGCGCGCCAGCCTTACCAATGGATCGCAAATTATGTTCCCCATTGCCAACCTCTCCAATTGTGGCACGACAATCAATGTGCACTTTACGAATTTCACCAGAACGGAGACGTAATTGTGCGTAATCGCTCTCACGCGCCAGTAGCTGTGCCGATGTGCCGGCAGAACGCGCAAGCTGCGCACCCTTTCCAGGTGATATTTCAACACAGTGAATTGTGCTACCTACTGGAATGTTACGTAATGGTAGCGTATTACCGTTCTTGATTGGCGCGTCTGCACCACTCATTAGCTGCATTCCTGCAATAATCCCCTTGGGCGCAATAATGTAGCAACGTTCTCCATCAACATAACAAAGTAGCGCTAGATTTGCACTACGGTTCGGATCGTATTCTATCCGTTCAACCTTAGCGACTATACCGTCTTTTTTGCGGCGAAAATCCACCTTGCGATAATGTTGCTTATGACCACCACCCATGTGACGAGTAGTAATATGCCCGCTGCTATTGCGTCCAGCAGAGTGGCTTTGCTTCTCCAACAGCTTGGAATAGCCCCCCCCCTTGTACAAGCTAGAATTAACGACCTTAACAACGCCACGACGTCCGGGAGAAGTTGGTTTGACTTTAATGAGCGCCATTACTTAACCTCCACTCGAGCAATTTCAGAAAAGTTAATTTCCTGTCCGGTTTTTATTCTGACGTATGCTTTTTTCCAGTTACTACGGCGCCCCATAAAACGACCAAATCTTTTTTGCTTGCCTTTAACGTTAGCCACTTGCACGCCTCTCACTTCTATGTTTTGCGCCTTCCACATCAACTCAACTGCAGCCCGGATCTCAGCCTTCGTAGCATCCTGTATTACACGAAAGATGACTTGGTTATGCTTTTCTACAATATATGTAGCCTTCTCGGAAACTTGAGGCATTAATATCACTTGCATCAAGCGCTCTGGACTGAAAATTTGCACGCTCACGCTAGTATCTCCTCAATTTTTGTCACAGCACCGTGAGTCATCAGCACATTTTCGAAGCGTATAAGACTAACAGGATCAGCATGACTCACTTCTACCACCATCACATGCGTAAGATTACGAGACGAGAGATAAAGATTCTCGTCTACATTATCTGTGATAATCATGACCGCCCTTAATCCCATATCTTTCAGTTTTTGTGACAACAATTTTGTTTTTGGACTATCTACGATAAAGTCTTCTACAACAGATAACCGGCTTTCACGCACCAGTTGGGACAAAATGGCGCTGATACCTGCACGATACATCTTGCGATTTACCTTGTGACTAAAATTCTCTTCAGGACTATTCGGAAAAATTCTACCGCCACCACGCCATAATGGACTGGAAGCCATACCTGCACGAGCGCGCCCCGTACCCTTCTGCCGCCATGGCTTACGAGTAGATTTGTTGACATCTGAGCGCCCCTTCTGAGCACGGTTGGCGCTACGAGCGTTGGCCAAATAAGCCGTTATTACCTGATGCACTAGAGCCTCGTTGTATTCACGGCCAAACAGGGAATCGGAAGCAGAAATACTTGCGGTTGATTGGCCATTATCACCAATAAGTCTAAGCTCCATTATGCGTCCGCCTTCTTGCCGGTCTGCACACCACCATTCTTTGCAACAACTTTAGCATCAATCTTAATAGTTGGCTTAGCGCTTATTCTAGCAATCTTCAAACTTGGATGCACCACCACATCACCCCCTCTTGATCCGGGAATAGCGCCCTTGATGAGAAGCAAACTGCGCTCGACATCAACCCGCAGTACTTCCAGATTCTGGGTAGTACGCCGCACGCTGCCTAAATGTCCAGGCATACGCTTACCAGGAAATATACGACCAGGATCCTGCGCCGAACCAATTGAACCACCTTTATTGTGAGCTTTCGAGTTACCATGACTAGCACGATTTGAGGAAAAGTGATGGCGCTTAATTACGCCAGAAAAACCCTTACCAATGGTGATACCGGTTACATCTACTCTCTGACCAACTTGAAAAATATCAACTCTTACAACAGCACCAGCCTTCAAGCTTGCCAGATGTTCCTCCGTTACGTGGAATTCCTTGAGCATGTGTCCCGCTTCCACTGCAGCCTTGGCAAAATGCCCGGCTGATGGCTTGTTGACACGGTTAGCACGACGTTTGCCAAAAGTTACTTGTACCGCTGAATAGCCATCAGTCCCAAACGCCTTAATTTGTGTAACGCGATTATTAGACACATCAATCACCGTCACCGGCTGGCTGGTGCCATCGTCTGTAAAAATACGAGTCATACCAACCTTGCGGCCGACTAATCCTAAACTCATTTTAAATAGCCTTTATTTAAAGGTACCAATTACAATTGACCGGCACTATACAATCATTTTAATCGTATATTTAAATCTTCTTACCAAAAAACGGTTAATTCAAATTCAATATTTTAAACTTATAATTTTATTTCTACATCAACACCTGCTGGTAAATCCAGCCTCATCAATGCGTCTACGGTCTTATCAGTAGGATCCATAATGTCCATCAGGCGCAAGTGAGTACGAATCTCAAACTGATCACGCGAAGTCTTATTAACATGCGGCGAGCGTAGTAAATCGAAGCGCTCAATGCGTGTTGGTAATGGTATGGGGCCTTTCACAACTGCACCTGTACGCTTGGCAGTCTCAACAATTTCCATCGCGGACTTATCTATCAACCGATAATCAAACGCCTTCAAACGAATACGGATTTTCTGGCTCTGCATGTTAGGACCTCAGGATTGAGGATTCGGGATTCAACGATATGTGCACTTAACACTTAATCCTGACTCCTGTCTCCTTGATTCTATCGTTACTCAATAATCTTTGCCACCACACCCGCACCAACGGTCCTGCCACCCTCACGAATAGCAAAACGCAAACCCTCTTCCATTGCAATCGGTGCAATTAAACTCATCGTTACCGAAACATTGTCGCCTGGCATTAC
>SMVB01327392.1_pt1 | contig 17179 bp, 14 predicted proteins | sample 2456461 | NCBI WGS metagenome assembly SMVB01 (sample SAMN11095934, study PRJNA526329) | marine sediment metagenome | biome: Marine sediment; feature: Surficial sediment; material: Deep marine sediment; isolation source: Hadal surficial sediment | place: Pacific Ocean | collected 2014-05 | depth...
CGGTCACCATCCGCGTGTTCCAGGGCGAGCGCGAGATGGCCGCCGACAACAAGGTGCTTGGCCAGTTTGACCTGGTCGGCATCCCGGCGGCGGCGCGCGGCATCCCGCAGGTCGAAGTCACCTTCGACATCGACGCCAACGGCATCGTCAACGTCGGCGCCAAGGACAAGGCGACCGGCAAGGAGCAGGCCATTCGAATCCAAGCTTCCGGTGGCTTGAGCAGCGATGACATCGATCAGATGGTCAAAGACGCCGAGGCCCACGCCGAGGACGACAAGAAGCGGCGTGAACTGGTCGAGGCCCGGAATCAGGCCGAGTCGCTGATTCACACCACCGAGAAGACGCTCGCCGAAGCCGGCGACAAAGTGGCGGCCGAGGACAAGACCGCGGTCGAGGCGGCAATCGCCGAACTCAAAACCGCCGCCGAGGGTGAGGACGCGGACGACATCGGCGCCAAGTCCGAAGCGCTCGCGCAGATCTCCATGAAGATCGGCGAGGCGTTGTATAAACAAGCCGCCGAGGCGGAGGCCGAGGCCGGTGCCGATAGCCCCGGCGACGATGGCGGCGGCGATAGCGAAAGTGGCGGCGGGGGCGGCGCGGCTGAAGATGAGGTGGTCGATGCCGACTTCGAGGAGGTCGACGACGACAAGAAGGACTCGGCCGCCTAGGCCCGGGCGGATAGCTTCGCACCAGGCGTCCGGGGACCGGGTTTCATGGCCAAGCAGGACTACTACGACACCCTGGACGTCGATCGCGGCGCCGGTGCGGCCGCCCTCAAGAAGGCCTACCGCAAACTGGCCATGCAGTACCATCCGGACCGCAATCCGGATGACACCGCGGCCGAGCATAAGTTCAAAGAAGTCAATGAGGCCTATGGGGTGCTGCGCGATGCGGACAAACGCGCCGCTTACGACCGCTTCGGCCACGCCGCCTTCGAGAATGGCGGCGGCGGGCCCGGGGCCGGCGGCTTCGATTCCAATTTCGGCGCGGGCTTCGCCGATATCTTCGACGAGATGTTCGGCGAGTTCATGGGCGGCGGCCGCGGCGGCGGCGCCCAGCGCGGCACCGATCTGCGCTTCAACATGGAAATCTCGCTGGAAGAGGCCTTCGCGGGCAAGACCGCCGAAATCCGCGTTCCCTCCAGTGTCTCCTGCGATTCCTGCGCCGGCACCGGCGCGGCCAAGGGGTCCTCGCCGATCGCCTGCGGCGCCTGCAGGGGCCGCGGCCGGACCCGCGCCCAGCAGGGCTTTTTCACCATCGAGCGGACCTGCGCCGTCTGTCAGGGTGTTGGCCGGGTCATCCAGAGGCCCTGCACGAATTGCCAGGGCGCCGGCCGGGTCGAGAAGACCAAGTCGCTCAAGATCAATATCCCGCCGGGCGTGGAAGAAGGCACCCGCATCCGCCTGACCGGCGAGGGCGAGGCGGGTGTCCGCGGCGCCGCCCCGGGCGATCTCTACATCTTCCTCGCGGTGCGGACGCACCGTCTGTTCCAGCGCAACGGCGCCGACATTTACTGCCGTGCGCCGATTCCCATGACCACGGCGAGCCTGGGCGGCACCATCGAAGTGCCGGCCATCGACGGCAGCCGCGCAAGCGTGACACTGCCCGCCGGCACCCAGTCGAACCGCCAGTTCCGGCTCAAGGGCAAGGGCATGCGAATCTTACGCTCCAACGCCCGCGGCGATATGTACATCGAGGTTACCGTCGAAACCCCGGTCAACCTCACCAAGCGCCAGCAGGAACTGCTCCAGAGTTTCGAGGAAGCCGGCAAGGGCCGCCGCACGTCCCCGGAATCCGAGGGCTTCTTCACCCGCGTGAAGGAATTCTGGGACGACCTCACGGAATAGCGCGGGTGCGTCGTTGCGCCGGCGCCAAATCTTTTCATGCCGAACGTCCTCGTGCTAGACCGACCCCGGTAGAACTTGGGGGGCGGATGCCATGGAGCGCTATAGAATAGGAATCGTCGGCTGTGCGGGGCGCATGGGGCGCATGCTGCTCAAGGTGACGGCCGAGACCCAGGCTTGCGTCATCGCCGGCGGCGCCGAGGCGCCGGACAGTCCGGCCGTGGGCCAGGATCTGGGCGCACAGGCGGGATTGGGCGAGCTCGGCATTACGGTCGGCGCCGACCCGGCCGCGCTCTTCGCCCAGGCCGACGCGGTCATCGACTTCACGGCGCCCGCGATTTCGGTCCGGCACGCCGAGCTTGCTGCTAAGGCCGGCGCGGTGTTGGTGCTCGGCACCACCGGGCTCGACAAGGATCAGGACGCCGCCATCGCCCGCGCCGCTCGGCAGGCCACCATCGTTCAGGCCGCCAACATGAGCCTGGGGGTCAACGTGCTCATGGAGCTGGTCGAACGTACCGCGCGCATGCTGGACCCGGACTTCGACATCGAAATTGTCGAGATCCACCACCGCTACAAGATCGATGCGCCCTCGGGTACGGCGCTCGCGCTCGGCAAGGCGGCGGCCAAGGGCCGTGGCGTCGATCTCGACGACGTGGCCCAGAAAGTGCGCGATGGGATCACCGGCCCGCGCCGGCGCGGCGACATCGGTTTCGCCACCCTGCGCGGCGGCGATGTCGCCGGCGAGCACACCGTGGCCCTGGTCGGCGACGGCGAGCGCATCGAATTGACCCACCGGGCGACCACCCGCGAGGTCTTCGCCCGCGGCGCGATCAAGGCGGCGCTCTGGGCGCGCGGCAAGCCGCCGGGCCTCTATTCCATGCGCGACGTGCTCGGGCTGGATTAGGGTCTGGCCAGGTATTCGTCGCGGCCGAGTTCGAAGAACGGCAGGTCCAGGCCATAGTGCCTTTCTATCCCGGCGCGGCGCAGGCCGATCTTACGCAAAACCCGGTGGGAGGCGGCGTTGTCCGGATGGCTGACCGCGACGATGGGATCGAGGGCGAGCACGCGGAATCCATGATCGAGCGCGACCGCCGCCGCCTCGCTGGCCAAACCCCGGCCCCAGGCCGCGCGCCGGTAGCGGTAACCGATCTCCATCAGCCCACTGTCCTGAAGCGGGAATATTCCGCACCAGCCGATGAAGCCCGGCGCCTCTCGCAACTCGACGTGCCAGAGCGCGCCCCGCGGCGGCTGGAGGATGCGGCCCCGGATATCGCGGCGCTGGGACGCGGCGTCCTCGGGGATCGGCCGGATGAAGTGCATGACCTCCGGGTCGCGGTCCATGGCCAGGCGCGCCTCCAGATCTTCGGTCCGGGGCGGATAGAGGCGCAGGCGCTCGGTCTCGATCTCGGGCGGCATAGCTATCTCGGATCATTGGTTTTTGAGGCGCCCGAAGTTGTATTAGACTGCCGGCCATGAAAAAAGCCCAGATCGCCGAGTTCTTCGACCGCCTGGCTGCGGCGCTGCCCGAGCCCAAGAGCGAGCTCGAATATCATAATCCCTACACTCTGCTGGTCGCGGTGGTGCTCTCGGCCCAGGCGACCGACGTGGGGGTCAACAAGGCGACCGGGCCGCTGTTCGAGAAGGTCGGAACGCCCGCGGAGATGCTGGCGCTTGGCGAGGCGCGGCTCAAGGACCACATCAAATCGATCGGCCTGTTCAACACCAAGGCCAAGAACGTGATCACGCTGTCACGCATCCTGGTCGAGCAACATGGGGGTCGGGTGCCGGCCGACCGCGAGATGCTGCAGACCCTGCCCGGGGTCGGGCGCAAGACCGCGAATGTGGTCATGAACGTGGCCTTCGGCGAGCCCACGATTGCGGTCGATACCCACATTTTCCGGGTCGGCAACCGCACCGGCCTGGCGCCGGGCAAGAACCCCAACGAGGTCGAGGCCGGCCTCGAGAAGGCGGTGCCGGCGGACCGCAAGCTGCACGCCCACCACTGGCTGATCCTGCACGGCCGCCACATCTGCAAGGCGCGCAAACCCGACTGTCCGGCCTGCGCGGTCCGCGATCTCTGCGCCTACAAGGCCAAGACCACCCTGGAAGCGCCCCAAAAGCCGCAACCGGCCAAGCCGAAGAAAAAAGCCAAGCGGCCGCGCGGATAATTCAGCTCAGCGGCTCCGTGAGCCTGGCGCGCAGGAGTTGATTGAGGCAGTTGCGCTCGGCGATCGGTTTGGCGTTCTCGTCGCGCGCTTCCAGATAGGTGACCCGGACCCGGCCGGCCTCCTCGTAAAGAAACACGTCGAATACGCAGGATTCGCCCCGGTACTGCCAGATCTCCGCCGGCGGCTCGCGCCGCGTCAACTCAGGTTTGCCCAGGATCTCGGTCAACTGGTCCGGGCCCAGGCCCAGGACGCGCGCCGGATCGTCGTCGATGACCGGTTCCGGCGGCAACGCTGCGATCTCGGGCGTGGCTTGGGCATCGGACTGTGGCGCTGTCGCGGCGGGCGCTTCGGCGTTCCCGGCCGCATCGGCTGCGGCCTCGGGCGGTGCGGTCTGGGGCGGTGCGGTCTGGGTCCCGGTAAAGATGGGCAGATCGAAGGGTATGACGTCGCAGCCGGTCACCAAGGCGGCGAACAGCAGCGCCCCCAAAATGCGGGTTCTATCCATCGGGGCCGGGCTCGTGGCCCGAAGCCGGTGCGTCCGCGGGGAGATCGGCCGAAGCGGGGTCCGCGGCCGGGGTCGCAGCCGGGGCCGGGACGGCGCGTACGGTCAGGATTTCGACCTCGCCGGACAGCCGCCCGCCGCGCTGCATCTCGATCTCGGCGTAGCACACTTTGCCCTTGATTCGGCCCTTGGCGTGCACGGCGAGCAGCCCGGCGACGGTGATATCGCCTTCGCAGGCGCCGGCCACAACGCATTCCTCGACCGCGGCGCTGCCCTTGAAGCGGCCGCTCTCGGCAATTTCCAGGTATCGGGTGCCGGTGATCTCGCCTTCGACCCGGCCCTCGATGATCAGCGTTTCGCAGGCCTCGATCTCGCCGATCAGCACGATGTCGCGGCCGACCACCATTATATGACCGGGCGCGGCCGTCGGGCCGTCGGCTCTTGGGCGCCGGGGCGCGACGATGTCCTTGAGCGCGCTCGGTGTGGTGCCAGGCGCCACAGGGTCGCTGGGCGCGAGGGGTCTCGAATCGGCCTCGGGCACTTCGCGCGGTCCCGGCGCCGCCGGCCGAGAGCCCGATCGATGTTTTTTGCGGAACATCCTGATTCCTCCCATCCCGGGCCGCCCGATCCCGCGCCGCCCAATCCTGCGTTTCCGGGCATCACCGGCCCGCCCTAAACAATGCCGCCCGTTTCGCGCCGCCGCAGGCGCTCGAAGACGTGCAGCATGAACCCCGTGGCGACAACCGGGGTGACCAAATTGACGATCGGCACGGTCAACAGGAACGCGATCACCACCCCGGCCAGCATCACCTGGCCCCGGAATCTCCGGCGCAGGCGGCGTACTCCCTTGCCATCGAAGCGGCGCGCGGCCACCAGCTCGAAATATTCCCGGCCCAAAAGATAGCCGTTCAGCAGGTAGAAAACAAAAAGATTAAGCAGCGGCACCAGATAGAGCGGCAGAGCCAGAATGTTGAGCACGAGGCTTTTGGCGAGGAATAACAGGGCGCTCAGAATCGCCTCGCCGATCGGCTGCGCGCGGGCCGGCGGCAGTTCCGGATAGTGGCGCCGCTCCACGGCCTGGGCGATGTCGTCGAGCATCAAAGAGAGCGCGATCAGCATGACCGCGGGGAACAGGAAAAAGCTCGCGACCAGCACGGCCGCGACGCCGCCGGCGGCGACCGCCCAGGCGACGACCTCGACCCAAAAACCGCCCGGTTCCAACGCCGCCCAATCGGAAAGCGCCTCGCCCAACCAACTCACCCCAAACCAGGCCGCGATCCAGACCCCGATGAATACAACCAGCGCAGCCAACACTGAGCGCACCAGGACCTGGCGGAACGCGGGATCGGAGAGTTGCCCGAAGGCCTTGGCGAGAGCGGAAAACATGTCCCGGCTTGTCTAGCCCGGGCCGCCGCGCCGGTACAAGGCGGCTCGAAAATGCTTAGATCAAGACCGCCATAACGACGGACAGGACGAGAAGCAGCGCAAACAGGAGGTTGATGGCGCGGCCGCTGCGCGGGCGCCGTAAAAGCCGGGCCAAGACCGCTCCCAGCGCGAGCCAGGACGAATTGACAATCACGATGACTCCGAACAGGGCCGCGACCTTCACGGACGCATCCAACCCAGGTTGATCCGGCACGATGACGACACTGGCGTAGACCGCGCCGATTGCGGCGAAGGCCTTCGGGTTCGCGATGGCGAGCAGCAAGCCGCCGATCGCCGACGGGGCGGTCTCGCTGGCGACGTCTTGGGTCAGGATCGGCGCCGTTGCGATCTTGTAGGCGAGGTAGAGGATGTAGCAGAGGGCCGCCACCGAGAGGGCCGGCAGGACGCCGGGGGCCGCGAACAGGATGCCGGTAATGCCGGTCGCGATCATCAAGAGCACCGCCGAGGTGCCCAGAATAATGCCCGTGAGATACCTCAGACTACGCCTAATGCCGAAAACCGATGCGGTCGCTGCGAGACTCACGGTGGCGGGGCCAGGGCTGCCCATCAGCGGAAAGGCGGCGAGCAGAAGCAAGCCGAAACCTTCGATCATGGTCTTGGGTCCCCATGCAACGATCGCCCGGAATCGGCACGGCCCGATCGCTATTTGTGGATGGACTTGCCGCTATTTTATGCAGGGTTATACTTGTATTCCTCCGGAATCAGGGCACAGAATCTTCCTGCATGACCGATCCATCCCTCGACGTCGTCGGCATCGGCAACGCCCTCGTCGACGTCCTCAGTCAGGCCGACGACGCCTTCCTCAAAGCCCAGGGCCTGGCCAAGGGTTCCATGACCCTGATCGACGGCGCCCGCGCCGAGGCGCTCTACGCCGACATGGGCCCGGGTGTCGAGGTCTCCGGCGGCTCCGCCGCCAATACCATGGCCGGGCTGGCATCGCTCGGCGGCCAGGGCGCCTTCGTCGGCAAGGTGCGTAACGACCAGTTGGGCGGCATCTTCCAGCACGACATCCGCGCCGCCGGCGTCGCCTTCGATACGCCGGTCGCGACCGACGGCCCGTCGACCGGACGCTGCTTGGTTTTGGTCACGCCCGACGCCCAGCGCACCCTGTGCACCTACCTCGGCGCCGCGGTGGAATTGGTGCCGCAGGATCTGGACCGGGCGGTCATTCAAAGCGCCAAGGTGACTTACATGGAGGGTTACCTCTGGGACCCGCCCAATGCCAAGGCGGCGTTCAAAGCGGCGGCCCGCATGGCCCACGAGGCCGGACGCAAGGTCGCGCTTTCGCTCTCCGATTCCTTCTGCGTCGAGCGCCACCGGGACTCTTTCCTCGAGCTGATCGGCGGCCATGTCGATCTGCTGTTCGCCAACGAGGACGAGGTCTGCGCGTTGTTCCAGGTCGCGGATTTCGACCGGGCGCTGCAGGAGACCCGCGGCCACTGCGAGATCGCGGCGCTCACGCGCGGCGACAAGGGCTCGGTGATCCTGGCCGAAGGTGAGGTCCACCTGGTCGATGCGGCGCCGATCGACAAGATCGTCGATACCACCGGCGCCGGCGATCTTTACGCCGCCGGATTTCTCTATGGCTATACCCAGGGCAAAGGGCTCTTCGATTGCGGCCGGATCGGCGCGCTCGCCGCCGCCGAGGTCCTGTCCCACTATGGCGCCCGGCCCGAGACCGCGCTCGCGGACTTGGTGTCTCGGCAATTGGGCGCGGGATGAACGGCGAAAGGACGCCGGAATGACGATGCTGCCGGAAACCGCACCAGACGGCCACCGCTCCTGGGCGGAGGCTGCAAAGACTTTCCTCCATCGCCGGGTTATCGCGATGCTGTTCCTGGGCTTTTCCGCGGGCGTGCCGATCCTGTTGATTTTTAGCACGCTGTCGCTCTGGCTCCGGGAAGCCGAGGTCGCCCGCGCCACGATCACCTATTTCAGTTGGGCGGCGCTTGGCTACGGCTTCAAGTTCGTCTGGGCGCCGGTGATCGATAAATTGCCGCTGCCCATCTTGACCGCCCGCATGGGGCACCGCCGTTCCTGGTTGTTGATCTCTCAGTTCGCGATCATGGCGGCGATCGTTCTTATGGGATTCTCGGATCCGGCGGTGAACCTCGCCGGTATGGCCGCCTTCGCGGTCATGCTCGGGCTTTCCTCAGCCACCCAGGACATCATTATCGACGCCTACCGCATCGAATCCGCGGGTACGGAACTTCAGGCGACGATGGCGGCCGCCTATATCGCCGGATACCGGATCGGCATGCTGGTCGCCGGGGCCGGCGCCCTGGAATTGGCGGGCATCCTCGACGTGGTCGATGGCTACGACTACGCCGCATGGTCCATGACCTACTGGGCCATGGCCGCCGTGATGCTGATCGGCGTGGCGACGACGTTGACGATCTCCGAGCCGGAAATACCCGCAAGGGACACACCCTATCTGAACTCGCTCAACGACTACCTGAGATTCGTGCTGACCTTTGTCTTGATGGTGGCGGCGCTCATTCTTGTCTTCCGGGAGCTTACCGATTGGGTGTCGTCGACCAAGACCTCGATGGTCGAAGACTTCGGAATGATCCGAGAACTCGCCGGGTTCCTGGTGGAGACCCTGCGGCTCTTTGCTGCTGTGGCCACGGCGGTTTTCGTAGGTTGGATACTGATATCCGCGCGCCTCGTGCCGCGGGCGATGATCGTCGAAACCTATGTCCGGCCCTTCGCGGATTTCTTCGACCGGTTCGGACGGGTCGCATTCCTCATTCTGGCGCTGGTCGCCACCTACCGGATTGCCGATGTGGTCATGGGGGTGATCGCCAACGTCTTTTATGTGGACATCGGGTTCGAGAAGCAGGAGATCGGCCGAATTTCCAAGGGCTTCGGCCTCATCATGACCATCATCGGCGGCTTCATCGGCGGTCTCTTTACGATGCGCTATGGGATCATGCGCGTGTTGTTCTTGGGCGGATTGCTGGCGGCGGCGACGAACGTCTTGTTTGTCCTTCTCGCCGTGACCGGCCGCGACATTTATCTGTTGATGGCGGTGATCTCGGCCGACAACCTGAGCGCAGGCATCGCCTCCGCGGCTTTCGTAGCCTATCTTTCGGGTCTCGTGAACACCGCCTATACTGCGACCCAATTCGCGATTCTGACGTCGCTCATGGTCCTGCTGCCGAAAATCATCGGCGGATACTCGGGCGCGGTGGTGGATGCCGTCGGCTACGTGAATTTTTTTATCGGGACGGCACTGCTTGGCGTTCCGGTCCTCATCCTGATTGTTCTGGCCGCGCGTCTTACCCCTACCAAATAAGGCGCCTTGCCTTCTGGCCGGAATTTTCCCTTTCCATGAAGCTTTGTCGACCGGGCCGATTATATGTTGCAGGATCGAAACGAATCACCTACCTAGCGCCCATGGAAAGGGCTCCATGCGCCTAGAAGATCTTAAGGCCCGCATTGCCCAAGAGGGGTTCGTCGTGGATATCGGCGCCGCCCTCGCCGCCCTCGGCCCTTCCGTCAAGCAGTTCCTGGATCACGATCCGCGCCGCGGCGCCGGTTCCTCGCCCGGCGGTGGGGACTCTGGCAGGAGTCCCGGCCAACGCTTTGCGGCGCTCGGCTTCGCGGCGATCTTCCTGGCGCTGGTCTGGGGCTTCACGGCGCTCCGCTCCGGCGACGATCCGGCCGGCGTTTTTATCATCTTGGCCAGCGTGGTCGGGGGCTACATGGCGCTCAATATCGGCGCCAACGATGTCGCCAACAACATGGGTCCCGCGGTCGGGTCGCGGGCACTGACCATGACCGGCGCACTGGTCATCGCCGCGGTCTTCGAGGCCCTGGGTGCGATTCTGGCCGGCGGCGAGGTGGTGGCCACGGTGTCCAAGGGCATCATCGATCCTGCCCTGATTCCGTCGAGCGGCGTGTTCGTCAGCGCCATGCTGGCGGCCCTCTTCGCCGCTGCCTTGTGGGTCAACCTGGCGACCGTGATCAGCGCGCCGGTCTCGACCACCCACGCCATTGTCGGCGGGGTCATGGGCGCCGGCATCGCGGCCGCCGGATTCGCGGTGGTGAACTGGGGCACCATGTCCAAGATCGCCGCCAGTTGGGTGATCTCGCCTCTGCTTGGCGGCGTGATCGCGGCACTGTTCCTCGGCTTCATGAGGGCCGCGATCACCAACCGGGAAGACAAGATCTCGGCGGCCAAACGCTGGGTCCCGGTTCTGGTCGCGATCATGGCTGGGGTTTTCTCCGCCTATCTGGTCATGAAGGGCCTGAAGCGGGTCTGGAAGCCCGACCCCTGGCTGATAGCGGCCATCGCCGCCGCCATCTGCGCCGCCACCTATGGGGTGGTCAAGCCGCTCGTCGCCCGGCGCGCCGCAGGTCTGGAGAACCGGAGCCAGTCGGTACACGGCCTGTTCACCCTGCCGCTGATTTGCTCGGCGGCGATGTTGGCCTTCGCCCATGGATCCAACGACGTGGCCAACGCGATCGGACCGCTTGCCGCCATCATCGGGGCGGCCGGCAGCGGCGGCATCGCGGCCAAGGTCGAAATCCCGCTCTGGGTCATCTTGATCGGCGCCGCCGGAATCTCGCTCGGCCTGGTGCTCTATGGCCCCAAGCTGATCCGCAGGGTCGGCGAGGAGATCACCAAACTCAACCCCATGCGCGCCTACTGTGTCGCGCTCTCGGCGGCGGTTACGGTGATCGTGGCCTCGACGCTCGGCCTGCCGGTCAGCTCGACCCACATCGCGGTGGGCGCCGTGTTCGGCGTTGGTTTCTTCCGCGAGTACCTCAGCGCGCGTCAGACCCGGGCGCGCTGCGGCCCGTCTGAGAATGACCCGGGTAACGGCAACGGAGCCACCTATCGCCGCCGCAAGCTGGTGCGCCGCGGCCATCTGATGACCATCGCGGCGGCCTGGGTGATTACGGTGCCGGCCACCGCAGCGATGGCCGGCGCGCTGTTCTTCCTGATTGCCGCGGTCCAGCGCTAAAACAGAGCCAGACAGCCGGGGACTCCGGCGCATGTCTCGTGCTATATTCCTAGCCATGAAACAATTTCGCAGCGTAATCGCATGTCTCGCGCTCGCCGCATTTGCGGCCGGTGCGACGATCTGGAGTGGGCCGGCCGCGGCGCAGACCGAACCGGCCGCCGAAGACTCCCAACTCAAGGCGCTCATCAAGGAGCTGAGATCGCAGTTCGACCGCGGCGAGAAAGAGCGGCTGATCGATCCCTGGTATCTGCGCGACCTCCGCAAGGTGCTCGGCAGCTACGAGAACACCTGGGACACGGTCCTGTTCAGCGACGATTTCTCCGGGCGCGGGCCCCTGCCGGATCCACCCTGGCAGATCACGGCCGGGGAGTTCCTGATCGACTGGCGCTACGGCTTGCGTTCGGTGATCGAGGCGCCCGCGCCGGCTCCGGCGCCCAAAGCCAAAAAAGACACGGTCCAACAGTTGTTCGGTCAGTTGCTGCAGCAAACCCTGCAAGGCAATCAGAACCAGCAGGACCAGCAGCCGGCCGCGGCGCCGGCCGCGCCGAGCTACGCCGCCGCCATTGCCCCGGTCAAGATCACCAACGCTTTTGCCCTGCGCCTGGAGATGACCGCGCGCTTGGTGCAGGGGGTCGTCGAGCCGCGCTTCGAATTCGGGCCCTATCAGGGCGCGAACGCGAGTGTCGGATACCGCCTCGCCTACAATCCGGGCGCGGCCCGCGGGACGCCCTCTCTTGAGTTGCTACGGCTGTCGTCGCGCGGCATCTCGACCCTGGAGATCACCGACAAAGTGCTCAAGTTCGAGGACGGGAAGCTTCACGTCATCGAATGGACCCGGGACCGCGGCGGGCGCATGGTGATCAGAGTCGATGACGCCGAGGTTATCAGCGTCACCGACCGTAGCTTCCGCGATCCCTTCGACGGCATCGCGCTGGTGAACAGCGGCGGCGACTATGCGCTGCGCGGCGTGGCGATCGCCGGCACCAGCCGGTAGGGGCATTGGGCATTACGATTTAGCGGCGCCGCACCCTAAATCAAACCCCCGTCCATCACAGAGTCGTGGGCGGCGAAGGCGGCCGCGATCACCAGTTCGTTGACCGTGGCCCCGGTCTGGACGATCTGCGCCGGTTTCGACAGGCCGATCAGGATCGGGCCGATCACCGTGCCGATACCCGCGCTTTGGACCAGCTTGGCCGAGATGTTGGCGCTGTGCAGCGCCGGCATGATCAGGACGTTGGCCGGGCCGCTCAGGCGCGCGAAGGGATAGAACTTGCGCATCAGCTCATAGTCGAGCGCCACGTTGGCCTGCATTTCGCCGTCGTACTCGAAGTCGACATCGCGCGTATCGAGCACTTTGACGGCGTCGCGAATGCGCGCCGCCTTCTCTCGCATGGGATTTCCGAAATTGGAGAAGCTGAGCAGCGCGACCCGCGGTTCGTGGCCCATGGCGCGCGCCTGGGCCGCGGATTGGATCGCGATGTCGGCGAGTTGCTCCGGGCTGGGCAGCTCGTGCACCGATGTATCGGCGACGAACAACGCGCGCCCCTCGAGCACCATGATCGACATGCCGAACAGGCGGTGTCCCGGCTTGGGGTCGATAACCCGGCGGATGTCCTCGAAGGCAACCCCGAAGCTGCGAGTGAGGCCGGTGACCATGGCGTCGGCATGGCCGCAGGCGACCATGCAGGCCGCGAAGACGTTGCGGTTCTGGTTGACCATGCGCTGGCAATCGCGTTGCAGCCTGCCGTGGCGCTGGAGGCGCCCGTAAAGAAAATCCATGTAGTGCTGGTTGTGGGCCGAGAGCCGGGCGTTGTGAATCTCGGTAAAATCCTCCGGGATGCCCATCTGGCGCATGGTGTCCTTGACCCGGTCTTCACGCCCGACCAGGAGCGGGGTTCCGTAACCGGCATTGTAAAAGGCATAGGCGGCGCGGATCGTCGTCTCTTCTTCGCCCTCGGCAAAAACCACACGCCGCGGGTTTTCCCGGACACGCTCGAAAATGCGCTGCAAGCTCGCGGCCGTCGAATCGAGGCGCGCGGCGAGTTCGTGCGCATAAGCCTCGAAATTTTCGATCGGACGCCGTGCGACGCCGGAATCCATGGCCGCCTTGGCGACCGCCTTGGGCACCGCGACGATCAGGCGCGGGTCGAAGGGCGCGGGAATGATATAGTCCGGGCCATAGCGCACCCGGCGCCCGGCATAGGCCCGGTCGACCTCGTCGGGCACGTCTTCGCGCGCGAGCGCGGCCAGCGCCTCGGCGGCGGCGATCTTCATCTCCATGTTGATCGTGGAGGCGCGCACGTCGAGCGCGCCGCGGAAGATGTAGGGAAATCCCAGCACGTTGTTGACCTGGTTCGGATAGTCCGAGCGCCCGGTGGCGATGATCGCATCGTCGCGAACCTCGCGAATTTCTTCGGGCCAGATCTCCGGGTCCGGATTGGCCATGGCGAAGATGATCGGCTTGTCGGCCATGGCGCGGACCATATCCTTGTCGACGGCGCCGGCCGCCGAAAGGCCCAGGAACAGATCGGCGCCTTCCATCGCTTCGGCGAGGCTGCGCAGTTTCGTTTTGGCGGCGTGGGCGGATTTCCATTGGTTCATGCCGTCTTCGCGGCCCTGGTAGATCACGCCGCGGGTGTCGCAGAGAATGATGCTGTCCGGGCGCGCGCCCATGGCCTTGATCAACTCGGCACAGGCGATGCCGGCGGACCCGGCGCCGTTGATGACGATTCGGGTGGTGGCCAAATCGCGGCCGGTCAGGTGCAGCGCATTGATGATGCTGGCCATGGTGATGATCGCGGTGCCGTGTTGGTCGTCGTGGAACACGGGCACGTCGAGCAGCTCGCGCAAGCGCTGCTCGATGATAAAGCACTCCGGCGCCTTGATGTCCTCGAGATTGACGCCGCCGAAGGTTTTGCCCAGATAGCGCACGCAGTTGACGAATTCGTCGACGTCGCGCGTGTCGATCTCCAAATCGATGCCATCGATATCGGCGAACCGCTTGAACAGGACCGCCTTGCCCTCCATCACCGGCTTGGCGCCGAGCGGCCCCAGATCGCCCAGTCCCAGGACCGCCGTGCCGTTGGAGATGACCGCCACCAGATTGCCTTTGGCGGTGTATTCGTAGGCCAGGCTCTCGTCCTCGGCGATTTTAAGGCACGGGGCGGCGACGCCCGGCGAATAGGCCAGTGTCAGGTCGTGTTGGGTGATCAGGGGCTTGGTGGCGCGGATCTCCAGCTTACCGGGCCGGCCGCGCGCGTGCATTTCCAACGCCTCCCGATCGATCGCCCGCGATTTGTCGTCGGTCATCGTAATCAGTCCTTGGTGATCTATGTTAGCGCCCGGCCGGGTGCGTTTGTTGGTGCACGTCCTCGGCGCCGTGGCGGCTCAGGGTCTCGCGCGCTTTGATTTCGCGTTCCGCATCGGCGGCCCGGACCCAAAGCAGCAGCGCGCCGGCCTCGAGCGCGCGGGCAAAACTTTCGGTGTGCGGGGTCGCGCGGATCGTCTCCAGAAGTTCGGCCAGCGCCGCCCCGGTGAGCCCCGCCGCGACCGCCGCCGAGATCGCGGCGCCGACCGGACCGGTGGCGATCCCGATCAATCCGGCCGCGGTGATCGGGCCGACGTACTTGATCTCGCCGACCAGGCCCGCCAGTGCGGTTTGCCAGGCCTCGCCCGAAGAGCCGGCCGCACCCAGCGCCTCGTGGGTGTCCAGGACCGATAGGTCGCTGGGCACGAAGCCCGCCAGAAGCAGTTCCTCGACGGCCGTAGTGAAGCTCTCCTGCGACGCGAAGCGGCCGACGACCTCGGTGACTGCTTCCTGTCCCGTCCCGGTATTCTCGTCTGACACCTTGGCAACTCCACCCATTACGTCGTTCGGCACGCATTGTGACGGGTCGAGGGCCGCTTGCCTAGAGTGCTCGGCCTTGTGTTAACTTGTCCTCCGCAACCGGGAAAAGAAGCTGCAACCAACGTGTCCGAGAGCCGAAAAATCGAGCCTGAAACCACACCCAAGGTAGCTTTGCCGCCGCGGCCTGCCGCGGTCACGCCGATGATGGCGCAGTATTTGGAGATCAAGGCGGCCCATCCCGGCTGCCTGCTGTTCTATCGCATGGGCGATTTTTACGAGATGTTCTTCGAGGACGCGCTCCAGGCGGCCAAAGCGCTCGACATCACGCTCACCAAGCGTGGCCAGCACGACGGCCAGGACATTCCCATGTGCGGCGTGCCGGTGCGGGCCTCCGATGGTTACCTTCTGCGCCTGATCCGCCACGGCTTCAAGGTCGCGATCTGCGAGCAGATGGAGGACCCGGCGGCGGCGCGCAAGCGGGGCAACAAATCCGTGGTCAAGCGCGCGGTGACCCGCCTGGTCACCAGCGGCACGATCACCGAGGACGAGTTGCTCGATGCCCGCGCCCACAACTACCTGGCGGCAATTGCCGAAGCAGGCGGCGCGCTGGGGCTGGCTTGGCTCGATATGTCGACCGGCGATTTCCTGGCCCAACCGCTGGACTTGGAACCGGGGGCACTCGCCGCGGCGCTGGCGCGGCTCGCACCCGGCGAGTTGGTGCTGTCCGAGCGTTTGCTGGAGCGGCCCGAGCTGTTCGAGGTCCTGGGCGAGTGGAAGGCGGCGCTGACGCCGCTGCCCGGCGCGCGTTTCGACAGCGAGAACGCGCGGGCGCGCCTCGAAGCGTTCTACGGGGTCAAGGCGCTCGACGCCTTCGGCGCCTTCACCCGGCCCGAGCTGGCCGCCGCCGGTGCGCTGCTCGATTACGTCGAGCTGACCCAGAAGGGCCGCATGCCGCGGCTCGGCGCGCTCAAGCGCCAGGCCTCCGGTGCGGTCATGGAGATCGACGCTGCGACCCGGCGCAACCTGGAGCTGACCGCTGCGCTGACCGGCGGCCGGCGCGGCAGCCTGCTGGGCACCATCGACCGCAGCGTCACCGGCGCCGGCGCACGCCTGCTCGCCGCGCGAATCGCCGCCCCCTTGACCGATCCGGCGGTGATCTCGGCGCGCCACGATGGGGTTGCCTTCCTGGTCGAGGGAGAGTCTTTGCGGGCCGAGTTGCGCGCCCGCCTCGCCCGCACGCCCGATGTCGCGCGCGCCCTCTCGCGCCTGACGCTGGGGCGCGGCGGTCCGCGCGACCTGGCCGCGGTGGGTTTCGCGCTCGATCAGGCGGGCGCCCTGCGCGGGCTGCTCTCGGGCGGGGACCTGGACGCGCCGCCGGATGATCTGGTCCAGGCGGCCCGGGACCTGGGCTTCCACGACACCCTGGTGGAACGCCTGACCCGCGCGCTGGCGCCCGAGTTGCCGCAACTGGCGCGGGACGGCGGTTTCATCGCGGCCGGCTATGCGCCCGAACTCGACGAGCTCAAGACCCTACGCGACGAGAGCCGGCGCCTGATCGCCGGCCTGCAGACCAACTACGCCGGCGCGGTCGGAATCCCGACGCTCAAGGTCCGCCACAACAACGTGCTCGGCTACTTCATCGAGGTCAGCGCCGCCCAGGCGGAGAAGATGCCGAGCGGACCGGAGTCCCCCTATATCCACCGCCAGACCCTGGCGAACGCGGTGCGCTATACCACCATCGAGCTCTCGGAACTGGAGCAGAAGATCACCGGCGCCGCGGACAAGGCGCTCGCACTCGAGATCGAGCTGTTCGATGACCTGGTGGGCGAGATCGGGGCCCGGGCCGAGGCGATCGGTCTGGCGGCGCGCGCACTGGCCGAGATCGACGTCACCGCCGCGCTCGCCGAGGTGGCTGTCGCGGGGCGCTGGTGCCGGCCCCGGATCGACGATTCGGCGTGCTTCCGGATCGCCGGCGGCCGCCACCCGGTGGTCGAGGCGGCGCTCACCGCGAATCAGGAAAGCGGCTTCGTCGCCAACGACTGCGATCTCGCCACCGATTCCCGGGTGTGGCTGGTGACTGGGCCCAACATGGCCGGCAAGAGCACCTTCCTGCGTCAGAACGCGCTCATCGCCGTGCTCGCCCAGATCGGCTCCTTCGTGCCCGCCGAGGCGGCCGAGATTGGCGTTGTGGACCGCCTGTTCAGCCGGGTCGGGGCCGCCGACGACCTGGCGCGCGGGCGCTCCACTTTCATGGTCGAGATGGTTGAGGCGGCGGTGATCCTCAACCAGGCCGGCCCACGCGCGCTCGTGATCCTGGATGAGATCGGCCGCGGCACCGCGACCTTCGACGGGCTCTCGATCGCTTGGGCCGCAGTCGAGCACCTGCACGAGGTCAACCG
>SMVB01393908.1_pt1 | contig 17171 bp, 14 predicted proteins | sample 2456461 | NCBI WGS metagenome assembly SMVB01 (sample SAMN11095934, study PRJNA526329) | marine sediment metagenome | biome: Marine sediment; feature: Surficial sediment; material: Deep marine sediment; isolation source: Hadal surficial sediment | place: Pacific Ocean | collected 2014-05 | depth...
CGAACTGCCACACTCGCGCCGATGAGCGACGAACGAGAATCGTGGCGAATCGCGCCCAGAGCTTCGCTGAGGCAGAGTCCTGGGACCTGGAGTTTTGGCAGACCTGCACTCCCAGCGAGAGATTGTCGGCACTCGTGCACCTGCGCCGCGATGTGGAACTGGCGCGCGCTGCTCGCGTCGCTGGCGCCGACAAGCAGCAGTAGGACTTCGGGACACCGTCAGCGATTTCGAGGACTTGCTGGCCGCACTGAGCAGACACCGGGTCCGATACCTGATCATTGGCGGACTTGCCTTCATCTACCATGCCAAGCCACGCTACACCAAAGACTTGGATCTCTGGGTCGACCCGGCTGGCGACAACATAGAGCGGGCGAACGCTGCCCTCGAAGAATTCGGCAGCCCCTACACGTTGTCGGGAACGAACTCAGACGAGATCCTGCAGCTTGGAGTGCCTCCGAACCGCATCGACCTGCTGGTGTCGACCGGCGAGTTCTCGTTCGCAGACGCCTGGGCGCGCAGGGAGGAGGCCCCCTATGGAGAAGCACCAGCATGCTGGATCGATCTCGACACTCTGATCGAGAATCAAGAGCGCCAGATCGATCATCCGCGACACCAAGAGGACGTCCGCGTGCTAGAAGCCGTCCGCCAGCGCCGGAATGGCGAAGACACGTAGGTCGTTGACGCCTAACAGGCTGCTGAGATCCGCGCCCTTCCCGCGCCAGGCGCAGTCTCGCGCGGATGCGTGATGGCTACGTTAGGCCTCATCGACGATGCGTCACGCATCGGAGTCGTCGGCCCGCCTTGCCCTCGCCCGCAAGACCCACCCGCCAGATCCATCACACTTTCACCACGGCCTGCTAGACCCTCATCTCATTCCACCCGTAGGCTCGACGCGGGGTCGATCTTCGTCGCCCGAAGAGCCGGCACGAACGCGGCCGCGCCGGCGACCGTGGCCAGGATGACCGCCACTGCGGCGAGCGTGCCGGGATCGTTCGGCGCCGTCTCGAAGAGGAAGCTCTCGATGACGCGGGTGGCCAGCAGTGCGCCGCCGACGCCGAGCACCGTGCCGGCGCCAATCGGACCGACCGAATCACGCACAATCGTGCCCACCACCTGGTTGGGCCGGGCACCGAGCGCCATTCGAACCCCGATCTCTGCGGTGCGGCGCGCCACCGCATACGCCGTCATGCCCAGCACGCCGACGACCGCCAGCACCAGACCGAGGCCGCCGAGGAGACCGAGCAATACCGTCCGGCGCCGGGGAGTGATCACACGATCGTCAAACCAGTCATCGGCGCTGCGGATTCGCTCCACCAGCACGCGCGGGCCGATCGACTGCGCCACGCGACGCAACTCGTCGGCCAGGCCCGGCAAGTCATCCGCCGGCCGCACCACGATCATCATCGCCTGGTTGAGATCGTTCTCGGTCGGCTCGAAAGGAAAGAACACCTGCGGTTGGTTCTGATTCCGAGTATCGAGCGGCCCGCCGTGGCGCAGGTCGGCGACGACGCCGAGCACCGTCCACGTTGGTGATTCAGGTCCGCCGCGCGTGAATTCCCGCCCCACCGCCGGTCCGTCGGCGAACAGCTCCCGCGCCGCGGATTCGTTGATCACCGTGCCGCGGAAACCCGAGGCGTAGTCGGCGTCGGTGAGCAACCGTCCCTCCCGGAGCGTCGCACCGATGGTCTCGAAGTAGCCGGGCATTACCTCGAACACCGAGGCTCCCATGGACGTCCCCGCCACCGTGACGAGCGAGTAACCAGTACCGCCGCCGAGCACGAAGTTGTCGACGAGCCCAGCCGACGTGATTCCGGGGATGGTCCGTATTCGCTGGAGCAACGCCGTGTAGTACTCCTTGTGGGCGCCCGGAACGCGATCCAGCGGCAACACCTGCATCGTCACCAGACCGTTCGGGTTGAAACCGAGATCAACGGCGCCGATGCGAGCGAAGCTACGGATCATGAGGCCCGCCGCCGCGACGAGGACCACGGCGAGCGCCACCTCGGCGGTAATCAACACCTGACTGCCGCGCCGTGACAGAGAGGAACCGGCCTGCCTGCCCCCGCGCGCCAGCGCCGGCCCGAGGCGAGCGCGCGAAAGGCGAATCGCCGGCACCAGCGAGAAGAGAAGCACCGTGGGCACCAGCAGCGCAGCCGTGAAGGCGAGCGCGGTGAGGTTCACGGCGACGGGAGAGTTGGATGGCAGCCGCAACGGAATGTTCGCAACGATGGCGTCGAGAGAGAGCCACGAAAGGAAGGCACCGAGCGCGCCGGCCGGCAGTGCGAGCACGACGCCTTCGGTGAACAGCTGCCGGATCAGCCGACTTCGGCGCGCGCCGAGCGACGCCCGCACCGCCATCTCCGACTGGCGCGCGGCTCCCCGCGCCAGCAGCAGGCCCGCCACGTTCACACACGCGATCAGCAGGATCAGGCCGACCGCGCCGGCAAGCACGTTGACGGTGGCGCGATAGCGAGACGTCACCGATTCGAGTCTCGAGGTGACCCGCGCGCTTACCGTGCCCGCGGCGCCTTCGGCCCCCGATTCTTCGGCCATCCGCGCCGACAGTCGTTCTTGCGCCTGCTCGATGGTTACGTCCGGGCGCAGGCGACCATAGACCGAGACGCGTCCGGTGCCTCGCCGCGAGTATTGCTCTGCCGGAATGCGCAGCGGAATCGACAGCGGCGTCGTGGCGTTGAACCAGGCGGGCAGCACGCCGACGATCGTGGCAATCTCGGTGTCGAAGCGGACGATCTCTCCGAGGACGTCCTGTCGCCCGCCGTACCGCCTCTGCCAGTAGCCGTACCCCAGCAGCGCCACGAGCGGCGCGCCCGGCTCACAGTCCTCGCGCCGAAAGTCACGCCCGATAATGGGGGTGACACCGTGCATCGACAGGTAATCCTCGGTGAAGTGGAGCACCTCGACGCGCTCGGGCTCCGGCCCCTCGACGATGCGACCGCGAAAGGCGCTGCCCGCACCGGCCACTGACGCGAAGACATCGCTGGCGGCCTGCCAATTGCGCAAGTCCTCCATCGACGCGGTCGGGCGTGACGCACGCCCGTCGCGCTGGATCTCGAGACCGACGCTGACCAGCTGCTCGGGGTCCGGATACGGCAGCGGCCGCAGCATCGTTGCGTCGATGACGGAGAAGATCGCCGTCGAGACGCCAATGCCGAGCGCCAGCGTCACGACGGCGACGGCCGATGAACCGCGCTGCCGTAGCAATTGACGGACGCCGGAGCGGATGTCCTGGATCAAGCCGTCCATGGCTCGTGTCTCCCGTCGCGCGGGTCGAATGACCACAGTGATGAACATCATCGCTTCCGCTGAGCAAACAACTCAACCAGAAGAGGCACATTCCTGCGACGCCGATGAACTCCTCGATGCGATAGGCGCCAAGCTTGCGACCAACGGCAGAGTCGGAGTCGCCCGGAGGCGTCACGATGCGCGCCGCGCGCCGCTACCTACCCGGGCTCGAGGTACTCCCCCAACCGCACGATCCGCACTCCCTCGTGGTCGCCGAGCGCGAGCATCTCTTTGTCGCCGGTAACGATCAGCTCCGCTCCACCGGCGAGGGCGCACTCGAGGATCCGGTTGTCAGGCTCGTCGGCGAGCACGGCGATCGAGACGGATGGCTCGATGGTCTCGGCAATCCCGGCGACGAACACGGCCACGCGCGCCAGCTCTTCGCGATCGCGGGCAAACTTGCGCGCCAGCACCGCAAGAAGTTCACCGACGATCGCGTACGACACCAGTAGATGATCGTGCCCATCGATGCCCCGCTGCACCGCCCGCTCGCCATCGCCGCCGGGAAACACGAGCGCCGATACGAACACGTTGGTGTCGAAGACGACCCTCACTCGGCGAGGTAACGGTCGAGATCGTCCTCGCTGACGATACCGACATCGCGAGCCTTCCGACTCCAGAAGGCCTGCAGCTCACGCAGCTCCGACCGAGTACGCTGGGCGCGCGCGACACGCAGCGCCTCTTGCACGATGGCGCTGAAGCTCTTGCCCTCGGCGCGCGCGATGTCTTCGGTCTCGCGGGCGAGGTCTTCCGGTAACGAGATGGTTCGCTTGACGGCGGTACCCATCTGAAATCAGCTCCCCAGGAGTCGGTATGAAGAAATCATACCATTCCCCGCTCCGGGCACGACCACCGACGCCGCGTCGTCGTAGCTGATCCGCCAGACGAGGCGGCCGCCATCGTCGGTAACGAGGACCGAGCCGTCCGCCATTTCCAGCAGGCCGACCGGCCGACCCCAGACCTGTTTGTTGTCATCGTCGTCGCGAACCAGAAATCCTGACAGGAAATCCTCGGGTGGCCCGCTGGGGACACCGTTTTCGAACGGTACGCGCACCACCGAGTAGCCCGTAAACCGCGAACGGTTGATCGAGCCGTGCAGCGCGATGAGCGCGCTGTTGCGGTACTCCTCGGGAAACTGCTGCCCCTGATAGAAGATCATGCCCAGCGGTGCCGAGTGGGCCGGCAACAGGACCTCGGGCGCGATCGCCTCGGCGACCAGGTCGGGACGTTGCGGCGTGACGGTCGGATCGACGTGCCGGCCGATGTAGGAGTACGGCCAGCCGTAAAAGCCCCCGTCGCGCACCGACGTGATGTAATCGGGCGGCACGTCGTCGCCGAGCTGGTCGCGCTCGTTGACCGAGGTCCACAGCTCGTCAGTGCCAGGATAGAAGGCCAGACCCACGGGATTGCGCAGGCCGCTGGCGAATATTCGGTGGGAGCTGCCATCGACCGCGTACTCGTTGATCGCGGCACGCCGCTCGTCCCCGCCCGGTGTGGAGTTGGTCGCCGAGCCGATCGTTACGTACAGCTTGGTGCCGTCCGGATGGAAGATCAGATTGCGTGTCCAGTGGTTGTAGCCGCGCGTTTGGCGTAATTCAATGCCGAGGCGAGCGGCCGTGTCGCGATCGACGGCCTGGTTGCTCGGCGGCAACTCGACGACCGTCTCGGGCTCACCGGTTGCCTTCGTCTGGCCATCGCGATACGCGAACCTGACAACCGCACCGTTCTCGCCGACGTAAAGGTGCCCCTCTCGAAACGCCAAGCCGAACGGGCGGTCCATGTCCGTTGAAAACGTGTCGCGAAACTCGGCGACGCCGTCGCCATCGGCGTCGCGCAGCACGATGATCTCGCCCGACCGGCTTTCGGCCAGAAACACGTCGCCGTTGGGCGCCCGCGCCATCCATCGAGGATTGGTGAGCCCGTCGGCGAAAACATTGACGGTGAACCCGACCGGCATCGTCAGCTCGCGACCGTCCGGCCGTTCGACGACGCGCGGGGCCCTCCGGTACCACGGCGTATCCATCGGCGGCGGGAGCTGCGGGAGTTGCCAGACGAGGAACACGATGATGATGGCGATGGGTGCGAGCATCAGCCGATCCTAGCCCTCTAGGGAGCCGAAGTCAGGGAAAGCCGAGCAATGAAAGCGATCGCAACAGCCAACGCGGCGCAGACGGCTCCGAGCCCGCGCCCGCGGCCCTGTTGGCTCCGTGCGTATCCGCCGGCGAGGAGACCGAACGGGACGGGCACCATGCTCACCCACGCGCCATCGGAGCTGACGAGGGCCAAGAACCAGGAGTTGACGAGCGGGGCGAGGAACCCCGTCTCCCAGCTGGTCAGAGCCACAGCCACAGCGGCCAACGCCACACAGCTGCTACTCCAATGGCGATCGGAGATCACCCCCACGGTGTAGCCGGCGACCAGACTGAGCAACAAATTAGCTGCCGCCGTAATGGCCACCAGAAAAACAGCCTGTTCCTTCAACGCCGCCAATCCGCCGTACGCATCGATCGAGGCCAAGGGATTGGCAAGGTCGAACAAGACATAGCTACCGTCCGAAAGGATCAGGAATCCGGTCGCAAAAGCGAGCATCCACTGGAGCATGTGCCGGGTCAGCGCCAACGCGGTGTCATCCGGGACTGCCGGGCCCTCGACCGCTGACGGACGCCGTTTTGCCGGCTGGCGCCGAAGAATCGGCTGGCCCTGAAATGTCGGCTGGCCCGGAGGTGTCGGCTGGGCCGGAGGTGTCGGCTGGCGCTGAACTGTTGGCTGGCGTTGACCCGGGGCGGCAGCACTCGCCACGGCCGGCGGGCCCTCTTCCTCCACAAGCACCGTTTCAGCCAGGGGGCCCGGCTCCGCGGCGAGGCGATACGTGGTTGCTGCGTCGAGCTGCTCCTCTTCGGCACGGGGCTGAACGGGCTCTTCGCCGGAGGCAACCGCGGCGCCACCGCCAACCGCCGCCGCGAACGCGGAACACGTCGCAAATCTTTCTTCCGGCCGCATGGAGAGAGCCCGCATCACCGCATTGACAACGGTGCTCGAAGCGCCGGGGGCCAGCGGGCCCAGCGGCCTCGGAGAGTCCACCATTTTCTTGGCGAGGTAGGCGATCGGCGTTGGCTGCGGCGCGTGAGGAAATTCCCCGGACAGGCACCGATACACCACCACTCCGAGGGCGTACTGGTCATACGACGAATCGGCTTCCCCTGCCCCGTACTCGGGCGCCATGTACCCCGGTGAGCCCAATATCGTCCCGGATTGGGTGACCCTTGTGAACCCTTCCCCCCCGAGCGCCGTGGCAATGCCGAAATCCGCGACGAAGGCGTGTCCCTCGTCGTCGAAGAAAATATTGCCGGGCTTGATGTCACGGTGCAGGAAGCCCTTGCGGTGGATGAAATCCAGCGACTCGGCGACGGTTGGCAACCAATCCAGTACTTCTGCCACCGTAATGGTTCCGTCGCTCTCCTCGACCCGGTCGCTCAGACTACCGCCGCCGAGGTATTGAAGAACGGCGAACGGGCGCCCATCGAACTCGCCGCTGTCGAGGATCGTGACGATGTGCGGGTGCTCGAGGTCGATGAGCTGACCGATCTCCTGTCCGAAGCGTTGGCGGAATCCCGGCACGAGGAGGAACTCGTCGTGCGGGACCTTGATCGCCACCCGGCGCCCCGACAGTTGTTCATCGGTCGCCAGATACACGGAACCCATCCCACCGGAGCCCAGCAGCCCGCTGATGCGATACCGATCGCTCAGAACCTCGCCAACCAGAGTCGCTGGAGAGCTATCAGGATCGTCCATCGGCGCGTGGGGCGGCTGTTGAGTGGGAGCAACGGTTGAATCCTTAGTCTAGGCTCCGAGCCGCATTCAATGCGATGCCGTTCGGACGACGGCACCAGGGCGCCTGTTGCCAGCTGCCGTCAGCCCTGAGGTGATCCGTTCGGAGTGGTCGTTCGATCCGCCCCGAACACACGTTGCGCGACCCACATGCCCGTGACCATGGCGGGAACGAAGACCAACGCCTCGCTTCGAACAACCCCCAGATTCGCGAGTGCCGGCCCGGGGCAGAGCCCGGCGAGTCCCCAGCCGACACCGAACAGCACCGCCCCGACGATCAACCGGGCGTCGATCTCTCGGCTCGGCGCCCCCGGCTTCTCGCCGCCGAGAATCGGTTCGGTTCGCTTTTGCAGCAGCACGTTCCAGAGGGCGAACATCACCAGGCCGCCGCCCATCACGAGCGCCAGGCTCGGATCCCAGTTGCCGGTCAGGTCGAGGAATCCCTTCACCTTCGCCGGGTTGGTCATGCCCGAGATCGCCAGGCCGGCGCCGAACAGTGCGCCGGGGATCAGGAATACGAGTGCGCGCATCAGGCTCCTCGTCCGAATACGTGGTGCATCAGATACACCGTGACGATCGCCGTTCCCATGAACACGAGCGTCGCCACGATCGAGCGCAGGGAGCCGCGGCCGATGCCGCAGATGCCATGGCCGCTGGTGCATCCGCCGCCGACGCGCGTACCGATTCCTACCAGGAGCCCCGCGAACATGGCGAGGGGCAGCGCAGGCGCCAGGCTGAATGCTGCGGTGTCCGGGATCAGCCGAAACAGCAGCGCGGCGCCGGCGATCAGGCCGATGAGGAAGAAAACGCGCCACGCCGTATCGCCGCTCTCGGCGCAGAGGATTCGCGAGCAGAGGCCACTGATGCCCGGGATCTTGCCGTTGAGGGCGAGGGCCCAGGCGCTGGCGGTGCCGATCAGGATGCCGCCGAGGAGGGCGGTCCAGGGGGTGAAGTCGGTTATGGTCATCGGTGAAATTCGTGGTCCTGGAGTTACCCGCTTCAGTGGACAGTTCGACATTGGTCATCACGCAGCGGGACTGTGGCTCCTTTCGTAGCTGATCGGCGACTCATAGTCCAGCGATGCCGTGGAACGGGAGTGGAACATGAACCATCGCGCAACCCTCTTGCCGGGGCGCCGAGTCGCTGGCCACGTTGTTCCACGGATCGTGATCCTTGCTGTGGGGCTCGTATCGATTGCTTTGGTCGGGTGCCGGGTGTCGCCGGATACCGAAGATGCACCACCTCTCCCTGCGGAGCGACCCGCCAATATCTTGATGATCATGATCGACGACCTGGGCTGGACCGATTTGCACATCCAGGGCAACGAGCTACTCGAAACCCCGGTCATCGACCGGCTGGCCGCCGACGGCATGCGCTTCACCGACAGCTACGCGGCGGCGCCGGTATGCTCGCCGACCCGGGCGGCCATCATGACCGGGCAATCGCCTGCCCGGCTGGCGATCACCAACCACATCACCGGCGATCAGCGCCAGTTCGAGCCCGAGGGCGCCAACCTGCACGCCGCCGAGATGAGCAACCACCTGGCGCTCGAGTACGTGACCCTCGCCGAGCGACTCGGCGAGGCCGGCTACGCCAACGCCTTTCTCGGCAAGTGGCACATATCGGGGATCAACAGCGAAATCGAAACCGTGGAGCCCGGCCGGCGTCCCGAGCATCAGGGATTCGACATCAACATCGGCGGCACCAGCTTCGGGGGCCCACCCAGCTTCTTCGATCCCTACCGCAACCCGGCCATCGAGGATCGAGCGGAGGGCGAGTACCTGACCGACCGGCTCGCCGACGAGACGATCGCGTTCATCCGCGAGCACCGGGAAGGGCCCTTCTTCGTGGCGTTGTGGCCCTACACCGTGCACTGGCCCATGGAGGCCCCGCAGGAGCTGATCGAAAAGTACGAGGACCGCACCGGGCTGGTGAACACGCGCTACGGAGCGATGATCGAGGCGATGGATTCGGCCGTCGGCAGGATCCTGGAAGCCCTCGACACCCTGGACCTGGCCGACGACACGTTGGTGATCTTCACCTCCGACAACGGCGCCTACGGCAGTGTCACCGACCTGGCACCGCTACGCGGCGCCAAGGGCCACCTGTACGAGGGCGGCATCCGGGTGCCCTTGATCATCCGTTGGCCGGGTCGCGTCGAGCCCGGTACGATCTCCGACGTCCCGGTCATCAGCATGGACTTCTTTCCGACCATTCTGGAGGCGGCCGGCCTCGAGCCCGAGCCCGGCGAGCCGCTCGACGGCGAGAGCCTGATGCCCTTGTTGAGGCAGGATGGATCGCTGCAGCGCGAGGCGATCTTCTTTCATTATCCGAACTACGCTTTTCACGGCGCCAATCGCCTGGGCGGCGCGATCCGCCGGGGTGACTACAAGCTGATCGAGTTCTATGACGACGGATCCGTCGAGCTCTACGACCTGGCCAACGACATCGGCGAGCAGCGCGACGTCTCAGGACAGATGCCGCAGCGGGCCGCCGAGATGAAGGCCGAGCTCGACCGTTGGCTCGAGGCCTCCGGGGCCAAGATGCCCACGCCGGTCGGCTCCGAACGATAGGACGGCCCCACCGACGTTTGCGGATCCGACGTTAACGTCAACCACGCCACGAATCCTTTCGCCGGCTATCCGGTCCGGAGCGGTTGCATCCCGGATCTCTCAGTTTCGCCGGCTGCGGCCGGCCTCCCGGTAGCTTTCCAGGAGCGCGCTGAGCCGCTCGGCGATCTCGGGTCGCTCATCGATGACGTTTGTCTGCTCCCCGGGATCTTCCTGCAGGTTGTAGAGCTGTCCGGGGCGCTCGGGATCGTACGGGTCGTCGCTCGGCTCGACCCAGCCACCCGAGCCATCGGTGCCTTCGATCAGCTTCCAAGGGCCCTGCCGGATCGCGTACGAACCATTCTCCGAAAGCGAAACGATCGCCTCGCGAATCGGGGCGTCACGGTACTCGCCAAATAGGGCGGGCGAAATATCGTAGCTGTCGGGCCCTGCGTCATCCGCTAGCTCGACCCCGATGATCCCCGCCACCGTGCCCATGAGATCGGTCAGCTCGACGGGCTCATCGCTCACGGCTCCGGCTTCGATGCGGCCCGGCCATCGGGCAATGAACGGGACGCGGTGACCGCCTTCCCAGATGTGCGACTTGTAGCCCCGCAGGTCGCCGGCCGACTTGTGTCCGTTGGTCCCGATGCGCGGTCCGTTGTCGGAGGTGACGATCAGCAAGGTATCGTCGGCAACACCCATTCGATCCAGGGCTTCGACGACCTGACCGACCGCCCAGTCGACGACCACCACCATGTCGCCACGATCGCCGTCGCCGCTCACCCCTTGGGCGAAGGTGGGCGGCAGCCAGGGCGTGTGCGGCGACGACAGCGCCAGATAGACGAAAAACGGCCGATCGGGGCTATCGGACAGGCTGTCTTCCATGAACTCGATCGCCCTCGCAGTGAAGTCGAGGTCGACGGTCTCGAGCGAGAATCCCGGGGCAATCCAGCCGCGCCGCGGCCGCCGGTCGGCGTCTACGTCCGGATCGACGAAGACGTTGCGGTCGGGCAGCTCCGTGGGTCGGTCGTTTTCGATGTAGCAAAACGGTCCGTCGATTGTCGAGCAGGCGGCGGTGAAGTACGCATAGTCGAAGCCCAAGGCGGTCGGACCGCCCTGGATCGGCCGGGTGAAGTCGACGTTCATGCCCTCCGCGGGGTCGCCGTCCTGCCACGAACCCTGCCAGTGATCGGCGGCATTCGCCGCGGTGCCGACAAAACCGTTGGCCCGCACCCAGCCGACGCCGATGTGCCACTTGCCGATCATCGCGGTCGTGTAGCCGTTGTCGCGCAGGAACGAGGCGACGGTAGGGCGTCCCGGCTCGATCAGCGGCGGCGTGTAGCCGCCGACCACACCGCGCGTCAGCCAGGTCCGCCACGCGTAGCGACCGGTCAGGATGCCGTAGCGGGTCGGCGAGCAGACCGCCGACGGCGAGTGCGCGTCGGTGAAGCGGATCCCTTGGCTGGCCAGCGCATCGATGTTCGGCGTCGGGGTCAACGACTCGGGGTTGTAGACGCCGACGTCGCCGTAGCCCATATCGTCGGCGAGAATGTAGACGATGTGGGGCCGGTCGGGGGAGTCAGGGCGCGGCACACCCGACGTTCCGCAGCCGTAGGCGATGGCCACCAGCATCGAGCCCACGACCCACGGAATCCTCGGCAATCCGAACCTCCTGCGCCAAACGCCGCGCGCCCCGCCAGCCCCGGGGAGACTGACCCCACCCCGCTGGGTTGACCTACGCGCCTGCAGCATCGAGCGCCGCGAGCACACGCTCGTCTCGAAAGGGCGCGCGGCGAAGACGAACGCCGGTCGCATCGTAGATGGCGTTGGCGACCGCGGCGATCATCGGTTTGCAAATCGCCTCACCGGCCCCGTAGGGCGGCAGATCGGACCGATCCGGATCGGGGTCGCCGTTGACCAGCACGACGTCGATCTCGTCGGGCGTGTCGGTGTGCCTGAGGCTGGGATGAGACAACCAGTCCACGCTCGTGACCTTCTCGGTGTCGAACTGCACTTCCTCCCAGAGCGCCCGGCTCAGCGCGTGTAACATCCCGCACTCGATGGTGCGGCGCAGACCCTCCGGGTTGATGACCAATCCGCAGTCGTGCGCGCAGACGAGTCGCTTCACCCAGACGCGACCGGTCTCACGATTCACCTCGACCTCGGCAATCTCGGCGACGATCGTCTGGCTACGAAAAGCGTACGCGATCCCGCGTCCGGTCAGAATCGTTCCCGTTCTGCTTGGCTTCGGCGACGGCCGAGTATCCCAGCCATAGGCATCGGCAGCGGCGCGAACGACGGCGACCGAGCGCGCCCGTCTGAACGCATTGTCATCGTCGGTGCTTGAGGTGAGCAGGTTCAGCCGGAACTCGACGGCGTCGGCGTTCGCCGCGGCCGCCAGCTCGTCAATGAACGATTCGGAGGCGAAGGTGACCTGCGGCCCGTTGGGATCCCGCAGGTTGCCGGTTCGAAGCGGCGTTTCCCAGATCAAGGGAAGCCGGACAACCTGGGTCGTCGTGCGCCGGTTCGGGATGGCGTACATCTCGGACGGCGTCGCGGCGCGGCCCCTGCCCGGTGTCGGGCGCGCCGTCCCCATGAGTTGTGCGATCAAGACCGTGTCGGGATCGTTGTACCCGAGGTGGTTGTAGTCGGCACTCTGGGCGTCGTATTCCAACGCCACCACGTTGCCCTCGGCGTCCAGCCCTCCCCGTAGCTTGAACGTGAACGCCGGCCCCTTCGTGTCCCAGGCCGTTTCCTCGTCCCTCATCCACTGCACGCGAACCGGTCGGCCGAGCTCTTTCGCCAGGAATGCGGCCTCGAAGCCCGCATCGTCAGCGGCCGTGCGGCCGTACAGTTGGGGACCTTCCATCCAGACGACGCGCACCCGATCCCTGGGCATGCCGAGAAACTCGGCGATTCCGTTCCGCATGCCGTAAGACTTCATGTCGTTGGAATAGATCGTCATCTGATCGTTGGAGGGGTCGGCCAGAGCATGAGCCGGACCGAGGGCCGTGTGCCCTTGGAACGGGACATCGTATTCGGCCTCGATGACCTGTGCCGCGCCGGCGAGCGCCGCCTCGGGATTCCCCACCACGTCCGGACCGTCACTCGAGGTGGGCGTCGCGCTGCGCATGTACGCATACAACCCCTCAGACGTCGGAAACGGTGCCACCGGCGGTTTGTCCCAATCTGCCTGGAGCCGCCTGGCGGCGGTGATCGCCTGCTCTTCCCGCTCGCAGACCACCGCCACGTAGTTACCCCTGCTGACCACTCGGATGAATCCCGGCAGGTCGGCGACGGACGACTCGTCGATGCCGCGGAGTGTGGCGCCGGCGACCGGCGGCCTGACGTTGCGCGCATGAACCATCCCGGGCAACGTGACGTCCACCGCCCAGGTCAACGACCCGTCCACCTTCGGCGGAATGTCGTAGCGCTGCGGCGACTGGCCGACAATCCGGAGATCCTCAACCGGCTTGCCGGCCGCCACCCCTGAGATCGCGTTGACGTCGCGTCCCGTCAGCGTGACATTGAACCGCCGCGCGCCGATCAACTCCGCGTAGGTGACGCTCTTGGAGGGATCTGATTTCACCGCGATCACCGCGTCCCTGACGTCAAGCTGGCTGACCGGCACCGCGAAGCGCTCGGTAGCCATCTCCAGCAGGACGCGCCGCGCCTCGGCGGCGACACGCCGCATCGGCCAGCCGTCTCGCTGTATCGCATCAGATCCGCCCGAGCCGCCCTGATCGGGGGTGACGTCGGTGCTGCCCATGACGAGGCTGGTCTTGTCGAAGGCGATATCCAGCTCGTCGCACATCATCTGCCGAAATGCCGTTCCCGTGCCTTGACCACCGTCCGTCTTTCCGACGTAGAACGTCGCTGTGTTGTCGGCATGGATCGCGATCCAAGTATCGAGCTGCCTGAAGTCGGGGTCGGGATACGGGCCCGCCGCCTGGGCCAGCGCTGCTCCGCCGCCGGCCACTGCCGCGAGGGCATTGGTCCCCGTGACCGTCGCCGTGCTGAAGCTCACCACAAAAGCACCCGAAGTCTTGAGGAAGTCCCGCCGCGAGGTCAAAGGGTTACGGTTCTCCAATACATCTTCGATGGCTTTCGGAATGTTCGTGAAGGTTGTCATGCGACCACCTCCTCCGCGATCGCCGGTCGGCTGGCCGGCGCCCCTCGCGCCACCCGCTTGATCGCCTTCTGAACCCGGTAATAGGTCATGCACCGACACAGGCATCGGTCCATCCCCTCGCGAATCTCGGCATCCGTCGGATTCGGGTTTCGATCGAGCAGGGCCTTGGCGGTCATGATCTGCCCGTTCTGGCAGAAGCCGCACTGCGGAACCTGCTCGTCGATCCAGGCCTGTTGTACCGGATCCAGCACGCCGTCCTTGGCGAGGCCCTCGAGCGTCGTGATCTCGCCGCTGACCCGGGACGTCGTCGTGACACACGAGCGAGTGGCGACGCCGTCGATGATTACCGTGCACGCCCCACACTGGCCGAGTCCACAGCCGAAGCGCGGTCCCCGCAAGCCGAGATCATTGCGCAGGACATAGAGCAGCCGAGTCGACGGGTCAATGTCCAGCGTGTGCGTTGCACCGTTCACATGCAGCGTGACGTTGCTCATCGTCCATACTCCTCCGCCGGGTGTTTCATTGCTTTCCGGGCAGCGCCAGCCGGTACCGCTTCACCATGATCGCGCCGGCCCCGTCTGTTGCCCTCAAGGTTGTCCTGACCGCTCCGGCCCCGACTTTGTCTCAGGCAGCTCCGTCGCCTTCGGCCCCAGGTTTTCCATCCAACCTTTCAGCAGGTCGATCGGCAGCGGGAAGACTATGGTCGAGCTCCTTTCCGAGGCCACTTCGGTCAGCGTCTGAAAGTAACGTAGCTGGATGGCGAGCGGCTCCGTTGCCAGAACAGCGGCGGCCTCTCGTAGTTGAGCGCTGGCCAGGTACTCGCCCTCGGCGTGGATGATCTTGGCGCGCTTCTCGCGTTCCGCCTCGGCCTGCCGCGCGATCGCACGGATCATCTCCTGTGGCAGGTCGACGTGCTTGACTTCGACCATCGAGACCTTGACGCCCCAGGGACCGGTATGCGCGTCGAGGATGCCCTGCAGGTCGGCGTTCAGCCGGTCGCGCTCCGACAGCAGAGTGTCGAGCTCCACCTGTCCGAGCACCGACCGCAACGTCGTCTGGGCGAGCTGCGACGTAGCTTCCATGAAGTCTTCAACCTCGACGATCGCCTTCGTCGGATCCATGACGCGGAAGTAGAGCACCGCGTTGACCTTGACCGAAACGTTGTCGCGCGTGATGACGTCCTGGGACGGCACATCGAGCACGATCGTCCGCAACGACATACGCACCATTCGGTCGATCGGCCAGAACACCAGGATCAGTCCCGGCCCCTTGGGGGCAGGAAGAAGCCTGCCGAGCCGGAAGATCACACCACGCTCATACTCCTTCAGGACCTTGACGACGCTGACCACGTAGAGAATCACGATCGCAAAGGCCATCAACCAGGGCGTAAAAAGCATGCCTCAGCTCCTTGTCTCGGTCCCGGGCTCGCTCCTTGGCGAGCCGGAAACCGGCCGTACTTCGACGCTCAAACCGGACCCGACGTCGACGACTTCGACCGCGTCGCCGCGTCGAATAGTCGCCGTGGCGTGGGCCCGCCATAACTCTCCGTGCACGAACACCTGGCCGCGACCGTCGGGGCCGAAATCGCTGGTCGCCTCGCCGATCTCCGCTACCAGGCCGGCGCGCCCGGTGAGCACCTGGCTGCGTTGTGCTCGTACCGCCAGGTGCACCATCAGCGCCATCAAGGCGACGAAGACAACCGCCGTCGGAAGAACGAACCACAGCGAGAGGCGCATCTCCGGAATCGGCCCGCGAAAGAGCAGCATCGAGCCGAGCACGAAGCTGATCAGGCCGGCGAGGGTCAACAACCCGTACGAGATCATGTTGAGCTCCAGGATGATGAACACCACGCCCAGCACCAGCAGCGCGAGGCCGGCGTAACTGAAGGGAAGCTGCTGAAACGCCAGCAAGGCCAGCACAAGGCTGACCGCCCCGACGACACCCGGAAGCACCGCGCCCGGGTTTGAAAGCTCGAAGTAGAGTCCCGCGGCGCCGAGAAGCAGGAGGAAGTAGGCGATCTGCGGGTCGGCGATCGTCGACAGGATTCGCTGCCGCAGATTCATCTCCAGCTCCTGGACTACGGCATCGTCAAGATCGAGGGTCACCGGCCGTTCCTCGGAAGCCCGCACGACGCGGCCCGACAGTGCCTCGATCACGTCTTCCAAGTCGTCTGCGACGACATCGGCCAGGCCCAGCTCCAGGGCTTCGCTGGCGGCGAACGAGCGCCCCTCGGTGACCGCTTCCACCGCGACGTCGACGGGCCGACCGCGGCGCTCGGCGATGCTGCGGGCGTAGGCGGCGGCGTCCTGAACGACCTTCGCGTGCATGGTCTCTTCCATCTCGGCACCGCCCACCAACACCGGCGTCGCCGCTCCCATGTTGGTACCGCTGGCCATCGCCACGACGTCGGCGGACAGGGCAATCATGAAGCCTGCCGAGGCGGCCCGCGCCCCCGACGGCGCGACGTAGACCGCGGTCGGGATCTCGCTGGCGAGAAACGCCTGGATGATGTCGCGCATGGCGACGTCGAGGCCGCCGGGGGTATCGAGACGCAGCACGAACAACGCCGCCTCCTGCTCCTGCGCCGCTTGCAGCGATTCGATGATGAACTCGGCCGTCACCGGCGTGATCGCGTCCCCCTCGATCGTGCAGACGAGAATCAGGCCCCGCTGCGGTGCGGCCAGTGAAACCCCGGCCAGCCCGGCGGCCAGCACCGCTACCAGACCCGCTACGATCGCCGCTCTCTTGCACATGACGTCCCTATTGTGCACCGGGGAGGCAAAAACTTCGCGGCGAGTGCCTCACCTCACCTTGTGGCCCTTCTCCTCCAGCGTGGTCCGCGGGAAGAGTATCTTTACCTCGATCGCCGGCAGGGGGCGGGAAAGGACAGCGGGGCCGATGTTGACGAGAGCTACCCGGACCGCGAAGACGCTTACCGTTCAGGGGGTCGAGGTACCCACCTTCCTCTACGGAACCGCCTGGAAGGAGGATCGTACCGAGGCGCTGGTCGAGAAGGCGCTGGCATCGGGCTTCAGGGGGATCGACACCGCCAACCAGCGGACGCACTACAACGAGGCGGGAGTCGGGGCGGCGCTGGAGAAGACCTCGAGGCAAGGGAAGGGCCTCGGCGCAGGTATCACCTCGTGTGATGCGCCCTTCTTGCAGACGAAGTACACCTACGTGGAGGGGCAAGATGATCGCCTGCCCTACGACCCCGGCGCAGACTACCCGACCCAAGTGCGCCAGTCCTTCGAGAGCTCCCTCGAGCACCTCGGCGTCGAGCGCCTCGACAGCTATCTCCTCCACGGGCCACGCACCCGAATCGGGCTCGACGAGAGCGACCGCGAGGTTTGGCG
>SMVB01015199.1_pt1 | contig 17170 bp, 17 predicted proteins | sample 2456461 | NCBI WGS metagenome assembly SMVB01 (sample SAMN11095934, study PRJNA526329) | marine sediment metagenome | biome: Marine sediment; feature: Surficial sediment; material: Deep marine sediment; isolation source: Hadal surficial sediment | place: Pacific Ocean | collected 2014-05 | depth...
CGGCAACCAGATCGTGGTGGCGGCCGGCGCGCAGCTCCGCGGCGGTGACCGGTCCCGCGCCGCGCCGCGCCGCCACCTCGCGGGCCAGCACCCGGCTGACCGCATAGCGCCGCCCAGTGCCTTGAAGCTGCCCAGTCCGAAGCGGCCACCCTCGTCCTTGTACCAGATTTCGGCCACGCCGGCGGCCGCAGCCAAGCCGGAAAGGCGGTGCAGCGGGGTCGGCGCGTAACCGGGCCAGCCCGAAATTTCGCGTCGCGCCGATTCGAAGCCCTCGGCGTTCAGGATCGCCTGCAGCGCCGGGCCATAGGGGGTCTCTGGCGTCGCATTGGGATTGTGAACCTGACCAATCGGAAATGGTCGGATGGTGCCGCTCATCGCGTATCCCTTGGGCTGGCGAATTTCGATCTTGGGTACGCGTCCGCTACACAAGGCACAAGCGTTTCACACCGTATTACTTCCTGTTAGTGATGGGGCGGCATATGGGGAGTTCTCTACATGTCCTCTTCGTCTTCGGAGCCGGCGGCGACCGGGTCGCGGGTCATCGTCATCGGCGCCGGTATCGTCGGGACCTGCTGTGCGCTGGAGCTGCGCAAGAAGGGCTTCGACGTGACCCTGGTCGATCCGGTGCCGCCGGGCGAGTCATGTTCATTCGGCAACGCCGGGGTGCTGGCATCCTGGGCCTGCGTGCCGGAGTCGCTGCCGGGCACCCTGACCAAGGTGCCGCGCTGGCTGTTCGATCCCGAGGGGCCTCTGTCGATCCGGACCGCCTACCTGCCGCGGCTCGCGCCTTGGCTGCTGCGTTTCCTGCGCGCCGGTCAAGCGGCACGCATTCCGGCGATCGCAGATGCCTTGATCGCCATCAACGGCCCCACGGTCGCGCTATATAAAGAGCTTGCCAAGGAAGCGGGCGCGCCGGAGCTGGTCCGCGAGTGCGACCATCTGCAAGTCTCCCGCGACCCCGATTTCTTCGACCTCGACGAGATCGGGTGGCGCCTGCGGCGGGACCGCGGCGCGACCCTGACCCCGCTTACCGGGGACGAGATTCGGGAGATCGAGCCGGAGATCGCGCCGGCCTACAAATCGGGAGTCATGGTCGCGTCTCAGGGCTACACCACAAATCCAGAGCGCCTGGTCAAGGCCCTGGCCGAATACTTCCAGCGCCTGGGCGGCAAACTGCGACAGACTGAGGTGCGGGGCTTGCGGACAGGACCTTCGGAGGTGTGGCTGGAGACCGATTCGGGAGAGATGCGCACGGCTTCCCTGGTGATTGCGGCCGGCGCCTGGTCGGCGCGGCTGGCCGCCCAAATCGGCGTCAAGATACCGCTCGAGACCGAGCGCGGCTACCACGTGACCTTTGCCGAGCCGGGCATTGCGCCCAAGGTCACCGTGACCGAGGCGGCACGCATGTTCATCGCCACCCCCATGGAGCCGGGTTTGCGGGCCGCGGGCACTGTCGAGTTCGCCGGCATCGAGGCGGCGCCGGACTGGCGCCGGGCGCAGGTATTGGGGCGGATGGTCAAGGAGCTGTTCCCGCGACTCGATACCGCCCGGCCCAGCGAGTGGATGGGCCGGCGTCCGTCGCTGCCAGATACCCTGCCGGTCATCGGCCCGGCGCCCACGGCAAGCAACGTGTTCTTCGCCTTTGGCCACGGTCACACCGGGCTCACAGCAGCACCCATGACCGCGCGCATCGTGGCCGGGATGGTGGCGAACGCGCCGGTCAACCTGGATGTGCAGCCCTACCGGGCCACCCGATTCTGATCGCTGATTTTATACCGTCGCAGATTGGGGCGCGGCGGTGCCCGATCCGGCGGTCGCCTCGACATCGTCTGGCTGCGTGCGCAGCATGTAACCGCGGCCCCAGACGGTCTCAATGTAATTCTTGCCGCCCGAGGCCTCGGTCAGTTTCTTGCGCAGCTTGCAAACGAAGACATCGATGATTTTGGTCTCCGGCTCGTCGCGTCCGGCATAGAGGTGGTCGAGGAAGGCCTCCTTGCTGAGCACCACGCCCTGGCGCTGGCACAGCAGCTCGAGAATGCTGTACTCCTTCGGGGTTACGTAGACGCGTTTACCGCCGATCTCGACCAGTTGGGTGTCGAAGTTGACTGTCATGTCGCCGGACCGGACCACCGTATCGTCGTGACTTCTAAAGCGCCGCCGCACCGCCTCGATCCGGGCCAGGAGTTCGCGATTGTCGAAGGGTTTGATCAGATAGTCGTCGGCGCCGATGCTAAGCCCCTTACTCTTGTGAGCGACGTCGTCCAACCCGGAAAGGATCAGCACCGGCACACTGACGTGGTTGGCGCGCAGCCGGCGCAGCACCTCCATTCCGTCTATGTCCGGCAACATCAGATCGAGCAGGATGACGTCGTAGTCGTAGAGCCCGGCTGCGGTCAGACCGTCTTCGCCCAAGCATTTGATGTCGCAGGTGTGGTCCTTGGTCTTGAGCATTGACGCGATGCTCTCCGCGGTGCCTTGGTCGTCCTCGATCAACAGTACCCACATAACTCGACGTTTCTTTCTAGATTCGGCCCGCGACGTTTGCGTTGATTTCCCAGAGACCTGGTAATCGAGACAAGAGTGCCGCCGGTGCCATCAGGTGGCGGGCGCCAGCTTGGTATCGTCGCGATTTTTGGTGCGCCACCCCTCGCCGGCGGCGACCATGCAGGAGGTGCCATTCGGCATTGAGACGATGATGGTCCAGGTATTGCCGTCGCCGGTGGTCAGGACTTCGACCAGACCGCCCTTATTGGTGACCCCAAGGGCCACCGGGGCCTCGCCGTACTTCTTGGCCAGGTGCCCGAGCACGTCGGTGCGCGGGCTGCAAGGCGCCTGCGCCGCCGCTTGCGCCGCCGTCTCGATCGAGCCCAGTGTCAAGGCGGGAACCAGTGCCAAACCCAGATAGGCTGCCATCCACTTAATTTGCATCGAACTATCTTCCCATTGATGGTGTTACACTCGACAGTCGGCATGGCGACCGTCTCATCCACCATGGTTAACCGGATAAATTAATATTCTTTACCGCCGCCCACTGTTTTTTGTATTGCTTTGTAACCGAGCAGCGGATTTTGCCCCTGGGAGGTGAATCGCGTATCATTGCACCGATTTCCGGCCCGGACAGGGTGTTGTCGAGATGAATGAGACCAAGCGACCGGCCAGGCATATCGTGCTGACCTCCCATCCCCGCGATGGCGAGCGGCGTTTGCCGATTACCTGGGGCGCGGCCGACCCGCGGGCGCGCGGACCGGTGATCGGCAGCTTGACAGACCCGGGCCAACGCAACGTGATCGGGGCGCATTCCGGCTCCTATGCCCTCTACCGGGCACTGGCGATCGCGGCGGGGAGCCTTTCGCCCCTGCACAGGCCGGACCTCACCGACACCGCCCCACCCGTGGAACTGGGGCCCCATCCTCAGTGGTCGGACCCGGAGAAAATCGTTGCCCTCGATCCCTTTGGCCATCTGGCCGGCGAGGTGTTCAAGGACCTGATCGCGGACGGCATCGACATCCGCCCGACCATTGCGGTCGCCAAGGCGCGGCTCACGGTCCCCGAATTCAAGGAGGAGATGCGCGCCGGCCGGCTCGAGCCCGACGGCAAGGTCGTATTGGAAAGTGGTGAAATCAACTGCATCAAAGTGGCGATCGAGCCGGTCTGGTACCTGCCCGGCGTGGCGCAACGCTGCGGGACCAACGAGCAGGACCTTAGGCGCGCGCTGTTCGAGCACACCGGCGGCATGTTCCCGGAATTGGTGACCCGTCCGGACTTGCAGGTCTTCCTGCCGCCCATCGGCGGCGTCACCGCCTATATCTTCGGCGATGTTTCGGCGATCGCGGACCCGAACCGCAAACTGGCCTGCCGGGTCCATGACGAGTGCAATGGCTCGGACGTCTTCGGCTCCGACATCTGTACCTGCCGCCCCTACCTGGTCCATGGCATCGACATCTGCGTGCGCGCCGCCCAGGAAGGCGGAGCCGGCTTGATCGTCTATAACCGCAAGGAGGGACGGGCGCTCGGCGAAGTCACCAAATTCCTGGTCTACAACGCGCGCAAACGCCAATCCGGCGGTGACACCGCGGACGCCTATTTCGAACGCACGGAATGCGTCGCCGGGGTCCAAGACGTGCGCTTCCAGGAGTTGATGTCCGACACCCTGCAGTGGCTTGGCGTCACCCGCATCGACCGCTTCGTGTCCATGAGCAACATGAAATACGACGCCCTGGTGCGCCAAGGCATCGAGATCGTCGAGCGTGTGCCGATCCCCGACGATCTGATCCCGGAGGACGCCCGGGTCGAGATGGAGGCCAAGAAGGCGGCCGGCTACTTCTCCGAGGAGCCCATGCCCGACGCGGCCGGCCTGGCCGAGACCAAAGGGCGCAGCTTGCCGGAATATTGAACATGCCGGACTTGAGCGATCCGGTTGCGGCGGTCGCTTGGCTGCGTTCTCCGGCAGCGATTCGCGAACGTTGCGGGATCGTTCTGGCGGCGGCGCGGGACGACCGGTTGGACCACTTCGCGTATCTCCCAGAACGCCTCGATCCCACGGCCGCCTATGTCGCCGAGACCATCGCCGAAAACTATCCCGCTCTTGAGGTCCCCACGCACAGCCGCTGGCGCCACTTCGCGGTCGGCGGGCACGACCGCTGGGCCGGGTTGGCGGCACAGCTCGATGGGCTTTCCCGCGAGGAGGTGGGGCGCATCCGCTTCGATCTCGCGGTCACTTCGGTATTGCTGGACGCCGGCGCCGGTGCTGACTGGTGCTACCGGGAGCCGTCCACGGGGGTGACCTATAGGCGTTCGGAGGGACTCGCGGTGGCGAGTTTCGATCTCTTCCTAAGTGGGGCGTTTTCCGCCGACCGCGCGCGGCCGCTGCGTGCGGACGCCACCGGGCTCGCCGGGATGACCGAAGCGCGCCTGGCCGCAGCCTTCCAGGCCGGGCCGGACAATCCCCTGGTCGGACTCGACGGCCGGGCAGCTTTGCTGCGCGCGCTCGGCGCGGCGCTCGAAGCGGCGCCGGTGCTGTTCGGCGTAGAGGCGCCACGGGTCGGCGCCTTGTTCGACTATCTGGCCCGAGGCGCGGGCCCGGATGGCGTCGATGCCGCGGCGATCCTCGGGGCGGTGCTGGCGGGACTGGGGCCGATCTGGCCCGGGCGGATCGGGTTGGGTGACGTCAATCTAGGCGATGTTTGGCGCCATCCGGTTGCCGCCACTGGCGATCTTACCGACGGTTTGGTGCCATTCCACAAGCTGTCGCAATGGCTGACCTACTCGCTGATGGAACCGCTGGAGGACGCCGGGCTCCCGGTGACGGGGATTGCGGCGCTGACCGGCCTGCCGGAGTACCGCAACGGCGGTCTTTTGGTCGATCTCGGCGTGCTTGAGCCCAAGCATTCGGGCGTCTTCGGTGAGATCCACGAAGTTGGTTCCGCGGTCGTGGTGGAGTGGCGTGCGCTGACCGTCGCGTTGCTCGACGAGCTGGCGCCCTTGGTGCGTGCGCGTCTGGGTAAGACCGTGGCGGAGTGGCCGCTACCCATGGTGCTCGAAGGCGGCACTTGGAGCGCCGGTCGCCGCATCGCACGGGAACGGCGCCCCGGCGGCGGTCCGCCGATCGCGGTGGCCAGCGACGGTACGGTGTTTTAGAGTTGAATGAGTCACATGAGGTGAAGAGGAAGTGTCAGTTTATGAGTGACGCTTATGCAACAGGGAGGGGAACCTGACAATGAATACTCTTCATTTGCGCTCCAGTCTAATCGCAGTTTGGCTCATTGCGGTTGCTGCATGTGTACTTCTTTACGGAGCTCCGGCAACCGCTGAAACCTCGCTTGAACGCGGCACCTACCTGATGAGGTCAATTGTCGCTTGCGGCAATTGTCACACGCCGAAAGGCCCGACGGGAGAACTTCCCGGTATGGAGTTGGCCGGTTTGCCCAACCTTGAGGTCACCCCGGTTTTCACGGCCAACGCGCCGAACATTACCCCCGACAAAGAAACCGGCATCGGCAGTTGGACCGATGCCCAGATCGCCACGGCGATCCGCGAAGGAAAGCGCCCGGACGGCTCTATCATCGGACCGCCCATGCCAATCGGCCTTTACCGCGGATTGTCCGACACTGACGTCAATGCCATCGTCGCCTATCTGAAAACGGTTAAACCTGTAAAAATCAGAATTCCGAAATCGGTTTATAGAATGCCCCTGCCGCCATCTTACGGGCCGCCGGTCAGCCATGTTGCCGACACGCCCAAAAGCGACAAGGTCAGCTATGGCGCTTATCTTGCCGGTCCGGCGGGCCACTGTATCGAATGTCACTCGCCTATGGGCGAGCGTGGCCCCGATACAGATGGCCGCCTTGGCGCAGGGGGATTTGAGTTTCACGGACCCTGGGGTGTCAGTGTATCATCCAACATCACACCGACCGGCCTAAAAAACCGCAGCGACGCCGAGATTAAAAAGATGATCACCACAGGTATCCGCCCGGACGGCAGCCCCATGATGCCGCCCATGGCCTTCTCCTATTATGCGAACATCAAACCAACCGATCTTGATGCTATCGTCGCCTACCTGCGCACCTTGCCGCCAAAATAAGGAAAAACAGCGTTGCCAGCCACCACAGGGGCCCGATCTTGCCCGCACCGCTGATTAGCATTGCGTAATCCGGCGCGGAGCCGGCAACAGGTTATCAAGGGGGGATACATGTCCGAGAACGTGACCGTCGTCGATCATCCGCTGGTGCAGCACAAGCTCGCATTGATGCGGCGCAAGCAGACCACCACGGCGGAGTTTCGTCAGCTTCTGCGCGAAATCTCGCTTCTGCTGGGCTACGAGGTGACCCGGGACCTGCCGCTGACCACGGTCGAGATCGAAACTCCGATCGCCAAGATGACCGCGCCCCGGCTCGAAGGTAAAAAGATGGTTCTGATCTCGATCCTGCGCGCCGGCAACGGCCTGCTCGACGGCATGCTCGACTTGATTCCCCCGGCGCGGGTCGGGCATGTCGGACTGTACCGCGATCCCCAGACCCTGGTCGCGGTAGAGTACTACTTCAAGGTGCCGCGTGACTTGAGCGACCGTCTGGTGATTGTGGTCGATCCCATGCTGGCGACCGGAAACTCGGCAATCGCTGCAGTCGACCGGATCAAGCAAGAGGGCGCGACCAACATCAAGTTCGTTTGCCTGTTGGCCGCGCCCGAGGGAATCCAGGCGTTCGGCGAGGCCCATCCCGACGTGCACATCTACACTGGCGCCATCGACGACCACCTGAACGACCACGGCTACATCGTGCCCGGCCTCGGCGATGCCGGCGACCGCCTCTACGGCACCAAATAGGCATTAGCGGAGGAGCGGGCCATGCCGATCATCGAGGCGACCGAAGAACACCGCCGCCTGATGCGCCGCGCCTATGCGGAGGCCAAGGCCGGCTTCGAGGAGGGCGGACTGCCGATCGGTGCGATCCTGGTGGAGGGCGGCGAGGTGGCCGGCGCCGGCCACAATCGGCGCGTCCAGGACGGCGACCCCATCGCGCACGGCGAAATGGACTGCCTGCGCCGCGCCGGCCGGCGGCGGCACTACAATGCGACCACGCTCTACACCACGCTCAGCCCCTGCATGATGTGCGCCGGGACCATCGTCCAGTTCGGCATTCCCCGGGTCATCGTCGGCGAGGACCGGAACTTCGACGGCAACATCGGATTCCTGGCCGAGCGCGGCATCGAGGTCGCATTGCTCCAGGATCCAGACTGCATCGAGATCATGGGCCGCTTTATCCGCGAGCACCCGGAGATCTGGAACGAGGACATCTCCGAGGACGGATAACAAGCATCCACACGAGGTCGGTGCCGTTATTGCGTGTGGCCGTAGTTCGCCGGCCCTATCCTCGCAGCGCGGCCCTGGTCGTGTTCGAGAAAAAGCCCGGCCGTGTTTTGAACAAGACCTGGAAAATCGGCGGCGATGACATGTTGTGCCGCACCGTCGGCAAAAGGAACAAGGAAACCTGCGCCAAGATCGCCGCGCTCGGCGGTAACGCAATTAAGTTCCTTAAGCCCGACGGCAACACGCGCTTCGAAGCGGCCTTGCTCGAGGGCAAACAACTGCCGAAGTGAGCGCTCGCGCGAATCCGCAACTAATCATGGACCCCATCCCGTTACCCCGCAGAACTCGACACTTGCCGCCACAGACTCCCGCGAGAGCGGTTTGGTCCGTTGACCCGCAGCGGAAGTGCGGCGAACGTCCATAGCTAAGCTCAGCTAGGTTGATGGGCCATCGAGCACGCTTCGCACCGCTCGGGCGAGGTCTGCCCTACGGAATGGTTTCTGCAATAGCTTTGCATCAGCGTCTAGGCGGCCGTGATGCATGATCGCATCCTCGGTATAGCCAGACATATACAGCACCTGGATCCCCGGAACGCGCCGCGCGATCTCGGTGGCCAACTCGCGCCCGTTCATGTGGCCGGGCAGCACCACGTCGGTCAGCAGGAGATTGACCCGCGTTGTCGTTCCCAGTTCCGCCAGCGCCGCAGCCCCTGTGGCCGCCTCCATGATCTGGTAGCCGAGTTTACTCAGCAGCGCGACCGCCAGGGTGCGCACGTCCGGGTCATCCTCCACCACCAACACGGTCTCGCCTTGGGCGACCGGCACCTCGTCCATCGCCGGCTTCCGCTCGACATCCCCCGCCCCGGCGGAACGCGGCAGGTAGATTTTGATCGTCGTGCCTTCGCCCTCCTCGCTGTAGACCGTTACATGCCCGCCCGACTGCTTGACGAAGCCGTAGACCATGGAAAGGCCGAGCCCGCTGCCGTGGCCGACCTCCTTGGTGGTGAAGAACGGCTCGAAGACATGCTCCCGAACCTCCGGCGGCATCCCGGTTCCGGTGTCGGTCACGGCCAGCATGACATACTGACCCGGCGTCACGTCCGCCTGGGCCGCGGCATAGTCGTCGTCGAGCCGGGCATTGGCGGTCTCGATAGTCAACTTGCCGCCATCCGGCATCGCATCGCGGGCATTGATCGCGAGATTGACAAGTGCGTTCTCGAGCTGGGCCGGATCGACCTCGCAGTTCCAAAGGCCGGCGGCGGTAACTGTTTCGATGTCAATGTGCTCCTCCAGGGTGCGTTGCAGCAGCCCGGTGGTGTCCGCAATCAAACCGTTGACGTTGATGATCTCCGGGCTCAACACCTGTTTGCGCGAGAAGGCCAACAGGCGCTGGGTCAGATCCGCAGCGCGCTTGGTCGCGCGGAATACCGCGGCGAGCTGCGGGTTGCCTTCGCCGAGCTCATCTTCCAGCAGCTCAGCGTTGCCCCAGATCACCGCCAGCATGTTGTTGAAATCGTGCGCCACGCCGGCTGTAAGCTGGCCAACGGCTTCCATCTTCTGGGCCTGGCGGAGTTGACCTTCGGCTCGTATCTTCTCAGTGACGTCTTGGACCAACGCGAAAAAACCCTGCACCTCTCCTTTATCGTTGAAGTGTGGCACGTAGACGATTGCAAGGACCCGTGCAACTCCGTTGGGAAAATTTCTGTTTAGCTCGAAGTGCTGCTCCTTCCCCGAAGCAGCCGCTTCGAGATAGGGTCTAATCTGGTCGTGAACCTCCGGGCCTACGATCTCGCCTACCGTGCGCCCAAGGATCTCATCCGCGGGACGGTCGTACCACTCCGTTAGCGTCCGGTTGACGAAACGATACCGATGTTCATTGTCCAAATAGCAAATCACGGCGGGGAGGTAATCGGTGATCAGGCGGAGGTGGTCACGGCTCTCGCGCAGCGCCATCTCGGTACGCTCGCGCTCGGATATGGAGTCTCGCAATCCCCTGTTCAGGTTAACAAGCGAGTGATAGCGCCACCATGCCATGGCGATCAGCACGAATACCGCCAACGCTCCCATCGCCACTATGACGCGTGACACCGTCCAAAATGGCTGTGCGGCGCCATACCACTTCAAATAGATCGCCTGGTAGGCCGGCGTGCCGACAAATTCGTTCACCGCCTGGTTTAGCGCCGCCAGTAGCTCCGTCTCGCCCATTTGCACGCGGATACCGCGCTTTACCTCCCGCAGCGGTGGACCCACGACCTCGATACGGTCCGCGATCCCGACTTTCCGGGCCAAGTTCAGGAGCACGGGTTGTGGAAAGACCATGGCGTCGATATGGCCGGCGACCAAGCTGAACAGAGCGGTCTCGGCGTCTCGGTAGACCACCAGTTCGAGGTCGTCCCGGTCCCGCATGAGCCTTTGACCAATGTTGAACTCGACCACGCCGACCTTAAGGCCCTGGAGGTCGTCCGCACCTCTTATTTTGGGGGCGCCCTCACGAGCAAAAATGGAGACGACGAAGGTCTCGACCGGTGCGGTGAACGCAAATTTGGCCGCGCGGTCGGGCGTGATGCCGCTGTTGGGGATGATATCGATGTGGCCGGCATTCATCGCCTCGCTCACCTCGGCGAAGCTGTCCATGACCCGATAGCCCACGCGCAAGCCGGCACGGGCCGCGATTTCCTCCATGATATCGATGGCAAAACCGGTCGGGTTGCCGTTGTCATCGAGGCTGTATTGCGGTGGCCACGACCGTGGGATACCTGCAAGAACTTCGCGCAGCTCTTGTGGCGCGCCGTTTGTCGGGGTCGCCATCGCAAACAACAAAACACAACAAGACAGGAACGACTTGACCCACCGATTATCCACGTAAATCCTCCGATTGTCCGCCGACTGCAAATAAACCGAGGGAAAATTCATTCTGGCAAAAACCCTCTTGAACGTAACGGAAAATTCTTTGACGACTCGTTAAGTATGCTTAACGAAAAGGGGGCTTCACAACCTATAGAACGTGGGTTGGACAACGCGAGAACAGCGTCGGCAAGAAATGACCGATTCTGGCTTTTATTGCTGGTTCCGACAGACCCTCCAACATGTCCGGTGTTGACCCAAAAATGCGATATCGGCAAGTCGCCGCTGACTCAATCCTCGTTTGTGAGGACTCGCCCTAGCCGGCCAGGATTTCCAGTGCCTCGGCATGGCGTGCCGGGTCGCCGGCGGCGAGGATGCGGTCGCCTGAGTCGAGCGTCAAGGTATTGCCGCTCCAGTCGGTTATCCTGCCGCCGGCACCCTCGATGACCGGCACCAGTGCCAGGTAGTCGTAGGGGTCGAAGGTCACGTCCAAGGCGAGGTCGGTGCGGCCTGCGGCGAGTTGCCCGTAGGCCAAGCAAGAGCCGCCGTAGACGGTCCAACGGACCGCGGCCTTGAGCCGGTCGAACGCCGGGCGGGTGGCGGCGGTGTAGAAGTCGGGATTGCTGTTCGAAATAAGGGCCTGGGAGAGCGCCGGGCAGGCCCGCGTGCGTACCTGAGTCCCGTTCAGGGTGCTGGGCTGGCCTCGGCAGCCGAGCCAGCGTTGCTCGGTCGCCGGCATGTCGATCACGCCGATGAGCGGCGCGCCGTGGTGCAGCAGGGCGATCAAGGTGCCGAACACCGGAATTCCGGCGAGGTAGGGCAGGGTGCCGTCGATCGGGTCCAGCGCCCAGACCAGCTCGCGGTCCGGCGCCGTCGCACCATGCTCCTCGCCGACGATACCGTGCTCCGGGTAGCGCGCTTCGATCATCTCCCGGAGCCGCGATTCGACCGCCCGATCGACGGCGGTGACCGGGCTGCCGTCGCCCTTGGAATCGGCCGCCACCGGCTGCCCGATGGTGGTGCGCAGATGTGCGCGGCTGGCATCCGCCAGTTGGCCGGCGAAGTCGGCAAACTCAGCGAGGTTTGTAGCAGTCATCGTCAACGGCTCGAATTATCAGTGGGTCAGAATCTGTCTGAGAAAGTCCTTGGTCCGCTCGTTCCTCGGGTTATCGAAGAACTCATCCGGCGTATTCGATTCGACGATCTCGCCCTGGTCCATGAACACCACCATATCGGCGACCTTGCGCGCGAAGCCCATCTCGTGGGTGACCACGATCATGGTCATGCCTTCCTGCGCCAAATCGGTCATGACGTCGAGCACTTCGCTGATCATTTCGGGATCGAGCGCCGAGGTCGGTTCGTCGAACAGCATGATCTTGGGGTTCATGCAGAGCGCGCGTGCAATGGCGACCCGTTGCTGCTGACCGCCGGAGAGCTGGCTCGGATACTTGTCGGCCTGCTCCGGGATTTTCACCCGCTCGAGGTACCGCATGGCTGTCTCATGGGCCTCGGCCTTCGAGGCCTTGCGCACCAATCGGGGCGCCAGCATGAGATTCTTCACGATGGTCAGATGGGGAAACAGATTGAAGCTCTGAAACACCATACCGACTTCGCTGCGCACCGCATCGATATCCTTCACCGCAGAGGTCAACTCGTGGCCATTCACGACAATCGTGCCGTTGTTGTGTTCCTCGAGCCGGTTGATGCAGCGGATCAAGGTCGATTTGCCGGAACCGGAGGGGCCGCAAACAACGATCCGTTCGCCCTTCTTTACCGACAGAGTGATATTCTTGAGGGCCTGAAAATCACCGAAAAATTTATCGACGTTCTCAAGCTGGATAATATTTTCACTCATATCAAACCTCGCTTCTGACATGCCGGCTCAAGCGTTTTTCGACCACGCCGAAAATTCTCTGAATTATCCACGTCAAGATCAGATAGATGAACATCAGCGATATAAAGACCTCGTAGGGCGCATAGGTCTCGGCCACGATGGTTCGTGCGATGCCCGTCATATCGAGCAGCGTGATCGTGCTGACCAGGGCGGTAGATTTCATCAGGCTAATGACGTCGTTGCTGTAGGCCGGAAGACACAGACGGATCGCAATGGGCGCGGTAATATAAATAAACCGTTGCCGTACGGAGAGCCCCAGCGCCGCGGCGGCCTCTGTCAGGCCACGGTTCACACCTAAGACACCGCCGCGCAGTATTTCCGACACGTAGGCACCGGTATTCAGTGTCAGGGCGACGATTGCACAGCCGTATGGCTCTCGAAAAATAGGCCATAATATAGATTCGCGGACGAAATCGAGTTGCGGCAGACCGTGGTAAATGATGAATATCTGCACCAGTATGGGAGTGCCGCGGAAGATATAGATGTACACCATCGTCGGTGCGACGAGATACCACCGGCCGCTTATCCGCATCAGCAACAAGATAATGGCAAGCGTCAGACCCAAAACCGCCGACTCGAACAGCAGCTCTATGGTCAGACCTATTCCCTCGAGCATTTTGGGAATGCTTTCGACGATGAGGTCGCAATCGAAGAGGGGGCAATTGAGACTCATCGCGCCACCTCCAGATGCTTGTTGGCATACTTTTCAAGCACCATGACCGACAAGGTGATGATCGTTGAAAATCCTAAATAGATCCCGCCGACCACGATATACATGGTAAACGGCTTGCCGGTCGTGCCGATGGCCTGTTCGGCGACAAACAGGGTTTCTTCCAGACCGATGACGGCAATGAGCGCGGTGTCCTTGATCAGGGACAGCATGTGATTGCCGAACGGCGGTAGCGCGAGCCGCCACATCGCCGGAATGCGCACATACATGAAGGTTTTCAAGTTCGAGAGGCCGAGGGCCCGGGCGGCCTCGACCTGCCCCGGATCGACGCCGAGAAACGCGCCACGAAAGGTTTCCGTTGCATAGGAGCCGACGATCAAGGCGATCGCCAATGACCCGGCCCAGAACGGCGGGATATCCACAAACTTGATTTCCGGATCGAAGACCTGCGCAATCGCCGTCAAGGCTACCGCCGAACCGAAGTAAAACAGCAAAAGAACCAGAATCTCGGGTGTGCCGCGAAAGACGATCGTGTAGGCGTTGGCGATCGATTTTGCGACCGGATTACCCGACAGCTTCGCGCCGGCCCCGATCAGTCCAAAAAGGACGGTCAAAAATATGGCAACGATAAACAGTTCGACGACGACGAGTGAGCCCCAGAAAAAATCGTCCCACCAACCGGTTACTGCTTCCACGTCCGCTCACCCCATCCCGTTCTCTCTGCGTAAATCGGCGTCTCTTTTAAATTCGAAAACGAAAAGGTCAAAAAAGCCGCGGTGGGGGCCGATACGGCGCTCCCACCGCGGACAGGAAATACGACCTACTGGATAGTCATCGATTTTTATTTGTGGATGGCGAAGGGGAAATACTTCAGAGCATACCGCTCCAGCGAGCCATCGTCGGTCAGGGTCTTCAGGGCGCCATTCAGACGGGCTTTCAGAGCATCGTTGCCCTGGCGAAGGCCAATGCCGACGCCAATGCCGAAGTATTTGCGCTCGTCGATCTGCGGGCTGACGAATTCAAAACCCGCGCCGTCCTCTTTGCTGAGGAACCTGAGGTGGGCTTTCATGGGATTGGTCATGATCATATCGGTCCGGCCATTCACCAGATCGAGATAGAGCGCCTCATTGGTGTCGTACAAAAGCACACTGGCCTCGGGGAGTACGTTTTCGAACCAGTCGGAATAGGTCGTCGCCCGCTCCAGGCCGACCTTGAGGCCGGCGAAGTTGGCGGGAATCGGCTTGCCCCCATCGTCGAAAAGATTCCAACCGGCATCCTTTTTACCGACCAGGCGGCCGACCGAAATGCGATAGGTGTCGGAGAAGTCCATTTTCTTGAGACGCTTGTCGGTAATGGACATGGACGCCACGACAATGTCGAACTTGTTGGCGAGAAGTGCCGGGATCATGCCGTCCCATTTCTGGCAGACAAAATCCAAATCGGCGCCGATCAAGCCGGCGACACCCTTGGCGACATCGACGTCGTAGCCGTCGAGTTCGCCATCGGCATTCTTAAAATTGAACGGTGCGTAGGTGCATTCCATCCCGACCCGAAGGGTCTCGGCGGATGCGGTCTGCGGTGCGCTCATGGCGAGCACGGCAACGGCCGCCGCCAGCAGCGTAAAAGTCTTCTTCATGGTTAGCCTCCTCGTTTTGGATGTTTGATAGTTCAAGCGATCGTCCAACTTAGGATGACAGTATTTCGTCCAATCGGCCGAGCAGGCGATCGACGTCGGCCTCGTCGTTGTAGTGTACCAGAGATGCGCGCACGGCGCCGCCCTGCGCTCTCAGGCCCAGGGCGTCGATGTATCTTGCGGCGTAGAAGTCGTCGGCGTGCAGGCCAAGATTTCCGGCCCGGAGCTTGGCTGCAATCTCGCCGGAATTGCGGCCCTCGACCGTGAAACCGAAGACCCCGATCCGCTCGCGCCGGCCGGCCGCGCCGCGCGCGACCAGGCGCGTTTCGGGCCGCGCGTTCAAGTAATCCTCAATGCGCTGCGACAGCTTGCGCTCGTGGCTCGCGAAGAGATCGAACACCTGGTCGATACGCGCCTGGGTTTCCAGATTGGCGCCCGGGAAGTGGTGGGCGTGGACTTGGTCCATGTATTCGGCGATGCCGCCCGCGGCTGCGGTCAGCTCGTAATTGAAACCGCCCGGGCAAAGCCGGCGCTGGTGGTCGTCTTCATCTTGAAAGTAGTGGCCTTGGTTGGCCAAGAGCGGCAGCAAATCGCGCCTGCCGTAGAGCACGCCCATGTGCGGGCCGAAAATCTTATAAGGGCTGTAGAGATAGAAATCGACGCCGAGCGCCTTGACATCGACCCGCCGGTGCGGCACCGCCGCGACCCCATCGACGCAGACCAGGGCGCCGGCCTCGTGAACCGCAGCCGTAATCGCCTTCACGTCGCGGAACATACCGGCGATGTTGGAGCAATGGTTGAAGCAGACCAGCTTGGTCTTGTCATTCAACAGGGGCAGCAGATCTTCGAGCTCCAGGTCTTCGGTCTCGGGGTCGAACTGCCATTCGCGCACCACGATGCCGGTGGCCTCGAGCCGCCGCCAGGCGCCGTTGTTGGCCTCGTGATCCTGGTTGGTGACCACAATCTCATCACCGGGCGCGAGCAGCGGCCTGAGGGCGTGGGACAGGACGTAGACATTGCTCGACGTCGAAGGCCCGATCACGATTTCGCCAAGCTCGGCATTGATCAGCGCGGCTAGAGCTGCCTGGCCCTCGGCAATGCTTGCGGCACCCTGTTCGGAGGCCGGGTAGCCCTCGCCCGGCTGGACCTGGCATTCGCGGTTATATGTGTTGAGCCGCGCGATCACCTGGTCGGGCACCAGGGTGCCGCCGGCGTTCTCCAGGAACACCCAATCGCCGTCCAGGGCCGGGAAGTGGCCGCGGCAGAACGCCACGTCGAGTTCGGTTATCGTTGCCGACTGAGCCGCTTGGGCCATATTTTTGTCTATGATTCCCTGTTTTTCTCCATATAGGCTAAGATGTTCGGCAAACCCGGGACATACCCCCAGGGTATGAGGGCGATGGGAGTGGGGAATGCTGGGGAGGCACGCTGCCAAGAGTTCGGGATCGGCCGAGGGCGACACCGCCGCCTGGTACCGTGAGATCGCCGGGATTATCGAAGACCCGGTCTGCGAGGACCTGCCCGAACGCTTGGTCCGGGCGCTCGGCTATCTGGTGCCGTTCGAGATGGCCGCCGTTTTCGTCTATCGTGGCCGCTCGCGGCCCCTGGTTATCTACGACAACTTCGATCCCGGCGAGGCCAAGAAGGGCATCGCCGCCTACGTCGAGAACACCTACGTCCTGAATCCGGTCTATCAGGCCTGCCTTCGCGGCATGCCCGACGGTGTCTACCGGATCCGCGACCTGGCGCCCGACGACTTTTATGCCGGTGGGACCCACAATGCCTACCGGGTGCTGCCCCGTGCGACCGAGGAGATCGGCTACATTACCGAACACTGGCCCACGGGCCTGGAAGAGATCGACATCACCCTGACCCTGGTGCCCAAAGTGGTAGCCGAAATATCGATCTACCGCTCGCGGCGCCGGCGCGGCTTCGACGACGGCGAGTTGGCGCGGGTTTCCGCGGCGATTCCCTTGATCCGTGGCTTGTTGCGCAAATACTGGAGCGCGTTCGGAACCGCCGGCAACCGGGCCGCGCCGCCCGACACCCGGGTCGACGAGGCCTTCGCCAACTTTGGCGCCGCGGTGCTGACCGGACGCGAGTGCGAGGTCGCCCAACTGATCCTGCGCGGCCACTCCTCGGAGTCGATCTGCTTCGCCCTCGGTATCTCCCTGGGCACGGTCAAGACCCACCGCAAGAACGCCTATGCCAAGCTCGAAATCTCGTCCCAGTCGGAGCTGTTGTCCCTGTTCCTGCGCTCGCTTCAGACGCCGTGATGCGGCGCAGGCTCCTCCCGATCGCTCTCGGTCTGACCCTGGCCGCTTGC
>SMVB01117451.1_pt1 | contig 17170 bp, 18 predicted proteins | sample 2456461 | NCBI WGS metagenome assembly SMVB01 (sample SAMN11095934, study PRJNA526329) | marine sediment metagenome | biome: Marine sediment; feature: Surficial sediment; material: Deep marine sediment; isolation source: Hadal surficial sediment | place: Pacific Ocean | collected 2014-05 | depth...
CACCATCGGCTATCATGGTGGGCAACATGCCCTCCACACCCTCGGCCGTTGTTTTCAGGCCCAATTCCCTGGCCCGGGCCAGGCCGGGGGAGTCTTCGACCACGCCCACCATCCACACGGGTTCAATCACATCACTGCGCATGGCTTTCACCAGCAGGTCGGTGCCTATATTGCCGGGGCCGATTATGGCGGCTTTAATTTTCTGGTTCATGTGTATCCTTTGTTCGGTTGTCACAATGTATTGATTAGTTCGGTTTTGTATTCCCAGGCATTGGTTCCAGAGAGGCTTTTCAGGACACGCCGTGAATCCATCCATGGAGGCTCGTATCCGGGATGCCGGACCAGCGCCTCCATGCGCTCCACGGTCCTGAAAAGCCTGTCTGGAACCATTGCCTTGCCTCTGCAATATACAATTTGAATAATGTATTGTTCACACACCAATAGTAGACCACGTTTGGATTCGAAGATTAGCACGTTGCCCAGGGTCTGGTGGTTTGGAACCCTTTTCAAGATCGTCTGCCGCAGGGACGCGGCAGCCGAGCCTCCATGGATGGATTCACGGCGTATCTTGAAAAGGGTTCCAAACCACCAGTCCCGGATAATTCCCCCTAAACTTCAAAACCCTAAACGAAGCTGCAAGACGCTGTTCCAACACCTTCCAGCTCCAAATGCATTCTATCACCGGCGACGACCGGAATCAGCGGTACCAGGGAGCCGGACAGGATGATTTCGCCCGCCTTGAATGCGATACCAAACTCACCCAGGGTATTCGCTAGCCAAGCCACCGCTGTCAACGGATTTCCCTGCACAGCAGCGCCCAGGCCCTCGCTGTGCAGTTCACCGTTCTTGTACACTTTCATTTTAAGTTTTGGCAGGTCTACCGTGCGTGGGTCCACCTCGTTGCTGCCCAGGGTGAACACACCACAGGAGGCATTGTCAGAGACAGTGTCTTCTATCTTGATATTCCAGTCCTGTATGCGCGAGTCGACTATCTCGAAACACGGCATGATGGACTCGGTGGCATCCAGCACATCCTGCTCGGTGATACCCGGACCCACCAGGTCGCTTTTCAGGCGAAACGCTATCTCCCCTTCTGCCCGGGGCTGGATAAGATTGCCCGCTATGGAAATTTCTGCGCCATCCCGGTAGTGCATGGCGTCGGTCAGGAAACCAAAATCCGGCTGAAATACGCCCAGCATTTCCTGCACCGGGGCACTGGTGACGCCTATTTTCTTGCCGATTATTTTCTCACCGTCAAGCTTGACGCGCTGGCTCACCATGCGCTGGGAGATGTGATAGGCATCTTCAATGGTGATGTCGTTCTCACGCTCTGTAAGCGGTGCCAGGGTGGTCTGGCTGCGCAACGCCCGATACAGTTCATCACCCAGCGCGTTTACTTTTTCGTTGTCCATGGGTATCGTTTCCAGCTGCTAGTGTTTCAGGAAGTCCAGGCAATGGCGATTGAACAAGGCCTGATGTTCTACCATCACCCAGTGCCCGCACTCGGTGAGTAGCACCAACTGCAGCTTCTTCACGTTGTGTGCCAGGGCCATGATGCCATTTTCGGGCATCATGCGTTCATCCATGCCCCAGAAGCCCAGCACCGGACACTGAAGTTCTGCCAGGCGCTTGGTGAGTACGGGAATGCTCATGGTGGCCATCACGTGGCCATTCATAGTCTGCATGATCTGCATACGCTCTGCCACCAGTTCGTCGGTGGCGTGGATGGGGTCATGCATCAGTCCGCTGGCAAATAAATCTTTCATGACAGCGGGAGTCACCGGCTCGCCGGAACCAAATACCTGGAACACCTTCTGCATACCGGGCATTTGCTGATACTCGGCCAGCTCGCTTAAGCCACCCGGGGCCATCAGGATAAGTTTCTCAACCAGCTCCGGGTAATCCAGCGCCAGCCCGATGGCGATGGCGCCACCCAGTGAGTTACCCACCACCGTGCATTTTTCTACCCCGGCACAATCCAGGGTTTGCTTGATAGTTTCGACAAAAAATGAAAGGGGGTGAGCGACATCATCGGGTTTGTCGGAAAAACCGTAGCCAATATGGTCCGGAATAATACAGCGATAACCCGCCGCCACCAGCGCGGGGTAATTACCCTTAAAATTGCTGTGGCCGCTGGCACCCGGGCCGGAACCGTGCAGAAAAACCACGACCTCGCCCTGCCCCTCATCCAAATAGTGCATGGCGTAGCCATTGGCGCACTGTGCGTAGTTACCCTCGGGTAACAGTCCTTTCATTGTCACGTTGCTCATTTCAACACACCTCCGGCTGTCAAATTGCCGTATCGGCAGTTTCTTCGCCAAACAACATACCACCCAGATTATTGGCAAAAGGTGGCGTCACGTTGGCCACGTGGGCCTGGCTGGCCAGTATATCCAGGTGGCGTGCCAACAGCGGGCTGCCGTGGCGAATACCGCCACTGCCGGAGGCTTTGAGCATTTTCGCCGACATTTCGGCGCAGCGGTCGGCCACTACCGCAGAGTCATAGCGATAGCGGGCGCGATCCAGCATAGGAATAGGCTGCCCGGCCCGGGTGCAGGCCATCATGGCGTCGAAGTTGCTGAACAGCGTGCGCTTCATTTCTTCGATTGAGGTTTTTACCTCGGCGGCCAGCAGCCTGGCACCGGGGTCATCGGACATTTTCATGGGGCCGACGCGGCGTGTCTTGGCCACCTCGATAAACGCAGCCAGAGAACCATCCAGCGCGCCCAGTGTCGCGGTGCAAACTGCGCGCACAAAAACCTGCATAAAAGGCATGCGGTACAGAGGCGCATCATTGACGGCATTGCCCGGGTTATCACATAAAAACCCGTCCACGGCCTTGTGGGTGCGGTGTTCGGGCACAAAGGCATCTGTTACAACAATATCGTCACTGCCCGTTCCCTGCAGGCCAATGACATCCCAGTTATCGAGAATTTCGTAATCACTGATGGGAACCAGGAAGGTGCGATAGTTGGCCATATCAAAGGGGGCTTCCGGCGTGGGTACCACAGCGCCCAATAAAGCCCATTGACAATGAGCAGAGCCACTGGAAAAACTCCAGCGACCACTCAGTTGATAACCCCCCTCCACAATCTTCACCTTGCCCACCGGCGCATAGGAGGACGACAGTAAGACCGAGCTGTCATCGGCCCACACGTCCGCGGCTGCTTGGTCGTCAAACACAGCCAGTTGCCAGTTGTGTACCGCGATAACACCCAGCACCCAGGCGCTGGACATGCAATGCTGCGCTATTTCCAGGCTCAGGGCATAAAAGACTTGCGGGTCCATGGCGTAACCGCCCCACTTCTCGGGTTGCAGCACTCTAAAAAAGCCGGCCTCGCTAAACTTTGCCATGGTCTCATCGGGTACTTTGCCGTCAGCCTTGCACTGCGCCACCCGTTCAATCAACTCTGGCGCCATGGCCCTGGCGGCTTCCAATAGCGATTGTGCACGGGCTGACTCTAATCCATATTCATTCATCGCGAACTCCCCTGTTTACTCATTTATCGTTCAGACTGACAGTTATACGGTTGATTAGCGACCCGTGCATCCTTCATTTGAGGTATGGCCCCGGGGCAACCCGGCCCGTATCGCTTTACGTTCATTGAAATTACAATTATTCTTCAGACATCCTAAACGCCCCACGGGAACTGTCCAAGCCCCCTTTTGGCAACGACGGGCCAGATTGTTATGCCACAACACAAAATATGCCCATGAGCAGGCAACACCGCCGCCGCTTTGGCCAACTCTGTCGCTCGCTGGCCCTGTTTACCTGGCCGCTGTTTTTCGCCGTCAATGAACCCGGCCTGGCGGGGCCAGCACAAGTGGTTGGCCCCGACTCGCCCCCCTGGCTGCGCGCCGTGGGCAAGCTACACGTACCGGGCGTGAAGTTCGAGCGGGGCCATCAACTCAATCACCGCGAAGATTGCAGCGCCACATTGGTTGCTAAGGCCGGCAGCGACGACAGTGCCAACGTCATTGTCACCGCCTGGCACTGCCTGGAATTTTACCGGGACTTGAGCAAGGCAATCCGCTTTACCTTGCTATACGGTAGCGATGAGAGCTTTACCACCCAGGCCTACAGAGTTGTAGACGGCGGTGGCATGCATGCCGACTGGGCGATTTTGAGATTACAGCAGGCGGTGCCCAGCGACACCATTCGCGCCTTGAAAGTACACCCCGAAAAAGCGGATGTGCTACGGCCCATAGTCATGGCGGGCTATTCAAAAAATAGTCAGGGAAATCAGCTCAGCTATGATGCGGATTGTTCCATACTATTGCCACCCAACGCCGGAGAAAAGGGACATGCAAGTAATTGCAGTGCGAGGAAAGGCGCCTCTGGCGGGGCTGTGGTACAGCTCAGTTCACAGGGCGAACCACTGCTGGCGGGAGTAATTTCCCAGGGTGATGGAGGCGAGTTTACCGTCTTCGTACCGGTAGCTGATTTTCGCTGGGCACTGCACGCTAGTCTGAGGTAGAGTCCACATCGGGCTTTTTGGCCCCGCGCAGTAATCGCTCCAGCTCCTCTATAGACTCATCAACCGTGTAGTGACCGGCATCCTTGTGTTCATCGAACAGATTGATCACCCGGTCGGATTGACGACCCAGTATCATCAAGCGCAGATACCAACTTTCTTCCAGGGTGGGTTTGCGCACCGCATCGACAAAAAATACCACGATGCTGATCGGGCTCAATAGCAAATCGCGCACGGCATCCGCCGCCAGCTTTATCTGGAAAACAATCAGGTGGCGAAAGGCCTGGCTACCCGTTATCTCCGCATACGAATCGTCTTTAACCTTAAAGAACACTGCATTCCTCCAAATTTGTAAGCCTATTTAATACCACTGGCCCGCGGGCTGGGATATGAACCGGGACTGCTCCAATTCCAACAGCGTGGGGACCGTTCTACCGGCAGCGCGGGTCAACGCCAGTGCCAGTGCCGCCAGGTCGGCGGGTTTTTCTGCGATGCAGCCCATGGCCTGGGCCATCGCTACGAAATCAGGTGCCGGTATGTCCACGCCGATGGGCGCAACCTTTGAGGCCAGCATCCCCTGTTTAATCTCACTATAACCGTGGTTATTCCACACGATAACCACCACGGATAACCCGGCCTGTACCCCCGCCGCCAATTCCGGCAGGGTGAACTGCGCCGAGCCATCACCAATCAGGGCCACAACGGGGGCACCGGGCCGACCCAGGCTAGCCCCCATGGCCGCGGGTATTGCATACCCCAGCGTGCCACCCCCCGTCGCCGAATGAAAGTATTGCCTGGCACCCGCGGGCTCGTACTGCCACACAGCGTAGTAGCTTGGCAAGGTGGAATCGCCCACCAGCACCAGACCCGGCAGCGATGTCTGCAGCACGTCAAAGAACGCCTGGAACTCGCCGTGGTAATGCTGCTCAGCGCGGATGGCGGCCCGCACATCAGCTACCCGGGAAGACTCTACAGTGTTGGGTGCGGCGGGAAGCGCCGCACTCAGCGCCTTGAGTGACAACCTGGCATCGCCGCAAATGGCCAGATGGGGTTGCAGGTTTCGGCACAGCTGGGCAGCGTCTATATCAATGCGAATCAGCTTGGCCTCCAGCTGTAAATCTCCCACGAACAGCATATCGTAGTCGGTCTCACCAAACTCAGTTGCCACGGCCAGAATCACATCTGATTCTGCCAGTAACTGTCTCACCGCCGGCAGGCTGGGGCTGCCACCCACTGCCAGGGGATGATCCGGGGGCAGCAGGCCCTTGGCATTCACGGTATTGACAAGCGGCGCGTTCAATTGCTCGGCAATAGCGCGCAATTCTGCACCGGCTTCTACCGCACCACCCCCTGCAATCAGGCAGGGATTGTCAGCCGCCAGCAGCAAGTCTCTGGCGGCGGTTATCGCCTCGGCACTGGCGGCGGCAGGCAGGCAGGGCGGCCAGCGCTGGGGGGAAACATGGCTGGCATCCGCGGTAATGATATCCAGGGGGATTTCGATATGGACAGGGCCGGGACGCTGGGAACTGAATACAGCGAAGGCGCGCGCCAAAACCCGGGGCAGTTCGTCGGGCCGCATCAAGGTGTGGCTAAAACGGCAGCATTGGCTGACCAACGCGTTCTGGTTGGGCAATTCGTGTAAATGGCCCTCACCCATCCCTAACTGATGCCGTGCAGCGACGGCCGAGATGACAAGCATGGGGATGGAATCTGCCAGTGCCTGCATCATGGGCGTCATGGCATTGGTCAGGCCGGGACCGCTGATGAGAAAACACACGCCGGGACGCCCGCTGGCCCTGGCGTAGCCGTCGGCCATAAAACCCGCGCCCTGCTCGTGTCGCGGTGAAATGTGGCGTATGCCCGATTGGGCCAGACCGCGATACAGTTGCACCGTGTGGTTACCCGGAATGCCAAACACCGTGTCGACGCCGTAGTCCTCCAGCAGTTCTACCAGCCGTTCACCGCAAGTAATTACAGCCATGTTACAGACCCTCCTCCGGTCTGGCGTCCCGGGGCAACGGCGCAGCCGCGCCTATGTGTTTTTCGTTGCGTGCCGCCGCCAACTCTATCTGTTTTTGTCGTTCACTAAACCGCGTTTTTTGGTCCTGACTCAATGTGTCGTGGCAGCCGGGACAACAAACGCCCTTGAGATATTTACTCGAGCGCTTGTCTTCCTCGGTGATGGGGTGTCTACAGCCATAGCACTGGTCGTACCGCCCTTTTTCCAGTTTGTGATTCACCGCCACCCGGTTGTCAAAAACAAAACACTCGCCCTCCCAGATACTCTCCTCCTGCGGAACTTCCTCCAGGTATTTTAAAATACCCCCGCGCAAATGAAATACCTCGTCAAAGCCCTCTTTCAACATGAAGGCAGAGGCTTTCTCACAGCGGATACCGCCGGTGCAGAACATGGCCACCTTTTTGTTCTTCCCGGGGTCGAAGTTGGCACGCACATAGGCGGGAAACTCGCGAAAGGTGGTGGTACGAGGGTCAACGGCGCCGGTAAAGCTGCCTATGCTCACTTCATAATCATTTCGGGTGTCGATCAAAACCACATCGGGGTCGCTGAGCAAGGCGTTCCAGTCGCGTGGCTCCACATAGGTGCCCACTACCTCGTTGGGGTCTATTGCCTCCACCCCCATGGTAACAATCTCTTTTTTGAGCTTGACCTTCATCCGATTAAAGGGCATGCGGGAATCCACAGATTCCTTGTGCTCCAGGTCGGCCAGGCGAGCATCACTTTTGAGGTAGGCAATTACCTCATCCACGCCCGCCCTACTGCCTGCGATTGTGCCGTTAATGCCCTCCCGGGCCAGTAGTAGCGTACCCTTGAGGCCCGCGGCTATACACCGGTGCAGCAGGGGCTGACGCAATTCATGGAAGTCTTCCAGCACCACAAATTTATACAGTGCCGCCACGATGAAGGGGGTGCTGGTGGGCTCGCTCACAACGGCTCTTTTTTGTTGCCACCCAGGCAATCGGGTGAAGCCGGTGCGGACTCATTTTTTTGCGACCACTCCTGGGGCGTATAGGTATGCAGGGCAAGTGCATGTACCGGCCCCTGCAACTGCTCCGCCAATGCGGCATAAACCTGTTGATGCCTGGCCACATTTCGCGAACCCATAAAGCCCTCGCTGACAATCACCACCTTGAAATGCGTTTCCGAGTTGGGGGGCACATTGTGCTGGTTGCTCTCGTTGATCACCTGCAAAACAGTGGGCTTGAACAGGCTGCTTAACTTCGTCTCAATTTGATCTTGTGTATTCATGGGTTCTCCACGGGTCGGGGGGCGAATTATAACCGAGGCCTGCGACACGGCAAACCCTAAGAGTGCGCTCCGTCACCGCCCTTGCCCTGCCCTGAACGGAACTGTCCCGGCGTCATACCGGTCCATTTTTTAAAGGAGCGGTGAAAGGCACTGGGGTCGGTAAATCCCATTTCCAGTGCCACCTCGTTGATAGATTGCTCGGGGCGCGACAGGTAGAGCTGAGCGGCCTGGCAACGGCAGCTGTCTTTCAATTGCTGAAACGTGGTGCCCTCATCTTTCAGTCGCCGGCGCAAAGTAGGCGCTGACAGATTCAAGGCGCCACTAATCGTATCAAAACTGGGCGAGCCCTCGCTGAAATCGTGTCCAATCATGGCCTTGACCTGAGCGGTAAGATTGTCGGAGTTGCCCCCTTCCATCATCAGCAACTGGTAGGGGGCAGTGCGCAAAAACTCCCGCAGGGAGTGCTCGGTGTGTACCACCGGCCAACTCAAACACTCACTGTCAAAATACATCAGGTCGTGGCGCTGATTGAAATACAGAGGACAGTTGAACAGGTTCTGGTAACGATGCAGGTTTTGCGGTGTAGCGCCGGAGAAATCGACCCGCTTCAGGCTTATAGCACGACCGCATAGCCAGCCAAAGAAACAGTGCCACATGGACAGGCCATAGGCATCGGCGGCGGCCACTTGACTGCCTGTTTTATTGAGCGTGCGGTAGCCGACACGGGCGTACTGCTCGGTAAAATTGGCATAGAGCTGGCCACTCTCGTCGAAAAACGTGCGGTAGAACTCCGAGGCGCGGGTAATAGCCTGCCCCAGGTTGTCACAGGAGATAATGCAATAACACATCATGCGGAAGCCACCGGGTGTTGCCATGGCGCTGCCATTGGCCCCGAAGGTTTCGTCCTGTCGCAACAGCAATATCTGCTGGTAGATACGGGAGTATTGCATCGCACTGACTTCCGCGCGATAACCGGCAGCGTGTTCATTCATAGGGTCAAATTCCACGCCGGCATCGGCCAGTATGGCAGAAAAATCGTAGCCTTTTTCACTGGCCATTTTTAGCAGGGTTCGCACAAAGCGGGTTGGGACGCGGTCACTCATTTTTTTCGGTGCTCAGCCTTTGCATACCGGGGTATACTAGCAGAATCCCTGTCACCAATAGAGGTCACACTATGGATTCGCGCTACGATGTCTGTTTCGCCGGACAGCTGCTAGAGGGGAGAGCACTGCAGGACGTGCGTCAAAACGTGCAAAAGCTGTTCAAGGCCAATACCGAGACACTGAACAAATTATTCAGTGGAAAAACACAGCTACTGAAGCGGGGCTGTGATAAAGCCACCGCCGAAAAGTACAAACAGGCATTGGCGAGGGCCGGCGCAGTGGCCATTATCCGCGACAATACGGCTGCCGCCACGCCGTCGCAAACCCCTGCGCCGGAGCAGCCCAGGCAGGAGCCGGGCTTGAACCTGGCCTCCCCGGGGGAAGATTTACTGCGCCCTGAAGAGAGATCAGTTCCCGCCAGCAATGATGTCGACATCTCAGGCATTGAGTTGAGCGCCGCCGGCACCGACCTGGGCGAGCCCCAAAATACGACGGCGGTAGCGCCCGATACCAGCCACCTCAGTGTGGGTGAGGTGGGTGAAGACATTCCCAACCTTGCCGACACCCGCACCCAGCTCAACCCCGACACCGACGGCATTAGCCTTTCCCCCGAGGGCACGGATTTTTCAGACTGTGCGCCCCCGGCGGCGGATACCCCGGACCTGGACCTGTCCCAACTGCAGGTGGCGCCACCCGGCACTGATGTGCTGGAGGAACAATACAAAAAAACCGACAGTGAAAAAGCGCCCGACACCACCCACATTAAACTGCAAGAGTAGCGCTATCCCGGGCACTGAATTCAGCGCCTTATTTCCAGGCTCTACGCCAGCTCCGCTGCAGCGCGCTCATGCCACGATTTCAGGTGAATGCATTCCTGCGGCAGTGATTGCTTTACCCAGGCCATGAAGCCCACAAGCGTCAGCAAATCGATATCCGCCAGGGAAAAATTATCCCCCGCTAGCCATGGGCTGGCAGCGAGATGAGCGTCAATTTTCGGCAATATATGCTGCAACTGCAACAAACCTCGTTCGGCCAATTCGGGGATCTGCGGAAGATCCAGGGGGCCGGGTAAGGCCCGTTCACGAAAGCCTTCGCCGGTGTTGCGCAGCATGCTGGCAACCGCCATAAAGGGGCCGAGGAACAGTTTGTGGTCCCAGGAAATAACCTGTGCTTTTTCCAGGCCGGTACTGCCCAGTAGCGGTTTGTCCGGGTAAAGCGCTTCCAGATACACACAAATTCCCACAACTTCGGTCAAGACTGTGCCATCGTCCAGCACCAGGGCGGGCACCGTACACTCCGGGTTGATACTGCGAAACTCGTCGCCCAGTTGCTCAGCGGTCATCAAATCGATTTGCTGAGTTTCAATTGTGATGCCCTTGTATTTCATAAACAGCGCCAAGCGCTTTGGGTTTGGCGCTGGATCATAGGTGTACAGTTTCATGGTATTTCTTTCCCTGTTGCAAAAATTATTTGAAACGGTTTAACTCGGCACCCGTGCAGCATAAGCCTTATCGCTAAGACACGCCAACAACAGGAAAGAAGAAACAACTATGAGCGACTACAGCCCCCCAAAGATCTGGACATGGGACTCAGAAAGCGGCGGTAAATTTGCCAACATTAATCGCCCCATTGCCGGTGCCACCCACGACAAGGAACTGCCTGTGGGCGAGCACCCCCTACAGCTTTATTCCCTGGCAACGCCCAACGGCGTGAAGGTGACTGTGATGCTGGAGGAATTGCTGGCATTGGGGCACAGTGGCGCCGAGTACGATGCCTACCTCGTTAATATCGGCGACGGTGCACAGTTTGGCAGTGGCTTTGTGGCTGTCAACCCAAACTCCAAGATACCCGCACTGGTCGATATGAGCACTACACCACCCATCCGGGTCTTTGAGTCCGGCGCCATACTGGTCTACCTGGCGGAAAAATTTGGCGCCTTCCTGCCAACAGAACCCGCGCAACGCGCAGAATGCATGTCCTGGTTATTCTGGCAAATGGGCAGTGTGCCCTTCCTGGGCGGTGGCTTTGGCCACTTTTATGCCTACGCACCGGAAAAGTACGAGTATCCAATCAATCGCTACGCCATGGAAGTGAAGCGTCAACTGGATGTGCTGGACCAAAACCTGGCCTCGCGACGCTACTTGTGCGGTGATGAATACACCATTGCCGACATGGCCAATTGTGCCTGGTATGGCGCATTGGTGCTGGAAAACATCTACGAGGCCGAGGAGTTCCTGGATGTTAAGTCATACACACACGTGGTGCGCTGGGCCGAGGAGTTCCAACAACGCCCGGCGGTACAGCGGGGCCGGCGTGTGAATAGGGCCTGGGGGCCGGAAGAAGAACAGCTTATTGAAAGGCACAGCGCGGCCGATTTTGATTGAGCGCTAGCTTTCCAGCTCGGGAATCTTGACCCGCACAAACAAACCGGGGTTGTTACTGCTCAGTTCGACGCTGCCGTGGTGGTATTGTGCAATAAAAAGAAGGCTGCGCCGTTCAGACCATGGCACAGCTTAGGATAAGTCCATATTAAATCCTCATGTCGCAGTTCAAAAAAATGAGCCCTTATCGCCTTGTTCCAAAGGCCGCCCGGGTAGAGCCGCCAACTACCAGCACCGCACCCAGCCAATTCATCCAGTCCAATGGTTCAGTCTGTATAAAACCTGGGTAGAGAGCATTGCTCAAGAATACGAAAAACAAGGTCAGCAGCGGGGCGATGGTAATGACGGCGCTGACACTGCTGGCTTCCCAGTGAGTCATCGCAAGACCAAAACTGCTGTAGGCAATAATAGTATTGAATGAAGCGAAGACCAACATAATTAGCGCAAGCCCATCGAGTTGCTGAATTTGGCCGGGGGACGCGGCGGGCAAGAAGCAGAGCGTGCCAGCGATATAGATCAAAAGTAGCAAGTCGTTGGCGTTGACATATTTGAGAAGATATTTCTGTGCCAGTCCATAGCCAGCCCAGGTGATGGCGGCGAGTAAGAGCACGAACAATCCCAGCAGATAGCTCTCTTCAATGCTCGCCAGAGTACGCAGGCGGTGATGGAAAAACAGTAGAAGGCCTACCGTGAAGGTTATTACGCCTAGCCACTGCGCCGCTGAGAATGGTTCCTTGAAAAACCATACGCTGCCAACCAACAACATCAGGGGAGCCAGCTGAATCAAAATCTGTGCCGCCTCGGCGGTGGTGTGGTCCAGGCCAATCAGGTAGAAGATATAATTTGTTAATAGACCGGCGACTGCGAGCAGGGTGAACGGCCACAACGGTCGACTGAGTAAGCGCTTGATCGCGCCGACACTGCGGCGTCCATACCAAGCCAGGGCGATCGCCGCGGATATTGAAAAGCGATACCACGTGACGGTGATGCTATCCATCTCACCCAGAACGACCTTCAGGGCGATGGGAAGGGCGCCCCACATAATGGCGGTGACCAGTGAAAAACTGAGCCCAAGTCGCCAATTAGTCGACATCAGTACCATCCAGATTTTTCAAATTGGGCTCTCTAACGGCACGCCCAGCGTGTCGATTCTCTGTGGTTGTCCTCTGGCTTAAGTGTCATCAAGTGCGTTCACAAGTGCTGTCGCGACGGCGTCAGCACGACCATATGTCATGCTGTGATTCGCACCGTCAATGGTGGTCAGTTTGAGCTGTGGAACATCTTCCGCCATCAAGGCGGCACCGGCGTAGGGCACGATTTGATCGGCAGTACCCCAGATTGCAGAGACAGGGATGCCGGCGTCAGCCACGATTCGATATCGATGCGCAAAATCAGCCATGGGGAAATGCCGTATGGTAGACAGCAGCGCATCGGTATAGCCCCGGTAGGCGGCTTGTTGCTCGAACTTCACCAGCATATCCGCAGGGGCGGACCCGGAGTCGACTTCGGCCTTGATAGCGCTGTAGGCAAATCGTTTACCGAATACTGTCGCCAGCCACTCCCCGATTAACGGTGCGCTCAATGGCGCAAGTGATTCAGCGTTACGCATGTAGCCAGCTGGCGCTATCAGGACAAGCTGTTTAACCTGCTCTGGATTAGAAGCCGCATAATCAACCACATTGGCACCGCCCATCGAATAACCCACCAGGGTGAGCGGGGTTGCAAGCTCCAAGCCAGCGATTAGTCCAGATAATTCACTTTGGTATAACGCAGAATCGTAGGGGCCCTCGGGACGATCGGAAAAGCCGCGGCCGAGGTGATCGAAGGTAATAACCTGGTAGCCAGCGGCTAGCAGCGACGGCGTCACCTGCTCCCAAACAAATTTTGGCGTACTGAAGCCATGTACTAAAATTAATGTGGGCGCATCCAGCGAACCTTGCCGGGTATAGGATAATATGCCGTTCTCGGTCTGGATATAGTCACCGCCGAGGTCATCTCTGGCAGCCTGATCGAGCACCCTCAAACCGCTAGTTGCGACCCCATAGGTGGCCACGATGATCAACAGAAGTAGTAGACCCGTCCACTTCAGAAACTTAAACAAGCCCTTCATCAGAATGTTCCAATAAAAAATATCCGGTGAGGGTAACATGACAACCCATGATGTCGAAGCTACCGAATCAGATGGGCATCCAAATTAGCAAAGTGGAAGTAAGAGGTATTGATGAATCGATTTAAGGAGTATTCAGAAAGCGGCCGGGCAGCTAGAGCCCATCCACCGCCTTTTTAATATAACCGATACCCATGCTGTACATTTTCTGCACGGCGACAACAGCTTCATCATCAGTGATTCCGTCGGGTTCAAATTCCCCAGCCCAGACAAATCGGCTCGACGTTGCGTCGACGGGCTAGCTTTCCAGCTCGGGAAGCTTGACCCGCACCAGCAAACCGGGGTTGTTGTTACCCAGTTCGACGCTGCCGTGGTGGTATTGGGCAATGGCCTGCACCAGGCTCAAGCCGAGGCCATGGCCGGGTTGCTCTCCCCGGCTGGCCTCCACCCGGTAAAAGCGACGAAACACATTTTTTCGCTGCGCTGGCGAAATACCCGGGCCGGTGTCGGCAATAATAATACTGTGCATCGCGGGTGCATCGTCCTGTGCCGGCCGGGTATGCAGTCGCAGCTCAACACGCCCCCCGCAGGGCGTATACTTGACCGCGTTATCCAGCAAATTGGCAAACAACTGAAACAGCAGGTCTACCTCACCCGAGCAATAGAAGTCCCGCTGGATATTGAGGCTTATCTCCACCTCTTTTTCCTCTGCCACCGGCTCGTACAGCTCCACCACGTCGCGCAGTAATTCCCGCAGCTCTATGTCGGCTCCCCCGCTGAGAGCACTACCCGCCTCCAGTGCCGAGATACGCAACAGCGCGTTAAACGACGCCAGCAGTTCATCGCACTCCTCAATAATTGTCTCGACATCTTCTTCGCTGGCCGTCTTCAAAGCGGCGCGCAGCTGGCTCAAGTGGTTGCGTATACGGGTAAGCGGCGTGCGCAAATCATGTGCGATGTTATCGGATACCCGACGAACGCCCTGCATCAAAAACTCCATATGATCCAGGATATCATTCATCATCACCGCCAGCTCTCGCACGCTGCCCAACTCACGCCCCAGCTGTAGCCGCAGTCCGGGACCACCGCGCACCACGGTGGACAACTCGGTCTTCAGCCGCTCAATTCTCTCCAGGGTGGAAGAAGCACTGAAAAACCCCCCCACCAGGCCCAGAATCAGAGTGGCAACCATGGCCCTGAATAAAGTGCGGAACACCAACTCGGTTTTTTCAACCGCATCGGCATAATTCCCCGCCACTACCGCAGAAAAACCACCGTCCAGGCTGATGGCCCGGGCCAGGAATTCGGCTTCCACAGACCCACCTCCCTCCAGCAACTCCAGCTGAAAGCCCATCCATCCACCGGAAAACTCCCGATAACGCGGGCTGGACGGCAAATTACCGGCCAATTTCCCGCCATCGGCATCCAGCACCAGGTAGTACAGCGGATTGACCGGATGAGTTGACAGTTGGTCCTCAATGTATTGCTCAACGCCTGTCAGGGACTGCCCGGCAAAAACAAGTTCCATCGTATCCAGCTCGTCGACAATGGAGGCGCTTAAATCACTGAAATAGGTGTAGCTGAAGTAGCCGTAGAGAAAGGCCATTAACAGGAAGACTGTCGCACTCAGGGCCATGACATAGCGGGCGATATAGCGGAAGGTAATACTGGTCAGTACCTTGCGAATTTTCATTTTGCGAGCGACCCCGACCGGCGACGCACTAGGCTGCCGGACCCAGTCTATAGCCCGCGCCGCGCACCGTGGCCAACAGCTCAACATCAAAGTCCTTGTCTATCTTTTGACGCAGGCGGGAGATATGCACATCAATCACATTGGTCTGCGGGTCGAAGTGGTAACCCCACACCTGCTCCAGCAACATTGCCCGGGTGACCACCTGTCCCGCGTGACGCATGAGGTACTCCAGCAATTTATACTCCCGGGGCTGCAAGTTGAGTTTAACATCGCCGCGCAAGACCTCCTGCTTGAGCAGATCCATCTGTAAATCTTCTACTTTCAAACGAATGACTTCTGAGGCCACCGGGGTAGTGGCCCGGCGGTGTAAAATTTCCAGGCGCGCTAACAGTTCAGCCATGGAGAAGGGTTTGGTCAGATAATCATCCGCGCCACTGTGCAGGCCGCGCACCCGGCTCTCCACATCGGCCAGGGCACTAAGCACCAGTATGGGGCTGTCGAAGCCGCCATCACGCAAAGTTTCGATCAGGGTGAGCCCGTCCATCATCGGCAGCATTCGGTCTACCACCAGCACATCGTGGTCACCGCCAAGTGCTTCCTGCAGGCCGGTTTCCCCACAGTGTTTGTGAACGCAGGTATGCCCCGCTGCCAGTAATTCTGAACAGATAAAGCTGCCTACATCCTTGTCATCTTCAATCAACAATACATTCATTCTGACCACCCCTATACCGGCTTGCAATGTATCACGGGGCTGCAACTGAGCTCAATTTAACAGATGGTAATGATTCACCGGTGTATTGCCGACGTGATTGGCTAAGAGGGTACTTATTCAAAGCACGCGGTAGTGCTAGACTGCCGCCATGAATGAAACACCCCATGAATCACCCAGCCTGCTGCGGCGCCTGGCCGCCATCAGCTATGACACCTTTCTGGTACTACCCTTAATTATGGTCAGCGTGGCGCTGGGCCTTGGCCTGCGCACCGCTGCGGGCCTGGAAGCGCACGACCAAAGCCAGATAAGCATACTCAACGCCAATCTGGTGCAATTGATCGCACTGACCGCTGTAGTCGCTTTTTTTAGCTATTTTTGGCTTAAAAACGGGCAGACCCTTTCCATGCAGGCCTGGCGTATTAAACTGGTGAGTTCATCCGGGGGTCCCATTCGTTTTCACCAGGCGATAATTCGCGCTCTGGCCGCCGTCTTGTCCGCGGCCTGCCTGGGTGCGGGCTACTGGTGGTGTTTGTTTGATGCCCGTAGGCTGAGCTGGCACGATCACCTGTCGGGCACAGAGTTAATTTTGCTACCCAAAAAAGAGAAAAACAAAAAAACCTAGCGCGCGCGGCGCAGCATCAAGGCCCCGGCCACCAGGCACAGTATAATGGGTAAGAGCGCGGCGTAAATGGGCGAGAAACCGAACACCAGACTGGCTGGCCCCAGCAAGTCCTGCAGCGTCCGAAATACAATCCCAATCAGCACACCGGCAAAAATTCTAAACCCCATGGTGCCATCACGCAGGGGGCCAAAGATGAATGAGATAGCCACCAATACCAGGCCAGCTATGGCCAGGGGCTGAAGAATTTTCCGCCAGAATGCCAGCCTGTAGTCATCTGAATCCAGGCCCTGCTGGTGTAAATACCGGCTGTAGCGGTACAGGTCTTCAATGCGAAGATGTTCGGGGGCAACGGCTACCATCGACAGCAGTGCGGGGGTAATACCGGTATCCCAGTGCAGCGTTGTGTGCGTACTCTGTTTGGTTTCCCAGCTGGTGAAACGGGTCTCAACCACTTTTTCCATGGTCCAGTGATCGCCTTGAAAAACCGCCCTCTCGGCCCGCAGCGCCGACTGCAGTTGCCGCTGGTCATTAAACTGCAACAAGTTGATACCGTGTACCACGCCGTTGGCTTCAACCGCATTGAAGCTCATATAGGTGTTTCCCTCACGGTTCCAGGCACCCCGGCTCTGGGGTATTTCCTCGCCGCGACTCAGCGCAATGGCCTTCTGGCTCTGGGCTATTTGTTCGGTATGCGGCGCGACATATTCCCCGATTAAAAAACCGGCTGCCGCTACCAGCATTGTGGGCTGCATGACAATCCACACCAGTCTGGCAATAGAGACACCGGCACTGCGCATCACCACAATTTC